>Ga0210098_1000193_pt1 | contig 21950 bp, 16 predicted proteins | sample Joice_ThreeSqA_D_FD_184870 | JGI IMG/M metagenome (GOLD analysis project Ga0210098, IMG submission 184870) | Wetland microbial communities from San Francisco Bay, California, USA, that impact long-term carbon sequestration - Joice_ThreeSqA_D1... | ecosystem: Environmental > Aquatic > Marine >...
TGAATACCCTTGAAAGAAAGGCTTCGTAGAAATCCCTCGTGACCCCTTTTACGTGCATCAGTTCCCCGACGCCCAGGAACTTCCCGTTGCGCGGCAAGACCGGTTCGGCCATCCGCCCGTACTCCGCGCGTTCCGCACCGAGAGGCCGGGGGACGTCGTCCCCGTCCCTCCAGTCGAGGATCGCGTCCCGCACCCCTTCCGCCTCCTCGTCCGGAAGCCCCGCCTTCTTCAAGATCCCGAGAAGGACCTCGTCGCCGACGAGGTTCACGTTCACCTTCCCACTCTCGCTCTCTATCCGGACCTCGTACGACGCGTCGCCTTCCCCCCCGGAGATCGATTCCGCCAGCACGTTGTCCGTTGACAGGGAGGAGAGAAGCACGACGGCCCGGCTCACCCCCGTCCGCGCCTGGTAGTACGCGCGCGTTTCGTCGATCCCGTTGCGAGCCGCCAACGCCTCCGTCCGCATCGACCAGGAGAAACCGAGGGCAAGCGTCCCCAGCAGTACCAGCGCCCACAGGACGAGCAGGAGCGCGATGCCGCGGTCACGGTGCCCCTTCATCCGCCGGTCCCTCCACCGACGGGCACCGGGACGACGAACGCGGTCTTCCGGAGGCCGGACGGGGACGGTACGCCGAACTCCACGCGCACGGCGGCGGGGAGGCGTCCCCTCTCCTTCATGTCCCACGACGGGAACCACTCCCAGGTCCCTCCCTCCGTCGGACCCGCGGAATAGGAGAAGGCGAGTTCCTTCCCTCCCGGGACAAGGAGCCGCGCCTTCTCCGTCCCCTCCCACCTCTCCGCCCCCTCGGCCCGGAACGGGGACGCCGTCGCGACCGCGATTCCGCTCCCCTCGCCGCCCCGCAGCTCGAAGAACGAGATCAGCCACAACCCGCCCCCGTGGGCCGCCGACGGCGCCCCGGCGGTCAGGAACCGGACGCTCTTCTCCTCCCCCGAGAAGAACGCGGTCGTATTGTCCCCCACGGGAATCGGCAGCGGGTCCGCCGACAGGATCGCGCGCTCGAAGATCTCAACGACGGCGCGCAGCTTCGTGGCTTCCCGGGTCACGGACTCCCCCCGCTCGATCGACGCGACGGCGAGGCGGATCCCCGCCGCCACGCTCCCCGCGATCATCGCGAGGATCGCGAGGGCGATGACGAGCTCGAGGAGCGTGAATCCCCGCCGCGCGTCAGGCGCCGGCATCGGGTTTCCTCCACCGCCACCGCTCTGACGTGAGCTCCGTCGCACGCTCGGATCCCCCGTCGTCCCACGTCACCGTGACCCGGTACCTGATCTCGTCGTACGGCTTCTCCTCCGCCGGAGGAACGAACGAGGTCTCCAGCTTCCACCGGTACCCTCCGCCGAAGTCGCCCTGCTCGACCCCTTCGGCAGGGTTCGGCGCGAGCAGCGCCTCCTCCATCCGCTGCCTTGCGTAGATCGCCGCGGCGGAAGCGTCCCTCGCCCCGCCCGACAGGCGCAACGATCCGGTGAACAACCGGGAGATCGCGACGATCCCCGCCGCGAAGAGCGCCATCGCGACGATCACCTCGAGAAGCGTGAACCCCCTTTCTCCCCGGCGCGGGACGGTCACGTTCCCGCCTCGGACAATCCCGTGAGCGGATCCACCGTCACGCGCAGCGTACCGCCGTCCTGCGCCGTAACGGAAATCTCCGCCTCCTCGCCGCCGCCGTCGGGGAAGAAACGGACCCGGACGCTTCCCCGATCCAGGCGGTCCCCCCCGGGGAGAACGGCCCCGAGGCGGATCGTCTCCGGCAGAAGCCGCACCGCCTCGTTGTCGACGCCGAATTCGCCCCGCGAAAGATCGAAGACGGCGGAGCGCTCCCGCGCGGAAGCGACGGCCATCGCGCGCGCCCGGGCGAAGGTCGTACGCACGTCGGAGGCGGCCCTCCGGAGCCTCGCCGATTCGACGGTGCGGGAGAAGGAAGGCGCGACCAGCGCCGCCAACCCGGCGAGAATCGCCAGCACGACGATCAACTCCACGAGCGTGAACCCCTTGCTGCGCATCAGAACGGAACCTCGTTGAGGCGGAAGATCGCGAGGAACATCGAGAAGGCGATGAACCCGACCAGCAGTCCCATCCCCAGGATCACCACCGGCTCGAGGACCGTGAGGAAGTTCTTGAGGCTGCGGCGCGCCTGGTCCTCGTACGTGTCCGCGACCGACGCCAGCATCTCCTCGAGGCGCCCGGTTTCCTCGCCCACGGCGATCATCTGGAGTGCGAGTTCCGGGAAAGGCGTCGTCTCGCCGAGGGCGCGCGCCACCTTGGCCCCTCCCTGTACCTTCAGCCTCGCCGACTCCATCCCTTCCCGGATCGCCGTGTTCGCGCTCACTTCCCGGGCGATGACGAAGGCCTGCAGGATCGGCACGCCGCCGGACAGGAGCGACGAAAGGGACCGCATCACCCGGGACGTCTCCATCGCCGTCACCGTTTTCCCGACGAAGGGCCACCGCATCTTCCCCCTGTCCCAATCCCGGCGGGCCTCGGGACGCGACAACGCCGCGCGGGCGAACGCGAAGAGAACGCCCCCGGCGGCGATCAGATAGAGGAAATTCGCTTCAAGAAACGTACTGACGGAGAGGAGGACGCGGGTGGGAAGGGGAAGCAGTACCCCCGACGAGGCGAATACCCCGGCGAAGCGCGGAACGACGAAGACGACGAGCAGGATCACCGACACGATCGAAGCGGCGAGGAGGATGATCGGGTAAAGGAGCGATCCGAGGAGGTTGGAGCGAAAATCCCGCGACCGCTCCAGGAAGCGGTACGCCTGGTCGAGCGCCTCCTCGAGCCGCCCGGTCGCCTGCCCCGCCTGGACCATCTGGATGAGAAAGCGGCCGAACGGAGCGCCGGGAGCCTTGCGCATCGCGTCGGAGAGAGAGGAACCGGCGCGCACCTCCCGGAGGAGGGAAACGGCCACGAGTCCCATCGGCACGCCGCGGAACAGGTCGGCCATCATCTCGAGAGCCCGGTCCATCGGAACGCCGGCGGCCAGGAGGGTGCGGAACCCCTGGAGGAACGGGAGCAGCTCCTTCCGCGCCCCGCGCGCGACGGCCCCGTGCGACGGCGGCTCGCTTCCTTTCCGTTCCGGCGCCGCCGAGGCCGCCCACACACGGATCGGCGTGAGGTTGCGCTCCCGGAGCCGGTCCCGGGCCGCCGCTTCCCCGGCCGCCTCGATCACGCCTTCGGAGACCCGGCCCGACCCGTCGGTGACCCTGTAGCCGAAGACCGCCATCTAGCCCGCCCTTGTAACCCGCAGGACTTCCTCGATCGTCGTGCTTCCCCGCCGGACCTTCTCCCACCCGTCCTCCCGCAGGGGCCGCATCCCCTCGGCCGTCGCTTTCGCCCGCAACGCTCCGGCGTCCGCCCGGGCGAGGATCAACTCCTTGATCCCGTCGGTGACGGGGAGCAACTCGAAGATCCCCGAACGGCCCCGGAACCCCGTTCCTCCGCAGGCGTCGCAGCCCCGCCCGATCCGCAGGTTCCCCTCCGGAACGCAGCCGGCCTCGCGCATCACGTCCTCGCGCAACGCCGGGGATATGACGCGCGGAGCGGCGCACCCCTCGCAGATCGTGCGCACCAGCCGCTGCGCGAGCACGCCGACGAGGACGGACGGCAACAGGTACTCCTCCACACCCATCTCGAGCAGGCGCGTGACCGCCCCGGGGGCGTCGTTGGTATGGAGAGTGGACAGCACCATGTGGCCGGTGAGCGCGGAGTGTATCGCGATCTCCGCGGTCTCGCGGTCGCGGATCTCCCCCACGAGGATCACGTCGGGGTCCTGCCGGACGATGGAGCGAAGTCCCGATGCGAACGTCAGGCCGATCTGCGGCTTCACCTGGATCTGGATGACCCCGGGGATCTGGTACTCCACCGGGTCCTCGATGGTGATGATCTTCCGCTCGGAAGAGGTGATCTCCCGCAGTGCGGCGTAAAGCGTTGTCGTTTTCCCGCTGCCGGTGGGGCCGGTGACGAGGATCATCCCGTACGGGGCGGAGACCATCGGCCGCAAGGTCGACAGCGTGTCGGGGAAGAAACCGAGCGTCTCCATGTTCAGCGGAACGGACGCCTGGTCGAGGATGCGGATCACGACGCTCTCCCCGTACAGGGTGGGGATCGTCGAAACGCGAAAATCGATCTCTTTCCCGCCGATCCGGAGCTTCACGCGGCCGTCCTGCGGAAGCCGGCTCTCGGCGATGTTCAGCCGCGCCATGATCTTGATCCGGGAAAGGATGGCGGTCTGCAGCCGGCCGGGGGGAGAGTCGACGTCCTCCAGAATACCGTCGATCCGGTACCGGATGCGCAGCGCCTTCTCGTACGGCTCGAAGTGGATGTCGCTCGCGCCGCGTTCGATCGCGCGCGCCATCACGAAGTTGACCAGGCGGATGATGGGTGCCTCGGAGGCGACGCCGATCAGCTGCTCCACCCGCTCGTCGCCCGCGGTCTCCGGCGCCTCGTCCCCCACCTGCTCCACGAGGCTCTCCATCGAGGAGCCCGCATCGCCGTACCTCTTCTCGATCGCCTCCCGGATCGCCTCCTCGGTCCCGGCCGTCACTTCCACCCGCTTGCCCGTGGCCTTGGCCACCGCTTCCCTCGCGTCGGCGTCGAGGGGGTCGGCCATCGCCACCGTGAGGATCCCGTCAGCGGTCGATACGGGGACCAGGAGTTTCGCGCGCAGGAAGGAGAGCGGAAGGGACGTGGCGAGCGGCGTGTTCTCCGTATCGGGATCGAGCCGGAACGCGGGGATCCCGCAGAGCGAATGGTAGGCGCGGAGCAATCCCTCCTGCGACAGCAACCCGCGGGAGACGAGGAGGCGAGGGAACCCCGCTCCTTCCGTCGCGGCCAGCCCTTGCAGCGGTTCCAGCTCGGTGGGAGGAACCGGGAGCGTGGCGAGCAGCGCCCCGTTGAACTGCCTTCGGCTTAGGGTAATCGTACCCATTGTTTAATCTTATCCCAAGAACGTTACCGGACACGCGGGGAAAATTGGACCGCCGCCCACAGGTTCCACGCACGACCCCATGCATGGACCGATGCCCTCCGTGGTCCGAAAAAAGGGGCGGCCGTTCCGGGCCGCCCCCGTTTCCCGTCGCTCCGCCGTTCCTCTACGGGAGCGTTACAACGAAAACATCGGATAAGCCGTTCGTGTCTCCGGGCACCAGGTTCGAAGCGAGCGAGGAGTAGGAAACCACCTTCCCGTCCCCGCTGACGGCGATCTCCACGGAGAAATTGTTCGCCTCGGCCCCCGAGCCGCTTACGCTCATGCGGCTGGTCGTCTTGGCCGTCGTATTGTAGACGTAGACGTCGGTGACCCCGTTCGTGTCCCCGTAGGGATCGAAATTGGTCGCCAGGGTCTCGTAGACCACGATCTTCCCGTCGTCGCTGATGCCGAGAACGGGGAAGATCGGGGTGTTGCTGGCGCCGTTCCCCTGCGCGCCCGCGGAGCTCACGCTGACCCGGGTCGTGGCGATGTTCCCGGGAGTATCGAAGACGCCGCTGTTGTTCACGTCCCGATCATGGAGGAAGACGTCCGTCGCGGCGTTGTTGTCCACCTGCCCCGCCACGAGGTTTGTGGCGGCCGACGTGAACAGGACGTACCTGCCGGTGGCGCTGATCGAAGCCTGCGTGCTGTCGCCATCCGCCTGCACCCCGTTGTTGTCCACGCTCACCAGGACGTTCTGAGCCGTCAACCGGTCGTAGACGAAGATGTCCGCGCGGTTGTTCGTGTCGACGGCAACCAGGTTCGTGGCGTTCGATGTGTAGACGACAAACCGGCCGTTCTTGCTGATGGAGGGATCCAGGCTTGCGCCGTTCGCCTGTTGCGCCCCGGTGTTGTCGACCGGGACGGTCGTGCACGTTAGAAAATCGGTCGAGCAGCTGCGCAGATAAACGTGTGCGCTGCCGTTGTTGTCCAGCGCCGGGAACAGGTTCGTGGCGAAGGAGTAGAAAGCGACCAGCACGTTACCGATATCGACGGCGCCGTCGATCGCGACGGCGTTTCCCGCGATGTAGCTGTCGTTGTTCCCCTGTGTCCCCGGCACCCCGTCCCCCACGCTCATCCGCACCGTCTGGTTGCCCAGGATGGAGATATTGGTGTCCCTCACGTAGACGTCGGATGCGAGGTTCGTGTCCGTCGCGATCAGGTTGGTCGCGGTGGAGTTGAACGCAACGTACCGGCCGTCGGGTGTGATGGCAGGTTCGGTGCTGTCGCCGTTCCCCTGGGCTCCGGCCCCGCTCCCGTCCGGAATGCTCACCCGGGTGGTGAGCTTCGAAAAGCCGTCGTAGACGAAGATGTCGGCGACGTTGTTGGTGTCCCCGGCCACGAGGTTCGTGTCGTCGGACGTGTACGCCACATACCGGCCATCCTGGCTCAACGCGGGGTGACTGGAGCCGAATCCTCCGCCGAGCCCTTGTATCCCGCCGCCCACCCGCGTGATGTTCACCCCCGGGCGCCCGCTGCTGCTTCCTCCGCCGCCTCCACCGCCGCAACCGGCCAATCCAAGGGCAACCGCCGCCATAAACAGCACGACCCATGTCAGCATCCGTCGATGTTTCATCTCAACCCCCTCATTGGACGGTCAGGTTATCGAACCGGTATTTGCCGAAGACGACGTCCACTCTGTCTCCGTGATTGACCGCAAGGCCGTTCGCGCTGAAGATCATGAAATAGACGCGGCCTTTCTCCGGCTCCATGGTGGATTGCCGCAGACTGCCCACCTTGGGCATGTTCGGAACCCCCAGCTTCGCACCGCTCGGTTCATGGACCAGATAGGCGACGGTTCCCCGCTTGAGAAGTTCCTTCGCCCTCTCCGAGTCCGTAACCCGGTATCGGAAGTCGAGCATGTGTCCGTGAGCGGTCCGGCGGACCCACACGACCTCGATTCCCGAATCCGCCGAACCGGCGGACGCCGGTGCTGCCGCGATCCCAGGTGGGACAACCCGTTCCGCGGGCGCCGTCGTCCGTGCCTGCGGCGCCGAGGCGCACCCCGCGAGAAGGATCAGGGCGCACACCAGGAGGGGCGGTCGCCCTCGTTCATGGTTCCAGGGATGCACAGGTCACCCTACGGGAACGGCACCGGCGCCGTTGCCGAGCCGCCTCCCGGCCCCGAGACCGTTACCGTCACCGTCTCGGGCGGCGGATTCACGACGGACTGGGACCAGTAACTGTTGCTGCCGGCGACATAGACCATCGGCGACGGCACTCCGGAAACGGACAGTGTCACCGTGCCGGGCGCGGCAGCGGTCTTCGCCTGCACCGTCAGCACGTTCCCCGCGCCGTAGTACGCCTGGACGATGGAGACCGACCCGGCAGTGGCGGGAGAAACGTTCACGACCACATTGTCCGCGGCGCCCCAGTTCCCGTAGGAGTCCTGGGCGCGCACGAAGATCACGTTGTTGTCGGCCTGGAGGAAAGAGTTGTCGACCGCCGCCGCGATGGCGACGGTCGGGTCCCCGAACGTCCCGGTCATCGGGTGGCCCGTGCCGGGCGGCGTCGTGTTGTCGGTGTACCACTCGGCCGCCATGACGACGCTCCCCGTGTCCACCACCGTGTCCGACGCAGTGGTCGAGAGAAGCACCGGCGACGTGCCGAACGTCGGGTTCGGGGACGCCACTGGGGTAGAAACGACGGGACCGGTCACGTCGGAGCCCGACGGAACGAGGGCCGCGATCGCGCCCCCGGGGCGGTCGACGTTGTTGACCGTTCCGAGTCTCCGGTCGAAGAGCGGGAGCCTCCCGTTGACGAAGGGCGTCACCAGGACATCATGGGTCTTGCCTGCAGGCAGCAACAGGGTAGAGAGCGTCTCCGGGTACGGGAGGAGGTTGCCGTCCTCCGCGATCAGCGTCATCGTCGTCCCGAGGAGCGTGGGATCGTAGGTCCGGGAGCCCGCGTTCAGGAAGCGCAGCAGCGTCGTGGTTCCCGCACCCCCGATGGAAATGGGCGGACTCCCTGGGGTGTATGGAACGCCGTTGATCAGGAAATATTTCGCGTATACGTGGATCTGGCTCGGGTAGGCGGGTGTCCCGTACGTGTTGTCGCTCACCGCGAAGTGGAGGTACGGGTCGATTTCGCTGAACAGGAGAACCGCCTCGCTGGAGAACGCGGTGCCGGGATTGGTCGCCGAAGGGGTATAGGCCTGCAGCGGGTTCGCGGGCCGCACGACCACCGCGCCGTACAGTCCCATCCCTACCTGGAGGGTCGGATCGGTCCCGCTCTCGTACCGGTAGGTACCCGCCTTGACCGCGTTGAAATAGTATTGCGCCGAACCGCCGTTGGTCGACTCCGCGGTGAAGGACATCACCCGGGGAGGGGCGTTGTTGTCGTACACCGGAGGGAGGAGGGCCCCGCCGGCGTTCGTGGGCATATGCTGTCCCGGCACGACGATCGACGTGTTGTAGCCGGCGGGAAGCGCGTTCTGGACGGTGACGTGGAGGACGTCGCCCTCGTTCACCGTGAGGACGGGACCCGGGACCGTCACGCGGCCGATCACCAGTCCGGGGTTGAGATTGGCGTCGAACGGTCCCGCGACCGGGGCGTACCCCCAGACCGGGATGACCGTGTTGTCCGGCATGACGAGGTTGTCGACCCCGGCCTGTATCGTGTAGTCGACGGAAAGAGCGGTCCCCGTCGCCGCGGCCGCGAGGATCCCCGCCAGCAGCAGCACCCTGCCTACTCTCAAGGGATAGTTCGTCATCGCTTCTCTCTCCTATTCACGGTTTCGGCAACGGGGGTTGTTCGTTCAGGGGAACCCAGTACGGATCGATCTCCATCATCGTGGCGATCCCCCCGGGGAAGACGTTGTTGGTCGTGATCTCCCTCTCGTTGTGGGAGTGGCTCATGAAGAAAAAGGCGCCGTCGTGCGCTCCCGGGTTCGACCCCGGGATCACCGGCAGCGCGGCGCCCAGGAACGGGCTGCCGCTGTAGAACGGCCCGTTCGCCACGTCCTGGATGCTTCCGATCGGACTCGGGAGCGGCCGGGTGTGGTCGGGGCAGTATTCGTGAGTTACGTTGTCGAACCCGGGGCTGGGGCCGTCCGCCACGCCGTTGCACGTCACGTTGTCGAAGGGGGTATGCCCGTAAACGTCGAACCCGATCTGGGCCCCGGTCCACTCGTAGATCGCGTCCGCGGTCTGCCCCGGCACCACCGTTACCGTGAACGAGGACTCGGCCAGGTCCGGGTAGCCGTCCACCACGTTCCCGGTGGAATAGTAGCTGGCGTTCCGGGCGACGATGTTCGCGTTGTTGCCGTGGGTATGCAGGGGGTGCAGGTCCCTCCCGCCCCCGACGAACCGGAGGAGGACCCGGTCTCCCGGATGCATCACCGGGGCGCAGTTGTACGGCTGCGAGGGGAGATCGGGAGCGAACGGTTCGGCCATCGTGTCCGGGAAGTTGCGGCCGTTGATGAACCAGTACGTCACCAGAACCGTGCTCGGATCCACCTCGAGCCCCGCGTCCGCCGCGGCGTGGACCTGGTCGTCCATCTCGCTGAGGAGATACAGGAACTCCCGGTCGTACAACGAGCCGTTGTCGTTGTATGCCCTCCATGTGGTTTTGTCCAGCGGGTCGTATCCCGTGGGGCGAACGAGGATCGCCCCGTACAGCCCCATCTCCACCTGTTTGTCGATGTTCGTCCCGCTGTAGTAGGTGAACGTTCCCGGGCGGGGGGCGGAGAACGAGTACGTTATGGTCCCTCCCGGCTCCGCCTGCGCGGCGATCGGCCCCCGGACGCCGGCGGATGCGGTCACGTTCTCCATCCCCGGGAAGACGATCGACACCGGCTCGGGCAGGTTGTTCCGGAGAGTGACCGTGACGTTGTCTCCCTGGCTGATGATCAGTGTCGGACCGGGGAACTGGACCTGCCCGGTATCCCCGTCCGCGAAGCCCCAGAAGAAGATCCGGTTGAAGTCCCCGCCCGTGATGTAACCGGGCCCGGCATCGAGGGTGAAGGAGTTCCCCACCAGCCCGTCGATTGCGGCGGGAGCGGTCCCAGCCCCCAGTAGCGCCGTCGCCGCGAGGAGGAAGACCCCCGCCAGGAATCTGCGATATCGACTGCCCATGTCGTTCCTCCTCGTGCGGGAAGGTGACGGTCCCCGGTTCATGGCGTGACCCGGATCTCCGTCATCATCCCTCCGCGCCGGTCCTGGTTGTTGTTCAGGTGATCGAGTTCCCGCGAATACAGGAAGTAGGTTCCCGGCTGGATTCCGGTCGTGTCGAGCATCACGTCGATCGACTCGCCGCCCCCCAGGATCACGGAATTGGTCAGGTACTCCCGGTGCAGTCCCGACGGGTTCCCGCCGCCCCGGAAGATCCGGGCGTCCCTCCCCACGACCCGCATCGGGATCCCGGAGGATTCGATCGTGTGGAAACTGGTCGTGGAGAGGCTGTAGATCCGGAGAAGCGCCTTCCGGTTCGTGGCGACCGTAACGAGCGAGTTCATCGGACGGCTTCCCGGGTACACCGAGCCGTCCGGGGTCACTTTGCCTTCGCTCGGGCTGATCGGCACGTCACAAGCGAATCCGAGACCCGAGTTGACATTGCTCGCCGGATCGGGGTCGGTGTCCACCGTGTCGGGGTACCCCCGTCCGTTGAACATCGGGTACAGATCGTCCATGTACGCGAAGCGGGGAGGCTGGTAGCACATGTCGTTCCAGTGGAAATACGGATCGAACGCCGCCAGTTGCAGCGGCATCTGGACGTCGTACCCCGTCGTCGCGTCGTTGTCGTTGTAGGCGAACCCCTGGTAGGGGGGCGCCCCCGCCCCTCTCGTTGCACCGAGGGCGAGCAACGCCACATTATCGTTCTGGATCGGGTCGATGAAGGCGGCTCCCAGCATTCCCATCTGCATATGCTCGGACGCCTCCTGATGGCAGTGGTACATGTAGGTCCCGGGGTCGTGGGGCTGGTAGAAATAGGTGAACGTGTACCCCATGTTCGTTCCGAAGGACCCCATCGGCTCGCCGTCGTAGAACGTGATCTGGTTCGGGTACCCGTGGAAGTGGATCGTGTGTGGATCGAACAGGTCGGGGCGGTTGACCATCCCCACGTTCGTCAGGTTGACGTAGTAGGTGTTCCCCTCCTTGAGCCGCAACGTGGGGGAGGGAAACTCGGCGCCCAGCGCCGAGTCCGGCATGAGGGTATTGTCCGGGATCCCCTTCGCCTGCACATCCTGGAATCCGAAGATGTAACTCGGGGAGCCGTCCGCCATCTGCGTGAACCCGTCCCCCGCCGCGTAGTGGTAGCAGTAGACGCCGGGGATGTCGGTCTGTCCGGTGGCGTTGTCGAGGACACTGCCGGGGCAGAAGCCCCGCGCCTGGACGGACACCGCTGCGCCGGACAGGAATATCGCCGCCGCGAGGCACATCGTTCCGAGCCTGAACCTTCTCATCTGTCGGACTCCTTTCCCTGTCTCCCACCCGCCGCCGGTGGGGGAACCCCGGCGGCGACACCCCTCATTCACGATATTCCGCCGCGCCGATATCGGACGCCGACGGGTTGTCGGGAACCGTCGTCACGTCGAACGGTCGCGGCAGACCGTCGAAATCCACGTTCAGAAGCACGTCGTCGGGCCAACCCGGAAGAACAGGAATCCCGCCGGTGGCGACGGCCCGGTCGATCGCCGGGGAGGTCTTCCGGAGGCGGTAATCCCCGGTGAGCGCAAGCGGCGCGTAGTTGACCTGCACGTAGTTCCCCTGCGACGCCCCCACCGATGTCGCCTCGAAGACGTTGACATAGGGCGACACGAACTTCGGATCGAGCAGGACGTTCGTGTTGTCGGTGCCCAGGTTCACCGTGTTGTCCAGGTTCATGTTGTTGTCGAGCACGCAATACCTGGGATTCAGAACCATCCCGGGAGCCGCGCCGAAGACGCTCAGGTTCCAGTAGACGGCGTTGTCGGGCGAGGGGATGAGGCTGCCGTTAAAATTATTGAGCGTCGGGTCCCAGGAGAACGCCCGGTTGTGCCAGATGACGTTGTTGTACAGGACCGGGTTCGAGAACGTCTGCCCGGAGACCGCCTGGAGGTTCGCGTAGTGCGGCTGCGAAACGATGCCCGCCGCCTGCGCGACCGACGCGGAACTCCCGCCTCCGGCGTTCGACTCGACGGGTCCTTCGGGCCCGCAGTTGAACTGGAACTGGGGGTTGCACGGGCCGCCGAAAGCGTCCGTCCCTGTGGCGGTGGAGTCGTTGTGTGCGATCGTGTTGTGCACGATGTTCATGTTCACGGCATCCGCAATCGCGATTCCACCCGCCAGGTGTGACCCCACGTTGTTGACGATCATGTTGTTCAGGATGTCGATGCGGTACCACATCGTCGGGTCGGTCGGGTTCGCCTCCACGTCCTGCCCGTTGACGAACCGGGTCATGATGCCGCCCCCGCTGCTGCCGGCGTGGTTCCCCTGGATCCGGTTCCGGCTGACCGTCACGTTACCGGTTCCCACGTTGAGGGCGGTCGCCGGAGCCCCGGCAGGCACCGCCTCGCCGGTGAGGAGAATCCCCCCGCCCTCGGTGAACGACTCGTTGAGGAGAACCACGTTGTTGTCGATGACCACGTTGTCGCTCAGGCCCAGGTGCAGGATCCCGCCGCCGATGTCGGCGCTGAAGTTGCCGCAGAGGAAGTTCTGGGTGATCTGGAGCCTGTCGGCGCCGTTGAAGATGCCGATGCCGCCGCCCCCGCTGGTAGAGCCGTTCTGGTCGACGTGGTTGTGGTGGATCCGGATGTCGGAGTTCTCGTTGCTGTTGAACGTGGTGGCGCCGGCGACCGGGATCCCCAGGGCGTCCGTCAGGACGATCGAGGGGGTGCCCAGGCGGATGGCGCCGCCGAAGAACCCCTGGTTGCTCTGGATCCGGTTGTTGCTGACGACGAGGTTCTGGACGTACCCGTTGATGTCGATTCCGCTGCCCTGCACCGCCCCCGTGAACAGGAAGCCGTCGATCCGGGACGGGTTCGTCCGGAACGAGACGTTGTCGGAAAGTACCAGGATCCCCGCCCCCTGCTCCAGGAAGAAGTCGGCCCTCTCGCCGGGAACGACCAGAACGGTACCGGCGGTCGTCAAGGCGGTGACCTTCGCGGTCCACGCCGCCTGCGCCACGGGGTCGAAGAAGCCCGCGTTAATCGCCGTCGCCCAGGGGCCGTACCCCTGGAGCCTGACCGGCTTCCAGAGGATCAGGTTCTCCTTGTAGACGCCGGGAGGAACGAGGATGAGGTCGCCGGGGTTGGCCGAGTCGATAGCCGATTGGATCGTCCGGCCTCCGCCGACCCGGGTAACGCCCCCGCCGACGGTGACGGTGATCCCCATCACCGTCGGGTGCCCGTTATCCCCCCGCGTCACCATCAGCTGGCCCGTCGTGGCGCCTTCCGGAAGCATGGCGACGATGATCTCGTTGGTCCAGTGCACCGGTTCGATGGGCATGTCCCCGAGTGTCACGGTGCCCGGAACCGTGCCGAAGCCGAAGTCCCTCGGGACGGAGCCGACGCTGACCCCCGTCAGCGCCGAGATGCGGAGCAGCGTCCCCCCCCTCGGGACGTACGGCCCGCCGGCCGGCCCGTTCACCTGCGCGATCACCGGCGTCCCGTCCGGAAGCTCGCAGTCGAGTTTCCCGTGGGCCTGCGTGAACGCGGCGATGGGCACGATCGGGGTGTCGATCAGCGTGGTCCTTCCGGGCCAGACGTCCCACTTGCTGGCGAACTGGACGTAGCCGGGGTCGAAATACGGATCGGTGACCATCTTCGTCTGCCCCGTGGACGGATCGATGACGGGAAGCCCCGTCACGTTGTCGAGGAGCGGGATGGGGCCGGGGTCGTTCAGGTTCACGGTCACGATATTCGGAGCGATCCCGGAGGGATCGGGCGCGGCGAACGTAAAGGAAGAGGGAAGCATGGTTTCGTACTGGCCCCACTGGTCGGTGTAGACCCGGGCGATCTCGTTCCCCTGCCAGTCCTTGAAGGAGATGGGCATCCACGACGGCCCGAGCTTGTCCCCCTTGCGGACGTTGGCCGGGTTGAACTCGAACACCAGGTCGTTGGTCACCAGCCCGGTGAGCCTCCCCGCCCTGGGGACCGTTGTGAAAAGAGCGAACCCGCCCGACGCGTTCAACCCGTCGGTCAGCGTCACCTGCTTGCGGTCGCACAGAGGGGTCATCAGGGTGTTGTCGTACGGGAAGTTGATCGTCGGAACCTGCTGTTCCGGGAACATCGTTTCGAACTCGGGGATGTGGTGCATCGCCCCCACGCACGGCCAGACGGTGCTGGGGTTTTCCAGCCCCGGGATCGGCGCGAGGCGGCCGGGCGTAAACGTCTCCCCGGGGAAGTAGATGTTCTGGTCCTCCTCCTTGACGAGCTCGTAGGCGGGAGGCGGGATCACCTCGACGATGTAGGTACCGTTCCGCAGGTTATCGAAGGAGAAGATCCCGTCGTAGACGCCGGGACGAACCTGCTGCCACGTCCAGATGATCTCCGCGCAATCGACGTAGGGAGAGAACGGCTGGGCCCTCCCGACGTTGTCCACGCACCCGGTGGGGAAGTTGTCGTCCCACCCCTCCGTGAAGGTTGTACGGATGGCGGGGCCGTCCGGGACCCCGTCCCGGTCCATGTCCTCGTACAGGTTGAGCTTCACGCGGGGGACGCCGGTGGACCACCACGTCTGGCCGGCCTGGGCCGGGTTGACCTCGGTGATCATCGCCTGGTAGAACACGTTGCCCGAGATCCCCCCGTTCTCGCCGGGTCCGAAGCTGGTCTTCCCCCAGTCGATCCAGGTCGTGTCCTCCATGTAGAGGAACGTCGCCATCGTGTTCGTCGCCCCCATCACGGTGCGGTATCCCTTCCCCCCGTTTTCGGGCTGCGGCTGCGGGGTCAGGATGTCGTTGTACCAGGTCGAGGGGTCGGCGAAATTGACCGGCACGGGCGGATCGTAACGGACCGGAAGCCTGCCCCCGTTGTCCACCCAGATCGTCGCGCCGGTCCGCTTTCCGGTGTCGGAACCGCTTCGCTCGGCGACGATCCACTTGTACCAGGGAAAGACCTCGTTGAATTCGTAATACCCGTTCAGGTCGGTCGTCGTCGTCATGTAGTGCGATCCATCGCGCCACAGCAGGTTGACGGTCTGGTTCGGGAGCGACGCCTCCAGCCATTCCCCGGTGGCGGGGTTCCGGTCCCGTAATCCGTTCCGGTTCGTGTCGGCGAATACGTACCCCGAGAACCATCCGAACCAGCGGAAGATGGGGATATCGCCGTACTCGAGGACATTGCCGTTGACCGCGTTGTCGCTCGTCACGACCACCGTACGGTAGTCGATGATCTGGTCGAGGGGGAAGTCCCACATCGTCAGCGTGTACGTTCCCGGAGGGACGCCCGGGATGGTGAACTCCGAGTTGTCGTCGCACGGTCCCGCGAAGACCGCGGCGTTCCCATTCAGCGTGTCGCTCAGGCCCACCCACGCGGTGGCGACCGGACGCCCGATCTCGAGGCCCGGCTGGAGGGGAGGCCGGTTCCCGTGGACGGACACCACGCGGCCTTTCACGGTGGCTCCCGGCGTCGGGCAGCCGGACCCCGGGCAGATGAATTTCGGCCCGTAGTCGAGCGGCTGTCCGGTCTGCGGGTCGTTGGACGGGTGGACGAACCCGATGAAGGCGTGGACGTTGAAGAAGCCCGCCTCGACGAACTGGGGGGGCTCGTTGGCGGCCACCCAGGTGTCGATCCCCGGCGTCCCTTCGATCGTCGAGGTCTGTACCCACAGTTGATTGTCGGTCGGTACGGCCCGGATGCCGTATTTCCCCGGGTAGAGGTTCTTGATGATGACGTTGCCGGTGTTGTCGGTGACGATCCCGTTCCCCAGCGTCTCGACGATCAGGGCGCCGTCCGGGTCCAGGCAGGCATCGGTCCCGGTGCCGGGGTTCTGCCCTGCGGCATCGCAGGTTTGAAGATAGACGGTTCCGAGCGGGTTCGCGAAGGCGTCCTGGCTCATCTCTCCGGCCTGGTCGAACACCAGGATCCTGAAGCCCGGGAGCCCCGGTTCCGCCGGAACGTCCGGTGCCCCGTTGATGAAGGCGTTGTCCATGAAGACGAGCACGCTGATCTGGGCGGTGGGAACCGGGTGGGAAAGCACTTTTATCGTGGCGCTTTTCTGGCCCGCAGCGATCTTGGCGGCGCTCATGCTATAGAGCGGCCCGTCCGGAGGCTGGTCCGGAAGGACCGTGAGCACATACCGCCTGGCGGGGTTGAGAATCACGGCGTTGTCGAGCCGGGCCAGGGAGGCCGCGTTGTCGGTCCCGGTGGCCACCGGGATCGAGTAGCTCGTGCCGATGCTCACCGAGATGCTTGTGGTGCTCGGAACGCCGGGCTGGACGAGGTTGGTCGTGTCTTCCTCGAGGAGCCACCGGTACCCTACAGCGATGGGGTCGTTGTTGCTGTCGACGACGTTCAGGGTGAACCCGAACGCGGAGGACCCGAGGGCCAGCAGCACGACGCCGAAGAGAAACCCGGGGACCGAGCGGAAACGCCTACGGACGGAAGTGCCTGCGCCACCTTTCATCACCGACCTCCTCGAAACAGTCGCCCTGGGGCGGATAAAAACTTGCCATAATGATAATAACTATATTTATCGCCACTTAAAGAAAGTGCCCGTTAGAATTTCTCCCCTTACGCCGATTTTTCCTCCGAATACCCCCCGGCTCCACCCGTGGATCGCCCCGCCCCGATGCAGGGCCCCGCCCGCCTCTCCAGCATCCGCTCGATCTCGTCGACCGAGAACGGCTTCAGGAGAACCTCGTCGATTCCGGCCCGCTTTGCGTCCCCGGCGGGAAGCGATGTGAATTGTCCCAAGATCAGAATCTTGACCACGGCCGGATGGCGCGCTCCGACCCCTTCCAGAAACTTCAGGCCGTCCATCACCGGCAGTTCCTGATTGCAGATCACGATGTCCGACGGCCAGGCATCGAGAGCCGCAGACGCCTCCTCCGTGTTGCCGAACGCGCGAGCATCGACCCCCTTCGCCCGGAAGAACAGGACCATCGAATCCCTGAGCAACTCGTCGTTTTCAACAATGCACATTTTCAATTCTTTCCACCGATCGCTGAATGTTTCTTCTTCTCTTCCCGTTTACATCGTGTATGGGGGGTTGTCAGCAGTAGTCGTGCCAATACGGTAAAGGTGACTACGTTTCAAGGCAATATTCAGTTCATAACCAAATAGTTACAAAATTGGCCCGGATCAACCCTTTCGGCTTGGAGAGAAAGATTATCGAAGATTTGCGAATATATTTTAGTAATATCTCGAACCCGGCCGAGGAGGCGGCCCCCTCGGCTTCTTCCGCTGGACCCGGAAAGCGCGGCGGTTGTATGGTGCGCAGGGCGACCGCGCGGCTTTCGCTCCCTGCCTCCTCCCTTTGGCGGGTGAGGAAGCGAACGCCAGCCTGCGCGCGGGAATATTCAGGAAGAGCGTCTGAGAATTTTCTCCCGGGCGTGCGATAATACCTGCGGGATCGAAATTTCGGGAGGACCGGATGAAAGGAGCGGACGACCGGGGAATGCCGCGGCACCGTACGGTATCGGCACTGGTGGCAGGTCTCCTGCTGCTGCTCCTTTCGACGTTTCCTTCGTACGCAATGGATCGTCGCGGCGGGGACGGACGGGGGGATCTCGGGTACGTGATCACCAAGGTCGCAGTCTCCGTGCCGGACGTCACGTTGACGGGAATGGACGGGCGTCCGGCTCGCCTTCGTGTCGTTCTGGCCGACGACCAGCCGGTGATGCTTCAGTTCATTTTCACGACCTGCCCCACCATATGCCCCCTGTTGACGGGGACCGCGGCCCGGGTGCGCGAGGACCTCGGCAAGGGGCGCGAGAAGATCCGGGCGGTCTCGATCACGATCGACCCGGAGCACGACACCCCATCCGTTCTCCGGGATTACGCGGCGAATTTCGACGCGGATCCGGACTGGTTGTTCCTGACGGGGCGCCTTCCCGACATCGTCGCGGTCCAGCGGGGCTTCGGTTCCTACCGTGGGAACAAGATGGACCACTCCCCCTACACCTTCCTGCGCAGGTCGCCGCGGGATCCCTGGACGCGCATCGACGGGATCGTTCACGCCGACGTCCTCGAGGCCGAAATCCGGAAGATGCTCGAAGCCCGATGACCGGCCGGGTCCGCACGTCGTTCGCCGCGCCGTGGATGCGGAGGTCCTCCGTCGCGCTCCTTCTCTCGCTCTTTCTTCTTCCCGCCATGGCGCTGTCATCCTCCGATCGTGACGGCATGGCAGGCGCCCCGAACGGGGCGAACCCGGGGATGCGGATGTACCGGGAAGGGATCCTTCCGTCGGGTGAGAAGATGCGCGGAGAGACCTCCGGAGGTGTTCTTTTTTCCGGGGCCATGGCCGCCTGCGCGAACTGCCACCGGCGCAGCGGGATGGGCTCCGCGGAAGGCGGCACGGGGGTGCGGCCCGTGACAGGCGCCGCCCTCTACCGCCCCGAGGAGGTGTGGGGGGTGGGGCCCGGACGGAAGGCGCCCCGGGGATCGCAAAACTGGCCCGTGTACACGGACGAGACCCTCGCCCGGGCGATACGCGACGGGGTAAACCCGGCGGGACGTCGCTTCGACCCGGCGATGCCCCGGTATACGATGAAGGATGCCGATCTCGCCCTCCTGATCGCCTACCTCAAATCCATGTCGGCGACCTCCGCTCCAGGGGTTACGGAGAACGTCATCCGGTTCGCGACCGTGGTCGACACAAGAGTGTCTCCGGACCGCCGGAACGCAATGCTCGATGTCTTGCGCATCTATACCCGGGACAAGAACGCGGGGGCGCGCAACGAGGCCCTGCGGGCCCGGGTCGCCCCCTGGACGGATGCCCGCAGATTCAGGGCGTACCGGACCTGGGAGCTCGACGCGTGGGAACTTTCCGGCCCAGAGGAGACCTGGGAGGCGCAACTCGCGGCGTATTATCGCCGTCGGCCCGTCTTCGCCCTGATCGGGGGGATCTCCGCCGGGGGGTGGGGACCGGTTCACCGGTTCTGCGAACGGCACGGGGTCCCGTGCCTCTTTCCCAATGTGGATGTCCCTGTAGTCTCCGGTCCGGGGTACTACACCGTCTACTTTTCCCGGGGCGTGGTGCTCGAAGCCGGAGCCCTCGCCCGGCACCTGGGCGGAGAACCGGAATCTATCCGTCGCGGGCCGGTGGTCCAGGTATACAGAGACGACGAAACCGGGAGGGCCGCCGCTGATGCTTTCCGGGAGTCGGCGACGCGCTCCGGCGTGTCGGGACTCCGCGACGTGCGCCTCCCGGTGGCCGGGGATCCGCCGGGCCGGATCCTCGAGGAAATGCAGGGAGGCACACGCCCGGCGACGGTTGTCCTGTGGCTCTCCGGCTCCGACCTGCGCCGTCTCGGGATCCGGCGCGGGGGCATGGCCTTCCCCGGGAGGGTTTACCTCTCCTCCACGCTGGCCGGCACGGAGGCGGCCGCGGCGCTTGGCGTGCCGAAGTTGGATGCCTATCTCGTCCACCCCTTCGCTCTTCCGAGGAGGGGGGGGGAGCGAAGCAGGATCCGGATATGGCTGAAGGCGCGGAAGGTCCCCCCGGGCGAGGAGCGCCTGCAGGCGAACACCTTCTTCGCCGAAGCCATCGCGGTCGGCGCGCTCGACCTGATGCTGGATTTCTTCTCCCGGGACTATCTGCTGGAAACCGTGGAGCACATGGCGGAGATCACGGTTACGCCATCCGCGTACGCCCGCCTGAGCCTCGGCCCCGGCCAGCGGTTCGCATCGAAGGGGAGTTACGTCCTCCGGTACGCGCCGAACGGCGGCGGGTTCCTTCCGGTCGGCGGCTGGATCGTCCCGGAATCGCCGTAGGGGCGGGCGCGCACGGACTCGGCCGGGCCCGCGTCCCCGGGGTCATCGAGGCGATGCGAGCCCCATCGATCTTCGGCCGGACCGGTTTCCGGCAAGGGCCCCCAGCGATTCCACCAGCTCCATCGTGGAAAACGGCTTGTACAGGATCCGGTCGACGCCCGCCGACTCGGCCTGCACCGAAATGTCGCCGCCGGGATAGGGGGTGATCAACACCGTAATGACCGCGTCCGAAGCCTCCCTGACGCGGCGAAGCACGGAGAGACCGTCCTCGCGGGGAAGGGAGAAATCGCAGATCACCACCGTGAAATCTCCCCAATTCACGGCTCCGGCCGACTCCTCCCCACTGACGAAGACGTCCACCGACCACCCTTGCACCCGCAGGAAGAGAACCAGCGCTTCGCGCAGAGAGACATCGTCCTCGATGACGGCGATCCTCGCCCCGGCAGATGCCTGGTTCGTTTCCATCGGTATCCTTTCGCGCGATGTCCGTTCCAACCAGCACGACGCATGCCGGAACGGACCAAGCCCGGATTCCTTATGTTTTCGAAATGGATACGCTCGTATGGCCCGGGGAAGGCCGGCGGGAGGGAAAGGGTAAAATAGAATTTCTTCCGTCGAATAATCGAATTTACACGACTTTCATTGCCCGTCCGGGGAGAAGAACTACAACCCGAGCTTCCTCCTCCGGTAGCGGAAGGTGTGGTAGTTGACGCCGAGGAGCTGGGACGCCTTCGTCTCTTTCCCCGCGGCCAGCCGGAGGGCCTCTTCTACATAACATTTCTCGATCGACTCCTGCACCGCAGGCAGGTCGATCCCTTCCGGCGTGAGGGGAGGGCCCGAGGGGCCGGCAGGAGGCGGAGTGCGGGGGCCGGCGCCCCCATGGGCCAGCCGCAAATCGGCGGCGGCGACTTTCTTGTCCTTTCCCGAAAGGACCGCACGCTCCACGACGTTGCGAAGTTCACGGATGTTCCCCTCCCATTGACACGCGAGGAGGGCCTCTTCCGCTTCCGGGGAAAACCCGCTCACCTCGCGACCGAACTTCCGCGAGAACTCCGCGAGGAAGTGGCGCGCGATCGGAAGGATGTCGTCGCGACGCTCGGAAAGGGTGGGCACCGCCACCCGTACGACAGCGAGCCGGTAGTAGAGGTCTTCACGGAAGAGCCCCTTCCCGACGAGACTTTCCAGTTCCTTGTTGGTCGCGGATACGACTCTCGCGGAAGCGCGCATGCGGCGCGTCCCCCCGACGCGGTAGAACTCCCCGTCCTCGAGGAACCGCAGCAGCTTCGCCTGGGCGTCCGGGCTCAGGTCCGCCACCTCGTCGAGGAAGAGCGTTCCGCCGGATGCCTCCTCCACCAGTCCTTTCTTGCCGGCGAGGCTCGCCCCGGTGAAGGCGCCCTTCTCGTACCCGAACAGCTCGCTTTCGAGCAGTTCCTTCGGGATGGCCGCGCAGTTTACGCTCACGAGAGGTCCGCGGAAGTTGGGGCTCCGGTAGTGGATCGCGGCCGCGACGAGTTCCTTCCCCGTTCCCGTCGGCCCGAGAATGAGCACGGGCGTATCGGGGCTCTTCGCGACCGACTCCACGAACTCCATGACCTCGCGGATCGCGTTGCTTTCCCCCACGAACAGCGGCACCTTCTCCCGAAGGAACCGCTCCTGCAGCTCCCGGACCTCCTTGTGGAGGCGGACCGTCTCGAACGCGTTCCCGATGGTCGTCTCCAGGGTCTCCATGTGCAACGGCTTCACCAGGTAATCGAACGCCCCGCCCTTCATCGCGCCGACGATCGACTGGACATCCTCGTACGCGGTAACCACGACGATCAGCGTCTCGGGACGGAGGGATTTGATCGCCCGGATCCCTTCGATGCCGCTCATCCCGGGCAGCCCGATGTCCATGAGAACGAGGTCCGGCGGATCCTCCTTGACGGCCTCGACGGCGGACTCCGCGTCCCGGAACGCACGTACCTGGTAGCGCGGCGCGAGGGCGATCCGGATCCCCTCACGGATGCTCTCCTCGTCGTCCACGATGAAGACGCTCCAGGCGGTCATGCGGGCCTCCTGTCCCGCCACAGGGGGAGCTCGATGCGGAACACCGCACCTCCCCCTTC
>Ga0210098_1000204_pt1 | contig 21221 bp, 19 predicted proteins | sample Joice_ThreeSqA_D_FD_184870 | JGI IMG/M metagenome (GOLD analysis project Ga0210098, IMG submission 184870) | Wetland microbial communities from San Francisco Bay, California, USA, that impact long-term carbon sequestration - Joice_ThreeSqA_D1... | ecosystem: Environmental > Aquatic > Marine >...
AAGCATTCTCGACCGGCATTGGAACGGACTGCTGGTCAACGGAGTCCGAATATACGATGCGGGCGCCTACTCGGCGGCATTCCTGTGGCTGTTCCTGAGCTCCTGCCTGTCGGTGGCGGCGGTGTACTTCACCCGGGAAACCTATTGCCGCGTCCGGGAGTTCGACGAAGCAGAACCTGCCGATCGGGGAAGATCCCATGAAGAGCGGAGGAAACCATGAAGGTGGCGATTGTCGGAGCGGGCGGAGTGGGCGGCTATTTCGGCGGACGGCTCGCGCAGGCGGGCGAGGACGTTTTCTTCATCGCCCGTGGTGAACACCTGCGGGCAATGAAGAAAAACGGGCTCCGGGTCGACAGCATCAACGGGGATTTTCGCGTCGATCCGGTCATGGCGACGGACGCGCCTTCGACGGTGGGCGAGGTCGACTACCTCCTGGTTGCCGTCAAGGCGTGGCAGTTACCGGACGCAATCGAAACGATGCGCCCCATGGTGGGGGAAAATACCTCAATCGTGCCGTTGCTCAACGGCGTCGAAGCGCCCGATCGATTGTCCGAGGCATTCGGATACGAACGGGTCCTCGGTGGATTATGCAGCATGATCAGCATGGTTGCGGCCCCGGGTCACATCTCCCACGTCGGCGCGCACCCCATGATTACGTTCGGCGAGCGGAATCATCGCCGCAGCGAGCGGGTGGAACGACTGCGTAAAGCGTTCTCGCGCACGGAGGGTGTGCAGGCCGGGATACCGGAGGACATCCACGTTTCGATGTGGAAGAAGTTCCTGTTGATCGCGTCCTGGAGTGGCGCAGGCGCGGTCACCCGGGCACCCATCGGGGTGATCCGCACGCTGCCGGAAACGCGAAATCTGCTCGAACAGGCCATGGAAGAGATCCTCGGTCTTGCCCACGCGCGTAACGTCGCAATGGAACGGGAAGCGATCGGCCAGGCGATGGCGTTCCTCGATGCGCTCCCCTACGAGGGTACCGCCTCCATGCAGCGGGACATCCTGGCGGGACGACGGTCGGAGCTGGACGCCCAGAACGGTGCCGTCGTTCGGCTCGGCAAGGAAGCGGCCGTCCCGACACCGGTCAACGGCATGATCTATTCGAGTCTCCTCCCCCAGGAGATGCAGGCGAGGAAATAACGGATGTTCCGTGCCGGTTAAGAATGCGATCCTACTTCATGGTCGGCATGACGAAATCGGCGCCCGCGCGGATCCCGGTCGGCCAGCGCGACGTGATCGTCTTCATCCGGGTGTAGAAGTTCACCCCCTCGGTGCCGTGTACGAAGTAGTCGCCGAAAATGGAGCGCTTCCAGCCCCCGAAGCTGTAGAACGCCACCGGGACGGGGATCGGCACGTTGATACCGACCATCCCCACCTCGACCCTTCCCGCGAATTCGCGCGCGGTATCGCCGTCGCGCGTGAAGACGGCGGTCCCGTTGGCGAACTCGTGATCGTTCACCAGTTTCAATGCCGCCTCGAAGTCCGGGACCCGTACCAGGGAAAGGACGGGACCGAAGATCTCCTCCCGGTAGATCCGCATCCCGGGCGTCACCCGGTCGAACAGGCAGGCGCCGAGGTAAAAACCGTTCTCGTGGCCCGCAATCTTTATCCCCCGCCCGTCCGCCACGAGTTTCGCCCCTTCCTTTACCCCCAGGTCGACGTATCCCCTCACCCGCTCCAGGTGTTCGCCCGTGACGAGCGGGCCCATCTCCGCCTCCGGATCCCGGCCGGGCCTGACCTTGAGGGACCCGATTCGTGCCACGATCCGCTTCACCAGTTCGTCGGCGACCTTGCCCCCGACCGCGACGACGACGGAGATGGCCATGCACCGCTCCCCCGCGGACCCGTACGCGGCCCCCATCAAGGCGTCCACCGCCTGATCGAGGTCGGCATCGGGCATCACGATGGCGTGGTTTTTCGCGCTGCACAGGGCCTGGGCCCGCTTGCCGTGGGCCGTGGCCGTCCGATGCACCTGCTCGCCGACGGCGCTGGACCCGACGAAACTTACCGCGGAGACCTTCGGGTGCGAGGCCAGCAGCTCGACCGCCTCCTTGTCCCCGTTCACCACGTTGAAGACCCCCGGCGGCAGCCCCGCCTCGGTAAACAGCTCGGCGAGCCGCAACGGGCAGGAGGGGTCCTTTTCGGACGGCTTCAGGATGAAGGTATTGCCGCAGGCGATGGCGACGGGAAACATCCACATCGGCACCATCGCGGGGAAGTTGAACGGGGAGACCCCCACGCACACGCCGAGCGGCTGCCGGAAGGAGTAGCTGTCGACGCCGGTCCCCACGTTTTCCGAGAAACTCCCCTTCAACAGGTGGGGAATCCCGCAGGCGAACTCCACCACCTCGATCCCCCGGGTCAGGGAGCCGCGCGCGTCGCTCAGCACCTTGCCGTGCTCGGCCGTGATCAGGGCGGAAAGTTCCTCGGCGTTCCGTTCCAGCAGCTCCTTGAACCGGAACAGGACCCTTGCGCGCCGCAGCGGCGGAGTGGCGGCCCAGGCCGGCAACGCCGCGGCGGCCGAGGCGACGGCCTCCTCCACTTCCTTCCTTCCGGCGAACGCTACGCGGGCGGTGACTTTTCCCCTGGCGGGGTCGTAGACGTTTCCGTACCGATCTCCGGAGCCGGGAAGGATCCCGCCATTGACGAAATGACCGATGGTTTTCGTGATGGTGGCTTCCAAAATAAAACCTCCTTGTCCGGAATTCTGGGGGAATACGCGGATAATGTATTCGGTATGCCCATCGAAATCAACCCTCGTTTCATATGGAGCCAGTGTCCGGAAAAAAGACCTTGACACAATGTTTCAGACGCCATATTCATTCATAAGAGCTCACAATGGAAGAATGTGCGGAACGGCGTTTTCCCTGGAAAGAAGGTCCGTTTTCGAAGGGCGGGATCGCACACCGGTCACCACCGGGTCACCGGTGAAAGGGTCGTACTCCGTCGGCTGCGGCAAGCATTGGGCGCACCACCCCGATGCAATCACCAAAAGGGGGTAAGGGGATGAAGGAAGAGAAGACCAAAGTGGTTGCCAAGAAAGAGGAAGTGAAGACCGGCCGTCGCACGTTCCTCAAGACGGCAGCGGCGGGAGCCGCCGGGGTAGCCGCGCTGGGCTTCCCGATGGTTTCCAGGGCCCAGACGGTCACCCTGAAGATGCAGGGCGCCTGGGGCGCGAAGGACATTTTCAACGAATACGCCGAGGACTACGTAAAGCGCGTCAATGATATGGCCGGCGGACGGCTGAAGATCGATTACCTGGTCGCGGGCGCGGTGGTCAAGCCGTTCCAGGTGATGGACGCGGTCAACAAGGGCGTGCTCGACGCCGGGCACCAGGTGTCCGTCTACTGGTACGGGAAGAGCAAGGTGGCCTCGCTGTTCGGCACGGGGCCCGTCTTCGGGCAGAACGCCCACCAGGGCCTCGCCTGGATCTATTACGGCGGCGGCCAGGCGCTCTACGACGAACTTCTCCAGAAATTGGGGCTCAACATCCAGGGGTTCTTCACCTTCCCGATGCCGACCCAGCCTCTCGGGTGGTTCAAGAAGCGGATCACGGACGCCAAGCAGCTGGCGGGCCTCAAGTACCGCACCGTGGGGCTGGCGGCCGACCTGTTCCAGGCGATGGGCGTGAAGGTCACCCAGCTTCCCGGCGGCGAAATCGTCCCCGCCCTGGAGCGCGGCGTGATCGAGGCGTTCGAGTTCAACAACCCGACCTCCGACAGAAGCTTCGGCGCCCAGGACGTGAGCAAGGTGTACATGCTGGGCAGCTTCCACCAGGCGGCGGAGTTCTTCGAGATCATCTTCAACAAGACGAAGTACGACACCCTGCCGGCGGAACACAAGGCGATCCTGAAATACTCGGCCGAGGCGGCGTCCTCGAACGGCTTCTGGAAGGGGCAGGACCGCTACTCCGCGGATCTCCTGTGGCTGAAGAACCAGGCGGGTGTCGGCGTCTACCGGACGCCGGACTCCGTCATGAAGGCGCAGCTCGTCGCCTGGGACAAGATCATGCCGGATCTTGAGAAGGACCCGTTCTTCAAGAAGGTCGTGGCGTCGCAGAAGTCCTTCGCGCACCGCCTCGCGTACTACGATCTCCTCAACGCGTGCGACTACAAGATGGCCTTCGACCATTACTTCCCCGGCGAACTGAAGAAGGCGGGGTTCTAACGCTCCGTCCGTAACGGAGAGAAGTGGCCGGACAACGGGTTGGCGCGGCTCAATTGATAACGCCGCGCCAACCTTTGTATGTTGGCAACCGAAATCCCATTGAAGGATGAACCCATGGAACGCGTGCTGTTGTTCATCGATCACCTGTCCCAATGGGTGGGCAAGGCGTTCGCCTGGTCCATGCTGATCCTGACCTTGGCCACCAGTTACGAGGTGTTCGTCCGGTACGTTCTGCGGGATCCCACCGCGTGGGCCTTCGACCTGGCCTACATCATGTACGGGGCCATGTTCATGATGGCGGGGGCCTACGCCCTTTCCCAAAAAGCCCACGTGCGCGGGGACTTCATCTATCGCCTCTGGCCCCCGCGCGTGCAGGCGGGGATCGAGCTGGTGCTCTACTTTCTCTTCTTCTTCCCCGGGATGCTGGCCCTGGTCTACGCCGGGTACGTTTACGCGGCCGAGTCCTGGGCCTACAGGCCGTACGGCTTCGAGGGACTGCCGGGGGAGGTCAGCATCAACAGTCCGATCGGAGTGCCGGTCTCTCCCCTGAAAACGATCCTTCCCCTGGCCGCGTTCATGCTGGTGCTGCAGGGGATCGCGGAAACCATCCGCTGCGTCCAGTGCCTGCGGACCGGGGTGTGGCCGCAGCGCCTGAAGGATGTGGAGGAACTGGAAACGCAGATGATCCGGGAGCACCAGGAGGAAATGGACGCCCTGAAACGGAAAGAGGAACTGGAAGCGCAGAAAGCCGCCCCGCAGGGCGGCGAGGGAAACGAGGGCCCGACGAAATGACCCATCCCCAGGTCGCCATGGTAATGATGGGATCCTTCGTCGTCTCGATCTTCCTGGGCTTTCCCATCTGCTTCACGCTGGTCGCGCTGGGCGTCGGTTTCGGCTACTACGCGTACGCCACGCCCGACCAGATGAGCCACATCTTCCAGAACCAGATCTTCGACCTCCTGGTGAACCAGACATACTCCGTCATGATCAACGACGTGCTGGTGGCGGTGCCGCTCTTCCTGTTCATGGGCTACATCATCGAGCGCGCGAACGTCGTGGAGCGGCTCTTCTTCACCTTGAATATCGCCGCCCGGAAGGTGCCCGGCGCCATGGCCGTGGCGGCGCTGATCACCTGCGCGGTCTTCGCCACCGCCGTCGGCATCGTCGGCGCCGTGGTGACGCTGATGGGACTGCTGGCCTTCCCGGCCCTGCTGAAAGCCGGCTACGACGAGACGCTGTCCGCCGGCGTCATCTGCGCCGGCGGCTGTCTCGGAATCATGATCCCGCCGAGCATCCTGCTGATCGTGTACGGGGCGATCTCCGGCGTCTCCGTGGTCCGGCTCTACTCCGCGGCGTTCCTCCCGGGGTTCATGCTGGCCGGCCTCTACATCGTCTACGTGATCATCCGGGTAGTCATAAACCCGAAGCTGGCCCCGAAGCCGCCGAAGGAAGACTGGGACATCCCCAAAAAGGAGCTGTACGTCCGGCTGCTGACCTCCGTCGTTCCGCTGGCCGTCCTGATCCTGGCGGTGCTCGGCTCCATCATCGGCGGGCTGGCGACCCCGTCGGAGGCGGCGGCGGTGGGCGCGTTGGGCAGCATCCTCCTTGCCGCGGCCTACCGCGCGCTCACGTGGACGCGCCTGAAGGAATCGATCTACCTGACGACGCGCACCTCGGCCATGGTGTGCTGGCTCTTCGTCGGCTCCTGGACCTTCTCCTCGGTCTTTTCCTACCTCGGCGGCCACGAGCTCATCCGGGAGTTCGTGCAGACCCTGAACATATCGCCCATCCAGTTCCTGATCCTGGCGCAGTTCATCATCTTCCTCCTGGGCTGGCCGCTGGAATGGAGCGAGATCATCATCATCTTCGTGCCGATCTTCCTGCCGCTGCTGGACCATTTCGGGATCGACCCGCTCTTCTTCGGGATCCTCATCGCGCTCAACCTGCAGACATCGTTCCTGACGCCGCCGATGGCGATGTCGTGCTACTACCTCAAGGGGATCGCGCCGCCGCACATCCCGCTGACGACGATCTTCAAAGGGTCGCTGCCGTTCCTGGGGATGGTCCTGCTCTCCATGGTCATCGTCTACGTTTTCCCGATCATCGTGACGTGGCTGCCCGACATCGTCTACGGCGTTGTCAAGTGACCCCGGGCCCCCGATGAACACAGCGCCGGATCCGACCCTCATGAGCGCCGTCGAGGCGGCCGAGGCGATCCGCGACGGGCGGATCACCTCCGAAGCGCTGGTGGGCGCCTGCCTCGATCGCATCGCGGCGCTCGAGGAACGGATCGGCGCCTGGGCGCACCTGGACCCCGGCCATGCCCTGGACCAGGCGCGCGCGGCGGACCAGGCGCGGCGGGAAGGGAAGGCGCTCGGTCCGCTCCACGGCGTTCCGGTGGGGGTCAAGGATATCTTCGACACGAAGGACATGCCGACCGAGGACGGCACGGTCCTGCACGCCGGACACCGACCGATGAAAGACGCCACCGCCGTCGCCCTGCTTCGCGAGGCGGGGGCGATCATTCTTGGAAAGACCGTCACCACCGAGCTCGCGGTCTTCTCCCCGGGCAAAACCCGGAATCCGCACGACCCCTCGCGGACCCCCGGCGGCTCCTCGAGCGGCTCCGCCGCGGCCGTGGCGGCGTTCATGGCGCCTCTCGCCATCGGCACCCAGTCCAACGGGTCCGTCATCCGCCCGGCGTCCTACTGCGGGGTCTACGGGTACAAACCGAGCCACGGCCTGATCTCCAGGCATCAGATACTTCAGCAGTCGCGGCCCCTGGACCAGGTCGGCGTGTTCGCGCGGACCGTCGAGGACGCGGCGCTGATCGCGGAGCAGATGATGGCCTACGACGACCGCGATCCCGACATGCGTCCGCGGGCACGACCCGCCCTCCTCAAGACGGCGGCCGAAGAGCCCCCGATCGATCCGCGCCTGGCGTTCGTCAAGACGCCGGCGTGGGGGCACGCCGACGAAGACACGAAAGAGGCGTTCGCGGAACTGGTGTCGCACCTGGGGGAATGCGCCGGGGAGATCGTGCTTCCGGAGCCGTTCGACGAGGCGGTCGGCTTGCACCGCGCGATCATGGAGGCGGACCTCGCCAGGAGCTTCGAGCGGGAATACGCCGACGGCAAGGACCGCCTGAGTCCCATCCTGCGGGAGATGATCGAGCGGGGGCGGAAGGTGCTGGCCGTGGAGTACAACGGCGCGTTGAGCCAGATTCCCGCTTTGGACCAGGCGTTCGAGAAGGTCTTCGAGTGGCACGACGCCATCCTCACCCCCGCCGCCACCGGCGAGGCCCCCGTAGGACTGGAATCGACGGGAAGCCCGATCTTCTGCACCATCTGGACGCTGTGCGGGATGCCCGCGATCACCCTTCCCATGATGCAGGGCGCCCACGGCATGCCGATCGGCGTGCAACTGGTGGGGGCCAAGGGGGACGACGCCCGACTGTTGCGGACGGCCCGCTGGCTCGTGAACCGCACCTGATGGGATCGAGCGCAGGAAAGGAGGGAGTGGCACAATGAGCAACATCATCACGGGAGCGATCGCGGTGGCGATGGCGGTTGCGTTCTTTATGTATTACGCTATCCGCCTGTTTTACTCCGTCGGGTTCATGAGATCCATTCCGGTATTTGTCATCATCGTCGGAACCCTCGCCTGCCTGCTGTACGACTTTGTCACATCGATAATGGAAGACATGAAGCCACCCCGCAAATAATCCCTTCCCGACGGACAACCCGAAGGCGGGCGCCCTCAGGCCACGCGGTCGCGGGGTTCCCGCCCGGCGAAGACGGCATCCAGATTGTCGAGCGCGCGGAACCCCATGGCGTCCCGCGTTTCCTTCGTGGCGCTGGCGATGTGCGGCATCAGGAACACGTTGGGCAGATCCCGGTACCCCGGGTGGATGTCCGGCTCGTTCGTGTAGACGTCCAGGCCGGCCGCCGTCAGCTTCCCGGACTGTAACGCCCCGATCAACGCCTCGTCGTCGACCACCGCGCCGCGGCTCGCGTTGACGACGATCGCCCCGTCCGGCAGCAGCGCGATCCGCGCGGCGTTGAGCAACCGGAAGGTTTCCGGCGTGGACACGCAGTGGAGCGTCAGGAAATCGCAATGCGGCATCAACGCCTCGGGCGTCGGGTGGAAGATCGCTCCCGCCTCCACATCCGGCGTCGCCTTGCGCACGTCGTGATAGTGGATTCCCATGTCGAATCCACGGGCCCGTTTCGCGACAACCTGCCCGATCCGCCCGAACCCGAGGATCCCGAGCCGCTTGCCCGTCACCTGGGTCCCCACCATGAAGGCGGGGCTCCAGTCCTTCCACGCACGGGTGCGGACCAGCCGCTCGCCCTCGCTGGCCCGCCGCGCCGCGCCCAGCAGGAGCATCATGGTCAGCTCCGCCGTGGCGTCGGACAACACCTCGGGGGTGTTCGTGACGATGATCCCCCGGGCCTTGGCGGCCTTTACGTCCACGTGGTCGTAGCCGACGGAGAAATTCGCGATGGCGCGCACGCGCCCGGGCAGCCGGGCGATCACTTCCGCGGTGAATTTCTCCGTGTGACAGGGAAGGATGGCGTCGACGTCCCCGGCCCGTTCGATCAGCTCGTCCCGGGAATAGAGGACGTCTTCGGGGTTCAGGCGGGGGTCGTAGTCGCGTCGAAGGCGCTCCTCGACGGCGTCCGGCAGCTTGCGGGTCACCAGGATGACGGGCTTCATTCTTTCCTCCTCGGTCGGGAACCGGAATAGAGCGGGACCACGTACGGGCCTTCCGGCACCACGGCGATGTCCGGGTCGCCGTGGGCCTTGACGCTTTCGGCGACCGCCGCCTCCACCGAGGAAACCGGTTCCACGGCCACGTCCTTCAGGCCTTCCTCCCCCAGCCCCGTTGTATAAAGCTTGACGGTCCCGACCCGCAGGGCCTTGAGCAGCATCTCGGTCTGCCATTCGTCGACCCGCGCCCGGTCGCGGCTTCCCAGCACGGACAGGAACCGGTCCGGCCCCGTCTCGAGCAGCAACCGCTGGGCGGCGACGAATTCGTCGCTCCCCATCCCCTCCGAGCACTCGCTTGCGATGATGATGGTCCCCCCGGGTTCGAGGATGTCGAGGGCGCTCACCATCCCCTTGACGGTCTGGTAGTACGTCCTGTCCAGGGGATACCCCGCGCTGGACGTGACGACGGTGCGGAAACGGCGGGGGACCGCAACCTCCGCGCACTTCCGCATGTACTCCACCGCTTCGCGGTGGCTGGCCTCGATCTCGCCGAAATTGACGAATCCGATGCGCCGCTTCTCGTCGATGGCGACGTTCAGCGCCACGATCCCGCCGATGGCCCGGACGATTTCGATCTGCGCCTCGTGCAGGGGATTCCCCTCGATGACGCAATTGGCGGAGTTGGGATGCTCGAGGAGATTCGGAACGTGGAACGCCAGGATGGTGTCCTGGTGGGCGACCCCCGGGGCGACCACCTTGCGGCCACCGGAGTACCCGGCCATGAAGTGGGGCTCCACCAGGCCGGTTACGATCTTCAGGTCGGCCTCGAGGAAGCGCCGGTCGATCAGGATCGGGATCCCCCGGCGCGTTTTCCCGAGGTCCGCATGGGCTTTCCGGTCCCGGGCGAAGTGGTTCGCGGCGGGGACGCTCCGGAACACTTCGTCCGAGCCGATGATCTCCCGAAGCTCCTCCCCCTCGTTGGGGCGGTGCAACCCGGTGGCCACGAGGATCAGGATCTTTTCCCTGGGGATGCCGGCCCCGGTGATCGCCTCGATGAGGGGCGGGAGCAGCGTGCCGTTGGGAACGGGCCGCGTGATGTCGCAGATGAGGATGCAGGCGCTCTTCCTGCCGCGCGCCATCTCCGAAAGCGGCGGGGAGCCCGCCGGGCTCTCCAGCGCCTCCTTCACGGCCCGGGCCGGATCCCGGACGGGGGCCATCGGATGCTTGCGGATCACCGTGACCCGGTGATCGTCCGGCAGCCGGACCGTCAGGGTCTTTCGTCCGTACAAGAGGTCTACGTTCATGGAGGGATCCCCCGCCCCTACATGTTCCCGATCTTCCCGAAGTCTCCCGTCCAGGCCGCCTCGAGAATCGGCCCCATGTACTGATCCACCGTGCCCGCGTTCAGCGGCACCGGCATGTTCCGGAGCTTCATGTCCAGCTGCGGGTTCTTTGCGGCCGTGAGACACCGCTCGATGTGCTCCCGGCGCACCCCCTTCACGTCGCTGAGACGCGTGGGGAATTCCAGGAACCGGCTGAAACGGACCATCGCTTCGGCCACGGCCAGCCCCAGCTCCCTGCCGGACAGGGAATCCACGTTCTTCTCCGCATACCCGTACTTCGCGTAGATGCGGCCGATCACCTTCAGCTGCTCCTGGATGGCCGGGGCGAAAAACACCGTGTAGTACGGGTTCATCAGGGCGCACGCCCGACCGTGGCTCAAGACGTCGACCAGCGAGAAGCTGGAAAGATGGGCCCCCGACGTGCCGCCGATCATGATGGCGTAGCCGCCCAGGTCGGTACCCAGCCCCAGCAGGGTCCGGGCCTCCTTGCCGGCCGCATCCTTCTTCACCTCGATGAGGCCCTTGATGACGAGTTCGATGCCGAGCTCCGCGACCTCCCTTGCCCGGTCCCGGGCGGCGGACGCGGCTCCGAAGTAGACCTCCAGGCAGTGCGCGATCCCGTCCAGACCCCCGTCGAGGGTCAGGCTCATGGGCTGGGTGGTGGTCACGTCGTAGTCGAACACGGCGCGCGGCGGGACGATCGCCTCGTCCACGATGAGTTTCTTCTGCCCCCTGGCCAGGTCGGTGATGTTGGCGTACTTGGTCAGGTGCGCCCCGGAACTGGCGGCCATCATGAGGGCCACCACCGGCATCACGGAACGGCCGGTTTTTTTGCACACCTCGGTCACCTGCCCCACCCCGAAGAACGGGTCGATTTCGGAATGGGTCTCCCCGAACGTGGCCAGCACCGCGGCGGCTTTTACGGCATCGATCCCGGAGCCGCCGTCCGCCACGACCAGGACGTCCGGTTTCCCTTCCCTGATGCGGCCGAGAATGCGATAGACGTCCTCGAAGGGGGCGTTCGGTCCGGCGGACCGGACGGCTTCCAGCACCTCCACCCCGGCCACCTCCAGGGACCGCAGCACCCGGCCCCGGACCGGCCGGAACCACGCCGCGTCGATCGGACCGACGAACAGGGCCTTCCTGCCCAGCTCCGCGGCGAACTTCCCCGGGGCGGTGTCCAGCGCCCCGCTTCCAAACGCGTACGCATCTCCTTTGAACTCCTTCAGTACGGCGTACGCCCGTTCCTTTATCTCCGCCATGGCCTGCTACCCCGCTGTCGGATTCCTATTCGAATTCCTTGACCGCGTCGATGGAGGCGCCCATCGAAGCGTCGGTTTTCCGCTCTATGATGATGTCGATCACGTAGGGCCTTCCCGATTTCACGGCCCGCTGGAACGCGCCGCGGATCCCTTTCGGGTCGGTGACGCGCTCGCCCGTCGCCCCGCACGCCTCCGCGAACTTCACGAAATCGAACCCCCGGCCCTGGTTTTCCCGCTCGATCCGGCCCTTGGCGGAATCGACCGGCCCGACGGCGCCTTTCCGGCCGCTCCCGGCCATCATGGGAGCCGCGAGGCTCGCGCCTTCGGCCACCGCTTCGTACCAGGTCTGGACCTCGAAATCCATGTCGAAGTTGTACTTCTGGGCCTGGCGGATAAGCCCGAGATACCCGTTGTTCAATATGATGCACACGAAGGGGACGTTGTACATGACGGCGACCGGAAGCTCCTCCATGCAGAACTGGAACCCGTAATCCCCCACCACCTGGACCACCGTCTTTTCCGGACGGGCGACCTTGGCCCCGATCGAAGCCGGCAGATCCCACCCCAGCGGCCCCGCCCCCCCGCATTCCAGGTAATGCCTGGGCCGAGCGACCTTCTGCAGCTGGCCGAACCAGATCTGGTGCAGCCCGATGCAGGTCACGAACACGGTCTCGTCATCGAAAAATTCGTTGATCTCCTTGAACACCCTCTGGGGCTTGATGGGGATGTCGTCGTAGCCGGTCTTCCGCTCCAGCTTGGCGCGCAGCTGCGCGACCGCCATTTTCGCCGGCGCCGGCTTGATGTTCCGCCGCTTGATCTCCTCCAGCACCGCCTGCAGGGTCAGCTTGGCGTCCGCGCAGATGCCGAGATCCGGCATGATGTTCTTCCCGAGCTGGCCCGGGTCCACGTCCACGTGGATGAACTGCCGGTTTCCCTTGTAGACGTTGATGGCGCCCGTGTGGCGGTCGTTGAACCGGGCGCCTACGGCGAACACCAGGGTGGACTCGAGGAACGTCTGGTTTCCCGACCGGGTGTTGCACTGGATCCCCACATGCCCGGCGGCGAGGGGATGGTTCCACGGGATCCCGCTCTTGCCCATGTACGTGGTGACGACGGGAATCTGCAGGAGTTCGGCGATCTTCACGAACTCCTCGCAGGCATCCGCCAGGATCACGCCTCCGCCCATCAGCAGGACGGGAGTCGCAGCGGCCAGCAGCATGTCCACGGCCTTGACCACCTGCTTCCGGTCGGGCGGCGTCCTGAAGATGGGGAGTTGCGGATCCGTTTCGGGATCGTACTCGATCTCCCCCTTCTGGACGTCCAGGGGCAGATCGATCAGGACGGGTCCGGGGCGCCCCTCCCGCATGATCCGGAACGCCTCCCGGAACGCCCACGGCACCATGGCCGGCTCCTGGACGCAGTACGACTTCTTCGTGACCGGCTTCACGATCGCAGCGATGTCTACCGCCTGGAACGCCTCGCGCCCCAGCTGCGCCTTCACGTTCTGGCCGGTGATCGCCAGCAGGGGGACGGAGTCCACCTGGGCGGTGTACAGGCCGGTCACGAAATTGCTGGCGCCGGGCCCCGAGGTCGCCGCGCATACGCCCACCGTCCCGATGGCGCGGGCATACCCGTCCGCCATGTGGATCGCACCCTCCTCGTGCCTGCAAAGCAGGTGCTTGATGGTTCCGAGATCCTTGAGGGAGCGGTAGAAGGGGAGGATTCCCGCCCCCGGGATGCCGAAGATATGCCTGACGCCCTCGCTTTCAAGGATTTTCACGGCGGCGTCCATGGCGTTCATCTTGGGCATGCTCCGTCTCCTTTCCTCGGGGAATCGGCTATTCACTTGGTCATCGGATACATCTTGGGGAATGCGGATTATTTTACATGATTCGCGGGATGAGAACACGTTTTATCGGATCGGTTCCCCGGGGCAGGACGTGCGCGCCGGCCGCCGGCGGTCGCGCGTTCCGGGCGCGCCGTCCCCTGCGTCAAGGCTTTACCGGATCAAGGCTTTACAGGCACTTCGACATCAACCCCCCTCGACTATTCTTTGACAATGTGAAAATCGCAACCAAGGCCACAAATGTCCGAACACCCCGCGACCCGGAATCCGGCTTCGCATCCCGGCTGGGCCGAAGCGCACGGCATCAGGTCGTCAACGTGGCATTCGCACCCTTCCTTTTCATTGAACAGCCCGTTCATACCGCTCTCTTTCAACTTGGCAACAAGTATGTCTTGAACGTCCATTCGTCCCTCCTTGCCGGATTGTGGGAAATCAGAAACACGTATTTCAGCCTCCTTTCCTCGAGGGTCGTTTCGATTTCGACGGTTCGGCGGCACGTGCAGTCGCCCGCACCGGTGCCGCCCTCCCGTGCGTTCCGAAGACGGCCCGGTAGACGTCTCCGTGGCTGACGATGCCGACGAGTTCCCTGCCGACGACGATGGGAATCCTGCGGATTTTCCGAAGGGCCATGATGGACGCCAGGCGAAGGGCTTCGGTTTCCGGGGTGGCGGTGATGACCTTGACCACCATGATGTCCCGCGCCACGAGTTCATTGATGTTCCGGAGCCTCTCCGCAACGCGTTTGCCGGCCAGCTTTCCGTTCACACCGGCAGGGCCGGAATTCATGGCATGCAGGATGTCGCGCTCCGAGATGAGCCCGACGAGGCGACCTTTCCCGTCCAGCACGGGAATCCCGCTGACCCGGTGCCGGCAGATCTGGTCGATCACCTTCCACAGCGAATCCTTCGGGCCAACGGTGTGAACCTTGGGAGTCATGATGTCCTTCGCTTCGAGCCTGCCGACGACCATGGGGCCTCCGCATCCGATACGGGATTTTTAGCAGAAATTGGCCTATGCTGGAAATGCATATATTATATAGAATTCATGCGTATCGGTAATACATCCAGGACCAGGAGGCCCCCGATGGACTGGAACCTTTCGAACCTCCGCACCTTCCTGGCGGTGGCCCGGCACCAGGGAATCTCGAGGGCCCTGATCGATCTGCACCTCACCCAGCCCGCCGTGTCCCGACAGATCCTCGCCCTGGAAGAAGCTCTCGGGACCCACCTGTTCGTGCGCAAGGGGCGGATCCTCGCCCTCACCGAGGCAGGCCAGATCCTTCAGCAATACGCGATCCGCATGTTCCAGCTCCTTACGGAAGCCCGGGAGGAGATCGACGGCCTGAAGGGACTGATCCGGGGGCACCTGCGGATCAGCGCGGCCAGCACGGTCGGAATCTACATGATTCCCGACGTGCTGGGCGTGTTCAAATCCCGGTATCCGGGGATCGAGATCCGCCTGAACATCTCGAACAAGGAAGAGGTGCTTCGCAACGTCCGTGCGGGAACGGCCGATATCGGCTTCGTCGGACCGCCCGTTCCCGGATCCGAGCTCGCCGTCGACACGTACCTGGAGGACGATCTCGTGCTGATCGTCTCCCCCCACCACCGGCTGGCTTCCCGGGACACCGTAACGGCGCGGATGCTTGCCGAAACCGAAGACGTTTTCATCCTCCGGGAGCATGGTTCCGGAACCCGGGAAATCCTCGAAGAGGAGTTGCGGCGGGCCGGCGTATCGTTGCGGCACGCGATGGAACTGGGAAGCACGGAAGCCATCAAGAAAGCCGTTGCCGCAAACCTGGGGCTCTCCATCGTCTCCACGAGGGCCGTTGCCCTGGAAGTCATGCTCGGGCACCTTTGCACCGTTCGGGTTTCCGACCTGAATCTGCGCCGCTCGATCTACATGCTGTACCTGCGAAACAGCCCTCTGAGCTCCGCGGCCGAAGGCTTCCGGAACTTCCTTTCGGGTTGAACCCCATCCCGCGGTGCGTATACTGACGGCTCGGAGGGGATGGATCACCGAATGACGGCGCCGCTCTTCATCTTCGACCTCGACAACACGCTCTATCCGAAAGGGTTGCCCATCTGGAGGATGGTGGACGACCGGATCGAGCAGTACGTCATCGAGAAGCTCCGGATCGACCGCGACACCGCGCGCGGCATACGGATGGACTTCTTCGCCCGGTTCGGCTCGACGCTGCGCGGCCTGATGCACCATCACGGGGTGCGCCCCGCCGGTTATCTCGAATACATCCACGACGTCCCGATCCCCGAGATCGTGCCCCGGCGACCCGAGCTGCTGAAGATGCTTTCGGCGCTTCCCGGGCGGTGCGTCGTCTTCACCAACGGCTCGAAGGAGTACGCCCGGCGGGTGCTTGCCGCGCTGGGGGTCGCCGAAAGGATGGAAGCGATCTACGGGATCGAGTTCATGGAATACATCGCCAAGCCGTCGCCGTATCCGTACCGGAAGCTGCTGCGGGCCACGGGCGCCCGGCCGGAGGATTCCCTGTTCTGCGAGGACAGCCGCCGGAACCTGCTGCCCGCTCACGAACTGGGAATGTTCACCGTGCTGGTGGGCGGGAACGGAAAGAAGCCGCCGGCGCCCGCCGAAGGGGACACGCCGGAGGGGTCGTTCAGGCCGCACGCCGTCATAACCGACGTGTGCGACCTGCCGGACGTGCTCCACGGTTTTCCCGCCCACGGAAGAGCATCAGGCTGAACAGGAACACGGGAACGGCGAACAGGAAGTAGGCAAGCGCGTACCGGTTCCCGACGCCCGCGATCCCGCCGAAGAGCGGAGGGGCGACCACTCCTCCGAAGAATGTGAAGAACAGGGTCCCCCCCGTGGCCATGCCCGCCATGCCCGGAGGCGCCTTGCGGGCGACCTCGGCAAGGTACACGCCGTTCCAGCCGACCGCGGAGGCGCCGAACAGGGCTCCGAGGATGACGACGGCGGCGTACGGCCAGGAGAGGGAGATGAAGCAGGTCGCCGCCGCCGAGAGCGACATGGCGAGGCCGAGCGCCCCGAGCATCCGTCGCGGCAGGACCAGCCGGTCGGCGATGGCGCCCCAGACGATGCGTCCCGCGACCCCCGCGCCCAGGGCGACGGTGAGCGTCAGCCCCGCGCGGACCAGCGGAACGCCCAGGCTCGTCGTCAGGAAGGACACGAGGTAGGTGCTCAGGCATACCTGCATGGAAGCGAAAAAAAACGACGCCATGGCCAGTTCCCGGAGCGGCTTGCTGGAAAACACCATTTCCAGCGGCCCGGCGACCCCCTTGAAACGTATCGGCCGGCCCTTTTCCCGGCCGATGTCGAGGCCTGCCCTGGGAAGCTCGGAGAGGAAGGCAAGGAGGACGCAGAACGCGCCCACCGCGATCGCCGCCCCCTGCCACCCGCAGAAAAGGACCAGGGGAGGAACAAGGGCCCCGGACATCGCTCCCCCCAGCGGAACGCCGGTCTGCTTCAGGGAGAACGTCAGGGACATGCGGCCGGGCGGGGCGGTCCGGGCCAGGATATGGGAACTCGCAGGCGTCACCGGCCCGTACCCGGTCCCGATCAGCAGGGCGCCGAGGGCCATGAGCGGTGCGGACCCCGCCGCCGTGGCGGCCAACCCGAGTCCGCAGAGTATCAGGCAGCACTGGCTGATACGGATCGGGCCGTACCGGAGGATGAAATCCCCGCTGGCCAAGGTGGATACCATGCCCCCGATGTAGATGAACGCCATGAAGACGCCGAGGTAGGCGAGAGCGATCCCCGTATCCGCGGACGCCGCGGGCGCGAGCACGGGCACCGTGACCGAGGCCATCGCAACCAGCGCCTGGATCGCCAACGTGATGGCCAGGGGAAAGACGACGCCGGACCCCGTATCCTCCGCTGACATCTTCAGGGAAGTTCCCATTTCCCCGCCTGCGTCCGGCCGCCGGTCATTGCCATCGGGTGCAGCGTCTCACAAATTCCCTGGCACGCGTACGGTGTTCGGGTGATCAAAAGGCGTTCCCTATCTATTTGATACGATATATCTTGTCACAAACGAGAGGAAAGGAGTCGGCATCATGAAGATCGGGTTTATCGGACTGGGGATCATGGGGAAACCGATGAGCAGGAATCTGCTCAAGGCAGGTTATGAACTCGTGGCGATGGACAGAAATCCGGACGTCATGAACGCCCTGGCTTCCGAAGGCGTCAAGACGGCGGCCACGCCGAAAGAGGTCGCGGAAAAAACGGATGTCGTCATCACCATGTTGCCGAATTCCCCGCATGTCAAAGAGGTGATTCTCGGGGCGAACGGCGTGATCCACGGCGCCAAACCGGGTTCCGTGGTGATCGACATGAGCTCGATCGCCCCGCTGGTGAGCCGCGAGATCGGGGAACGGCTGGCGGAGAAAGGGGTGGAAATGCTGGACGCCCCGGTCAGCGGCGGGGAGCCCAAGGCGATCGACGGGACGCTTTCGGTGATGGTCGGCGGGAAGAAGGAGGTGTTCGACAAGTACTATCCGTTGATGAAGGCGATGGCGGGATCCGTCGTCCTGACCGGGGATCTCGGGGCCGGGAACATCACCAAGCTGGCCAACCAGATCATCGTTGCGCTCAACATTGCGGCCATGTCCGAAGCACTGGTCCTGGCCAGCAAGGCAGGCGTGGCGCCGGACCTCGTCTATCAGGCCATTCGCGGGGGGCTGGCCGGAAGCACCGTTCTCGATGCCAAGGCGCCGCTGGTGATGGATCGGAAATTCAATCCCGGGTTCCGCATCCACCTGCATATCAAGGACCTGGCGAACGTCCTGGAGACCTCCCACGAAATCGGCGTGCCGCTGCCGCTGACCGCGTCGGTGATGGAGCTGATGCAGGCGCTCAAGGCGGACGGACTCGGGGATCTTGACCATGGCGGTCTGATCCGGTATTACGAAAAGCAGGCAAAGGTCGAGGTGAAACGATAGCCGACGGAGGTGTGGGTATGCACGTAGCGAACTGGAAGGATGTCGAGGGGAAGGCGGTCACGGAAGCGGGCGCCGGCGGCGTCACGATCCGCGTCCTGATGGGCGACAACGTGGGTGCCCCGAACTTCACCCTGCGCCATTTCGAGGTGGCCCCGGGTGGGCACACCCCGTTCCACGCCCACGCGTGGGAGCACGAAGTTTTCGTCCTCTCTGGAAAGGGGAAGGTGAAACGGAAGGACGGCGAGACCGAAGTCGGGCCGGGGAGCTTCGTCTTCGTCCCGCCGGACGAGGAGCACGCCTTCGCCAACGCAGGGGGCGAGACCTTTTCTTTCCTTTGCGCCATCCCGGCGACGAAAGTGTGCTTGAGATAATGCTCTCCCCTCCCGGGGAACTGCGATAATATCGTGTCGAGATCACGATCGGCTACAACACCCGCAGCGCCGGAAAGAGGACCGATGGCCCGAAGGCCCCTCAATGCCGCGATCTCCTGTCTCGCCCTGACGCTTTTCCTGTTCCCGGGCGCGGTGTTCGCCGAAACCGTCCCGCAGCCGATCGCCTTCTCCCACAAGATCCACGTCACGGACTACAAACTGAACTGCCGGTTCTGCCACTCCTCCACGAACAAATCCCAGTTCGCGAATCTCCCGTCGGTGGAAAAGTGCATGCTGTGCCACCGGACGATCGCGACCGACAAGCCCGAGGTGAGGAAGGTCGCGCGCTACTGGAACGAAAAAAAGCCGATCCCGTGGAACAAGGTGACCGACCTCCCCAATCACGTCTACTTCCCCCATAAAAAGATGGTGAACGCGGGAATCTCCTGCCTCACCTGCCACCCGGGGATGGACCGGGCGGGGACGGCGGAACAGAAACTCGAGTTCGGCATGGGCTTCTGCATGGACTGCCACAGGAAGAAAAAGGTCTCCATCGACTGCTGGACCTGCCACTACTGAAGGGGACGCGAGAGGAAACGGATGCTCGATCGGCGGCAATTCCTGAAACTCGGCGGCGCGACGGCCTTCGCTACCCTCTTCGGCGGGTGCGAAAAGGTGCAGCGCACGCTCATCCCGTTTGTCATACCCCCGGAGAACATGACGTTGGGCGAGGCGCTCTGGTACGCCTCGGTGTGCGGACAGTGCCCCGCCGGATGCGGGATCGTCGTCCGCGTCTCCGAGGGACGCGCGAAGAAGATCGAGGGGAACCCGCTCCACCCGGTGAACCGCGGTCGGCTGTGCGCCCGGGGACAGGCGGCGCTTCAGGCGCTCTACCACCCGGAGCGGCTCTCGCGGCCGATGAAGCTTGCCGGGGCGCGCGGCTCGGGGGCGTACGCGCCGATTTCCTGGGAAGAAGCGCTCTCCCTCCTGATGGTGTCGTTGAAGAAGGTGAAGGCCGAGGCGCCGGCGTCGCTCCTGATGCTCACGGATCCGGTTCGGGGCCACGCGGGGCTCGTCGCCGGCCGGTTCATGAAGGCCTTCGGGTCGAAGCATCGTGTCGCCTGGGACCCGCTCGGCGCCGACGCGATGCTGTCCGCGAACGCGGCGGTCCACGGCGTCCGCGACCTGCCGGAGTACGACCTCGCGAATGCGCGGTACCTGCTCTCCTTCTCCGGAGACTTCCTCGAAACCGGGATCTCCCCGGTGCACTATGCGAGAGGGTACGGCCGGATGCGGGGCGACCGCGAGACGATCCGCGGGAAGTTCGTCCACTTCGGGCCCCGCCTCTCGATGACAGCGGCCGCCGCCGACCTGTACCTGCCGTGCACCCCGGGCACGGAAGGGATCGTCGCCCTCGGGATCGCGCACGTGATCGTGCGCGACCGGCTCACCGCCGCGTCCGCGGCCGCGGGGCGGCTTGCGGACGATCTGTCAGGGTATTCCCCGGAGGCGGTCGAGAGGCTGACGGGGGTCCACGCGCACGACATCGCCGCTGTGGCGGAGGAGTTCGCGCGGAACCGGCCGGGCATCGCGATCCCGGGAACGGGAGCCGCGACCAATCCCGACGGGGCCTTCCACTGCACCGCCGTGGCGCTCCTGAACGTCCTCGCGGGGAACGTGGGGGAACCCGGCGGGGTGTCGTTCCCGAACCGCGCGCTGGCCTTCGCGAAGTACGGGACGGAAGCCGCCCTGCTCGCCCCACCCCCGGAGAGCGGGTACGCGGGAGTGCGCGACGCGATCGAAAATATGCGCGGCGGGGCGTTCCGGATGGCGATTCTCTCGGGGGCGACGAACCCCGCGTTCACCCTCCCGCCTTCGCTCGAATTCGGCGAAGCGCTGTCGAAGGTCCCATTCGTCGTCGCCTTCGCTCCCTTCCTGGACGAAACGACGTCGCAGGCCGACCTCGTGCTGCCCGTCCCGACCGCCCTCGAGGCGTGGGGGGACGATCTCGCCCCCGTGGGGCATTCCGGGGCGGTCACCCTCTGCCAGCCGGTGGTGGCACCGTTCCACGACACCCGCTCGATGCCCGACGTCCTGATCGCCGCCGCGGGCGAACTGGGCGGCGAACCCGCGAAGGCGCTGCCGTGGAGGTCGTTCAAGGAGTGCCTCGACAAGGCGTACGGCGGTCCCGGGGGGGAGATGGAAACCGCCCTCCAGCGCGGCGGCTTCTTCGGGGAGTCGCCCTCCCGTCGGTCCGCCGGCGGGATGGCGAGCGGCGCCTTCCCGAAGGCGACGGAGCGGTCCAACGACATCGACCGGAAGGCCTTCCCGCTGGCGCTGCACCTCTACCCTTCCGTGACCCTCTACGACGGGCGCGGGGCGAACCTCCCGTGGCTACAGGAGATGCCGGACCCGATCACGACCTCGGTGTGGCGGAACTGGGTCGAGGTGAACCCCAAGACGGGCGCGGGGCTGGGGCTCTCCGACGGGGACGGCGTAACCGTCACCTCGCCTTCCGGGAAGATCACGGCCCACGTGACGTTCAACCCGGGCATCGCCCCGGACGTCGCGGCGATGCC
>Ga0210098_1000216_pt1 | contig 20526 bp, 20 predicted proteins | sample Joice_ThreeSqA_D_FD_184870 | JGI IMG/M metagenome (GOLD analysis project Ga0210098, IMG submission 184870) | Wetland microbial communities from San Francisco Bay, California, USA, that impact long-term carbon sequestration - Joice_ThreeSqA_D1... | ecosystem: Environmental > Aquatic > Marine >...
ACGATGTCCAGGATGACGTCCACCTGGCCGGAATCGACCGGCGTGTTCTCGACCGCGAACCGGATGCCGTCGGGGACCGCGTCGAGGAGTTCGTTCATCGAGGAGAGGAAGGCGCCCCATCGGTGCGGGTACCACTGTCCGGCCGGAAAGGAGGTGTGGAGGACGACCGTTCCCCCGCCGTTGCGCGCCAGCCACCCGGCGACCCGCGCGGTCACCGCTACGGACTCGAGGCGGTGCGCCTCGTCCACGGAGGAGAGGGAGTACCATCGGTCCTTCTTGTACGTCCGGACGTCCGGGTACAGGGGGGCATGAACGCTCGCCACACGGATGCCGAGCGAAGCCATCCGCCGCGCGACCGCATCGGCCGCCGGGGTGTCCCCGGACGGGAAGTGGGGAGGCATCGCCCAGATCTCCGCGAGGGAGAAGCCGTACCGGGGAAAGAGCGGAAAAATCGCCTCGTCCAGATCGTGGAAGGCGAACAGGTGCGTCGACAGGGAAACGTCCAAGGAGTCCTTCCCGGGTGCCGCGGCGCTCGAATGTCCTGAGAGGTGCGAGATGCTACACTGACCTTGTGCGCCTGCGCACTACCTCGCGATAATATCATGACGGTATGCCTATCCCGCATATCTTACCGGGGTTCGTAGCGAGGTGGTAGAGATGGGCAGTCGCCGCCTGGAGATGCCATTGCCGAACCGGTTTCGCTTCCTGTGGGTCCTCGCTTTCCTCTTTCTGTACCCGAATTTCGCGGTCGCCTCCCCGTCCGTGCCGGAAAACGACGCGGCGTTTCGGGAGGGGTGGTCCCTCCTGCAGAAGGAAAGGTACGCCGAGGCCCGCGCGGCATTCGCGACGATTCCTCCCCTGGAATACGATCTCGGGGATTACGTGGTGTATTTCGGCGGGGAGGCGGCCGCGCGCGGGGGGATGCGGGCGGAAGCGGCGGAGTCGTTGCGTCAACTCGATGAGAAGTTCCCCGGTTCCCCGCTTCTCCCGTATCTCCGGCACGACATCGCCTACGCGGCCGCCCTCGACAACGACGTCGCCGCCTCACGCGAAGCGTTCGGACGCTCCCGCGGGAAGGTGAGCGGCAGCCGGCGAAAGGCGGAGGAAGGGTATATCTCCGCGTTTCTCTCGGGCGAGGGGTCCCCCACGGCGGAGGCGGCGGAGCTGCACCTGGAGAATTTCTCGGCGTACGCGGCACGGGAGGGCGGGGCCCTCTCCTACGAGCGTCTCTGGAAGTGGCGAACCGACGGCCTGCTCGCGGGATGGGACCTGTCGCCGGGGTTCTACGCGAAGTTCGCCAAGGCGGCCGCACTGGCCGGGGAAACGGCAAGGGCGAAGGCGCTCTTCGAGGAGGCGGTCGCCCGATTCCCCGCTTCGCAGGAATATCTTGCACTGATCCTCGACTACGCCGAGTTCCTCCGGAAGCAGGGGGATACCGATGCGGCGTCCGCGCTTCTCGAAAAGCACCTGGCGGACGCCCCCCCTGCGTTCCGGTCGGAGGCCCGCTTTCTCCGCGCGCGGATCGAATGGAAGGCCGGACGCCTCGAGGAAGCGCGCAAGGAGTTTCTCGAAATCGCCGATGGGGATGCGCTTCCGGGGACGGCGGACCGGGCCCGGTACTTCGCGGCGTGGATCGCCGAGGACGAGGGGGATGTCGCGGGGGCGACCGAATCGTTCGGGCGCCTGCGGAATGCGGGAAACGATTCGATCCGGCGGGAGTCGCTGTTCCGACACGCCTACGGGTTGTATCTGTTGGGCCGCCACGACGAGGCGATCGCCGCGTTCGATGCCGGGGAGACCGGGGGAGGCGGGACGGTGGAGGGCGCCCGGCACCGGTACTGGAAGGCGCGGGCGCTTCGCGACGCCGCCAGGGGAGCGGAGGCGGAGCCGATCTTCGCGGAACTCGCCGGGGATGCGTCCGCCGGGATCTACGCGATCTTCGCGGCTTCGGCGCGGGGAGCGGATACGTTCCGGTTCCTCGACGCACCCTCCGGCGGCGGGACGCCGGCATGCGGCGAGGAGCGCGACCGGCTTTGGGAGCGGATCCGCACGGCGGACTGGGGGACGGCCGATGCCGAGAAGGTCCGGCGGGCGGAACGGCTGACCCTCCTTGGGGTGGTCGACTACGCCGTCCTAGAAGCGGAGCGCGTCGACCGCACGGCGGCGCGGAAGGCCCTCGGGACGGGAGACGGCGGGGCGCAGGGTCTCTTCCGGTACCTTGCCGGCGACCTGAAAGGGGCGATCCGCGAGACGGCGAGCGTCCGCCTCGACCCGGAGCGCCCGGGGCTCACGGATCAGATCCAGTATCCAATCGCCCCGGAGTTTCTCCCCGACTGCGATCGCCGACGCTCCGGGGTCGACCCGCTCGTTCTGAACGCGGTCATCCGCCAGGAGTCGCGTTTCCAGCCGGACATCCTCTCCTCGGCCGGCGCCGTGGGGTTGATGCAGTTGATGCCCCGGACGGCGACGGAGGTGGCGCGGAAGGAGAAGATGCCGAAGCCGCACAGGAGGGACCTGCTGCGCCCCGCCGTGAACATCCGTCTCGGCGCCGCGTACCTGTCCTACCTGGTGAGGGGATACGGGGGGGATTACTTCCGGGCGGTGGCCGCGTACAACGCGGGGGAGAGGGCGGTGGAACGCTGGTGGATACCGTCGGGCGGCGACCCCGCGGCGTTTCTCGAACGGATCTCCTACCGCGAGACGCGTTTATACCTGCGGCACATCTTCTTCAACCTCCTCCAATATTACCGGATTTACCGGCCGGAGAGGTACGCCCTGTACTTTCCCAAGCCTCCCGCAGCAGGGAAGACAGAAGCCGGTGCCGCGCCGCTCCCACCGCCCGCGGCGCCGGCCGACAACGTTCCTTCGCCGCCGCCCACGCCCGAAGGCTCCCCGACCGGGCTGCCGCTGCCGTCACCGCCCGTCGGAACGCCGGACGGTCGGTAGTCTCCCGGGCCAGCCGGTCGATCGCCTCCGCCTGTTCGTTTTCCCCCCGGCACACGAGCACGACGTCGCACCCGGCCGTCACGGCGAGGACCGCCGCCTCCCCGACGCGGTAGCGATCCGCGATCGCCTTCATCTCCAGCGCGTCGGAGAAGAGCGTACCGCGAAACCGCAGGCGTTCCCGCAAGAGGTCGTGAAGGATCTTCCGGGACAGGGTGGCCGGCAGGGCGCGGTCGAGCGCGGTGTACACCACGTGGGCGGTCATGAGGGCCGGGATCCCCGCGCGCGCGGCGCTTCGGAAGGGGAGCAGCTCGCGGCGACGGAGCGTTTCCATCCCCGCCCGGACGATGGGAAGGTCGAAGTGGGAGTCGGCGGAGGTGTCGCCGTGCCCGGGGAAATGTTTTCCGACCGGGAGGATCCCGCGGGACAGCAAACCTTTCGCGAACGCGATCCCGAGAGCGGCCACGGTGCGCGGGTCCCCGGAAAAGGCGCGGTCGCCGATCACCGGGTTCGCCGGGTTGCTGTCCACGTCGAGGACCGGGGCGAAGTTCACGTCGATCCCGACCGCGCGGAGTTCGGCGGCGGTCGCGGCGCCCACACCCTCCGCCAGGGCTTCGTTCCGGCAGCAGAAGAGGGAGCAGGCCCGGGCCGGGGGAAACCGGGTGAACGGGGGTTCCTTGAAACGCGCCACGCGGCCACCCTCCTGGTCGACGGCGATCAGCGGGAGGGGGTTGCGGCGGCCAGCGGCGGATCGGATCTCGCGGCACAACCCGCGCACCTGGGCGGGGCACTCGATGTTGCGGGAGAAGAGGACGATGCCGCCGACCTGCCCGCCCGCCAGCCACCGCGACAGCGAGGCGGGGAGCGACTTCCCGTCGAATCCGACCCACAGGGGGGAGGCGATGGTTTCTCCGCGCTTCATGGAATGGGACTTTATCACGGGGTTGTGACGGTGGTCACGTCGAGCGCGTCGCGCAGCCCGTCCCCAAGGAAGTTGAACGCCATCACCGTGAGGAGGATCGCCGCCCCGGGGGCGGTCACGAGGTGCGGCGCGATGAACAGGAAGTGCCGGCCCTCGCCGATCATCGACCCCCACGACGCCGCCGGCGGCGCGACGCCCAGTCCGAGGAAGGAGAGCCCCGCCTCCGCGACGATGGCGCGGGCGATCCCGAAGGTCGCCTCGACGAGGATCGGGGAGATCGCGTTGGGGAGGATGTGGCGCAGGAGCAGGCGCGCCGGGGAGCTCCCCACGGCGCGGGCCGACTCGACGAACTCCCTCGTTTTCACGGTGAGAACCTGCGCGCGGATCACCCGGGCATACCCCACCCACCCGAGCACCGAAAGGGCGAACAGGACGTTTCCGAACGACGGGCCTCGCACGGCGGCGATCCCGATGGCGAGAAGGATCCCCGGGAACGCGAGCAGGACGTCGCAGGCGCCGGTGAAGACCCGGTCGACGGCGCCGCCGAAGAAGCCGGCCAGCGAACCGGCGGCCAGGCCGATGAGGAGCGAGATGCCGACCGTTCCCAACCCGACGGCGAGGGAGAGGCGCGCCCCGTGGATCAGACGGGAAAGAACGTCGCGCCCGAACTTGTCCTGACCAAGCCAGTGGGAAGCGGAAGGCCCCGACAGCCCTTCGTCGAGCGACTGGGCAAGCGGGTCGCCCGGCGCGATCACCGGCGCGAAGACGGCGGCGAGGAGGAACAGGACGAGGAGGACCATCCCGACGGCGGCCCCCCGGTGCCGGGCCGTCCGGCGCAGGAGCGCGAGGAACCCCGACCCCTCACTCATAACGGATCCTCGGGTCGAGACGGGCGCACAGGATGTCCGTCGCGAGGTTGACGGACACGGTGGAAAGCGCGATGACGAGAACGCACCCCTGTACCAGCGGGTAGTCCCGCGCGTCGATCGCCTGGATCAGCAGGCGGCCGATCCCGGGCCACGAGAAGATCGTCTCGGTGATGACGCTTCCGGCGAGCACCGCGCCGAACGACAGCCCCAGCGTCGTGACGACGGGAACGAGCGCGTTGCGCAACGCGTGGCGGGCGACGGCGGACCGGTACGGCAGGCCCCGCGCGATCGCGGCCGTCACGTACTCCTTCCGGAGCTCCTCCAGCAGCGTCGCCCGGACCATCCGCGTCAACAACGCCGCCATCCCCGTCCCGAGCGTGACGGCCGGCAGCACCAGCGGACGCCCCGCGCCGTAGCCCGCCACGGGGAGAAGCCCGAGCTGCACGGAGAAGAGGAGCACGAGCAGCGGCCCGAGGAGGAAGTTCGGGATGGACAGGGAGAGCATCGCCGCGATTCCCGACAGGTAGTCCGCGGCCTTCCCGCGCCGCATCGCCGCCAGCACCCCGAGCGGCAAGGCGACGAGGACCGCCACGGTGATGGACGTCGCGCCGAGAAGGACGGTGGCGGGAACCCGGCGGGCGATCTCGCCGAGTACCGGCTCCCGGCTGCGGAACGACACCCCGAGGTCTCCGCGCGGGATCCCGGCGAGAAACGAGGCGTACTGGGAAAGGATCGGCCGGTCGAGACGGAGCTCCCGGCGCAGCTCCTCCTTCTGCGCGGGGACAGCGCTTTCCCCCAGCATGATTTCGACCGGATCCCCGGGAAGCAGGTGGATCAGGAGGAAGACGACGGTCACCACCCCGAACACCACGGGGACGGTCCGCAGGAGACGGCCGAGGAGATATCTCCTCACCGCGGTCCCCCGGTCGAAGGAGCCGCCGGATCCGGGACGATCCGCATCGCACGCACGGTCGTGTAGCTTTCGTCCGGGGTGAGCCGGAATCCCGTCAGCCTGCGGTCCCGTACCAGCAGATTCCGGCCCGCCCACAACGGGAACACCGGCAGGTCGCGCGCGAGGATCCGCTGCACCCGCCGGTACATTTCCCGGCGTTTTTCCCGGGACGGCTCGCGCCTCGCCGACTCCGTCAGTCGGTCCACCTCGGCGTCGGAGTACCCGCCGCGGTTCGCGCCGTCGGGGGGGGCGCTGCTGGAATGGAAGGCGTGGTGGAAGATGTCCGGGTCCGAGATCCCGACCCACGTGAGGCTGTAGAGCTGGAAGTTTCCTTTCTTGATGTCGGAGAAGAAGGATCCCCACTCAAGAGATTGGATTTCAACGGATATTCCGATCTGCCGAAGCTGCTCCTGGATCACGGTAGCGACGCGCCTTCGGACCTCGTTCTGCGACGTCTTGTACGTCAACCGGAAGCGGGGGAGGGGGCCGTCGCCGTCGGGATCGGGGAACCCGGCTTCGTCGAGGAGCCGCCGCGCCCGTGCCGGATCGAACGGCACCGCGGGAAGATCCGGATCGTGCGCCCAGGACCCGGGAGGGAGGATCGAGGAGACGATGTCGGCGCGCCCCTTCCAGATCGTCCGGACGATCGTCTCCCGGTCGATCGCGAGGGCGACCGCGCGCCGCACCCTCGCGTCGGACAGCGCGCGGTCCCGGAGATTGAAGCCGAGATACGTGACGTTCCCGCCCGGCCCTTCCTCGACGACGAGCCGTCCGGGCAGCGAAGCCGCCGGGAGCAGGTCGGGGTCGACCCCGTTGAGGGTGAAGTTCACGCTTCCCATCTTCAGTTCGAGGAAGCGCACGTTGCTGTCGGGGACGAACTTGACCGTCACCGACCGGATCGCGGGCGGACCGCCGTAATACCCGTCGAAAGCCGAAAGGACCGCCTCGCCGTCGGGGGAGAGGTCGTCGATCCTGTAGGGGCCCGCCCCCACGGGCGGCGCGTAGCCGCGCGCCGGGCTTCCGACGGGGACGATGCCGCGCACCATCGTGGAGAGGAACGGGGCGAACGGCTCGGAGAGGCGGAAGACGACGGTCCGCGGGTCGGGGGTCCCGATCGCGGCAAGGTGCCGGTACAGCCCCCGGTGGGGGGAACGGTTCGCGGGATCGAGGATCCAGGCGAAGGTGTACCGCACGTCGGCGGAGGTGAGCGGGCGCCCGTCGTGGAACCGCAGCCCCGGCCGAAGGTGGAATCTGTACGTCAGGGGATCGGGCGACTCCCACCGTTCCGCGAGGTCGGGAAGGGGGTCTCCGGCGCCGTCGCGGCCGACGAGGGAGGCGTGCGTCATCTGGAGGATCTGCTCGCCGTAGGCGTCGGTCGCCACCCGCGGATCGACGTTCACGGGCGCCCCCGGCAGCGCGATCACCATCCGCCCCTCGTCGATGGGAAGCTTCTGCGCGCAACCCCAAGGCATGCCGGCGATGAGAAACGGAAGGAGGCAAGAAAGTGTCCGCATGGGGCGCTTCACCCGGTGCCTGCCGGTCAGAAGTAGGCGTTCCACGTGAGCCGGATCGTGCCCACGTGAACCGACGGGGCATCCTCGTGTTCCCCTTCCAGGACGAGGGACCGGTTCCGGGAGAGGCGGAACGGCAACGACAGCGAGCCGGTGAATCTCCGGCCCCGTTCCGTGTCGCCCAGCACACCGTACACGTACCGGGCCCGGGCGAGGACACCCCAACGATCGGATACCTGGCGGGCGATCCCCGCGGACCCTCCCATCCCGAACGCGAACGAGCGGTCGTACCTGCCGGAGACCGCCAGGTCCGTTTCCGTGAGAACCGAAACGATCCCGAGGGGAGGCACCTTCCACGCGAACCCCCCGCCGGGGTTCACCTCGTACACGAGCGACTCGACGCCGCCGGGGAAGTCCCGGGTCGCGAACCCCGTCTGCAACTTCCATGAAACGGGGCTGAAAAGTGCGTCCCGGGGGGAGAGGGAGACGATGTCGATGAGATCCAAGCGCTGAACGCGGACCTTTTCGTCCCCGGGGTACCAGCGGACCGCCGCCTCCGAGAAGACGATCTGGGATCCGTCGTTGAACCCTTCCGCGGGGTCTTCCAGGGAATGGTAGGCGGGACGGTATGCGATCTCGAGAAACGAATCGCCGTCCCGGGCTCCCCCCGCGAGCGACGCCCTCGACACGAGGTGCCCGGACTCCGGGGGAGCGGGGACGGGAATCGGGGGGGATTCCGGGGAAGGGGCCACCACCGTGCTGCGGGCCGCGAGGATCCGCAGGTAACGTTCCTGGTAGGGGCTCTTCGGGATCTCTTTTTTGCGATACAGGTATTGAGTGAAATCGGACGCCAGGTCGAGCACTCTCGCCTTCTCCGGCGGCGGCAGCGGCCCTTCGACCACGGTCGAGGGCTCGACATCTCCGTACGCTAGCGACTTCGCCGTCGCGACCTCCGCCGCTCCCGCCTCTTCGGCCATTCGACGGATCCGCCGGGCCGTCGACGCACGGAAGACGACGTTGTCGATCAGCCCCGCCGCCAGCACGCTGCGCAGCGTGTCGATCGGCGTCACGAAGAATTCCTTGTGCCGGTCGGTGAGCGCGACGGAGGGGCGGGCGGCCTCGAGGAGAAAGAGAAGGTCGTACGAGCAGTTCTCGTCCAGGAAGTAGTAGTCCATGTAGACGCCCTGCATCTCGAGTACGTGAAGGGTCATCCGTCGAACCTCGGTTTCCGTGAGGTTCGTCCTGTACTCCCACAGGTCCCTATGTTCCATGGCCGCGTACTCCCGGACCTTCGCGTAATAGGGGAGGATGGAGTAGTACCCCGGGTAGAACCCGAAGATCCCTTTGAAGGCGTAGGAGATGCCGCTGTCCTTCGGGTTGATCGTCGCCGCGTAGTTCACCGCGTATGAGAGGAGGGGACTCTCGTACGCGCTGTCCAGACGCAGGAAGGTGTGGCCGAACATCGACGCCGGGGCGTTCATGTGCCCCGAGGAGAAGATCAGGGAAGCGGATTTCGGGTTGATCGCACGAAGGGTGTTGTCGAGCTCGGGGCATTCCTGCGCGGGGAGCCGCGCGGTGTCGATTTGCAGCGTCTCCTTCAGCCATTCGTACCGCGCGGGAAAGCGGCAGCGGGCCGGGGGCGACAGGGAATTGTCGAACATGGCGTCGAGGGTCGCGGAAAGCTCGGCGCCGGGATCCCGCTTCCCGCCGGGGGACAGGAAGAATTTCGGGTCGTCGACGAGGCTCTTCCTGCCTCCCGCCGCCGGCTTGTAGAAAAGGAGGATGTCCCAGTACCGGTCGTCCTGGAGGTGGCGCCGCTCCGCGGTTCCCTTCAGTTCCGCGAGGTAACCGTCGGTTTCCGGCCATGCCGGGGAGGGAAACAGGAGAAGGAGGAGAAGCGGGAAAAAGAAGAAGGGGCGCGCGCAGTGGCGGCGCACGCCCCTTCCGTTTGCCGGACGCCAGAGCGCCAGCGTCTCCTACCCCTGGTTCGACACGCTGACGATCGTGTCCACCACGTGGGCGAATTCCACGCCGGGGGCGGGGAAGATCTGCTGGAAGTGCGCCTGCAGGTTGCTGTTGAACGCGTCGCGCTGCGCTGAGGGAACGCCCATCAGCTCGGCGACGGTGGAGAGGGTCTCGCCCTTCCCCGCCGAGATGTCGCGGGCCAGCTCATCCAGGTTCGCCTGGACGAACTCGTTCAGCCGCTCGTTCTGCACGGTCTTCGTGGGCTGGGTGCACTCGGAGGTGCCCGAGGAGATGCCGAATGTCTGGTTCCCGCTGCTGCCGTTCGTGGTCGCCTCGACGACCTGCACGAGAGTGGTCCGGTTCTGAACGTCCTTGAAGATCACGGTGCCGAGTCCGCAGCCGGTGTTCGTGTTCCCGGCGGCCATCGCAGTTCCCGCCACGACCAGGGAAAAGACGGCCACCAATACCAACAGCTTTTTCATCTCGACCTCCTTGTCAGAGTGGATTTCCAACAATAATCCGAGGGTACTCCGGCAATGTCCCGCGGTCAATGGGGTGGCGGTGGATTGTCCACGGACGGCGGAAGGACGGAATCGAGGAAGCCGAGCAATCGGGTCCGCACGTCCGGAAGGCGCAGGGCGGTCGCGTGCCCGCCCCCCTCGACCTTCCAGAACCCCTTCGGCTGCCCGGCGAGCCGGTACAGCCGTTCGCCGTGGGAGAGGGGGACGACCGGGTCCTTCGTCCCCTGGATCACCACGACGGGGACGGGGGCGACGGAACCGATCCAGCGCTCCGGGCTGTAGCGGTCCTCGACCGTCCAGCTCGCGGGCCACGCCAGCGGCAGGGTGACGATCCCCGCGATGAGCTTGTCCCGCACGATCCTCCTGTATCCGGCGAAGGCGCTGTCGAGGATGAGCGCCTTGACCTCCCCCCTCCGCGGCGAGGTGGCGACGGCGTAAGTCGCGATCGCGCCTCCGAGGGACTGCCCGAGCACGACGACCCCGCCTTTCTCCGCTTCCCGCAGGTGGAAGGCCAGATCCAGGGCCGCGACGCCGTCCCGGTTCACCCCGGGGATGTCCGGCGTCCCTTCGGACGTTCCGTACCCGCGATAGTCGAAGGCCAACACCCGGTACCCTTCCCCGACGAGCCACAGGACCGCGTTGACGTGGGTGCTCATGTTCTCCGCGTTCCCGTGGAAGAAGAGGATTGTGCCTCTCGGCGGGCCGTGCGGGCGAAGGACCCACCCGTGGAGCCGGACGCCGTCCGTCGAGGGAAAGTAGACATCCTCCAGCGATCCGCCCGCGAGGTCCGGCGGAGCGGCGACCTCCCGGGAGGGGTGGAAGAACATGGAAGCGCACCCTCCCAAGGCCAGGGAGAGCAGCAGTGCGGCGGCCAGGGATGAAGCGGAGGTCCGGAAACGCCGGAGACCGATAGAGAGGTTCATGCCGATGGATTATCTCACGGGCGGGCGTGTGGAATCCCCACCGATTCCGCGCATATCGGGATTCCCCGCTTGTTCCGGGCGGTGCGGGTGGTCTAAAATGCCTTGATGCATACCGTACTGCTCAAGGTCACGGCCCTCTTCTACCTCGTGGGAGCGCTGGCGTACCTCCACTTCGTATTCACCCTGGACGAACGGAGCGCGAAGCTCGGGCGGATGCTGCTGCTGATCGGCGTACTCCTCCACGGGGCGGGGTTCGTCGCGCGCTACTTCCTCGCCGGGTACACCCCGATCACGAGCCTCTTCGAGTCGCTCTCCTTCTCCGCCTTCGCGATCGTGTGCGTCTTTCTCGCCTTCGAGCTCTCGTACCACCTCCGCGTGCTCGGGGCGTTCGTGGCGCCGCTGGCCTTCGTGTTCAGCGTCTCCGCGGCCTTTCTGCCCGGCGAGGTCCGGGCGCTGGCCCCCGCGCTCAACTCCTACTGGCTACCCGTCCACGTGATCCTCCTTTTCTTCGGCAACGCCGTCTTCGCCGTGGCGTTCGGCGCAGGGATCATGTACCTGCTGATGGAGAGGGAGCTGAAGACCAAGAAAATGGGGGCGATCTTCAAGCGCCTCCCGTCCCTGAACGTTCTCGACGACATCAACTACCGGTGCCTGACGATCGGTTTCCCTCTGCTCACGCTCGGGATCATCACGGGGTCGATCTGGGCGGAGTACGCCTGGGGCTCCTACTGGAGCTGGGACCCGAAAGAGGTCTGGTCGCTCATCACGTGGCTGCTCTACGCCGCGCTGCTCCACGGACGGATGACCGTGGGCTGGCGCGGGCGCAAGGCGGCGATCCTCGCCATCGTCGGGTTCTGCGCGATCCTGTTCACCTTCCTCGGCGTGAACCTTCTCCTGCCGGGCCTGCACACCTACACGAACCTTTCCGGCTGATGGAACGGCGAAACGTCGCATGAGCGAGATCGTCATCGTCGGATTGAACCACCGGACCGCGCCGGTGGAGGTCCGGGAGCGCCTGGCGTTCCCGGCGGACACGGTGGGGCACGCCCTCCGTGGGCTGCGGGAGCGGGACGGCATCTCGGAAGGGGTCATCCTCTCCACCTGCAACCGCGTCGAGGTCTGCGTCCTTTCGGAAGAGGGATACAAGGGCGTGGAGCACGTGAAGGATTTCCTCGCCGGGTTCCACGGCATCCCGATCGGCGAGCTGTCGGATCACCTCTACCACTACCTCGGGGGGGAGGCCGTGCGGCACCTCTTCCGCGTCTCGAGCAGCCTCGACTCGATGGTGCTCGGGGAGCCGCAGATCCTCGGGCAGGTGAAGGACGCCTACGGGTACGCCGGCGAGTTCAAGACGATCGGTCCGGTCCTCGACAAGTTCTTCACGAAGTCGTTCTCGGTCGCGAAGCGGGTCCGCACGGAAACGCGGGTCGCGAACAGCGCCGTCTCGGTGTCGTACGCGGCCGTGGAGCTCGCGAAGAAGATCCTGGGCGACCTTCCGGACAAGGTGGTGATGCTGATCGGCGCGGGGGAGATGTGCGAGCTGGCGGCGCGGCATCTCCTCTCCGCCGGCGCCAAGGGGATCCTCGTAACGAACCGGACCTTCGAGCGCGCGGTTCACCTCGCCGAGGAGTTCAACGGCACCGCCGTGCGCTTCGAGGAGCTGGGCACCCACCTGAAACGCGCGGACATCATCCTCTCCTCGACCGGCGCCCCGCACTTCGTCCTGAAGAAGGAAGACGTGGAGGAGGTCATCCGGATCCGCAGGAACCGGCCGATGTTCTTCATCGACATGGCGGTGCCGCGCGACATCGACCCGGACGCCAACCAGATCGACAACGTCTACGTCTACGACATCGACGATCTGAACAACGTGATCGAGACGAACCTCGAGGAACGGCAGCGCGAGGCCGCGCTGGCCGAGGAGATCGTCGTCGCCGAGGTGGCGGCCTTCCGTCGCTGGCTCGATTCCCAGCAGGTCACCCCGACGATCGTCTCCCTGCGGCGGAAGTTCGAGGAGGTGCGGCAGGCGGAGGTGGCCAAGGCGCTCTCCGCGCTGGGGGCGGCCGACCCGAAGACGCGGAAGGTGGTCGAGTCCCTCGCCTCCTCGATCCTCAACAAGGTGCTCCACTCCCCGATCTCGTCGATGAAGCGCGAGGTCGACGGGCGCAGTCCAATGGAGATGGTGACGGCGGTCCGGGAGATCTTCGACCTCCCGGAAGAGGAAGCGGATGGGGTGCCGGAGGCGGCGGGGCGCCCCCCCGAACAAGGAGGAAACGTTGGCGAACAGTGACATCATCCGGCTCGGAAGCCGTGGGAGCACCCTCGCCCTCTGGCAGGCGGAGCACGTCCGGGCGGAGGTCGAGCGGCGCACCGGGAAGAAGGTGGAGATCACGAAGATCAAGACGACCGGCGACGTGATCCTCGACGTCCCGCTGTCGAAGGTGGGCGGGAAGGGGCTCTTCGTCAAGGAGATCGAGGAGGCCCTGCTGTCGAACCGGATCGACCTCGCCGTCCACTCGATGAAGGACGTCCCCACCGATCTGCCCGACGGTCTCGAGATCACCTGCATCACGCGGAGGGAGGACCCGCGCGACGCCTTCCTGTCCGTGAAGTACGCGCGGCTGGAAGATCTCCCGGTCGGCGCGCACGTCGGGACGAGCTCCCTGCGCCGGCAGACCCAGCTGTTGAGCCTGCGCCCCGACCTTTCGATCGGGCAGCTGCGGGGGAACCTCGACTCGCGCATCCGGAAGATGGAGGAGGGGCGGTACGACGCGATCCTCCTCGCCGCCGCGGGCCTTCGCCGGCTCGGGTGGGACGGCAAGATCCGTCAATTTCTCCCCGTCGACGTTTCCATCCCGGCGATCGGGCAGGGGGCGCTCGGGATCGAGATCCGGAGGGACGACGCAAGGACCCGCGCGGCGGTGGCGTTCCTGGACGACCCGGAGACGTCCGTGGCGGTCCGGGCGGAGCGCGGCTTCCTGAAGCGGCTGGAAGGCGGGTGCCAGGTACCCATCGCGGCGCACGGAACGGTGACCGGCGACGAAGTCACCCTCGTCGGGCTGATCGGGAAACCCGACGGATCGCGGATCCTGCGGGGAAACCGGAACGGCCCCGTCTCCGATCCCGAGGCGGTCGGCGTCGTGCTTGCCGGGGAGCTCCTGTCGCGGGGCGGCAGGGAGATCCTCGACGAGGTGTACCGGCAGTCCGGTTCGTGAAGCGATGACGCTCGCGGGGAGACGGATCCTCGTCACGCGCAGCGCGGAGCAGGCCGGAGAACTGGCCGCCCTGGTCCGACTCGCGGGCGGCATTCCCGTCCTCTTTCCCACGATCCGGCTGACGGCTCCCGAGGATTGCGGCCCCCTCGACCGGGAGATCGGGCGCCTCTCCTCCTTCGACTGGATCCTCTTCGCGAGCGCCAACGCGGCCCGGTTCTTCTGCGAGCGGGCGTCCCGGCTCGGGGTCGGCTCCTGGCCGGGGACCCTGCGTGTCGGCAGCGTGGGGCCGGGAACGACGAAGGAACTCGCCGCGAAGTCCGTCCCGGTGCACCGGACCGCGGAAAAGCACACCGCCGAGGGACTCCTCGAGGCGCTCCTCCCCACGGGGGTCCGGGGGAAGCGGTTCCTCCTCCCGCGTGCCGAGGAGGGGCGGGAGATCCTCTCCGACGCGATCGCGCGGGAAGGCGGAGAGGTGGTGAGCGTCGTCGCGTACCGGAACGGCCTCGCGGAGAAGGACGAGGCGGTGGCCGGCGAGATCGTGTCCCGCCCGCCCGACGTCTGCACTTTCGCGTCGCCCTCGGCGTTCCGGAATCTCTTCCTTCTCCTGGGGGACGGCGCGACGAGGAGCATGCTCTCCCGGACGCGCATCGCGGTGATCGGCGAGGTGACCGCGCGGGCCGTGGAACGCAGGGATTTCCGGGTGGACATCGTGCCCGAAACGTATACGCTGAAAGGGATGGTGGACGCCGTCCAGGCGTTCTTCGCCGCCCATCAATCGGCCGGCCCGGGGTAACGGGGGCCGCGCCGCACCGGGAGGGATCCGATGCAATACCCCGAATACCGGCCCCGCCGCCTGCGGCGGAACGAGACGCTGCGCCGGATGGTCCGCGAGACGAAACTCTCCGTGGACGACCTGATCTACCCGCTCTTCGCCGCCGCCGGGAAGGGGATCCGGAAGGAAGTCCCCTCGATGCCCGGGGTCTTCCAGCTTTCCGTGGAGAACCTCGCGAAGGAGGCCCGGGACGTCGCCGCGCTCGGCATCCCGGCGGTTCTCCTGTTCGGCCTGCCGGAGAAGAAGGACCCCCTCGGAAAGGACGCCTATTCGGACAAGGGGATCATCCAGACCGCGGTGCGAGCGATCAAGGACGCGGTCCCCGGCCTCATGGTCGTCACCGACGTCTGCTTCTGCGAGTACACGGACCACGGCCACTGCGGCATCCTGAAGGGGACCGAAGTCGACAACGACGCGACGCTCGAGATCCTCGCGAAGAGCGCCGTTTCCCACGCGAAGGCGGGGGCGGACATCGTCGCCCCCTCCGACATGATGGACGGACGCGTCGGCGCGATCCGGAAGGCGCTGGATCGCGGGGGATTTTCGCGGATCCCCATCATGTCGTACGCGGCGAAGTACGCCGGCGGATTCTACGGCCCGTTCCGGGACGCCGCGGGAAGCGCCCCAAGCTTCGGGGACCGGCGTTCCTACCAGATGGACCCGCCGAACGCGCGGGAAGCGCTGCGGGAGGTCGCCCTCGACGTCGCGGAGGGAGCCGACATCGTGATGGTCAAGCCCGCCCTGGCGTACCTGGACATCATCTACCGCGTCCGCCAGGCCTTCAACCTGCCGGTCGCCGCGTACAACGTGAGCGGGGAGTACGCGATGGTGAAGGCGGCGGCGAAACTCGGGTGGATCGACGGCGACCGCGTCACCATGGAGATCCTCGTATCGATCAAGCGGGCCGGCGCCGACCTGATCATCACCTACGCCGCCAAGGAAGCGGCCCGCGCCCTCGCGGGCTGACGCCGTGTCCGAACCGGCGACGGGAAAGGCCCCCTGGCGCGTGGTCGAGTTGACGGACGTAAGCGACCGGACGATCGAGGAGGCGTTGAACGCCGCCGCGGGAGACGGGTGGCGGTTCGAATCGGTCCACTTCGTCACGCAGCCCGGCAACCGGCGCCCCATGATGGCGTTCCTGTTCTTCACCCGGGACGCCCTTCCACGGGGGCTCTGAGCGGTGTCGCTTCGCTGGGAAGAGCAGCGGGAGTTCTTCCGGGATGCCCGGCGGGCGCGGTACCTGGCGCGGATGGTCGGGAAGGCGGCCGACCTGATCGTCGCGATGTCCCTCTGGCACATCCCCGGCGCCGCCGGCGTGTTCGCCGCACTCTTCTACCTCCTGATGTGCGACGGCTTCCCGGGCGGCCGCAGCCTGGGGAAGTGGCTCACCGACCTCAAGGTGGTGCGGATCGACCGGGACGCGATGGATTTCACGGCGTCGCTGATGCGCAACCTCCCCGTCGCCGCGCCCTTCCTCCTCTACCTCTTCCCCGTGATCGGCCCGTTCCTCGCCTACACCGTCGGGATCGCGATCCTGCTGATCGAGACGTACCTGGGGTTCTACGACCCCGACGGGCAACGGGCGGGCGACACCTTCGCCGAGACGCTCGTCGTGGAGTACCGGCAGGGGTCCGATGGCGTCCCTCTATCTGATCGACGGGCATAACGTCCTCTACAGGACCTTCTTCGGCGTCCCGCGCCTCACGGCGCCGGACGGAACGCCGACCAACGTCGTCCTCGGGGTGGCCAGGATTCTCCTGAAGATCCTGCGGGAGGAGCGCCCCGACGCGGTCGTCGCCGTCTTCGACTCGCGGGAGCCGACCCCGCGCCACGCGATCTACCCCGAATACAAGGCCAACCGCCTGAAGGCCCCCGAGGACCTCGCCGCGCAGATCCCCGTGGTGGACGAGATGATCGACGCCCTCGGAGTGCGCCGCCTCTCGGTCGCCGGCGCCGAGGCGGACGACATCATCGGCACCTTGTCGCGCATCGCGGAGGAGCGGGGGATGGACGTGGTCATCGTCTCCTCCGACAAGGACATGTATCAGCTCGTATCAAAACGCGTGAAGGTGCGGGACGGGTTGAAGGAGCACACCGTGGGGGAGGCGCAGGTCGAGGAGGTCTTCGGCGTTCCACCCGGGAAGGTGGCCGACCTTCTCGCGCTGGCGGGGGACCCGTCCGACAACGTTCCCGGCGTTCCGGGGATCGGGGAGAAGACGGCGTCCGAACTGATCCGGGAGTTCGGTTCCCTCGACGCGGTGCTCGCCCACCCCGATCGGTTGAAAGGGGCGCGGAGGGCGAAGATCGAGAAGGGCGCCGACGCCGCGCGTCTCGCGTTGCGCCTGGTCACGATCGACCGGGATCTCCCGATCCGGGAGGATTGGTCCGGGTTCACCCCTCGCGGGATCGACGCCTCCCGGGTAACGCCCCTTTTCCGGCGCCTCGGTTTCCGGAAGCTTCTCGAGGAACTCGACCTCGGAAAGGATACGTCTCCGGAGGGGGAGGGGGATGCCCCGATGGGCGTCGCGTGGAAACGCGCGGGCTCCGTCGAGGAGATCCTCCACGCACTGGGGCGCGCGCGGTTCGACTCCGCCGGAATGGCGTACGAAGGGGTCCGGGAAACGGTGGTCGGTATCGCCGTCGAGGGGGAGGGGGTTTACCTTCTCCCGGCGGACGTTTCGGCGCGCGCCGCGAGGGCTCTCTCGGTCCGCGGCGCCACCATCTACCTCCACGACGGGAAGGCGCTCTACCGGCGGGACGCGGGGGAAGCGGCGGGAGAAGACCCGCGCCTCTTCGACACGCAGGTGGCGGGGTACCTGCTGGAGCCCGAGGAGGGGACCCCCTCCTTCGCGAAGCTGCGCGCGCGGTTCCTCCCGGGGTCGCTCGCCGCCCCGGAGGGCGAGTCCCCCGAGGGACGGGCGGCCGAGCGGGCCGCGGCGACGCTCGCCCTGGGGAAAGAGCTCGAAAAGCGTCTCGCGGAAGCGGCCCTCCTCGATGTCTTCCGGGGGATCGACATGCCTCTCCTCCCCGTCCTCCACCGGATCGAGGAGAAGGGGATCCGGATCGATCCCGGGGTCTTCGCGGAACTTTCCGAGGGGCTCGCCAGGGACATCTCCGCGATCGAGCGGAAAGTGGCCGCCGCCGCGGGGACCGATTTCAACATCAACTCCCCGAAGCAGCTGGCGTTCCTCCTCTTCGAAAAATTGGGGCTCCCCCCCGTCAAGAAGACGAAGACGGGCTACTCGACGGACGTGGATGTCCTGGAGCGCCTGAAGGACCTCCACGAGATCCCGTCGCTGGTGCTCGAATACCGGACCCTCGCGAAGATCCGCTCCACCTATGTCGACGTCCTTCCGGGGAGGGTCGACCCGCGGGACGGACGGATCCACACGACGCTCCACCAGACGCAGGCGGCCACCGGGCGGCTCTCCTCCTCCGATCCGAACCTGCAGAACATTCCGATCCGCACGGAACTCGGCCGCCGGATCCGGGCCGGGTTCGTCGCGGAGAGGGGGAACCTGTTCGTCGGGGCGGACTACTCCCAGGTGGAACTTCGCCTGCTCGCGCACCTGTCAGGGGACGCGGAACTGATCCGCCGGTTCCGGCAGGGGGACGATATTCATTCCGCGACGGCGGCCGCCGTCTTCGGCGTCGCCCCTTCCGGCGTTACCCCCGAACTGCGGCGCCGCGCGAAGGTGATCAACTTCGGCATCCTCTACGGCATGAGTCCCTTCGGCCTGTCGCGCGAGCTTGGAATCGGCGGGAAGGAGGCGAAGACGTACATCGACCACTATTTCGACCGGTACCCTGGCGTGAGGGAATACATTGAGGGATTGAAAACAAGTGCCCGAAAAGATGGATTTGTTTTGACTATTATGGGGCGTAGAAGATTCCTGAAGGACATCGACTCCCGGAACAAGGTCCTGCGGGAGGCCGCGGAACGGATGGCGATCAACACCCCGATCCAGGGGAGCGCCGCCGACCTGATCAAGATGGCGATGATCCGGGTCGACCGGGAGTTCCGCGAGGCCGGGATGGAAGCGCGGTTGATCCTCCAGGTTCACGACGAATTGATCGTCGAGGCGCCGGAGGCCGAGGCGGCCGGTGCCGAGCGGATCCTGAAGGGGGCGATGGAGGGGGTGGCGAATCTTTCGATTCCCCTGACCGTCTCGGTGAGCCGGGGAAAGAACTGGGGGGAAATCCACTGATTTTCCCGTTCGGCACGGTGAATACTCCGCCGGTCGCCGCCGTCCTATGAACGAGAGGGAGGTGGGCGGCGTTCCCGACGACGCGTTGATCCGGACGACCCTCGCAGGTGACGACGGGGCGTTCGCCGAGCTTGTGGAACGGTACAAGGGACGGGCGTTCGCCGTTGCGGTCGGGATCGTGGGAGACGGGGACGACGCGCTCGACGTCGTACAGGACTCCTTCATAAAGGCGTACTACAAGTTGAAGGAGTTCCGGTTCGGCTCGAACTTCTACACCTGGTTCTACCGCCTCCTGGTGAACCAGGCGATCGACCGGTGGCGGAAGTCCGCGCGGTCGGCGGAGGTGCCCTTTGACGAGAGCTGGCTTTCCGAGGATGCGTCGCCGCCGGACAGTTTCGCATACCCGCGTACCCCCGAGGATCTGGTCCGTAACCGGGAACTGGGGGACGCCCTCCAGCGCGCCGTCGACGCTCTCCCGGAGTATCACCGGGCGGTGATTGTCCTTCGGGAGGTCGACGGCATGGCGTACGACGAGATCGCCAGGGTCCTCGGGTGTTCGGTGGGAACGGTGATGTCCCGGCTGCACTACGCGCGCGGTAAACTGAGAGAGTCCCTGAAATCGCACAGGGAAGAGTAGGGAAGGGACGACGATGGATTGCGGAACGGCTGTGGGAAAGATCCTCGCGAAGGCCGACGGCCTCCTCCCGCGGCAGGAGGAGGCGGAACTGGCGGGCCACCTGGCCGGGTGCCCCGCGTGCGCCGCGGAGGACGCGGCGATCACCGGGACGGGACCCGCGCTGCGCGCCTTGACCGGGATCCGTGCGATGGAGAAGGCTCCCGCTCTCGATGCGATGTGGACACGGGTTCGTGCGGGGATCGAAGAGAAGCGGGAGACGAGGCGGCGCCCCTTGTGGGCCGCGCGGTGGGTGTGGATCCCCGCGGTCATGACCATTGCGCTGCTGGCGCTCCTGTTCTACCCTTCCCGGACGGATCGATCCCCGTTTCATCCGAGTTCGTTCGACGTCGCCGTCGAGGACGTGGAATCCGATACCGCCACGGTGGCGCTCGTCGACAAGGGGGAGGACCTTCCGACAGTGATCTGGATCATAGAAGATGCCAAGACCTGACCCGCGCGGCCGGGCGGGCGCGCCTGAGCTTCTTTTCCTCCTGCTCCTGCCTCTGCTCCTGCTCGCCGCCGTTCCGTCCGAAGCCGCCGATACGGTTACCGTCGACGTCGGGGCGGTCTACGCCTCCAACGAGGGGACCTCGATCGACCCGGCCCTCGGGATGATCCGGGGGAAGCTCCATTCGATGTTCAACTACACCTCCTACCGGATGCTCGACCGCAAGCGTCGGTCCCTGTCCGTCGGGGAGACCGGAGAGTTCGAGCTTCCCGACAGGCGCTCCATGCGGGCGACCCCACTGCCGGCCCGGGGGGACAAGGTGCGCCTCTCCATAAGGATCTCCGAGGGGTCCAGGAATCTTCTCACCACCACCCTCGGTCTCCGTCGGGGCGGCATGGTCCTCGTCGGAGGCCCACCCCACCAGGCAGGCGTCCTGATCCTCATCATATCCGCGGAATAATTGTGGTTCCGGTTTGAGGGTTGCCGGCCTGGGACACTCCTTCCCGTAGGGATGATGAATATTTACCGTCCTGCCCTCGTC
>Ga0210098_1000219_pt1 | contig 20396 bp, 19 predicted proteins | sample Joice_ThreeSqA_D_FD_184870 | JGI IMG/M metagenome (GOLD analysis project Ga0210098, IMG submission 184870) | Wetland microbial communities from San Francisco Bay, California, USA, that impact long-term carbon sequestration - Joice_ThreeSqA_D1... | ecosystem: Environmental > Aquatic > Marine >...
TTATCTTGTGTCCGCTAACTGCGTTGTGATTCAACTCAAAATGCTCACGTACTAACGTGTACGCTCCGCTTTTGATTCGAATCAACGCCTTGTTATCAAACACAATCTAAGCATCTAATGCCGCTTCACATCGTTTAAAAAATCACAGCGATGCACTTGTGCCATTGGAGGTTGAATATATTGATGGATTTGTTTCAGGTATTTTTTCCGGTCGCCGGGGCGGTTCTTTTAAGGACCTTTGTGTCCTCTGTCGCCGGAGTGATATTCTACAGTACGGTTCCTATTAATGGTGCAGTTGCCGAGCCGGACTGGTTGCTTGGAATATTATTTGGAGCAGGCGGATTTTTAGGGATGTACTTTGATTCAGAGAAATTAGCGAATACTATTAATTATGAAACAGGAATTATCATTGCAGGCTTAAATAGGATTTGCGGCTGAACTTTTGCAGCACCGGGGTTCCCATGCCGTGACGAATTGCCTTTAAAACATTCTCCTTATCGATAGGCACGGTTCCGGCCAGCATGTGCACCGGCAGGTGCTGGAAGGCTGCGGCTACCATCGGGGTGCTGGGGCCCAGCATGACGGTCTTAACTTTTTGATGGACCTTTTGCAGGATTTCTTCAGTGGTATTGTTTAATATGGAGGTGGACGTTAATAACAGCACATCCGCCCAATTAGCCAGTCTGGCGTAAAAGTCCTCTTTCCGACCCATATTGCGTGAGGTATCCAATACTTCTACCAGAGCATTTTTTTGCTTGAGCAAATCCACCAGCGGTCCGATAAAACCCACCATTGCCACCCGGGTGCCTGCGCCAATTTTAAATCTGTCGAACATAATCTTGTTCTTTTTGTCCTCGGGATATTCAAGCGCATCCGGGTAGTTGAGGGCATTTACCAGGGCCAGGGCCATGCTTCTTTCAAGCGGATGGCCACTTTTTATTTTTTCCAGGAGTTGCACCGCCGGCTGCCCCTCATGATCGATATGCTGGTTTAGAAGCATGCAGGATTTTTTATCTTCAAAATGGGTATAGGATAGCCCGATGCCGCCGTCGGACAATGTCACCGCGGTATAGCCCAGTCCAAGGCATAATATTTCTATGTTGACCGCTTGGGCTTTATCTTTGAACAGGTCATAAAGCTTTTGATTTAGTAGCATTGTGAAAATATCCTCGCGCTGTCAATTCTGTAAAAAATCCGTCCAGCTTTGCTGTAAGCTGAAGCTTAGCAAATTTCTATATTAAAATACAGAACCGCGATGGGTTCATAAGCCATCCACCCGCGATGACGCTGCCTCTTTTAATCATATTTGCTTGACAGCGAGCTACCCATTTTTTAGTATCCTTGATTAAAAGCTTTTACGAATTGGTGACCTCTGGATAGACCATGGAAAAATGCAAGCCCAACAAGGCGATGATCTTAAAGTTAAAACGGAAATGAAAAAACGCATATATTATTTGATATTACTTGAACTGTTTATTGTTCTAATACTGACGCTGTCGTGGGAGTTCTTGCTTGAGGACGCCACATTTGGTGCTATTAATGTGAAGCATGCGCATGAGGACCTCGCAGAAAGGCTGGAGTACATTATTACCTCAATCGTTTTTGTTTGCATCGCATTGATTATACCGCTGGGGATAATCATCAGAGATTTTGCCAGACTTGAGAAAACCACCAAACGGCTGCAAAGGGCGCTTGACAATATTAAGACGCTGGAAGGTTTGCTACCCATGTGCGCGAACTGCAAGAATATTCGTGATGATGACGGGTACTGGCAACAGGTTGAAGTATATATCCGGCAGCATTCGAAAGCCCAATTTAGTCATAGTATTTGTCCCAAATGTGCACACCAGCTTTACCCGGGCTTATTCGATGAAGCAATTAAATAGTGCTGTAAAGAAATCATTAGCGGGTTTCAGTTATTGTTAATTATAATTGTTATGGGGCCAGAGGCCAGAATACCGGCATGGCCACCATGATGACACCCAGAATTACCAGAGTCAGCAGGCCGCCGACTTTGAGGTAATCCAAAAAACGATAACCACCCGGTCCCATGACCAGCAGGTTGGCCGGATGGGCAATTGGCGTCGTAAAACTGGCCGAGGCTGCCATGGCAATGGCCATCATCAGGCCCTGGGGCGAGAGCCCCATATTGGCGGTGGTATTCAAAACGATCGGTGCCATCAGCACCACCAGGGCGGCAGTGGGCACAAAGCAGGTGGCCACAAAGGTCAGGCCGACCAGGCCGAGCATCACCGCATTGGGGCCAAAAGGACCCACGAGGATGACAACACCCTCGGCAATCAACTTGGCGGCGCCGGTCTGGTCCAGGGCGGTTCCCAGGGGCAGCATTCCCGCGATCAGAAAAACCGCTTTCCATTCAATCTGCCGGTAGGCTTCTTCCATGGTCAGGCAACCCGAGAGAACCATCAGGGCAGCGCCAACCACGGCGGCGATATATATTGGTACCCAACCCAAAAAAACCGGTATCAGGACCCCCACCAGAATCAGGATGGAAAATTTTATCTTTTCCCGGCGCTGCGGCTCCTGCGCCGTTTCGGTCAGGACGATAAAGTCAGGCTCCCCTCCCAGCAGTCGTAATTTGCTGTGCGGGCCGATCAGGAGCAGGGCATCGCCAAACCGCAAATCAACATCACGTAAATTAGAGCGCTGGGCTTTGCCCCTGCGCCACAAAGCCAGGACGTTGAGTCCGAATTTTTCGCGGAAATTGATCTGCCGCAGGGTTTTGCCTTCCAGGGTTGTCTGGGGTGAAAGGATGGCCTCCACCAGACCGACTTCTCCCGATATCAGTTGATCGACATCGGTGCCGGCCCGGCGTTCGATTTCCAGTTCTTTCAGTCCGCGCAAATTTTCAAAATCCCGCATCCGCCCTTCGACCACCAGTCGATCCCCTGCTTGTATAACTTCATCCGGCTCGGGCATAATAATGGGGTCGTTGCCGCGCAAAATTCCAAGAACCCGGCTGCCAAGCGCATCTCCCAAGCGGCTTTCTTTCAAAGTTTTGCTGATCAGGACCGAGCCCGCTGCAACCTGCATGACCATCAGCTGTTCATGGAGATGATAGACCTTGGTGAGTTCTGAGCGGTCAACGTAGCGAAACTGATCAAAACCGCTCGTATCTTTTAATTGCTCCAGATGTTCTTCAAGACCGGCCACCAGAAGTATGTCACCGCGCTGCAGAAGGTCATCCTGTAAATTGGTGCGCTTGACATAATCATTTCTACGAATAGCAAGCACATTCAAGCCGAAGCGATTTCGAAAACCAAGTGAATTGAGGGTGCTGCCGACAAAACGAGAATTGCCCGGCAGCAGAACTTCGCCGATTTTGATTTTGTCCGAGTAAGGTCCCTGCAGATCGATTCCGCCCTCCTCGACCTCCATCTGGAGCCAGTTCTTCAACTCGTTTAAGGCTTCGATCCGGCCTTCAACCGTTAATCGGTCCCCGGCCTGCAGGATGTCGGTTGGTCCCGGCGCCAGAAATGTCCGGTCACCACGGGTAATGCCGATAACATTCCAGCCCAAAACCGAACCCATTCGGATTTGAGCCAGGGTTTTGTCGGCCAGGATCGAGTGCCGGGGCACCCGGATGTGAAACAGCCGTTCCTGCAAATCATACTGGCTTCGCCTTTCATTGCTTTTGTGGTTTGACGATTCTTTGGCGACATCGCGCCGGGGCAGAAGGTGGCGGCCGATAAGGATCATAAAGGCGATACCGGAGAACATGATGATGAGGCCGACCGGTGTAAAATCAAAGAATGTAAATGTTTTCATCCCCGCATCGCGCAGGGCGTCGCTGACAAGGATATTGGGTGGCGTACCGATCTGGGTGGTCAGACCTCCCAGCAATGAGCCGTATGCCAGGGGCATCAAAAGCCTCGAGGGCGGACGTTCGGTGTGGTGGGCGATATCCATGACCACCGGCAGCATCAGGGCTGCGACAGCCACATTGTTCATGATCGCCGACATCACACCGGCGGTAACCATAATCACAAAGATCATCCGCGATTCACTGGTGCCGGCCAGCCGCAGAACAAAGCGACCAATGGCATTGGCAACGCCTGTCAGGGTTAACCCGCCGCTGAGAATGAAAACCGCCCACACGGTGACGACAGCCGGATTGCTGAAACCCGACAACGCTTGAACCGGACTGACGATACCGGTCAAGGCGACCGCACCCAGGGACAGCAGGGCGGTGACCTCCATCGGGATCCATTCAGTAACAAGAAATATTACCGAAACAGTTAAAATAGAAAGTACCAATACGACATCCGGGGTCACAACAAATATCCTTTCAAAGTGACAAATTTAACAATTGGATGGCAATGGTCTCACCGGCAGGTAATTCATCACGGTCTTCGGGGATGATGATCAGCGCTTCTTTTCTGGCCATGGACTGCAGCCCGCTTTTTAATTTTGCCGGGTGGACCCAGAGTTGATTTTCACGGTTTTCAAGGCGGGCGTGAACAAAGTCGGTCCACGCTTTTTTTCCCTTGACGGTTTTGGCCAGACGGGCTGACACACAAGGAAAAAATGCCGGATTGCCCCCGGTCATTTTTAATATCGCCGGAATGGCCAGCTGAAGAAAAACCATCTCGCTGGAGGGCGGGCCGCCCGGGAGAAAAAAGAACGGTTTGTTGTGCAAAAGGCCGAAGCCAACCGGTTTGCCCGGTCCCATGCGAACGCGATGGTATAATCCCTGCCAGTTCAAGCTTTCGACCACATCCAAAATCAGATCCTTTTCACTGCCCCAGGCGCCGCCGCTGGTTAATAATAGATCAACATCCGGCAAATGCTTTGTAATGGCGGTTGCAATGTCTTCTTTACGATCGGAAACCAGTTCCGTTTTGTATTCCAGTCCCAGCAATGATAGCCAGGAGCAAATTTCCACCATATTGCTGGCGTAAAGTTTTCCTTCCGGCAAAGGCTTTCCGGGAGCAACCACTTCATCTCCGGTGGCAATAACCGCCACCCGGGGTAAGCAATATACTTTGGCCGACTCGTGGCCCGCAGCGGCCAGCAGACCGATCAGCGCCGGGGTTAATTTAGCGCCCTTTCCGGCAACGGGTTCCTTGCGCCTGATATCCTTGCCCCGGGCCTGGATGTTGCGTCCTGATTCGGCGATGTTGACGGCGGCAATTTTATCTTCATTGCGCTGACAAAATTCCTCCGACAGCACAGCATCGGCTCCCTCGGGCAGAGGAGCGCCGGTAGTGATGCGAACGGCCTGTCCTTTTCTGATCTTGAGCCCGGAGGTCTCGCCGGCCACAAGCGTTCCGATAACCTTTAAGATGATGGGATTTTCCTGACTTGCGCCGGCCAGATCCAGGGATTTTACGGCATAACCATCTTTGCGGGAAGTGCTGATCGATGGACAGTCAACCAGGGAAGTGATATTTTCGGCAAGAATTCTACCGGTTAAACGGCTTAAGGGAAGGATTTCCGCGGGACCCGCCGAAACGTTGTCCAGGGTAATCGCCAGCGCTTCTTTGAAACCAATGAAAGTTTTCATTTGTTTTAGTTGTTGCTGTTGCGTCATTCCGGGCTTGACCCGGAATCCAGGGCATTTTTCAGAGTAGTACGCTACTGGATGCCGGATCAAGTCCGGCATGACGGGCAGAATTTAAACGCTTTTTTCAGTTGCCACACAGTCTGGAAGGCGAGAATCCCGGGATCTTTGGCTAGGCAGGATGTCCTGGATGCCTGCCTAATAGGGCATGGCGAGAAAACCACCCCTATTCACGGTGACAGGCCTTCATCCGGGCCCTGAGATCGCGAATCTCGTGGTGTACCACTTCCAGTCTAATGTTTTTCGATGATATTAATCTCATCACCGCGGCGGATTTTGCCCTCTTCCAGAACCCGGGCAAACACACCTTCACGGGGCATGATACAGTCGCCCGCTTTGTAGTAAATGGCGCACTTGTTGTGACATTCTTTGCCGATTTGGGTAATTTCAACCAGGACCTTGTCGCCCAGCCTGACATGGGTTCCGACCGGCAGTGTTTTCCAGTCAATACCCTCGCTGGCGATGTTTTCGGCAAAATCGCCAAAGGTCACATCCAGGCCCTGTTCTTTGGCGCCTTCGATGCTTTCTGATGACAAAAAACTTACCTGGCGGTGCCATTTGCCGGCATGCGCATCCCCTTCCAGGCCGTGGTCTTTGGATATAAACGCTTCATCAACCGGCGTCTTGCGGGTACCTTTTTTTTTGCTGATTGAAATGGATACTATCTTCACTTTGTATTTCCTTTGCCGTTTTCGTAATCCGCCTTAGACGGATTACGAAACCTTACATTTTTTCTGGTTTATGGTTATATTGCATCCGTTTAACTAATTATTGATAAATTGCCTTAATATAATAGCGGCTTCCAGCCGCGATCAGGCAGCGTTATTGCTAGTGATGAGATCTACTTCCCGTTTCCAATAAGAAAAATTCCATAGGTCGCACGCAAATTTGGGAAAATGGTAATTGCTTTTCCATAGCGGTCTTCGGATTGGGTATTTATAGCAACTTCTTTTAAAATATTAAAACCCACCTCATAAATAAATTTTCTAAAATCTTTGATGGTGATTACCCGGATGTTGGGGGTATTGTACCATTCATACGGCAGCTGCCGGGTAACCGGCGCGTAGCCGGATGACAACAACTGCAGACGGCAGCGCCAGTGACTAAAATTGGGGAAGCTGACGATTCCGTTCTTGCCGATGCGCAGCATCGATCGAATCATGGTATCGGGTTCGTAGACCTGCTGCAGGGTTTGACTTAATATCACATAGTCAAATGTGTTATCAGGATAATCCAGAACCTCTTCATTGATGTCACCCTGCAAAACAGACAGTCCTTTTTCAATACACCGGGCAACCCTGGATTCATTGTGCTCGATCCCGTTGCCGGTCACATTTTTTTGCTTGATCAAATATTTCAGCAATTCACCCTCACCGCAACCAAGATCGATGACCCGGGAGCCCGGTTCGATCCATGACGCAATGATCTGCAGGTCAAATCGCATTCGGCTATTTTGGGGATGCGTTGTAGACACGTTCTAAAAAACCTCTGATGACTGATGTTAAGCGCGCATTGGGTAATAAAAAGGCGTCATGGCCCCACTCGGCTTCGATTTCGCAAAAACTCACATCCAGACCGTTTTTTTTCATGGCCTTGACCATGGCCCGGGATTGATAGGTCGGGTAAAGCCAGTCGGATGTAAATGATACCACCAGAAAGGCTGCCGTCATTTTAGAAAATGCCTTAACTTCGGAACCGTCACCATGCTGTTTTTCCAGATCATAGTAATCGGCGGCTTTGGTAATATACAAAAAGGAATTGGCATCAAAGCGTTCCACAAATTTCTTGCCCTGGTAGCGCAGATAGCTTTCTATCTGAAAGTCGGCATCAAAATTGAATGAAAAGTCGCTTTTATCCTGCAGCCGGCGTCCAAATTTAAGGCGCATGGATTCATCTGACAGGTAGGTGATGTGACCGATCATGCGGGCCACCGCCAGCCCCATATCCGGTTTAGGACCGAAATAATATTCTCCCTTGTTCCAATTTGGATCGGCCATGATGGCCTGGCGGGCCACTTCGTTAAAGGCGATGGCCAGAGCGGAGTGTTTGGTGGTGGAGGCCAGCGGAATAGCGGAAACCGTCATCTCCGGATATCTGGCGCACCATTCAAGGACCTGCATGCCTCCGATGGACCCCCCCACAACCGTCAGCAATTTTTTAATCCCCAGATGGTCGATCAGGGCCTTCTGGGCCTCGACCATATCCCCGATGGTGACCACCGGAAAGTCAAGCCCGTAAGGAAGAATGGTTTTCGGATTGATGGTACACGGTCCGGTGGACCCCATACAGCTGCCGATGATGTTCGAACATACGATAAAATATTTATCGGTATCTATGCCTTTGCCGGGCCCCACCATGTTATCCCACCAACCGGGTTTTTCGTCATCCGCTGTATAGTAACCGGCCACATGGGAATCTCCGGACAAGGCATGCAGGATCAGAATGGCATTGCTTTTATCTTCATTCAGCTCACCGTAGGTTTCATAGGTCAGGGTTACCGGGCCAAACCGGGCACCGCTTTCCAGCACCATTTCATTCGGTGGTTCGGCAAAGGTGAACAGTTTCTTTGCAACGATTCCCACCGAAATTTTGTCTTTGTCATGTTCGATGTATTCGCTCATCGGTACCTTTAAATGAAACCAATTGGGATAAAGCTTACCTGCTGATTGGTTTTTGCCAGCTATTGATTCCTTGTCACTGGCGGAGGTTGGAGGTTAGAGGTTGGAGGCATTTTCAGAACTTCAGCCATTCTGCCTCAAACCTCGAACCTCAAACCAATTTTCCAGCCCGGGCTTACACTTTCCCAAATGCCTGTTCCAGATCCCCGACAATATCATCAATGTGTTCGATACCCACCGACAGCCGGACGAGATCCGGTGTCAGGCCGCCGGCTCTTTGCTGCTCTTCACTTAATTGCGAATGGGTGGTGCTCGATGGATGAATCACCAGGCTTTTGGCGTCTCCTACATTGGCAAGATGGGAGAAGAGCTGCAGGCTGTCGACGAATTGCCTGCCGGCCGCCAGTCCGCCCGCGATCCCGAAAACAACCATGCCGCCGTAACCATCTTTAAGATATTGACTGGCAACCGGGTAGGTCGGATCATCTTCCAGTCCCGGGTATCTCACCCAGGTAGCCTTGGGATGGGTTTTCAAAAAACGGGCGACCTTCATACCGTTTTCACTATGGCGCTGCATCCGAAGCGGCAGGGTTTCCAATCCCTGCAAAAATATCCAGGCATTGTCGGGTGAAATGCAGGCCCCGAGATTGCGCAAGGGCACCAGGCGCATTCTCATAATAAAGGCCAGCGGGTTAAGATCGCCCAGATCATGGGCGTAGCGAAGGTCATGGTAACTGGGGTCGGGCTCATTGTACAGCTTGAATTTGGGGTCGGTCCAGTCGAATTTTCCGGAGTCGACAACAATTCCGCCAATGCCGGTACCATGTCCACCCATCCATTTGGTCAGCGAATTGACCACAATATCGGCTCCAAAGTCCAAGCTTTTTAGCAGGAAAGGCGTGGTAAAGGTTGCATCGACGATCAAGGGGAGATGATGCTTTCTGGCAATCTCGGAGATTGCGCCGATGTCGGTAAACTCGAGGAGGGGATTGCCGATGGTCTCAATGAAAATAGCCCGGGTTTTATCCGTAATGGCGCTTTCAAAGCTCTGGGGATCACGGGCATCGGCAAACTTGGTTTGGATTCCAAACTGGGGCAGGATAGAATCAAACATGGTATACGTCCCGCCATAAAGATTGTTGGCCGAAACAATTTCTTCTCCTGCTGAACAGATGTTGATAATAGAATAGTGGATTGCGGCAGTACCGGAAGACAGGGCCAGGGCCGCGGCTCCGCCCTCCAGGGCCGCCACCCGCTGTTCAAGGACGTCCTGGGTGGGATTCATGATGCGGGTATATATGTTTCCGAGCTCTTTCAGTCCAAAAAGGTTGGCTGCATGCTCGGTGCTTTTAAAAACATAGGAAGACGTTCGATGAAGGGCAACGCCTCTGGCGGTCGTTGTCGGATCCGGCTCCTGGCCGGCGTGCAAACAAAGGGTTTCAAATTTATATTCCGGGCTCATGATCAATCTCCTTATAGTACTTTGGCTGCGCTGCAAAAATACGCAGGTGTTATCCTGGGCAACACCGACAGGCGCTAGTTAATACTTCTAATAACGATTAACTGCTTGTCAACGATAGAGAATCCTTTTCTTTTCAAACGGATATCACTCTTGTCCGGTGTTATCGCGGAATAGATTAAAGAAAAGTTAGGTTGTCTGATTATTCTTGCAGAATTAAACGCGGGCAATTTATTATTTCAAGTCAAGCCCTTTTTATCATATAGCGTTATAATTTATGAGAATACACTTCTATTAGGGTCAATACTGCTCCTAAAGAACCGCATTCAAAGAGCCACTTTTAAAGCCATCCAGATCCAGGGATACGTAAACAAAGCCCAGGTCGTGAAATTTCAGACGGATGACTTTCTGGTGCCTTAATATGGTTGCAAAATCCTGGGGAGGCACTTCGATTCTGGCCGTATCGCCATGATGGCGAACCCGCAGCACCCGCAGGCCGAGATCATAGAGAAAATCTTCCGCTTTTTCTATCTGACTTAATTTTTCCTCTGTTACTTTTTCCCCGTAGGCAATTCGGCTGGCCATACAGGGCATCGCAGGCTTTTCGGCGACCTCCAGATTGTAATAGGCGCATATTGACCGGATCGTCTGCTTGGTAAATTCCAATTCAACGTAAGGCGCCTGAATCGATGCTTCGCTGGCCGCCTTTATACCCGGGCGATAATCATCCAGGTCATCCAGGTTGACACCGTAGCTGACCGGCCAGGGCGCAACGGCAGAAGATCCCTGGAGTTGCCCGCGGAGCGTTTCGATTTTTTCAAAAAGAGCTTGTTTACAATAATAGCATCGATCGGAATGGTTGACCTGGTATCCGGGGTTTTCCATTTCCCGGGTTCGAATGATTTGAAGGGGCATACCGTGGGTTTGTGCAAAATCTACCGCAAAACGATATTCCCGGCGGGCAAGAGACGGACTGTCTGCCAGCACAGCCACCATATCATCTGCCAATGCCCGGTGGGCCGCGTAGGCCAGCAGGGCACTGTCCACGCCCCCGCTGTAGGCAATAATAGCATGCTGCTGTGCTTTAAAATATTCGTCTAATTTTTCGGCGCAAAGCTGCGCATCCTCATTTTGTCTCATAGTATCAAAAAGGAAAGAATAAATAGGTGGGCAATCAAAAAAGAGCTTTAAAAACCTCACAGGTGCGGCAAATTTTCATTTTTGCGTTCCAGCTGCTGTGAACTTCGCCGTCGCATACGGTACCATTGATAAACCAGCAAAGATCTCCGCTCTTAAATTCCCAGGCTGGACACTGCCTTTTTTGTTCGGGATTGCAGTCCTTAATTTTCCAACAGGGTTTATGGCCGTTAGGGCTTTTCTGTTTACGGGAGATTAGAAAATACAACTGTCGTTCCACAGCCGGTGGAATGGTGCGCCATCCCTGTTCATAGCTGTGAATCGCTTTTAGGGATGTGCCCAGCAGCTGGGCCATCTCCTTCTGGGTTTTATCAAGTTTTTTTCGAAAAGATTTAAATTCAATTGTGTCCATAGAGGCTGCCTTTTTTAAGTTTTGGTTTCGTTACAATCCTAGGGTGAAACGCATTAGTTTAGCTACATTGTGGTAGCAATGTCAATAAAAAAGGTTCAGGTTTCAAAGGTTCAGCTTTTGAACCGCGAACCGCAGAACCGCAGAATATCGAACCGAAAAATACCGAAGGGTGGCTTCGCTTCGCTCAATCTTTTTAAAAAGACAGAATGCCTTCCTTCGAAATTCAATATTGATGAAATCGTAAAAAGTCATCTTCAGTTCATTTACGTCATTCCGGCGAAAGCCGGAATCCAGTGATTTCAATACGTTCTGGATGCCGGATCAAGTCCGGCATGACGAATTCGGACTTTTTACGAGACCATCAATATTCGAAATTCAATATTCGATATTCTCCTTAAAAATTCACCCAGAATCCTGCCTGCCCTCCGAAGCCTGAAAGGCGCAGGAGGAAGCGCTGAATCCGCCAGAGGCGGACAAGCCCTCCAACTTTTCTAATCCAGCATCCAGATGTTGTGGATATCGTCTACCGTATACCGAATAGTCTTTATTGCTTTAAGAACCCGGGTATACGTCATTGCCAATCCGATATTTTCGGACAACACCAAGAGTGAGTCAACATCACGATCTGATATATCCCATATCTCATGGTGATAAAGTCGTAGGGCCCCGATAACTTTGCCGGAAAAATTGATGGGAACGGAAACAATGGCACCGATTCCTTCTTTTTCGGCATCCTGAGGGTATTGAAGTTTATTGGTATTTTTAACATCGCGGACAACAAACGGCTTCCCGCCAAAGGTCTCGGCCATACTCTTATCAGATAAAAGCGGTCCCTTCTGAACATAATCCATGCTTAAACCGAAGCTCGCGAGGACCTCAAGTTCATCTAATTCAAGGTTCAGGGCAAAAATTGTGCACCCCTTTATTTCAAGGGCGGCAACCAGAAGTTGCGTCAAATGATTGGCCATTATTTCAAGGTTATCCGATTCCGCGATAGCTCTAAAAACGACTTTAAAAAGATCAATGTCTATTTTTTCTTCAGCACTCATTGATTACCCTCCTCTTTATTTTTAGGAAACTATGCACACGGTAGTTTCTTTAAGCGTCATTAAGACTTTGTGAGAAACACTTCCGGAAAAAAAACGGGTGACCCGGGAAGCTTTGCGATTGAGGACGATCACATCGAAATTTGTATCCCGGTTGAGATTCATAATTTCGCTGGCAATATCCTTTTTCCGGGGTCTGAAAACGGTATGAATCTGGCTATTCGCTAAGTCATTCTTAGAAAGATTCTCGGTGATCGCCTTGAAATCATTTTCCCGCTGCATAATTTGCTGGGAAAGATAGCTCAAACTGGTCCTAAGTTTTCCGGTCACGTTGCTGGCCTGGGTCTCAATTTCGGGTATGGGCGTATAGGCATGAAAGAAAGTGATCTCTATCCCATCAATATGTGCAAAGGTGCTGGTAACAAATTCTATCGCCTTTTGATCCAGGTGAGTAAAATTAAAGGCAACCAATATCTTTTGAATGGCCATTTTGTCTCCCCCCTTTCAAATGATTAAGGTTTAATCAATTACGTCGCCATTCAAGCGAAGCTAACGATATCTAGAATGAGACGTGCCGCAGTGTTGCGCTCGAAACCGATTGAAGCAGATGAATCGCTGGGTGATATAAAGACAGGTCAGAAACAGATTTTTCTGAAATATTGTATTTGTGATGTTGATCGGCTGATTCTTGCTATATAAATCCCGCCATGGCGGGACCTTGCACCTGATAGGCAGACGGCAGTTGACGCCGGTGCAGGTTTCAGCTTTCCTAGGATAAATGCCACAAAGTAACAATTTGTGTCAACAAAAATTTGATTTGGCTTTTACACTGCAAGTTATACCTGTGAGGTTTGAAGGTATGTTAGAATGGTTCAATTCAAATTTATTTCAAAAACCTTGATTCTTGCCATCTAAAACGGGTACTATGCCCCCGGGTGCAAGTTCGACCTTAAGCACACGGGCCGGTTTTTTATCTGCATCCATACCATTGTTTTCTCCGAAGCGCCGGTTTCACTTTCCCGGCCTGATTCCCGCGGGATGGCGTCGAATCGGAGCAGCATTTCCTTCTTCCACAGATACGCAACCGCTTCAATCTGTTGCCAGACATTCTTCTTGTAAAGGTTCAGGTAGCAGAGAAAGGACCTTTTATGGCGCGACTTGAGAAAATGCCGGAACCCCAGCGTTCCCACATCGCCAATACCAGGCTGCCTGCCTTTGATACTTATCCCTGGGTTGACGGACCGGCACTGAACATGCGGCGAATAGCCATTGTTTCCACCGCCGGACTACACCGCCGGGACGATAGGCCCTTCACGTTTGAGCCCGGAGATAATTATCGCATTATTCCGGGTGATACAGCCGCCAATGATTTGATCATGTCGCATGTTTCCACCAATTTTGATCGCAGCGGATTTCAACAGGATTGGAATATCGTTTTCCCCCTGGATCGGCTCCATGAGCTTTGTGATGAGGGTCACATCGGAAGTGTCGCCCGGTTTCACTATTCGTTTATGGGAGCCATGGATCCCAAGGATCTGGAACAGTCCGCGCGCAAGCTGGCCGGTTTGTTAAAAGACGATACCGTCGACGGAGCATTACTCGTCCCGGTGTGACCGTTGTGTACGCGCGCCGTTGGCGGGCTGGCACACTATATTGAAGAAGAGGGGGTTGCGACCACCCAGATCAGTTTGATTCGACCGCACACCGAAGCCATCAAACCGCCGCGGGCATTGTGGGTGCCGTTTGACCTTGGCCGGCCCCTGGGTGTGCCCAATGATGCCGGTTTCCAGAAACGGGTGCTTTTGTCTGCCTTGAAATTGCTGGAAGAACCGTCCGGACCGGTTATTACCGATTTCCCGGATGATGCGCCGGTTAGCAGGCAGGCTGATGTGGTCTGGGCCTGTCCGGTTAATCTGGCCCGTAAGAAAATAGACCTGAGCGATGCGGATGCTATGCGGGCCGCTTTTAAAAAGGAAATGGTTGAATTGCGCACCTGGTATGATCTGGCGGTGAAAAAGCAACAGCGCACAACTATGGGGGTCAGCGGTCTTGAATTGGCTCAAATTATCGACTTTATCGGGGCTTTTATTGACAGTATCCCTGCCAATCCCAGGGAAGATATATCCCTGGCACTATCACTTAATTTCGCGGTGGATGATCTCAAGGCCTATTATTATGAAGCTGCCGCCGCCCAACCGGGCAGCAGTTCACCGACTGCCGAAGAATTGGACGACTGGTTCTGGGGTGAGACGGTTGCCGCCAAAGTGTTGTTTGCGGTTAAAGACAGGTGTCTGAAAAGAGATGATAAAATGATGCAGCTGCTTGGTAAAATTTTGCTGATTCCCATGTCGCATAGCGATGCTTGATGCTCGTCTCTGGTCACTGGCTTCTGGTCGCTGGTCACTTGTCACTGGTCGGTACAGAGGCCGACCCTACTTCGTTTGTTTGCAATATATCATGGGTAGGGCGGGCCTCCGTGCCCGCCAAGATGTACCACAGTCCAATGAGATATTGCCAATTTCCATTTTCTAAGATTCATATAGCCGAGACAAGCTTCAAGCGACCTGGGGCCAAAAGCCAGCGACCGGCGACCAGAGACAAGTGACCAGTTGCCAGATACCAGAAGCCAGATTGCCCAAAATTTTCCTGCAGGTTACCAAATTTTGACAGTTCTTAGAGAAATGCAAGGAGTTAAAAATCAATAAAACCGGTTCAACCAATTAGAATCATTAAATTAACTTCTATTGATCGGATTCTGGCTTGGTTTTTGCTTATTTTAGTATGTTCTGGATAATGCCGATGACAATAATTGTTGTATCAAATTGAGGACGAGCCGAATTGGGTTCATTATACACAGCGCCACCATTAATTGCCTATTCTAAGGGTAAATTGTTGACATTAATGGATTCAAACTTCAAACGATTGTTTCCAATTATTATCCTGACCACTATTTTGACCGGTGCTGTCTTTTGGGCGGACGCCCGGGCGGAATCCGACTCCTTTCCTGTACCCCCGGTAATTCAACCAAACGTTGATTTTTGGACCAAAATTTATACCGAATACGCATCCAACCAGGGTGTCATCCATGGTAGTCGCAACCTGAATATTATTTATGGTGTTATTGAGCTGGAAGATCCCGACAGTTTTGGCGGTCGGAAAACGAATAAAAACCGAATCAAAAAAGCCAAAGAGAAATATAAGGCCATTCTGGCAAAACTGATGCGCGGGGAAGCCCCCGTCGGACCGGTGGAGCAGCAGGTGGCCGGGCTGTTTGGTCCTGATGCTGAACCGGCTGAATTTCGGGCGGCCATGCGAAACATTCGCTGCCAAACCGGGCAAAAAGATCGTTTCCGTGCCGGCGTCATTCGTTCCGGGGCCTATATTGATGAAATCAAAAAAATATTTCGCAGTCAGGGCTTACCGGAGGATCTGGCCTATCTGCCCCATGTTGAATCCTCATTTAATCCAAAAGCCTACAGTAAATTTGGTGCTGCCGGCATATGGCAATTCACCCGCGCCACCGGCAAACACTATATGGAGGTTGGCTATGCCATTGATGAGCGGCGCGACCCGATGATTTCTTCCCATGCCGCCGCCAAATTGTTGCAGCACAATTATCGTAAATTGCAAAATTGGCCCATGGCGGTTACCGCATATAACCACGGTGTTTCCGGTATGCTGCGCGCACAGCGGAAAAAGGAAAGCTATGAGCAGATCTTTACGGAATACCGCAGCCGAATTTTTAAGTTTGCCTCTCGCAATTTTTATTCCGAGTTTCTGGCGGCCCGGGAGGCAGCAAAAAATTACCGCCAATATTTTGGTGACCTCGAACTGGACAGGCCGGTTAAAAGCCGGGAGGTGGTGCTGGCAGGTTATGTTTCGCTGCCCCAGATGGCGCGACACTTGAACCTGGAAATCGCCGAACTGCAAGAGTTGAATCCGGCCTTGCGGCATCCGGTTTTCCACGGCCAGAAATATGTACCCAAAGGCTACCGCTTAAGGCTGCCTTACAGTAATGATGAAGATTGGGGAATCCTGATAGCTAAGCTTGAAGACAAATTCTACAAGAACCATCAGAAAAAAAGCAGCATCTACATGGTCCAACGGGGCGATACCGCCGGAGATATTGCCAGGATCCATGGCGTTAAACTGGCGGATTTGATTGCAGCCAATGATTTAGACTCCCGGGCCACCGTCTATGTGAACCAGAACTTAAGAATTCCGCTGCCGGATGAGCAACCCATCCTGGTTGCCAAACACCAAACCAGGATACCGCTTCCAGAACAGGAACCAGTGCCGTCGCCGCCCATACAGGCTGAGACAGTGGTTACAAACCGGGAAAAACCTGAGTCGCGTCTGGTGCTCGCCCGCCAATCCTCCGTTCAGACCTCCGGGAGCAACGCTCAGAGCACACGGGAGATTGAAGCCAAACATCCGCTGGTGCAGGTTGCCGACCCATCTCCTGAGATAACCGGGGAAGAGGCACCAGAAGCATCTCCCGAAGGTCTACCGGTCAACAACCTGTTTGTGGACTATCCCATGGTTGAGTATCTGCCTGCCCGTGAAGAGCGTGACCAACCGCCTGTCGAAATCGCCGACTTCGTATCCGAACCCGAACCATTGCAGAAGGTGGAAATCCGTCCGCTAACACCTGTCACTAACAGGCCGCAGAATAATCCTGAAGTTATCCTGGCCAATCTGGTCGTCAAGAAGACCTGGAATAAGAATGGAAAAGAGCTGGGTATCATACGGGTGGAGGTCGAAGAGACCCTCGGTCACTATGCCGAATGGTTGAATGTTCCAGCCAGTGAAATTCGGCGCCTTAATGGATTTCCTTACGGACGAACGCTGCAACTAAACCAGAAAATCAAGATACCACTGCACCGGGTTACCCGGGAAGATTTCGAAGAAAAACGCTTTGAATATCATCAGGAATTAGCTGAAGACTTTTTTGCTTCCTATCGAGTTGAAAAAGTACTCACCTATTCCATCAAACGGGGCGACAATATCTGGACCCTGTCCCGCCAGGAATTCGAAGTACCGCTGTGGCTGATAAAAAGATACAATGCCGGCGTGGACTTTAATTCACTGGTTCCTTCGCAGAAGCTGCTTATCCCCATAATAGAAAAAAACGTGTAACTGGCTTCAAAACCATCATCTTTTGCCCGGCGGCTGCGTTGCTCGTCGTCGAATGATGCTCATCCGCCTCCGGCGGACTCCGCTTTTGAATCGAATCACGCCTTGCCCACAATCAAAATCTAATGCTTTAAATGCAAGTTTAACATTTCTCACTGATTAAGTTTCCTATCTGGTCCGCCGGAGGCGGACCAGATGGAAACCTATATGGGGGGAGCGATGGTCACCAGAAGCCTCAGGTCGGTTTTGGCGCGCAGACCGTGGGGTTCGGCGATATCACTGATCACGACATCCCCGGTTTTGGCCGGAATTGCAGCGTTGTCTTTTCCCAGAAACTCACCCTCACCCTCAAGAATGACCAGACTCAACTGTCCTTCGATATCATGGCTGTGGACGGGAAGTTCCTGGCCGGCCTTGAAGTTGAAATTTATAATTTTAAAATACGGTGAATCATGCACCAGCAATTTCTTAAATGCTTTTTCGGCAAAATCGTTTTCTTCAAAAAGGTTAAGATGTTTCATTTCTTGTCTCCCATAGCAGGTTAATAAAATTACTCTTTTCTCTCTTTATTAAATAAAAGGTAGACGTTTAGCATTGATCTAAGTCAAAATATAGCCACAAAACGTTCGAATAACGGAACGTTTTTTTGACAACCGCTATAAGAGCATCATTGTGGAAAGCGGTATAATTATTGACCAACCTTATAATTTCCTGTTAATGAGTTCCATAAACTTGGGCTTTCAGGATAGCCACCGACTTTAATCCAGGTCTAAGGAATTTATCTTTACCAACCAGATTGCTGAAGCGATTAACCGGCGCACCGGCAAACCCAAGGGTTCTTTATGCTGGCCTTTATCACTCGAAGATTTATGCTGTTGATTGTTGTCCTCTTTGGCGTGTCCGTGCTTCTTTTCGGTATCCTGATGACCTTCAGCCCGGAACGACGGGCGGCCACCTATGTTTCCTCCCCCCAGCAGGCCAAGGATATACCTAACATCATCAAACAATTTGGTCTCGATGATCCCTTCTACCTTCAGTATCTTAGATGGATGAAAGAGGTTTTCAAAGGCAATATGGGTTGGTCGCTGGTCGCCTCGCGGCCGGTGTGGGAAGCTTTCTGGACCTATTTCCCCATTACCCTGGAGATGAATCTTTTTGCCGCGCCGATTGTGCTGTTCTTTGGTATCTGGCTGGGGACCCTGTCGGGAATCCATCGGGACCGATGGATCGACCATATTACTAGAATTTTAGCCATTATAGGCTGGTCGCTGCCTACCTTTTTATTTGCCCTGGTATTGCTGATGATATTCTACGGCTATTTTCAAATTTTTTCTCCCGGGGTTCTCAGCGATCATTTAAAAATGTTTATTATTGACAATCCGGACACGTTCACCCGTTACACTGGAATGTTTACCATTGACGGCATTCTAAATGGTCGTTTGGAAATTACTCTGGATGCCATCGCCCACCTGGTCTTGCCCGTGATGACCTACGTAATTGTTGTTGTGGCACTGAACATGCGGGTCATGCGTTCGGGCATGATCGAGGAGCTTTCAAAAGACTATGTGATTACCGCAAGGGCCAAGGGGGCTGACAAACATACGCTTCATATTAAGCATGCACGCCGAAATGCACTGCTGCCCGTTATTACCGTGGCTGCCCAGTTGATTGCCATGTCCATGGAAGGCAGTATTGCGGTGGAGGTTGTCTACAATCGTCACGGCCTTGGCTGGTGGCTGGCGGAATCGGCGGTGCAGCTGGACATGCCGGTGCTCATGTGTATTTGTCTGTTTATGGGAATTGTGTTTGTCATCACGAATCTGACACTGGATATATTGTATGCATATATAGACCCGCGTATTCGTTTGAGCTAGCTTAAGAATTTGAAGGGTTTTTGCAAGTGTCAGTAAGGAATTTGGCCAAGGCATTCAATCAAATTCGAGATTCGAATTTTAAATCACTAATTAGCAATTATGGAAAATCGAGATCAAAATTTCTGTTAGAACCCAATAGGCCAATTTATGCCCCAGCCTCATCCGCGACTGCGGGAATTTAAATTTACATTGCATCGAATTTTCAGGAATCCGGCCGCCATTATCGGATTTACCCTGCTTTTGCTTTTTGCGGCGATGGCCGTTTTGGCACCCTATATTGCGCCCCCCCAATATGCCGATAATCCTTATTTGATGCCCCATAAGGGATTTTCTCCCACACCCAAACCACCCGGTGAGAAAAATATCTTTGGCACCACCTCCGGGCAGTACGACATCTTTTACGGTGTTGTCTGGGGCACCCGCACCGCATTTAAAGTAGGGCTTTTTGTTGTCTGTATTGCCGCTCTGGTCGGTGTGACCCTGGGTGCCATTGCCGGTTATTTTGGTGGGATCATCGATGAAATCCTGATGCGCATTACCGACATCATGTGGGCCATACCGACGCTGGTTCTGGCGATGGCCATTGTGGTGGCCTTTGGCAGAGGGCTGGACAAAATTATGATTGCCCTCGCTATGGTGGGGTGGCGCTGGTACGTGCGGGTCATGCGCGCCGAAATTCTTACCGTGAGGGATCAGGATTTTGTTCAGGCGGCCAAAATCATGGGTGTTTCTGACGCCAAAATTATTTTGCGCCATATTTTGCCCAATGCCATTTACCCGGTGCTGATTATGGCGTCAATGGATATGGGATCCATGGTGATCACCGCCTCTTTTATGAGCTTTGTGGGCTTGGGCGCGCCTAAAGGATTCGCCGATTGGGGACAGATGGTGGCCCTGGCGCGAAATTACATTGTAGGACCGCCGGATGATCCGTTGAAATTCTGGTACGCCATTGTGATTCCCGGCGGCTGTATTGTGCTGTTTGTGCTGGCCTGGAATCTGATCGGTGATGCCTTGAGGGATGCGTTTGATCCGAAAGTCAGGCGAAGATGACTGGAAGGCGGAAGGTGGCGGTTTGAGGCGAAACCCTTGGTTGTTAGAGGTTGGAGGTTGGAGGATAGAGGCAAAAA
>Ga0210098_1000225_pt1 | contig 20225 bp, 13 predicted proteins | sample Joice_ThreeSqA_D_FD_184870 | JGI IMG/M metagenome (GOLD analysis project Ga0210098, IMG submission 184870) | Wetland microbial communities from San Francisco Bay, California, USA, that impact long-term carbon sequestration - Joice_ThreeSqA_D1... | ecosystem: Environmental > Aquatic > Marine >...
ATAAAATGATTGTCACCGGTCTTTCCGGCTGGCAATCCATCGCGGCACACCATGTTCCGGCGACCATGCACCGCCGGGACTGGATGGGCGCCTCGACCGACTCACACATGCGGCGGCAATTCACATCGATCGGCAAGGCCATGGAGGGGGCGATCGGCAAGAAATTTTTCGCGGTCGATGCCGTTCTGGGACAAAAATCCCAGATACTGGACGTGCAGGCCGGCGAGCTCCAGGCCGTTGAAGCGGCGACCTGGCCCCTGGCGCATCAAAGAACCAATATTCATCTGGACACCAGGGAACCCGCCGATATTCTGGTCTTCGGGGTTCCCCGCAATTTTCATTACGGACCGGGGATGGGAACAAATCCCATTTTGATGAGCCTTGGAATCGGCGGGCAGCTGTCGCGTTGCTGGCATGCCTTTCGAGAAGGAGGCGTTGTTATCGCTACATCGGTATGCGACGGCTGGTTTAATCCCCACTGGTTTCCTTCCTACGAAGAAACCTACCATGCGTTGCAGAAATATTGTACCGCCGCGGAGTTTATCGGCTCAGATGACGCCATGCAGATTGTTCGCAATTACGACTATCGCTACCAGTATTCGCATCACTATACCTATCACCCCTTTCATGCCCTGTCCATGATAAGCGGGGGCAGTGCCGCGCTGCTCTGGTCGTCGGCGGTTTTTATCGCCGGTGCCGGGGCGCCGGGGTATGCGCGGGGGATGGGATTTGTCCCGACCGCGACATTTGAAGAAGCACTTGAGCGTGCCAAAAAAATTGTGGGCCCTAACCCGAAGATCCTGTGCACTCCGGAGTGTTTTACAGGAGGGGTGGCCGTCCATTTACACACCAGAGCTTGACATACTGCTGATCAATTTAAGGCGTAAATAGAGGCTTACCATGGCGGAAGTGATATTTAAAAATGTTTATAAAACCTTTGGCAAGACCACCGCAGTCAAGGATTTTTCCCTGAACATCGAAGATGGTGAATTCATCGTGCTGGTGGGCCCCTCCGGGTGCGGCAAGAGCACCACCCTGCGGCTGATCGCCGGTCTGGAAGTGATTTCTTCGGGTGAAATGTTTATCGGGGATCGTCTTGTTAATGATGTTCATCCCCGGGACCGCGATATTGCAATGGTTTTTCAGAATTACGCGCTGTATCCCCAGATGACGGTTTATGACAATATGAGTTTCAGTCTGAAAATGCGCAAAGTCCCCAAAGATGAAATCGACCGGACCATCAAACAGGCGGCCGATCTGCTTCGAATCGAACAGCTGCTTGCCCGCAAGCCGGGACAGCTGTCCGGCGGTCAACGCCAGCGGGTGGCCCTGGGTCGCGCCATCGTCAGGGATCCACAGGTGTTTCTGTTTGATGAACCCCTGTCCAATCTGGATGCCAAGCTTAGAATTGCCATGCGGGCCGAGCTTCTGGAACTTCACCAGAGACTCAAGACCACGATTATATACGTAACCCATGATCAATTAGAGGCGATGACCATGGGCAACCGAATTGTTGTCATGAAAGACGGTCTTGTTCAGCAGGTGGATACACCGGATACAGTCTACAATAACCCCGTTAATAAATTTGTCGGGGGCTTTATCGGGTCGCCGTCAATGAATTTTATCGATTGCAAAATTGCCCGGCGCGATGGCGATTGGGTAGCCCAAACCGGGGGATTTGAGCTTAAGATTCCGGACCAATATGCGCCAAGGGCTGAAAAATATCTTGATAATCAGGTCACACTGGGAATCAGGCCCGAGCATTTGACGGATTCAGCCAGTATTCAAAATCCGGATCCGAAAAGCAGCTTTCGTGCATCAATCCGGGTGATTGAAAGCGCGGGCTCGGAAAAACTGGTTCATATTCGCAATCAGGATGACACCCTGGTTGCCAAACTCGATCCCCACGTCCGGTTGAGGGTCGGGGATGTCATCGATTTTACCGCGCGGATGGATTCGGCCCACATCTTTGATATAAATACCGGGCAAACCGTTTTCTAACGCTACGGGCATTCGATGGGTTGGTGTCAGAAGGACTGCGGTTCGACTAATGGCAGTGACCCGGTCTGCGTTTTATAATTGGGTGCGGAGGATAAAGTGGGCAAGATAACCATGGAGGATATTTCAAAAATGACCGGTGTTTCTCTGGCCACCGTGTCTAGAACCATCCATTCTCCGCATCTGGTCCGCAAAGAGACGCGGGAACACATCAACCAGGTAATGGAAAAAGTCAGTTATGTCTATCATGCCACGGCCGGCGATCTGTCCCGAATGCGTTCTTCGATTATCGGTGTGATCATCCCCACAGCCAAAAGCCTGGTATTCTCATCAACGCTTCAGGCGATCCAGGAAGCCGCGCAGCAGAACAATTTTTCATTGATTGCGGGCAGCAGCAAATATGATATTGGAACCGAGCTCAAATTATTGCAACAGTTCAAAGAAAGACGGCTGGCCGGTATTATCCTAACCGGTTTTGTGTTCGGCCAGAAGGATCTGATAAAAGAGCTGATCAAAGGCGGTATGCCCTGCGTGGTCATCTGGGACAAACTGGACGATCCGGATTTAAGTTATGTGGGATTCGACAATTTTAAAGCGACCTATACGATCACCGAGTATTTAATCGGTCTCAAGCACAAACACATTGGTCTTATTGTCGGGCCCTATACAAAAGTGGAGAGGGTCAAACGGCGCCTGGAAGGCTTCAGGGCCGCGCTTAAAGACCATGGACTCAAATATGATCCTGCAATGGTTATCGAAAAGGAACCGACCCTGGTCGATGGCAAAGAGGCCATGAGCCGACTGCTTTCTTTACCGGTCAGACCGACGGCCGTGCTTGCCGCCAGCGATACACTGGCAGTGGGGGCTCTGGCAGCGGCAAGGGACATGCGGGTGCACATACCTGAGGATATTTCGGTGGCCGGCTTTGACGATATTGAGGTTGCCGCTTATTGCAATCCGCCGCTGACCACGGTGCGGGTGCCGGCTTACGAAATCGGGCAGATCGCCTTTAAAATTCTTCTGGATATGATCAACCACCACAGCGATCAGGTGCAGCAATATTGCCTGGATACCAGTGTTATTATCAGAGGATCATGCCGTGAACTGGATAACGGTATGGCTGGGGGATCTTAGATTCCGCTGCCCATCGTGCAGCGGCGGTGCAATGAACAGAATGGAAGCGCCGCCGAGCTTCGGCAGGCGAAACTTCAGACAGGCGGCTTGTTGGGAGGCAGGAAAATGGAAAAGATTGGAATTATTGGCACCGGTGTTATGGGGCTTACCGTCGCTGAAAAAGTCATTGCGGCCGGCCACAGCCTGACGGTTTACGATGTCTCGGCGGATGCGGCCAGGAGAGCCGGAAAGTTTGGAGCACAGGTCGCCCAATCCCCGAAAGAGGTTGCAAAAAAATCAGCTATAATCCTTCTGTTTTTGCCCGGTCCGCTGGAGGTGGTCGATTGTGTTACCTCCGCCGACGGGTTGCTGAACGCTATGCAGCCCGGTACATCCATTGTTGACATGAGTACCTCTGACCCTGATATCTCCGCAAAGATGGCCGGCCTGGCAGAAGCAAAGGGGATTGATTTTCTGGACGCTCCGGTCCTCGGCCGTCCGATTACCGTCGGGCAGTGGGCCCTGCCGGTTGGCGGCAAAGAAGAGGCGATCGAACGCTGTAAACCGCTTTTTAAGATTTTCGCCCTCCATATTTTCCATGCGGGCCCGGCCGGTGCCGGACACAAAATCAAACTGCTGAATCAATTAATGTTCGGCGCCATCAACGCCATGACTGCGGAAATGATGGCCATCGCGGAGAAAATAGGTATTGAACCTCGCCGGCTGTATGAAATTATCACCGCCAGCCAGGCCGGGACGGTGAGCAATCTTTTCAAAGAACTGGGCAAACGGGTTGCCGAAGGGGACTACGAAAATCCGACATTCACGGTGGATTTGCTGGTAAAAGATATAAAGCTTGCGGTTCAGATGGCCAAAGAAAATAATGCGCCGCCGCTGCTTGCCCGCACGATTGAGCTTATCAACGAGGTCTCCCAGGTTCAAGGAATGGGGAAAAAAGATACCTCGATTATGTGGACAAGTTACCAGGGGATCTGGACCGGCAAGTAAGCACCGGCGAACATTGCGCCCGAACGCCTAAGAGACTGCCCGGGTTTAAATAAAGGACCTGCCTTTCCGAGTCAATCCATGCTGGAAAAAATTGCGGACCGATTGGAGCCGGGAGAGACAATTGATGCAAGCCAATGGTGAAATGTCCAGCCCCGTAATCATTGGCGGGGTAGGCGGCAGCGGCACCCGCGTGGTGGCTGAGATAATCAGCCATCTGGGCTTTTATATCGGTGACGATCTTAACCCGGCCAAAGACAATCTCTGGTTTTTGCTGCTTTTTAAACGCCCCCGGTGGTTTCGCCGGGCGCGTCATGACAAAAAAAAAGTCTTCACCGGTCTGAGCCTGTTGTCAAAAGCGATGCTCCAGCGGACCGGTTTCGAGTGGCCGGAGCTGCGGTTTCTGATCCGGGCCGTGTTTGAGATAGCCATTTTCGGACATAATTATAAAGGCGACGGACGGGGGCTTTGGCCTTTTCGGCGAGGCTGGAATATGGTTGCCGGGCAGCCAAAGGTGATTTTGAATAAAGGCCGGTGGGGATGGAAGGAGCCCAACACCCATATTTATCTGGAATACCTTGCTGCCTATTTTAACAATATCAAGTACATCCACACGATACGGCACGGGCTTGACATGGCCTTCAGCGAAAATCAGCAACAACTTTATAACTGGGGCCCCAGCCTCGGTGTGGAATTGCCGCATTCGAGGTCCGGCGAACCCGCGGCATCCTTGAAATACTGGATAAAGTCAAACCGACGTGTTCTGGCGATCGGCCAAAAACTCGGGGACCAGAAATTTCTGGTTGTCAACTTTGACCGGCTGTGCGTGTCGCCGCAATCAGAAATTCAAAAAATTTTGTCATTTCTGAATATCCCACCGGCTGCCGAAAATCTGGCCGGCGTGTTTCGCATTCCGAAAATACCGGAGTCCCTGGGGCGCTATCGGATGCAGGATATCGGCCAATTCGACCCCGCGGATCTAAACCAATTGAGCGATCTGGGTTTCTCCCTGGCCGCCGATGATTGATAACCGCTTATAGCGGGTAAAGCCATTTCGCGGCCCTTGAATCAAAATATTGAAATCGCACTTCGCCGGCGCACTCATACTTATTGTTGGGACGAGCAGTGGTTCTTTTTTTCTGTCTGACCATCATACTGGCGGTAATCTTTGGCCTTGGTTTTCCCCAAACCGGAAATTATGCGGTTTATATCCCCTATCTGATCGGGGTCATTCTGTTTTTAAATTTTCTGGACGTAAAGATTCAATTCCGCCGGGTCAATCCCGGCGTTTTGTTGATCTCGCTTTTCTTATCCGCCGTTGCCATGCCTCTATTGGCATACTATATCCTTTCGATCGGCTTCACGGACCCATACCGTACCGGGCTGCTGCTGGTGGCCTGTGCTCCCACCGGCATCACAACTCTGGTCTTAGGCCGGTACATCAAGGGCAGCAACTATCATCTGGTGGTAAGCAATTTTCTGTGCACCACCTTCGCATCTATGTTTTATATCCCGATTCTCCTGAGATTGGTTCTGAGCGAGGCCCTCAGGTTCGAATCCGGCCCTTTCAGGCTGCTGGGACAAATGGCGCTGCTGGTGGTTCTGCCCTACATTCTGAGCCAAACCATCGTCCGTCTTTTACATCAACAGTGGTTGATCAAACATAAAATTATCTCCAAAGGATTTACGCTGCTCCTGTTGTTTTGCATCGTCGTGGTTTCAATCGGAAAGGTGGCCGGGCAACTGACTTGGCGCGCCGATTCCCTGTGGCTGGCCGCCCTGGTCCTGGCAATTTATCTGACCCATGGTGGGTTGGGATATGCCATTGGAAGCATCTGGGGCAATCGCGAGTTAAAGCTGACCCTGCCGTTTATCTGTTCATCGCGGAATATTCAGCTGGTATTCGCAATTGCCGTTTTAAATTTTTCCCCTTTAACCTATGTGCCTATTATTATGGGGCTTTTTTTCCACCATTTGACAAACGCCTTTTGGCTGTGGATCCTGAGCAAAAATCAACCACCCGGACGCCCGGCCTGAGTTGGGTGTGCGGGACCCTTCTCCGGCCTGAATTTCGTCTAGTATATTATTGACCCCTCGCGGTAATTGCTGATACAAGCTAAATTGAGTTTGTAATCAGGGCCGGGAGCCTGGACAGGATTTGTGGCTGCCCGGTGACGGTTCAAACGCCTGCGGGAAATTGGCAGCGGTTTTTCGACCAATGATAGATCAGAAAAGGGGAGATTGATTCATGACGCCAATCAGTTTGGATGAAAAGTTCAAAAAAGCAGCCGAAGTGATCTGCAAACAGGGGATGGTTCCGTTTCCGGTCAGTGATACGGCGATCGCCATTGTGGTTGCTGTTGTCGGGGATGATGAAGGAGAGCTCGACCTGATTTATGCATTTCGCGACAAGCCGTCGCAAACCACGGACCAACTCGTGGCAGCAAGCGGGTTTGGCGCTGAAAAAGTCGAGCAGCTGGCAACCAGCCTTGCCCGCAAAGGGCTTGTTTTCAATCAGCCCAGCTCGGCCGGGGTTACGATCTACCGGCTCCTGCCGCTGATGCTGGTGGGGGTCATGGAATACAAATTTATGGTGCCGATGACCGGAAGCCGGGAAGAAAAAGACCTGGCCCGGTTGTTCGAAAAGCTGCTCAAAGAACTGCGCTCCGAGATCCAGGGAAATTATGATGCCCTCATGCCCCTGTTTAACCAGGCCCCGGCTGCGGACCGCACCGTGCCCGCCCGGGTGACGGAAGCCGGCCATCCGATTAAGATCATCCCGGTTGACCGGAGCCTGGGAGTCTCTGAAGAGTTCATCCTGCCCAGCCAGACCGTCGAGGACATCATCAACAAGTTTGACGACATAGCGGTTGGTTACTGCTTTTGCCGCCAGCGACGAAGCCTGCTGGGGAACGCCTGCGACACCGCAGCACCTACCTTAAACTGCTTTACTTTCGGCAAATCAGCCCGTTACACCGCGGCTCAGGGGTTTGCCAAAAAAATTACCAAGCAAGAAGCCTTAAAGATCATGCAGGAAGCCGAGCGCGCCGGATTGATCCACAAGGCCTTTCACCCGGGTTCCCGGGAATCCAGCCCCGAAACCAGCATCTGCAACTGCTGCAAGGACTGCTGCGATACCCTGGAGCTGTGGCGCAGCGGCACCCTGCCGATGATTAATTCCACCTACCACCTTTCGGTGATCGATGAAGCGGCCTGCACCGGCTGCGGCACCTGTGTGGAATGGTGCCCCACCGATGCCATTGTTCTCAATGCCGAAGGAGTGGCCCGGCGGGATGAGGGCGCCTGTCTGGGCTGCGGGGTCTGCTCCCGGTTTTGTCCGGAGGAAGCCATCTCGCTGAAGGAGGGGCTGCGCCGGGTATTTATTATGCCGCCTAAATTACGCCTTGCTTAAAAGCGACAGGATCATGACCAGGGATTTTGCACGGGTTATCATTTTTTTCCTGATATCAATTGTAGGCAGCGCCTGTGCCGGTGGCGGGAAGCATGCGACCGGCCCATCCGCCGCCGATCCCTTAAATGCCACCTATACCATCGAAGATCGGATGCTGCCCCTGATCAACGGTCTTTACAACGCAGCGGCCGCCCCCGGTTCGGCGACCAGGATCATGGCCACAGTTTTCGGCCGGCCGCTCTTTGTCGATCTTGACCAGGACGGTGACGAGGACGCGGTTGTGCTCATTCTCTATGACTCCGGCGGCTCGGGCACATTCTACTACATCGCTGCGGCCATCAATCAAAATGGCAGCTACAGCGGGACGCCCGGCTATTTGCTGGGCGATCGCATCATCGCCCAGGCTGTCGAATTTGACAACGGCGTCCTGACCGCCCATTATCTTGACCGCCGGCCCAGCGAGCCGATGAGCTCCCCGCCAACGGTCCGCACCGAATTGCTGCTGAGGTTGACCGGCGGTAAACTGACCCCTGTAGCGTCCCATACAGCAGAGGAGCAGGTGCTGGAGGGCTGGGTCACCATCGGCCATGAAGTGCAATCCTTCCTGTCGTGTTCCGAAAAGGCTGAATACTGGCTCCTGGGAATTTCACCGGCGATGCACCAAATTGCGGCCGCCTATAGCAACGCATTTTCACGGGAAAAACCCTACACCCCGCTGTTTATGTCCCTGGCCGGCCACATCGCCCCGGCACCGCCGGACAGTTTCGGGGCCGACTACCGTGCCGGCTTTTATGCCACCCGGCTGGTCCAGGTCCGACCGGCCGGAAATTGCCGGGACGAATTCATCGTGGTGGCATCCCCCAAACCGGGAGACGTTATCAGATCACCACTAAGAATCCGGGGCCAGGCCCGGGGTACCTGGTTTTTCGAGGGTGACTTTCCCCTGATCCTGAAGGACTCCCAGGGCCGCATCATCGCGCAGGGTTATGTCACAGCTCGGGGCGAATGGATGACCAAAGAATTCGTGCCCTTTGAAGGCACCCTCAAGTTTAAAGTGCCGGCGGGCGGCGGCCGGGGGACCCTGGTGTTCAAGAAAGACAATCCCACCGACCGCCCGGAGCTTGATGATGAGATGGAGTTGCCGGTTCTTTTTTAAAGATAATTTTTTGACATACCGCCAGCCAATACTACACTTATTGACGAAAGCATTATCTTGACAAAACGCCCGGTATCTCTTATTTTATAGCTAAATCTGCTCTTTTACATACCCCACCAACGCATCGATTCTGGTCTTTCAGCTTTCGGCTTTTAGCTATGAGCTATGAACTATGAGCTAATTTTGGGGGCGAAACGGCTTCGACGGGGACAAAGAAGCTCCGGCTGCATACCGAGCATTTCTGTCAGCTCGTAAAACCGACGGGAACTTAAACATAATCGCAGATGATTATGAATATGCTCTGGCTGCATAAATAGCCAGTGTCCTACCGGATTAATCCTGCGGACCCGGCAAGGGCATCGACTAGCGGGATAGCCGATTGTGATTGCCTGCATCATAATTGGCGAAACTTTAGCGGGCTAGTCCTTAACGCATCCCGCCTGAAGGAGACGTAAAGGGCGAAACTCAAAATTCAGGATAAGTATGTAGATGCCCGAGTGGAATGTTTGCGGACGCGGGTTCGACTCCCGCCGCCTCCACCACGCTTCGCCTAAAGGCTACGCGTGGCAGGCCACTTTGAAAATTGCAGTATTCAAAATCAGCTAAAAATGTATTTAAGTATATAGGCGAAGCGTGCCCTGCGTAGTTCGATAGAACGAAGCACGGGCAAATTCCGCTTTTCAATTAAATCAGGCCTTGATGTGGACTATACATGTATTACGTCTACATGCTACGCAGCATCCCCAACCCCGATCAAACTTACATCGGATTTACAGAAGATCTAAAAACACGCCTAAAATCCCACGACCAAGGCCAATCTCCCCACACCGCTAAATACAAACCCTGGGAACTGATCACCTATCTCGCCTTTAATAATAAATCCAAAGCGTTATCTTTTTAAAAATATCTAAAATCCCATTCCGGCCACGCCTTCGCCAACAAACGATTATGGTAACTCTATATTATTCGTTTTAAACACAGGGTAAGCATTCTTATTTTTTACAAAGCTTGAAAACTGGCCCAAAGAAAAAATCTTGACATGGATCCTAAAAAGATCTACCTTTGGCGCCAATCAAAATAATCCAATCTTTCGGGAAACACTCAGAATAACCTTAACCTGCTGGTCTCGGCTATGGAAGCATGTTTCCCGAAGGATTCGAATGCGAAGCCTCCAAGGAATTATGGGGGCTTTTTCACTTTTCTTTGGCAAAATTCATTCACCAAAGGAGAAAAACCCATGAAAATTGGGTTACTTGGCGTTGCAATAATCTTTGGAATATTTGTTCTGTCTCAATTGCTTCTGGCAATTCCGGTCATGGCCGAGAGCACGAATACCTATGCAGCCCCGGGCTGTATCTCCTTCCTTTTTGAAGACCTATTTCAGGAAGCAATCAGCTGAGGATTTCTTTGCACTGAAAGGGTCGTTACCTTCCGGGAAACTTTAAATTAATCGAAAGTAAAATATGCTAACCAAAAATAGTTCCTACAACTTTAGGGCGGGTGTTTTTTTCCCCTGGCTGTTGCTTTTCACTTTAATTTCCACACTGGCTCTGACCTGGTGGCAGTTGGACTCCCATGAAATTATACCGACCTTGAAGTTCGTGAAATTCTTGTCGGCAAAAACCTATTTAGCCGCCGGATTAACCCTCTGGACCTTTTCGATCCTGGCATTTCGTATTTGGTTTGCCTGCCGCTACCGGCCTTATCCACCCCTGCCCGACAATGCCCTGCCGACCATTACTATCATCATACCGGCATTCAACGAAGGCCGGCAGATCCTGGACACCGTTCGGTCGGTTATGAACAGTCGTTATCCAGCAAAAAAAATGCAGGTGATTTGTGTTGACGACGGTTCCAAAGACGATACCTGGCAGTGGATGCGAATTGCAAAACAAGAATATCCCCGGAGACTTCGACTGATTCGCCAATCTTTTAATCGCGGCAAACGTGAGGCCCTGATGGCTGGCTTTGCTAAGGCGTCCGGGAAGGTCTATGTGACCATCGATTCGGATTCCGAGGTTCTGCCCGATACCCTTCGCCACTTGGTCAGCCCGCTAGCCAGCGACCAGCGTGTGGGCGCCGTTGCGGGCAATGTGCGTATCCTGAACCTCAGCGAAGGCGCCATCCCTAAAATGCTGGAAGTTTCGTTTGTCAGCTCCTTTGATTTTTTGCGTTCCGGTCAGAGCGTTTACGGCGGTGTATTTTGCACGCCCGGCGCACTGTCAGCCTACCGGGCTGCGGTTATCGAGCCCCACCTGTCCTTTTGGGTCAGGCAAACCTTCATGGGTAAACCAGCCACCATCGGCGAGGATCGTGCGCTGACCAACCTGGTTATTGCCAGCGGGTATAGAGTGGTCTATCAACGAGAAGCCGCGGTATTGACGAAGGTACCCATCACTTATGCCGGTTTGCGCAGAATGTTGTTGAGATGGGCACGCAGCAACGTTCGTGAGAACCTGGTGATGCTCTCTTTTATCATGGGTCGCTTTCGGCCGGCCGATAGCGGCAGCGGCTGGATCCGTCTGTTCAGCGTCACCCAATTATTTCGAATGACAATGGGCGAGGCTTCCAAATTTGCTTTGGCAGTTCAGCTTTATCTGGCTTTCGTACCGACGCTGATTATCATAGCGATGGGTTGTATCATTAGCGCCGTGCTGCCAGCTTTGGTTTATCAGTGGCGTTACGGCGGATGGTTTGGTTGGCGATGGGCGATACCCTATGCTTTTTATTGGCTGTTTTGCTTGTGTTGGATTTCGCTATGGGGAATGCTAACAGCTTCCCGTTCCGGGTGGCTAAGCCGAGGGCTTCCCAACATTGTGCCACCGGCTAAACAGCCCATTGCTTTTCCAGTGGCCGAAAGGTCCAGATCCTTTTCAAAAGCTGCTTGAAAGATCTGATTTTTTAAATTATGCCGCAAAAATACTGGATATCAGCCGCCGGACATTGCAATTGAAACTTAAAGAATACGGAATCAATTAGGATCGGGAAAAGCCTGACGGCACCATGATTTCTAAACACAGGGTAAGCATTTTTATTTTTTACAAAGCTTGAAAAATAACCCAAAGAAAAAAATGGTAAGTGCTGTTGGATCAAAGGCATTCGGCAAGAATGAAATTCGATATTGCCCATCAACGGAGCCTTAGAAAATTATAATTTTATGGATGTCCCTGATAGCGCATTTCTTTTAATTCTGGCTCGCTGCCTGCAACCAAGGTGAATAGAGGCGCTGCGGGTGAAACTGAGATTCTTACAGCCTGCAATTTTACTAAGTAAAATGAAGTGTCGGCTGGAGTCATTTCATTTAGAAAATTAATTGAATTGATATGCTCTGGTCTCGGGTCTCCGGCTATCCAAACTGCCACTTTAGCATCTAGATTAGCTAAATAAGTCAGAACCTTTCCTAAATGATCGTGATCTGTTCTTCCCAGTTGGTTTTCTATTACTGCGAATCGACCATCTTCATCTTCAGCTAAAATATCTGCCGAAAAAGCTCCTGCTGGTTTCTCGCGCTCAATAAAAGTAAGACCAACCCCAATCTGTTCGCCTAAAATTTCAAGATTTTCTCCTAACCATGTGGTAAAATCCTTGGCCTCATTCGCCCAAAGCTCTCTAACGTCAACGAACTCTAGTTTGCCAATCATTGGTGTATTCTTTTTGGTGAGCTAGTAAATCTAAGTTATTCTGAGAAAAAATTGGATTCGCGGGATCAATTATTAATGATTTATATGCAGGCTTCTCGATTGAATTCCTTGACAGCAAACAAAAAAATTCCATAAGTGTTTGTATTTTTTCCTAACTCTATCTTCAATTTCTAAATGAAGCCTTCTATGCACATAACTCATTAAGTACTTGGAGAATACACGGCCTCAAGTATAGGCAGTTCCCATTGATCTGCTTTGATCCTGTTAATAAACTCTTCATTGGGATCATCACGGTCACGTCGAAGCAACGCAACAACTCTTAATTCTTGAATTTGACCCAGTTTCGGGGTCCATTTAGTAACCCCTTCATTGGATAATTTTGCCACGCAACAGCCTTCACTGTCGTGTATCTCAATCGAGCTATCATTATGGTAAAGTTTAACGCGCTGGCCAGCTTCTAAGGAAGATAAATGTTTGTGTATTCTGCTGTTCCTTTGAAAACAACCAGCATAATCCATATAGATCTCACTTAAACCGATCAGTTCATAGCGCTTATTCTGCAATCCATTTTCAATTTCATTTCCTGCATACGTTTTAGAGGCAACAAAATCTCCCCGTATTTCCCCGAGGAACGGATTAGATCTGCTTGGAATTTTCACCAGGCGAAGGGTTTCTTCGGCACGTGTCATTCCAACATACATTACTCTACGCTCTTCTTCCCACTCGATTTTACCGCTGGGACTACCCCAGTCGCCATCTAAAATGAACACATGGGGGAATTCCATCCCCTTTGATGAGTGAATGGTGCTGAGGAAAATACCTTGTCCTAAAATCTTTTCCCTTCGCTGTTCCGCCGTGAATTCATAGAATCGATCAATGGCACGACTGACAGGCAGCATACTGTTCGAAGTTTCATCTTGGTAGTTTTCAAAAAACAGATCGACCATCTGCCACCAGACATTTGTAGTCTTGTCGCCTCTTATGGTTTTTATGTTGTCAAGCAAGTCTGAGGCTCGATAGTTCTCTTTTTCAATGGCAACCAGCCATTCCAGAATTGCGTGAATTTCTCTTACCCGGTGAAGTGGCAGCCCCTTGTCCAAGGTGGTACGAATTGGATATCCATTGCTTTCCAAAATAGACCTCACATTTGCCAACGGTGCTTTGGTTCTGCTGAGGATGGCGAAGTCGCTCCACTTTAGTTTCGGATATAGTGCCATCAACCTGTCGATTTCACCCTTTACATAGCCGGCCTGGTGGACTTGATTTTTAACCGCAATTATCTGGACTCGCCCTTGGCTTACTGGATCTAGAAGATCCCAACGTCCGCCCGGTTGATTGTACTGCCTCTCGTGGTTGATGCTGATCGGGTGATCAATCTTCATTCTGTCCCGGTTAGCACAGATTAGGGCATTGGAAGCTGCAATAATGTTTTTGCTGGAACGATAGTTCTCGGTTAGATAAACAACCTCCTTGCTGTAGTCGGTCTGAAACTGTCGGATAAAACGAATATTCGCCCCGCGGAAGGTATAGATGTTTTGGTCATCGTCGCCAACCGCCATTATTGCAAGGCGGTTATCCTCCTCCGACTCCAACCTGCCAGCAATAGCGGATACGAGGTCATACTGGTCCTCATCGATGTCTTGATATTCATCAACAAGAATGTGGCTGTAACCAGCCAGCAACCGATCACGGTGCTCGTCTGGCTCAGTGCCTGGTATATCCATTTCCCCTTTCAGCAGCTTAATGGCATCCTTGATGATACGATCAAACTCGATATTGTTTTTGCTGTGCGCTGATGCCATATCCCTGATGGAAATACCTGCCAATCGCATGGCAGCACCGTGATAAGTGGCTACCGTGACGGCGTTAGCCACTTTACCAACCAGAGCACGCAGTCTTTTCTTGAGAACCATGGCAGAACTATGGTTGAAGCAGAGGACCAGAATCTGGTGTGCGGGTATTCTTTCCACCTCAAGCAGATAGGCACAGCGGTGTACGATGACGGTCGTTTTTCCCGAGCCTGGTCCGGCGAGAATGAGCATGCTGTCATCTACGGGTCGTCCGACAGCACCAATTTGGAAAGGATTGCGCAGGTTTTCAACTATTCTGCGGAAAGATTCAGCCGTAGTAGCTTTGTCCAACAGCGTTTTGTCACCTTCGAAATACTTGTTGATGAATTTGACACGGCCTAAAGCGAAATAATCCAATACCAGCGTTAGGGCACGAGCGATTTTTTCAAGTGCCAATGTTGCATAGCGCATCATCACATGGACTTGAAGGCGCTTTTCGCGATAATGAACTTCCAGCGGTTTGTAGTCGCCCTTGTTGTAGTAGCGTCCCTTTGATGCTTCTTCTAGCCGCAGGGTCATGGCTTGCCGGAGCACGGCCAACCCTCCTTGCAGTTCTATGACATGTTGCTCATGCAAAAACATGAGGGCACGCTCTAAAGCCGGCAGAACTTTTTTTATCTCGACGCTCAGGGTAAGGTCGCTCTTTATGGCGGCAGACAGCTCATCGCTTGTGAAAGTAAGTTGAACATCGCCGGTAATTTCAGCGCCAGTCTTTGCAGCTTGTTTTTTCGAAAGTTCCATTAACCTGCGCAAAATCACGTTGGCGACATTTTGTCGCAGGAAAATGGTCTTACGGATATTTTGCCAGTTTCTTCTTAATCTTACCTGATAGCGGTTCCGGTCAATATGTCCGATTTCGAAGCTGCCCGTAGACGCGGCAAAGCCCTTACCATCGTGGGAAATTCCCTTTACCAGAATTCTCAGGATATCCGGGCTGGTCTTTAATCCCTCGTTAATTAGCTTTTGGTTGAGGCGCCGAATATCCAACTCAACCCAGTCGCCGGTTTCGGCGTCAGGATCTTCAACCTGTAGCAAGCTGATAAGTTTGTTTTCAATTTCACAAACGGCTTGGAAAGTTTTTAAGGCATTGTTTTTTCCTTTTGGACGGAACGTAGCGGACAGCATCAGTCCTTGGTCAATCAATCCCGCATCTGACATGTCATGCAACGCAGAAATCACGACCTGGGCAGCCGTTTGTCCCGTTTTTTGCTCAATCTCCTGGATCAGCTCCTTTGCAGGGAAAAGTGCTTCAGCAAGTTCATCAGCTCTAATTCCGCGATTCTCAGGACTATTGATAATTTTCTGCAGGATGTTGAGCCACAGGTTTTTGGTTTGGGGCGATATGTTGAGCGGTTCCATAAGGGCTTCTGCATCTTTAAGCGAATTAACCAGCGGCTTGCCTTGAAAAACTTCTGTGAGATTCTGATTTCGTTGAAGAAATCCGGCCCGCTCCAACCAAGCGATAGAGGTTCTGATTTTGGTATCTCTAAACTGGGGTTCCATGCTTTTCATTTCAGGCCAATCTTCATCACGTATCAGCTCATCACTAGTGACGACGATTTCGCCATATTTGTTCCTTTTTTTACGCCGCAAGGCCCGAAGTGTGCGTGCAATTTCCTTTCTCCTCACTTCGGACATAGAACCCATTCTGAATTGCTGCCTTGCATCAGCTTCATCGTACAGAAGAACGCAGCGTGCCGGTTTCAAGTCGCGGCCTGCTCGACCGGCCTCCTGAATATAATTTTCCAGTGACCCCGGCATGTTGAAGTGTAATACCAATCGGATGTTTTCTTTGTCGATACCCATTCCGAAGGCGTTAGTTGCACAAATGATGGGTATGGAACCGCCTACAAAAGCATCGATGATTTCACGCTTTTCTTTTGGATTTATTCCAGCGTGAAAAGCCTCGGCAATCATGCCTTGATGATGCAGGAAGTCTCGAATTTCCTCTGTAGCACCTCGTGTGGCGGCATAAACGATAACCCCCCCGGGGTCATCGTTTGAATCAAAATGCTCTTGGATAATCTCGTAAGTTTGTTCAAGCTTTTCGGCTTTCGAAAGCGGTACGACCTCAAATGAGAGGTTTTGCCGTTCGATGCCTCCATCAAACTGCTTAAGCTCCTGGCCGAGTTCCTCACGGAAATGGGTGCTGATTTCTTCGATTACGCTGGTTTTGGCAGTTGCCGTAAAACAGCCTATCGGTGGGATCGGCTGGTCCTGTTCTTTTGCAAACTCGCGTATGAACCGGGCAGCGTATAGATAGTCCGGCCTAAAGTCGTGCCCCCATTTTGAAAGACAGTGCGCTTCATCGAACACCCAGCTGCCGATTTCACGCTGTTTGAGAACATTTCGGACCCCAATGCTGCGCAGCTGTTCCGGTGAAATGTATAAAATCGCGGTGTCACCCAATCGGATTCTTTCAAATACCTCACCTCGTTCCGGTAGGGTTTGCAGCCCTGAAACAGACTCTGCAAACAAGGTGCCCGTTTTTTTCACCAGATTATCCACCTGGTCCTTCATTAGCGCTTGAAGCGGCGATATTACAATGGTCAGCGTCCCCCGCCGCCAGTAGCGGATCAGCGCGGGAAGCTGATAGCAGAGCGATTTGCCGCCTCCAGTCGGTAATATACCCATGGTGGGATGATTTCCCATGCATTCAAGCACGATTGCACGCTGTAGGCTTCCGCCCTCTGCAGTTTCTGGCGCCGTACGAAACGAAGGGTAGCCAAAAAATCTTGCAAGCTGTTTTTCCGGATCGTGATTTTGCAAGCAGTATTCGCATTGGTCATCTCCGCAAGGAATTTCTCGCAAGGCCTTGATAATGGATGAAATTTCGGGGAATCGATACCGAACCCACGGAGGAAGCACTGAGTTTCCGCCTGCGACCTGAAGCCAAGCTAAGCAAAAAGCTGCTGCAGGGCGTTTGGCGTCGTCCGCCAATAGGTCGGGAATTGTCCTATTGACTGCGTTAGTGCATACTTTGCCATACGCCAGACTGATAAAACATTCGAGGGCTTTTGAGGGATCGCCTATTGACTCGGATGACATCAATGAAAAGACAGATGAAAGACCATTACCCGGGAATCCATTAAAAACGCTACCATGGAAGCAGTACCTGTAAAAATCTATGAGTTCAGGCGTCTCTTTTAAAAAATTTCGGAAGCTACCCCACTGGTCCTTGAATACGGATGCAGCTAATTTCGCATCTTCAACCGGATTGTTGATGGTTGCCTTGACGAGTTTATAGTCCTTTACGAGATGATGATATGGATTCTCAGGAAAGGCTATAGGGGAAAGGTAGAGGGTGTCTATAACAGGCTTTTTTAAGAGCTGAAGCCATGGAGACGAGGATTTTAAAACTGGGAAATCATGCCCAAGCAGATTGTGGCCTAAAACAAAGTCAGCATCCTCGGCGATTTTGTCTAACTGTTTTAATGTGTCTGTTGATCCAGCTCGCTCTTTCTTCTCAAAAACATGACCGTTCAGCACGGCGCCAATATGTTGGACTCGGCCTGCCCTGGTGGTTTCCAGATCAAGCAGCAAGGCTCGGTTCAACAATCCCGCTAGTTGTATATCTTGAATAGTCTGTGTCAGGCCGTTTTTGGCCAACGAAGCACCTCTATAATTTCAGGATTTGGCGAGGGGCGAGACAAAATTATTTTTGCGTACCGGGGTCACGGCAAGTATTTGACTATTAATAAAATATGTTTAAAAAAGGCCTGCTTTTTCGGCTTAAAGTGATGTTTTTGGCACCCGAAAGGGTGGTTTAAGAAAGTATATCAGAAAAGAGGGCCGCGGTAAATGCCGGGGTGACTAACAATCTAAAATAATTGTATAAATGGTAATGATAACCAATTGGCTGGAGGATAGTCGAGCTCACAGCTGATAGCTTGTTCGAACCTGGCACTGGTTCGACGTTGAGAGGGAAGCAGAAACCCTCCCAGGTAAGGCAGGCCAGCCGCCTGGAATAAACCACTTAATACAAAGGGGATTAGAAGTCCAACGAGGTGAAGGGTGTATGCCCTGAATCTGCCCCATAGCCCCGAGAAAGCTAAAATATTGGAAGGTGCCGATCCTTTGAGCTAGGGCGCAGGCAAGACGAACGGCGCGAGAAGGCAAGCGCCGTTTCGGCCTCCCGGGGTCTCAGACAGCATCGAGTTGGACAACGGCGTCGGAGTAACCAGGCGAGTGTCGGCCAACCCAAGGTTTTGGCGAAGCATCCTGGATCGATGGGATAGTAGCCAAGTACGGCAGACCAATGTGACAAGAGGCCAGTCGGAAGACGCCGACACGGGGGATGGAGACCGGTGGAACCGCAACGGTTTAGCGAAGAAGCGGCTAATCCCCGCTGAGCGCAGGTCTCCACGGTTGATCGCCCATGGATGGGGAAACACGGACACTATGCAAAGAGTGGAAAATCTGTGAGCACAAACCGGACATGGATAGCAGAGAGAGCCCGCAAGGAGCCCAAGCTGAAGTTCAGCTCGCTGTATCACCATGTGAGCGACGTGGATAACCTGCGGGAAAGCTTCAAAGCCCTGAAGGCCGGCAAGGCCTCAGGTGTGGACGGCGTAACCAAGCAGCAATACGAAGATCGCCTGGAGGACAACCTGCGGGAGCTGTCGCAGCGATTGCAGCGCATGGGATACCGGTCGCAGCCAAAGCGGCGCACTTATGTACCCAAGGCAGGCAGAGAGCGGGGGCGACCGATCGGCATCAGCAGCCTGGAAGACAAGCTGGTGGAGTTGTCGGTGAAGCAGGTACTGGAGCCGATCTACGAGGCGGTTTTCGAAGACAGCAGCTATGGCTATCGATCGGGGCGTAATCCTCACCAGTGTCTGGACGAGCTGGGCCGGACAATCCAGCAGAAGCCAGTTGGCTACTTAGTGGAGGCGGATATCAAGGGGTTTTTTGATCACGTCAACCACAGTTGGATGCTCAAGTTCCTGCAGCATCGGATTGGCGATGAGCGGATCATCCGGTTGATAACCCGGATGCTGAAATCCGGGATCATGGAGGATGGGCTGGTCAAAGCAAGCGAGCAAGGTACGCCGCAGGGGTCGATTCTGTCGCCGCTGCTGTCGAACATCTATTTGCACTATGTGCTGGATTTGTGGTTCAGTAGGCGATTGCGCAAGCAGTTCAGGGGAGAGACGTATTATTTTCGGTACGCAGATGACTTTCTGGCCTGCTTCCGGTACAAATGCGATGCGCAGGAGTTTCAACGGCGTGTTAAAAATTTGGGGTCGGACCGGCCTATCCATCTGAAACTTATATCTTTAAGTTAGGAATAGGTCTATTTTTTTGGTTTACAGTGATGTTTTTGATGCCGAAAAGTGAACTTTAAGAGCGCTTAACTTTTTAGGCTCGGATGTGTCCGGTATTTAGAAGTATAAGGCCATTTCGCTCTTTATTTTATCATCCACCTTATTTTAGAAAGCGTGGCGAAAATAAAATAACCGGAATTGCTATTTTAGCCAAAGCGCTTGACTCTTTTCTTATTTCTCGTTATTTTAGAATACAGTATTAAGTTAAAATAAAGAGATGCCTTATTTTAGGATACAGCCAAAAGATGAAACGAAAGCTCCAGGGGCAATACGTTACGATATCAACGGTGGGCGAGAAAACCCGGGCCTTTGTCCCTGCACCTCTGCCGCCGAACCCGTCCATTGAGTGGGCGCCGGAATTGCGCACCAAGTTCGACCAGGCGCTACTCGCTCTCGGGAGGCTGGACAGCATCTCGACCTTCCTTCCGGACATTTCCTTATTTCTTTATATGTATGTACGCAAGGAGGCGGTTCTCTCCTCAATGATCGAGGGGACGCAGTCCTCGCTTTCTGATCTCCTGCTTTTTGAATTGGACATGGAGCCCGGTGTGCCGCTGGATGATGTCCGCGAGGTCAGCAATTATGTGGCTGCCATGGACTATGGGCTGAAGCGACTGGCTGAGGGGTTTCCCCTGTCCTTGCGTCTAATCAAAGAAATGCATGGTGTGTTGCTTTCCAGGGGGCGGGGCGCCAACCAGACACCCGGTGAATTTCGTAGAACCC
>Ga0210098_1000231_pt1 | contig 19820 bp, 19 predicted proteins | sample Joice_ThreeSqA_D_FD_184870 | JGI IMG/M metagenome (GOLD analysis project Ga0210098, IMG submission 184870) | Wetland microbial communities from San Francisco Bay, California, USA, that impact long-term carbon sequestration - Joice_ThreeSqA_D1... | ecosystem: Environmental > Aquatic > Marine >...
GGTTCGGCGGCCAGGGGATCCTGATGATCGGGAACCTGCTGGCCCTCACGGCGATGGAGGAGGAGAAGCACGTCACCTACTTCCCCGCGTACGGGGTGGAGATGCGGGGCGGCACCGCGAACTGCACGGTGGTTGTCTCCGACGAGGAGATCGGCTCTCCCGTGGTCGGGCGCCCGAAGAGCCTTCTGATCATGAACGGGCCCTCGATCGAGAAATTCCTCCCGATGCTCGCGCCCGGCGGAGACCTCGTCATCAACAGTTCCCTGGTTGAGGAACGACTGGTGACCCGGAACGACGTCCGCATCCTCCCGGTCCCGGCGGACGACATCGCCCGCAACAAGATCGGCAGCCGCCAGATGGCGTCGATGGTCGCCCTCGGTGCGTACGTCACCCGCTCCGGAATCGTGAAACTCTCCACGCTCTTCGATTGCCTGCCGAAGGTCATCTCGAAGAAGTACGAGAAGTTCATCCCCCTGAACATCAACGCATTGAAGGAGGGAGCCGCACTTGCCGCCATTCACGCGTGACGAGACGATGGACGACGTCCTGTCCGAAATGGCCAGGGAGTCCGGAGAAGCGGAAAAGCCGTCGAAAGATCCCGAAGTCCCGGTGGGGGAACACGTGCGGGCGTTCCGGGAGTCCTTGGGTATGACCGTGCAGCAGTTCGCGGAGAGGACCGGATTCTCCGCCGCGCTTCTGGCGCAGATCGAGAACCGGATGACCTCGCCGTCCCTCGGGACGCTCGTGAAGATCGCCAATACCTTCGGAACCACCGTCTCATCGTTCATCGGCGGAAAGGAGGAACGGGAATTCTCGATCGTCCGGAAGGAAGACCGTACCACCGTTTCCCGCGTCGGACTGAAGGATGGAGGGAAGTCCGCGTACACCTATGAATCCCTCGGCGCGGGAAAGGCGGGGCGGAAGATGGAGCCGTTCCTCGTCCGCCTTCAGCCGCTCTCCGAGTCCCACGCGCCCCGGAGTTCCCACGACGGAGAAGAGTTTCTCTACGTCCTCTCCGGCAAGGTGACGTTGTGTCTCGGGAACCTCTCCGACGTTCTCGAGGAGGGGGACAGCGTCTATTACAATTCAACGATCCCCCACCATGTCCATTCCGCGGACGAGCGGGAAGCGCTCATCCTTGCGGTGATCCACGCCGGAGCGAAAGGTCCATCCCAGGAATAAGGGGAGCGATAACGTGCCGGTCCGTCGTCGGGTCGTCCTTGAGGGGATACGGTTCGCAGAGGGCGTCGCATCCAGGCCCTGCGACGTGGTGACGCACTGGAGAGCCGCTACCGGCGGAAAAATCGTCGGCTGCCACCCGCCGTCAATCGTTCCCGAACTTCCGCACTCCGCCGGCCTGTTGCCGATTGGAATCGAATCCCGGGAGGATCTTTCCCTTTTTTCTGGCCAGGTGAACGCTTGGCTGATGGAGACGGACCTCCCCTCATTTTCAGCGCACCCGATATCAATCCCGCGCTTCGTCTTCCCCGGGGCAGCGCCGGCGAGTCTCGAAGAGGCTCTGGAACGGATCGAGGCGCTGGCGGAGTGGCTAGACGCGGTGTCGGGTTCCCCCGCATCCGAGGGAGGGCTCTGGAAATCGATCCGGGCATACGCGTTCCGTCGGTCGCTCCTTCAAGCGCTCGACGAACGATCCACCAGGGAGTCCGGGTTCCTGACCCCGGAGGAAGGCCGCTCCATCGTCCGCGCAGGGCTCTTCCTTCCCCCCGAGGCGCACTCACGCCTCCTCTCCTCGATTCTCGACGTCGACTACGGTCCCGCCGCCATCCCCGCGGAAGGGGAGAAGGGCGATCCGCTGATCGTACTGGCGAAGCGCTTGATGTGAGCCGGGTTGCGGGAGCGGGGGACACTCATCCATCTCCTCACTTGCTTGACCCTGGAGTCCCCCGTTGCAGACCCCTGCGCGGCAACTGATGCACTTGACAATAGAATCCCGTTACGGATATCATCTTGCCAGTTAACGTAAGGTGGTGAGATATGACGATTGCGACCGAGGGAACGTACGCGATCGGCGAGATCAGCCGCCTGGTCGAACTTTCGCAGCGCACGATCCGCTATTACGAGGAGATCGGGCTCCTGCACAGCGTTCGCAGGATCGAGAAGGGCAAGCGCGTCTACACGGACGACGACGTCCGCCGCCTGAAATTCATCAGCCGCCTGAAGGTCCTCGGGCTCTCCCTCGCAGAAATGGTCGAACTGGAAAAAATCTACCGGAAGCAACGCAACAACCAGGAGATCCTGCCGAAACTTCTCGAAATTCTCGACGAGCGTGCCGCGCAGATCGACGAGCGTGTCGCCCAGCTCGTGACGCTGAAGAAAGAGATCCGGGAATACCAGCACCGCCTTCGTAACAAAGTGCTGGATGTCGCAACCCAAGAAGAACCGGCAAATACCGGAGAGGAGATGCGCACATGAAGGAAGTCGTCATCACCGGAGCCGCAAGAACGGCCATCGGGTCGCTGATGGGGGGACTGTCCGATATCCCGGCGCCCCGACTCGGCGCCGTTGCGATCGCGGCGGCCGTTTCCCGAAGCGGAATCCGCAAGGAGGACGTCGAACAGGTGATCATGGGGAACGTACTCTCCGCGGGGATGGGACAGGCGCCCGCCCGACAGGCCGGTATCTACGCCGGCATCCCGGTGTCGGCCGGCGCGCTCACCATCAACAAGATGTGCGGCTCCGGCCTCAAGGCCGTCATGCTCGCCGCCCAATCCGTGGCCACGGAAGAGTTCGAGGTCCAGGTCGCCGGCGGGATGGAGTCGATGAGCCTGGCGCCGTACCTTTTGAAGAAGGCCCGTTCCGGCTACCGGTTGGGAAACGACACCCTCTACGACCATATGATCATCGACGGACTTTGGGACGTCTACAACGACCTCCACATGGGGAATTGCGCGGAGACCCTCGCGAAGGAACACAAGATCACGCGCGAGGACCAGGATGCGTATGCGGCCTCCTCGTACACGCGCGCCCATTCCGCCATAAAGAACGGGAAATTCGCCGCGGAGATCGTCCCGGTCCCGGTCCCGCAACGCAAGGGAGACCCGGTGTCGTTCCTTGTGGACGAGGAACCGGGGCGCGGCACCGTGGAGAAACTGCGCATCCTCAAGTCCGCCTTCCAGAAGGACGGCACGGTGACCGCGGGGAACTCCTCGACGATCAACGACGGGGCGGCGGCCCTGGTGGTGATGTCATCGAACGCGGCGAAACGTCTCGGGGCGAAGCCGATGGCGCGCATCGTCGGTTACGCGACGGCCTCCCTCGAGCCGGTCTGGTTCACGATCGCACCGGTGGACGCGATCCGGAAGCTGCTTCAGAAAACCGGAATCGGGAAGGAGAAGGTCGGGCTCTTCGAGATCAACGAGGCGTTCGCGGGGGTGGCGATTGCCGCCATCCGGGGACTGTCGCTGGACCCGGAGCGCGTGAACGTGAACGGCGGCGCGGTGGCGCTGGGGCACCCCGTCGGCTGCTCGGGGGCCCGGATTCTCACCACGCTTCTGTACGCGATGGCCGACAGGGGAGAGCGGTACGGAGTCGCGGCCCTTTGCATCGGGGGGGGGGAGGCCGTCGCGGTGATGGTGGAGAGACTCTAGGTTTGCATTAAGTATTACTTGTTAATTATTCGTTATCATAATGATTATTTGGAGGCATTAATGGGCATTACGAAGATCGGCGTCCTCGGGGCCGGCCAGATGGGAAGCGGGATCGCGCAAGTCTCCCTGATGAGCGGAATACAGGTCATCCTGAGCGATGTGTCCGATGCGGTCCTCTCCCGGTCCCGCGCGGGAATCACCAAGGGGCTCGACATCCTCGTCCGCAAGGAGAAGCTCACGGCGCAGGGGAAGGAGCAGGCGCTCGCCGGCCTTCAGACGACGACCGATCCCGGCGACTTCGCCTCCTGCGATCTCATAGTGGAGGCGGCCACGGAGCGGGAAGAGTTGAAGCTCTCCCTCTTCCGGAAGCTCGACGAGGCCGTCCCGGCGGGGCGGATCCTCGCGACGAACACCTCCTCCATCTCGATCACCAAGATCGCCGCCGTGACGAAACGTCCGGAGATGGTGATCGGGATGCACTTCATGAATCCCGTACCCCTTATGAAACTCGTCGAGGTGATCCGGGGGCTTCAGACATCGCCTGAGACGTTCGACGCGACAATGGCGCTCGCCCGCGCTCTCGGAAAGGAACCTGTCCCCGCGAACGACTTTCCGGGATTCATCGCGAACCGGATCCTCATGCCGATGATCAACGAGGCGGTCTACGCCCTGATGGAAGGGGTCGGGGAGGCCGCCGACATCGACGCAATCATGAAGATGGGGGCGAACCACCCGATGGGGCCACTTGCGCTGGCGGACCTCATCGGGCTCGACACATGCCTCGAAGTGATGAACGTATTGCAGGAGGGATTGGGAGATTCGAAGTACCGCACGTGCCCCCTCCTGCGGAAGCACGTCGACGCCGGTTACCTCGGGAAGAAGACAGGGCGCGGTTTCTACACGTACGAAAAGACATGAGGAGAACCCGATGACATACGAAAACCTGCTCGTCGAAGTTTCGGAACGGATCGCGACGGTCACCTTCAATCGCCCGAAATCCCTGAATGCCCTGAATCCCGCAACGGTGCGGGAACTCGGCGTCGCCATGGAAGAACTCTCTGCGCGTCCGGACGTGGGAGCGGTCCTGCTGACCGGCGCCGGGGAGAAGGCGTTCATCGCGGGGGCCGACCTCACCGTGATGAAAGGATTCACGACGTTGGAGGCGCTCGACTTCTCCCTCCTCGGACAGCGTGTCCTCGGATTCATCGAGGCGATGTCCCAGCCGGTTATCGGCGCGATCAACGGCTTCGCGCTGGGGGGTGGGTGCGAAGTGGCGATGGCGTGCGACCTTCTGATCGCCGCGGACACGGCCCGGTTCGGCCAGCCGGAAGTAAATCTCGGAATCATCCCCGGGTACGGCGGAACGCAACGCCTGCCGCGGCTGATCGGGCGAAACCTCGCAAAGGAAATGGTCCTCACCGGGGAGATGATCTCGGCCCAGCGGGCGTACGAGATCGGCCTGGTGAACAAAGTGGTCCCGGCGGCGGAGTTGATGGGCGCGGCGAGGGAGATCGCGAAAAAGATCCTCTCCCGGGGGCCGGTCGCAATCCGAACGGCGAAGATGGCGATGAACCGGGGGCTCGACCTTGACCTCGCAAACGCCTGCGCGCTCGAGGCGAGTCTGTTCGCGGCCGGTTTCTCAACCGCCGACAGGGAGGAAGGAATCGCCGCGTTCCTCGAAAAGCGGAAAGCGACCTTCACCGGGAAATGATCCCGGGGGAAATCGCCACACATCCAACCGCAGGGGAGACGAAACGATGGTCTTCGATCTGACCGAAGAGCAACGGATGATCCAGGATACGGCGAGGGAGTTCGCCCGGAAAGAGGTCCTGCCGAAGGCCGCCGAGCTGGACGAGAAAAGCCGTTTCCCCGAGGAACTGATCCGCCAGATGGCCGAGCTCGGCTTCATGGGGATCGCCGTCCCCGAGGAGTACGGCGGCGCCGGGATGGACAACGTCTGCTACGCGATCGCGATGGAGGAGATCTCCCGAGCCTGCGCCTCCACCGCCGTCATCATGTCGGTAAACAATTCGCTCGCGTGCGACCCGATCCTCAAATTCGGCTCCGAGGAGATCAAGCGGGAATACCTCGTGCCGATGGCCTCCGGGAAGAAGCTCGGCTGCTTCGGCCTCACGGAGCCGGGCGCCGGTTCCGACGCCGGCTCCCAGAAGACCACCGCGGTCCGTGACGGCGATTTCTACATCGTCAACGGCACCAAGAACTTCATCACGAACGCGCCCCAGGCCGACACGTGCGTCCTCTTCACGATGACCGACAAGGCGAAGGCGCACAAGGGGATCACCGCGTTTGTCATCGACATGAAATGGAAGGGTGTCTCCCTCGGGAAGCACGAGAAGAAGATGGGGATCCGGGCGTCGGCTACCTCTTCGATCATTTTCGAGGAGGTTCGCGTCCCTGCGAAAAACCGGCTGGGGAACGACGGGGACGGGTTCAAGGTCGCCCTGAACACCCTCGACGGGGGCCGGATCGGGATCGCCGCCCAGGCGATCGGGATCGCCCGCGCCTCGTTCGAGGACGCCCTCGCCTACTCGAAGGACCGGAAACAGTTCGGCCAGGCGATCTGCGAATTCCAGGCGATCCAGTGGATGCTGGCCGACATCGCCACGGAGATCGACGCCGCGCGCCTGCTCACCTGGAGGGCCGCCTGGATGAAAGACCGCAAGATGCGCCACTCGAAGGAGTCGTCGATGGCGAAGCTGTACGCGTCGGAGACGGCGATGCGGGCGGCGGTGAAAGGCGTGCAGATCCACGGAGGGTACGGGTACATCAGCGAGTACCCGGCGGAGCGCCACTTCCGCGACGCGAAGATCACCGAGATCTACGAGGGCACCTCCGAGATCCAGCGGCTGGTCATCGCGGCCGCGCTTCTGAAGGGATAGGGCGGGGATGGATTTTCGCCTTACCGACGAGCAGTTGCAGGTCGAGGAGATGGTGCGAGGCCTCTCACGGAAGGAGTTCGCCCCGCGCGCCGCGGAGGTCGACGAGGAGAGCCGCTATCCTGCGAAGAACCACCGGCGCCTGGCGGAACTGGGGCTGCTCGGAATGCTGTACCCTGCGACGTTCGGGGGGTCGGAGGCAGGCCCCGTTTCCTACGCCATCGCCCTGAGGGAAGTCGCGGGGGGATGCGCCTCGACGGGTGTGGGGATGGCGGTCACCAACATGACGGGCGAGGCGATCTTCCGCTTCGGCACCGATTCGCAGCGTGGTCGCTACCTCCCGATGCTCTCCGCCGGAAGGGGGGCAGGGGCGTTCGCCCTCACCGAACCCGGTGCCGGTTCCGACGCGGGCGGACTTTCGACGTTTGCCCGGGAAGACGCCGACGGCTACGTCCTCGACGGCTCGAAGGTCTTCATCACGAACGGCGCCAACGCCAGCGTAACGATCGTCATGGCGCTGACGCAAAAAGCACCCCGGCAGATCAGCGCTTTCCTCGTAGAGCCGGGTACACCCGGGTTTTCCATCGGGAAGAGCGAGCACAAGATGGGTATCCGGGGGTCCGACACCGTCTCCCTTTCCTTCGAGGAGTGCCGGGTGCCGAAATCGTCGATGCTGGGCGCACCCGGGGAAGGGTTGAAGATCGCGCTCTCCGCGCTCGACGGCGGGCGGATCGGCATCGCGTCGCAGGCGATCGGGATCGCGCGGTCGGCGCTTTCCACGGCGACGGAATACGCGAAGGACCGGCGTCAGTTCGGTCAGGCGATCGGGGAATTCCAGGCGATCCAGTGGAAACTCGCGGACGCCGCGACCGAACTCGACGCCGCTCAGATGCTGGTGTTCCGGGCCGCGTTCCTGAAGGAGAAGGGTCTCCCGTACTCGAAAGAGGCCTCGATGGCGAAACTCTTCGCCACGGAGGCGGGAAACCGCGTGTGCCACACTGCGTTGCAGGTGTTGGGCGGGTACGGCTACGTTCGGGAATACCCGGTGGAGCGTCACCTGCGCGATATCCGGGTGACGACGATCTACGAGGGGACCTCCGAGATCCAGCGGCTCGTGATCTCGCGGGCCCTCTGCGGGTAGGTGCGACGTGAGCATGGGGACGATCGGGAAAGGGTACATTCAGGTATACACCGGAAACGGGAAAGGGAAGACCACCGCCTCCCTCGGGCTTGCCGTTCGCGCCGCGGGCCATGGGCTGAAGACGGTGATCATCCAGTTCATGAAGGGGTGGATCGACTACGGCGAACTCGCGGGGGTACGGATGCTCGCGCCCCACGTCGAGATCCACCAGGCGGGGCGCGACACCTTCGTGAACCGGAACAACCCGGACCCCGAGGATGTCCGTCTTGCCGTGGAAGGCTGGAAACTTGCCAGCGGGATCATCTCCGGCCGGAAGGCGGATATCGTGGTTCTCGACGAGATCAATTGCGCGATGTATTTCGGTCTTCTGCCCGTCGCGGAGGTTCTCGAAGCGATCAAGGGGAAGCCCGACGGGATGGAACTTGTCCTCACGGGGCGGGGAGCCCCGCCGGAAATCATCGAGGCGGCGGATCTCGTCACCGAGATGCGGGAGATCCGGCACTATTACGCGAAGGGCGTTGACGCCCGCGTGGGCGTAGAACGGTAGAGGTGGCACCCCGGCGCGAGCTTCGTGCCGCCGGGGTACCCCCACTGCAGGAATAACGGGGGGCACCCCAGTACGGGCTTCGCGCTGCTGGGGTACCCTCGCTGCAGGAAAAACGGAGGGCACCATGTACGACAGGAAAAAGCTCGCGGGAATAGAGACCCGAAGGAAGAAGTGGCATGACGGGGAATTGACGCCGAGTCTTCGGAGATCGCCTCCTCGTCTCGAAAGGTTCTCCACCGTTTCCGACGAGGAGATCGACCTCCTGTACACGCCCGATCCCCTCTCGGACTTCGATTACGAAGAGGATCTTGGAAATCCCGGCCAATACCCGTACACCCGGGGAGTGCAGCCCACGATGTACCGGGGGCGGCTGTGGACGATGCGCCAGTTCGCCGGATTCGGGTCGGCGGAGGATACGAACGCACGGTTCAAATTCCTCCTCTCCCAGGGGCAGACCGGGCTTTCCACCGCGTTCCACTTTCCGACGCTCATGGGATACGACTCCGATTCTCCACGCGCGAGGGGCGAGGTCGGGATGTGCGGAGTCGCCGTCGATTCCCTGAAGGACATGGAGATCCTTTTCGACGGGATACCGCTGGACAAAGTCACCACTTCGATGACGATCAACGGCCCGGCGGCGATGGTATTCGCCATGTACCTCGCGGTCGCGGAAAAACAGGGGGTGCCCTTCCACAAGGTCGGCGGAACGATCCAGAACGACATTCTCAAGGAATACATCGCCCAGCATTCGTGGATCTTCCCCCCGGAGCCGTCGATGCGGATCATCACCGACATCCTCGCCTACTGCGCCGACAACGTACCGAGATGGAACACGATCAGCATCAGCGGGTACCACATCCGTGAAGCGGGGTCCACGGCGGTCCAGGAACTGGCCTTCACCATCGCCGACGGGATCGCCTACGTACAGGCGGGGATCGACGCTGGAATTCCCGTGGACAAATTCGCCCCGCGCCTTTCGTACTTCTTCAACGCCCACATGGACTTTTTCGAGGAGATCGCGAAGTACCGTGCCGCGCGCCGGATGTGGGCGCGCATCATGCGGGGGCGTTTCCACGCGAAGAACGAGAATTCCTGGAAACTCCGGTTCCACACCCAGACGGCCGGGTGCACGCTCACCGCACAGCAGCCGATGAACAACGTCGTGCGGGTGGCCCTCCAGGCGCTTTCGGGGGTCCTCGGAGGGACCCAGTCGCTCCACACCAACTCGATGGACGAGACGATGGCGCTTCCCACCGAGCAGGCCGTAACCGTCGCGCTGCGGACCCAGCAGATCATCGCCGAGGAGTCGGGAGTCGCCAACACCGTCGACCCCCTCGGCGGATCGTTCTTCCTGGAGCAGTTGACGAACGAAATGGAAGAAAAGGCGATGGAGTATATCCGGAAGATCGACGAGATGGGGGGGATGGTGGCCGCGATCAAGAGGGGATATCCTCAACGGGAGGTGGCCGATGCGGCCTTCCATTTCCAGCGGCTGGTCGACGCGGGGAAGAAGCGGGTCGTCGGTCTCAATGCGTATCAGTCGGAGGAGGGCACGCCGATCCCCCTGCTGAAGATCGACGATCAGGTGGAGAAGCAGCAGGTTGCGCGGACGAAGGAAGTCCGGCGGAAGCGCAGCGCGAAAAAAGCGCGGGCGTGCCTGTCCGCGTTGAAGGACGGATCCCTCGCCCCGAACGTGAACCTGATGCCCCTCCTGGTGGACGCGGCGCGCGAGTATGTCACCCTCGGGGAGATGTGCGACACCCTCCGGGAGACGATGGGCGTGTACACGGATCCGGCGATGTTCTGAGAGCGAAAGATCGAGGAGAAGAAGGAGGAGCGATGGCGACGGCAAAGCGAAAAGGCGTGGCGGCAGCCCCGAAGAAGGCGGCCCGGAAAGTCCGTATCCTCGTCGGGAAACCGGGGCTCGACGGCCACGACCGCGGGGCGAAGATCATCGCGCGCGCCCTTCGCGACGCCGGCGTGGAGGTCATTTACACGGGGCTGCACCAGACGCCCGAAATGATCGTGAGCGCGGCGGCGCAGGAGGACGTCGACGGCATCGGCCTGTCGATCCTCTCCGGTGCGCACAACTACCTGTTTCCGCGGATCCTCGAGTTGCTCCGCGAGAAGAAGATGGCCGACGTGGTCCTCTTCGGCGGCGGGATCATCCCGGACGACGACATCCCGAAGCTCGAGAAAAAGGGGGTCGACCGGGTCTTCACGCCGGGAACCCCGATCCAGCAGATCGTCGACTACGTGAACGAACGGATCCGGCCGCGGAAATGAGGCGGAGGGACCGTCGCGGATTGAACGGGATTCTACCAGACAAGGGGGATCAAACGTGAGACCGGTCTACATGGTTTCCGGCGGCGTGAGCAAATTCGCGAAGGCCCGCCCGGACGCGACGTTCCAGAAGATCGTGAAAGAGTCGTTCGACTACGCGATGAACGACGTTCCGAAACTCAAGCACTCCATGATCGACGGGTCGGTGGTCTCCTACTTCTCCGACCACTTCACCCGGCAACTCATGGCGGGTATCATGGCGACCGACTACCTGGGCCTCTGCCCGAAGCCGAACAAGCGGATCGAGGGGGGCGGCGCCACCGGCGGCCTCTGTTTCCAGGCCGGGTGGGAAGCGGTCGCCTCGGGACGGATGAACGTCTGCGCGGCATTCGGCTTCGAGACGATGTCCCACGTTCCGACTTGGAAAGGGAACGAGTTCATCGCGCTTGCGTCCGACGTGAACTTCGACTACCCGGTCGGTGGATTCTACTCCGGGTACTACGCGATGATGGTGAACCGGCACATGCACGAGTTCGGCACCACTGTCGAGCAGCTCGCGATGGTGTCGGTGAAGAATCACATGAACGCCTACGGCAACCCGTACGCCCAGAAGCGTCGCAAGCTGACCATCGCCGACGTGCGCAACTCGGCGATGGTCGCCTACCCGCTGACCCTTCTCGACATCTGCGTGATGTCCGACGGCGCGGCGACCTGCATCCTTGCCGACGAGGAGACGGCGTTCAAGCTCACGGACCACCCCGTGAAGATCACCGGCGTCGGGACGGGCACCGACATGATGCGGATGGCGGACCGGCCGCACGGCGAGGTGATCCTCGCACCGAACGAGAAGAAGAGCGACTACAGGAACCTCAAATATCCCGGCGTCCACTCCTTCCGGGCGGGACGGAGCGCGGGGCTCCAGGCGTACAAGATGGCGGGGATCACGGACCCCCTGAAACAGATCGACTTCGTCGAACTCCACGACGCCTACACCTCTTCCGAGATCCAGACGTACGAGGACCTCGCACTGTGCAAGTACGGAGACGGCGGGAAGTTCGTCGAGGCGGGGTACCCCTTCATGCCGCAGATCGACTACGGGATGAAGCTCCCGATGAAGGGTACGCTCCCGGTGAACCCCTCGGGCGGCTTGATCGCCTGCGGCCACCCGGTCGGCGCGACGGGACTCATGCAGGCCGTCTTCGCTTTCTGGCAGATCCAGGGGAGCATCAAGAAGCATTACGGCAGCGGGGAACTTCAACTGAAGAAAGCCGATCGCGGACTGATCCACAGCCACGCGGGCACGGGAACCTACGTCACCGTGTCGATCATGGAACGGGGGTGGTGACCATGGCGAAGAAGAATCCTACGAAAACACCGGCGGCCTCGCCGAAGGTCGAGGAATTGATGACCGGGACCACGATCTTCAACATCCCCTTGCCGGCAGACTTGAAGGCCCTGAAAGGGATGTCCCCGATCGTCATCAAGCAGCCGTACCAGATCGATTACATCCACTCCTACGGACAGGACTCGCCGTTTTTCGCGGGGCTCTCGAACGGGAAGCTCCTCGGTACGAAGTGCGGGAAGTGCAATTACACGTATGCAACTCCCCGGCTGGCGTGCACGCAATGCGGTCGGGAGACCAAGTGGGTCGAAATCCCCCTGTCGGGGCGGGTTCACACCTTCACCACCTGTTATTTCGGGGGCGAGGAATTCCTGAAGGAGACCCCCTTCCACCTCGTTCTCGTCGAGTTCGACGGGGTCGACACTCTCTTCCTTTCCCGGCTGATCGGACCGGTGGGTCCCGAAGACATCCGGATCGGAATGAAGGTAAAGGCGAAGTTCCGACGCAATTCCCAGCTGAAACCAACCGATGTATATTTCGTGCCCTCGGAGTAGCGGAATGGAGTTCGTCCTGAACAACGAGCAGCAGGCGCTGCGGGACATGCTGCGGACGTTCGTCGCGAAGGAGGTCCGGCCGAAGGCGGGGGAGTGGGACGCCTCGGCCGAATTCCCTCGGGAAACGGTCGCGAAACTCGGCGAGCTCGGTCTCCTCGGGGCGATGGTCCCGGAGGAGTACGGCGGCTCCGGTATGGACACGGTCAGCTACGCCGTTGCGGTGGAAGAGATCGCGAAGGGGGATGGCTCGCTCGGCTTGACGGTTGCGTCCCACAACTCCCTTTGCACCGCCCACATCCTCGGATTCGGGTCGGAATCCGTGAAGCGGAAGTACCTCCCCGAACTGGCGTCCGGAAGGTCTCTCGGGGCATGGGGCCTCACCGAGGCCGGTTCCGGTTCCGACTCCCTCGGGATGCGGACGAAGGCCGAATGGAGGAAGGACCGCTGGGTGATCAACGGGAGCAAGATGTTCATCACCCAGGGAAACGTCGCCGGCGTGTACGTGGCCCTTGCCGTCACGGACAGGGGCAAAGGGAAGGACGGCGTCACCGCCTTCGTCTTTCCGTCCGGCACGAAAGGACTCTCGGTCGGGAGAAAGCTCCACAAGCTCGGGATGCGCTCCTCCGACACCGCCGAGCTGGTCTTCGAAGATCTCGAGGTGGGTCCCGACGCCGTGGTGGGGCAGGTCAACTCCGGATTCCGGGACACGATGAAAAACCTCGCCGGGGGGCGGATCTCGATCGCCGCACTCTCGGTGGGAATCGGCCTTGGGGCGATGCGCGAAGCGCTGGCCTATTCGAAAGAGCGTGTGCAGTTCGGGAACGCGGTGTCGGAGTTCCAGGCGGTCCAGTGGATGTTCGCGGACATGGGAACCGAACTCGAGGCCGCCGAGTTGATGACATTCAGGGCGGCTTTCCTCAAGGACGCCGGGCGCCCACACACCCGGGAAGCGGCGATGGCCAAGCTCTTCGCATCCGAGGCGGCGATGCGGGCAACGATCAAGGCGGTCCAGGTGTTCGGAGGGTACGGGTACACGCAGGACTATCCCGCGGAACGGTACATGCGGGACGCGAAACTGTGCGAGATCGGGGAAGGGACCTCGGAAGTCCAGCGGATCATCATCGCCCGCGACCTGATCCGGAGTCACTGACCTCCGTGAACGCCGCCGGAAAGGAGATCCTCGCCGGAAACACCCGGGCCGCGGCGCGGCTGATGCGGGACCTCGACGACGAGATCCCGGCGGCGATCCGCACCCTGAAGCAACTTTACCGGTACACGGGCCGCGCGTACATTCTCGGCGTAACGGGGTCGCCGGGAGCCGGGAAATCCACCCTCGTCAACCGGATCACCACGCACCTGCGAAAACGGGGGATGTCCGTCGGTATCATCGCGATCGACCCGACGAGCCCGTATTCCGGCGGCGCCATCCTCGGCGACCGGATCCGGATGCAGGAACACGCGCTCGACGACGGCGTCTTCATCAAGAGCCTAGCCACCCGGGGGCACCTTGGAGGTCTTTCCCGTTCCACCATCGATATCGTCAACGTCATGGACGCAATGGGGAAGGACATCATCCTCATCGAGACGGTCGGCGTGGGACAGGACGAGGTGGAGATCGTCAAGGTGGCGCACACCAACCTCGTGCTCGTCGTCCCGGGGCTGGGGGACGATATCCAGGCGATCAAGGCGGGGATTCTCGAGATCGCCGACATCTTCGTCATCAACAAGGCGGACCGGGATGGAGCCGACAAGGCGCTGCGCGAGATCGAGACGATGGTTTCGATGACCAGTTTCAACGAGGGGGAATGGAAGCCCCCCGTCCTCTCCGCCGTGGCGGCGACCGACACGGGGACGGTGGAGCTCCTGGAAGCCGTCGACCGGCACCAGGAATACATTTACCAGGAGGGAAACCTCTCCCGGTATCGCCGTGAAAAGGCGCGGGTCGAACTCGTGGAGATCCTCAAGACCCGTCTGATCGAAAAAGCCGTTTCGGATCTCGACGCCCACGGACTCCTCGAACCACTGCTCACCGACATGGCGAAAAAGAGGAAGGACCCGTACTCCATTTCGGAAAAGGTTGTCAATCACAGTTTCGCGTTCCATTTCCTGAACGGCGGAAAGAAGGAGCCGGTAAAGGGAAAGGGGAGCCCCCGATGACGATCGACCGGATCCGGACGGAGGGCGAAGTGGAGTACCGGTTCGCCCACCCGGACGATTTCCGGGAGCATGTCCGCGACCGGAAAGGCCGAAGTCCCGTCCCGAAACTGCTCACCGCGAAGGAGGCGGTGGCCGCGTTCGTGGCGGACGGGGATTACATCGTATACGACTTCTCAAGCCTCACGCGCGGCCCGCAATCGTTGATCCGGGAGGTTATCCGGCAAAGGAAAAAAGAGCTTTGGATCGGGGCCGAATTCACGCTTCACGAGTCTCCCCTGCTGGTGGGAGCCGGTTGCGCCACCCGGATCGACGTCGGTTTTCTCGGGTACGGGAATTATATCGGCAAGGCGGTTTGCGACGGGCGCGTCAAGGCTTACGAATGGACGAACGGAGGGCTTGCCCTCCGGATCCTCGCCGGGGCGCGCGGTGTGCCGTTCCTTCCCACCCGGGACATGCTCGGGACCGACAACCTGAAGGTATCGGCGGCGAAGACGATCACGGATCCGTACACGGGGATTCCGGTCTGCCTCGTTCCCGCCTTGAATCCGGACGTCGCGTTCCTCCACGTGCACCAGGCGGACGTGCTCGGCAACGCGAGGATCTTCGGGACGAACCTTTTCGCCCTCGAGGCGGCGCTCGCCTCCTTCCGCGTGATCGTCTCCGCCGAGGAGATCGTGGAGACCGACGAGTTCCGAAAGGATCCCATGCGGACCACGATCCCGTATTTCCTGGTCGACGCGGTGGTCCACGCCCCCTTCGGCGCATATCCCGGCGCGATGCCGGCCCGGTACGAGATCGACCTCGATCACGTCGACCGGTTGAACGCCATACGCACGGATGAGCAGATGGGGAAATACCTAGAGGAAAACATCTACTCGGTCGCCGACCACGACGAATTTCTCGACCGGCGGGTCGGGTCGAAAAGGATGCGGGAACTCCGTCGCCTCGCCACCATTGTGGAGGGCTACCGATAAATGCCGCGCACGATCGAATTCAGCGACACGGAATTCATGATCGCCCAGGGCGCCCGACTCATCGAGGACGGCAAGACGATCTTTGTCGGTTGGGGGATCCCGCAGGTGGTCGCCATGCTGGCGCAGAAGCTGTACGTCCCGAACGTGACCCAGCTGTTCGAGTTCGGGGCGATCGGGCCGCAATCCGTCCTTCCCTTCGTCCGGGGGACGATGGGGGGGCCGCAGAACACGTACCGCTCCCTGCAGTGGCTCAACATGAACTGGGCCTTCTCCTACTCCGCCACGGGATACATGGATTACGGAATGCTCGGGGCCCTCCAGGTCGACCCGTACGGGAACATCAACTCGACTTATCTCGGCGGCTCGTTCGCGAAACCGGAGCGCAGGTTCGCAGGTAGCGGAGGAGGAAACCAGGTGGCCTCGCACTGCTGGAAGACGATCATCGTCATCAAGCACGAAGGGCGCAGGTTCGTCCCGAAGGTCGATTTCATCACCTCCCCCGGGTATCTCGACGGCCCGGGGGCCCGCGAGAAGGCGGGGCTGCCCCGCGGTACGGGTCCTCACCGCGTCGTCACCTCGAAGGCGCTGTTCGGATTCGACAAGGAATCCAGGAGGATGACCCTCCTTTCGATCCTCCGGGGGGTCTCGGTCGAAGAGGTCGTGAGGGATATGGCGTTCCGGCCTCTTCTTGCGCCGGAGATCGGCGAGATCCCGCCGCCGACGGACGACGAGCTTCGCGTGCTGCGCAAGGAGATCGACCCAGACCGCTTCATCATCCGCGGGGAAAAGATGTCCGCGATCGCCTGACCGGGCGGATGGTATAATCGGGTCCCATGCGGCGGAGTGTCTTCATCAAGACGTTCGGGTGCCAGATGAATGCCGTGGACTCGGCGAGAATGCTCTCGCTCATGTCTTCGGCAGATTACCTTGCCGCCCCCACCCTCGAGGAAGCGGATCTCGTCCTCCTCAACACCTGCAGCATCCGCGAGAAAGCCGACCAGAAGATCTATAGCGATCTCGGGACGTTGCGCCGCTGGAAGTTGCGCCGCCCGGGGCGGCTCGTCGGAGTCGGGGGTTGCCTCGCCCAGCAGGACGGGGAGGAGCTCCGGAAGCGGGCCCCCCACGTCGACATCGTCTTCGGAACCCACAATATCGCGAACCTTCCGGAGATGGTCCGGAGGGCGGAACGCCGCCTCCCGACGCTGGCCCTCGGGATGGACGAGGATATGACGCACTGGGACGTCGTTCCGCACCTGCCCGCCGGCGCGGTATCGGCGATGGTCGCCATCATGCAGGGATGCGACAATTTCTGCGCATACTGCGTCGTCCCCCTGGTTCGTGGGCGGGAGGTGAGCCGGCGCGCGGGGGATATCCTCTCCGAGATCCGCTCCCTCGCCGGGCGCGGGGTGATGGAAGTCGTCCTGTTGGGACAGAACGTCAACTCCTACGGGAAGAAGGAAGGGGAGATCCCGTTCCCGGAACTTCTGCGGCGGATTTCCGATATCGGGCGGATCCGCCGGATCCGGTTCATCACCTCGCACCCGAGGGACCTGGACGACCGGACGATCCGGCTCTTCGGCGAGATGGACACCCTGTGCCCCCACGTCCACCTCCCCCTGCAATCCGGCTCCGACCGCGTCCTTGAAGCCATGGGACGGGGCTACACGCGCGGGGAGTATCTCGCCAGGATCGACGCGTTGCGGCGACTACGCCCGGGCATCGCTTTCTCGTCCGACTTCATCGTCGGCTTTCCGGGGGAGTCGGAAAACGATTTCCGGGAGACCCTTTCCGTCATGGAGGAGGTCCGCTTCGACGCATCGTTCTCGTTCCGCTTTTCTTCCCGCCCCGGGACCCGGGCGGCGGAGATGAAGGAGAAGATCGACCCGCAGGAGGCGTCCGTTCGGCTGCGGCGCCTCCAGGAACTTCAGGCGATGCACACCAGGATTCGCCTCGCGGCAATGGTCGGCCGGGAGGTCGCGGTTCTCGTCGAAGGAAGCAGCGCGCGAGACCCGGGGATGCGTTGCGGCCGTACAGCCTGCAACAAGACGGTGAACTTCACTCCCGGGAACACCGGTGGGGCGATCCGTTCCATCCTCGTTACCGGCGCGGGGACCCACTCCCTTGTCGGCGAAGAGAGGTCCTCCGATGCCTAAAGAGGTTACAGTTGCCGGCGTCACGGTCGACCCGGTGACGAAATCCCCGATCGTGGTTCTTCGGGAACCGGAGTCCGGCAATGTGGTCCCGATCTGGATCGGCCTGCTCGAGGCAAACGCGATTGCGCTGGCGCTGGAGGGGACGGAACTCCCTCGCCCGATGACGCACGACCTGATGAAGTCGATCCTCCATGCCACCGGAACACGACTCCGCAGCATCGAAATCGCGGAGATCCGCGACAGCACGTACTTCGCCCTCCTTCACATCGAAGGAAACGGGGAGAGCGTGCATGTGGACGCGCGTCCCAGCGATGCCATCGCACTCGCCCTTCGCTGCGGAGCCCGCATCCTGATATCCGAATCGGTTCTCGCCCAATCCTCCATCCCCGCCACCGCGGCATCCGAAGGCGGTGAGAGGGACAAATGGACCGAGCTTCTCGAGAAAATGGATCCCGAGCAGTTCAGCAAGTACAAGATGTGACTCTCAGGCCTCAATGAAGACCTCGCGGATACTGATCTTCGAGGAACGGGCCTCCCCCGGCCGGGAGTTGCGGCTCAACCTCCTCGATCATGCCGTCGAGTTCGACTTCCGCAACCCCGCGAAGGTAGACCTCGAGACTCTCGACCTCTCCCGCTACGCCGCGATCGTCGCCCCGGTGGAGACCGCGCGGACCCGCATGATCCGAGTCCTGTCCGACGTGAATCGCTACGGGGGCCCCCTGTTCCTGTACCGGGATGAACCGCCGGTGCACGAGGTGGCGCGGTGGGTCATCTGGGGTTCCCCCTCCCATGGGGGGCCTGAGGGCCCGGTGGCCGACCGCCTCCTTGCGGAAAGCCTCGAATACTACTCGATGGCATCCATGTACCAGCAATGCCTGGAGATGATGTCCACGCAGGACGAGGAAAAGTTGCTGGCGCAGGTAACGGAAACGTTCGTCAACGCGCTCGGGGGCGCGAGCTGCGTCATCTGGCTCGTGTCGCCCTCCGACCCGGACGAGATGCTGATCGCCTCAGTGCGCGGCGCGATCGGGATCGACCGGGAGGGGTCCCGCTTCTTCCTTTCGCGGTCGGACACGGCGGAGGATGTATGGAAGGGGGACCCGTTTCTTGTCGCGACAGTGGGGGAGAGGGGGGTCCGCAGCGGGTCGGTCCTCTTCGTTCCACTCCTTCATCAGGGAAAACCGATCGGCCTTGTGAAGCTGGGGGAAGGGGCCGACGGGAAGCCATTCGGCGAGCGGGAGATCCACATGGCCCGGATCATCGCCGACTACGCCGCCGGCGCACTGAACACGCTCGATCGCCTCGGTCGGGTAGAGAAGATATCCCTGCGGGATTCGGAGACCGGAGCCTATTCCGCGGCCTTCCTCGCCGACTATTTCGAAAAGGAGCAGTACAAGGCGTGCCGTTTTCACCGGCCGCTCTCCGTGGTATTCCTCGTGGTCGAAAACTACTCATTCCTTATCGAGCAGACGCGGGAGAGCATCGTCGTTGGAGCGCTGACGTCGATGGTCAACACGGTGCGTCGCGCGGTGCGGGATTCGGATCTCGTTGCCCGGGAGGAGGGGAACCGGTTTTGCATCGTCCTTCCCGAAACCGACTCCTTCGGGGCCTTGCTCGCCGTCCGGCGGCTCCGGAAGGCGGTAAAGGAAGAGTGCAGGATCCCGTTCCTCGGAACGGATTATTTCCTTCAGCCGTTCTTCATGTCCGCGACCTGTCCGAGGGACGGCCGCGAATTTCCCGAACTTCTGCGCGTCGCCGAGGAGAAATTCGCGCGGCAGCAGAAGAGCCCCCTCCATCGAATGCGCCTCGCCGATCGGCCCTTCTGGGACGCCTTCGAGATCCTTCTCGGGAAGCGGGAGCACTACGACCTCTTCAGAAAGGGAGAGGATGTGCCGTACTTTCTGCGTTTCCGAAAGGACCTCGGACGGAATGCCCACTTTTCCATCCCTCGCGAAACCTGGCTGCGGATCCTCGAGGCGGTTGCGCAGGATGTCGCCGCGAGCCCGGAGGAACGCGGGATCGTCATCGCCGCGGGGCCGACCCCCGAAATCTACAAGCAGATCTTCCTCTCTTTCAAGCCTTCCACAGCGCCGCACAGGAACATCTATGTCGTTGGCCAGTCTGGCAACACGCGGTTCGACTCGAAAAACCTGATGTATGTCTC
>Ga0210098_1000232_pt1 | contig 19789 bp, 21 predicted proteins | sample Joice_ThreeSqA_D_FD_184870 | JGI IMG/M metagenome (GOLD analysis project Ga0210098, IMG submission 184870) | Wetland microbial communities from San Francisco Bay, California, USA, that impact long-term carbon sequestration - Joice_ThreeSqA_D1... | ecosystem: Environmental > Aquatic > Marine >...
ACGCCAAGGTGACGGCGGCCTACGTCACGGGAGACTTCACCTGGCAGGAACTCCGGAAGATCTACGGCCTGGACGAGTTGAAGTGGGCCGGGGCGGCCAAGGCCGGGAGGGAGGCCAAGGAGGCTGCCGATGGGAGGAAAGTCCGCCTGGCGAAGGAGGCGCTGGAATCAACGAAGAAGATGTGCGCCGACAGGGGGATCCCGTGCGAGACGGTGCACTTGTCGTCCAGATCCCCGCTGCACGGCGTGCTGAAGCTGGCGGAGGAGAAACGGTGCGACGTGATCGTCACCTCCACCGATCCGCAGGTGGCGATGAACGTCCTGCCTTACGTCAGGGCGGAAAGAACCAACGGGAAAATTCGGATTCCCATGCTGATTCACCACGCCGTGTGAGCGCCGGCGCGATGTGACCCCGCAGGGGTGAAGGGAGGGCGCCCTGGAGAAGTACGTTGTCTACATATTTCGCCGGGACCTGGCTGATCCGAAGAAAATCGCCGGGGCCGTTGAATGTTGCGGGGGGTGCGGTCGGAAGGGGTTTCTGAGTTCCGATGCCCTCGTGAACATCCTGGTCTCGTCGGAAGGGATATCGGAAAGGAGAACGGAGAGACCGACAAGGAACGGTGCCGACGTTGCGATGGAGTCGTTCAGTGAGGTCCTGGAATCGATCCGGGTGGAAATGGAAGATCGGGAAATCTGATCCCGTCCCGATAGACGGATCGATCCGAGGCGATGGTTCCGCGTATCGGGTTTGAAGGGAAGGTTGATGGCCCGAGGGGCCGGCCTGCTTACTGGAATTCATTCCCGCCGAGGAAGGTTCCCCCCTGCGGTTTTTATTTTGACAGACACCTCCCCGGGGGACACCATGATTTTGTTGTCCAACCGACATCGCGAGGAGGTGCGGGGATGAACGCGCTGTGGAAACTCATCTGTGTCCTGGGGTTGGCGTGCTGTTTCGCCGCAAGCGCACTGGCGGCGGAGTCTCCGGCAGTGAAGGTTCCGGCGTCGACACCGAAATCGGCCACCCTCGCACGCGGAAAGTACCTGGTAACCATCGGGGGTTGCAATGACTGTCACACGCCGAAACTCATGACCGATAAAGGTCCCGCGTTGGACACGAAGCGGCTTCTCTCGGGATTCCCCTCATCGGATAAGGTTCCCGCGGTCCCGGTGGGCGTCATCGGGCCGAAGTCCTGGGGCGGGTTGTTCACCAACGACCTGACCGGTTGGGCCGGTCCCTGGGGGGTCAGTTTCGCGTCGAACCTCACCTCAGACAAGGAAACCGGAATCGGCGCGTGGACGGAGAAAGCGTTTCTCCAGGTCCTTCGGACGGGAAAGACGGCCGGTGGCCGCCCCATCCTGCCGCCGATGCCATGGGAGAGCATCCGGCAGGCGAGCGACAGGGACCTGAAAGCGATGTTCGCCTATATCACGTCCCTTCCCCCCGTCCGCAACATGGTGCCGGCCCCGGTCCCGCCGAAATAGGCGACGGAGAAGACGGGTTCCGCACGATTTTAAGGAAGGGCGAGAACGCGCTTCCGGATCAGCGCCCGGATCGCATCCTCGGGGGTCTGCCGGGCGTGCAGCGGCGGATCCCCGACCCCCGGGTGCACCTCCTCGAAAGCGGGGCGCTCCTTACGGTAGAGAACCCCCACCGGGATTCTCTCCTCCCATTCCAGCGACAGGGCGAAGGCCCGCTGCCGGTCCGACGGATCGTGATCCTGCGGAACGCGGTACGCCATCTTCCGGTACCACTCGTATGTGTTCTTCTTGTTGAACGAGACGCACGGCTGAAGGATGTCGACGAGGGCGAACCCCTTGTGGGCGATCGCCTGGTACATCATTTCCGCCGTGTGATCCACGTCCGAAGCCAGCGCCCGCGCCACGAATCCGCACCCGAGCGCGATCGCCACGGTGAGGGGCGGAAAGGGCCCGGAGATCACGCCCGACCGTTGAAGCGAACCGGTCCAGCCGGGATCGCTCGTGGGGGACGGTTGCCCCTTGGTTAGGCCGTACACCTGGTTGTCGTGGACGAAGAGGGCGATGTCCGGGTTGCGCCGGATGTTGTGGACGAAGTGGTTCCCCCCTTCCCCGTAGATGTCGCCGTCCCCGCTGGTCACCACAACCTCGAGGGACGGGTTCGCCATCTTGATGGCGAGCGCCGCGGGGAGTGCGCGCCCGTGGAGGCCGTTGAAGACGTTCACGTCCACGTAGTGGGGGAGCTTCGCCGCCTGTCCGATCCCCGAGACCAGGACGATCTCGTGCTTCCCCTTCCCCGTGCGCTCCAGTGCCTTCTTCACCGCGTTGAGGATCGAGAAATTCCCGCAGCCGGGGCACCAGGCGCTCTCTACCGCTGTGTCGAATGCGCCGCCCATAACCTCTCCCTGGCCTCCTTTGCCACCGCCTCCGGAGTAAACGGCAGCCCGTCGCAGCGCGACACCGTTCCCGCTACCTGCCGCCCCGTTTCCCTCCGGATGAGCCGCGCCAGCTGGCCTCGCCGGTTGTTTTCCACCGTCAGCGCCGTCCCGTAGCGGGACAGAATCTCCTCCATCGCGCCGGTCGGGAAGGGCCATACCTGCCGCAGGTGCACCGCGGCAACGGACACGCCTTCGCGGGCGAGGATCTCCCGCGCCTCGGCGATCACGCCCTTCGTCGACCCGAACCCCACGAGCACCGCCTCCCCGTCCGGCGGCCCCGAGAGCAGCGGCGGCAGCGTATCCGCCGCGAGGCCCTCCTCTTTCCGCGCCCGCTTTTCCTCCATGCGGACGCGGATGCCATGGTCTTCCGTCAGGTGGCCGTCCTCGTCGTGCTCGTCGCTGTCGGCCACGACAGTGATTCCCGGCTCCCCGGGAACGGCCATCGGCGAGATGCCGCTTTCCGTGAGGGCGTACCGGAGGTACTTTCCGTCCGCGTTTCTCGGCACCTCCGCGCCGCGGACGATCCGGCGGCGGACGGGGAGGACGGGAAGGTCCTCCGGGCCGACGTCCACGGTTGTGTCCGCGAGGTACTGGTCCGTGAGGAGGATGCACGGCACCTGGTGCGCCTCCGCCGCTTCCATGGCATGGAACGCAAGGGCATACGCCTCCACCACCGATCCGGGAGCGAGGACCATGCGGGGAAAATCGCCGTGCCCGGCGGAGATGGCAAATTCCAGATCTTCCTGCCCGGTGCGCGTCGGCATCCCGGTTGCGGGGCCGGGACGCATCCCCAAGGCGATCACCACCGGCGTCTCCAACATGCCCGCAAGGGAGAGGGCTTCCGCCATCAGGGCGAAACCGCCGCCGGATGTGGCCACCATCGCGCGCGCTCCCGCGTAGGATGCCCCGATCGCCATGTTGAGGGCCGCGATCTCGTCCTCCGCCTGTTCGAAGACCAGTCCCAGGGGCGGGCCGTCCGTCGAGAGCCCGAGCAGGATGCTGCTTCCGGGCGTCATCGGGTACCCCGCGGCGAATTTGCACCCCCCCGCCACCGCGCCGAGGGCGAGGGCCTCGTTTCCGGCGAGGAGCATCCGGGGACGGAACGGCGCCGGGGGAAGCCGGAACGCCTCGGTCAGGCGCCCCGAAGCCCACTCGGACCCCAGCCGAACCGCCTTCCGGTTCTTCTCGAGAAAATCCCCGCGGAATTCGAGGGCGAGGAGCTGGTCCATCGTGGAGGAGGGAACGCCGAGAGCGTGTGCCACGATCCCCGCCCCCACCATGTTCCCGAGGATCGGGCTTCCGGCGGAAACGGCGAGCTCCTTCAGCGGTGCGGCCGTGACCCTTTCCATCTCGCCGACGATCGAGGTATCGGACAAGGCGAGCCCCTTGGGATGAAGCCCCGGCAGGAAGCGGGGGAGATGTCCCGGATCGAGGGCAAGAAGGATGTCCGCGTCCGCCCGACCTGCGCGGGCGGGGACGTCCATCATCCGGACGGAGTAGGAGTTCCTCCCGCCGCGGATGCGGCTCATGTAATCCTGGGTCGAGTGGAAGTGGTACCCCGCGGCAACGGCCATGCGCGAAATAAGCCCTCCCGCAGTGTGAACCCCCTGCCCGGCGCCGCCCGTTATGCGGATATTGATGTCGATGCCCATGAGATTCCCCCTGATATTACGATAATCGTGGCGGGAATGCGATTCAAGTCCGCTCCGTTCGCTCATCCACGGAAAGGACGACGGACGGACACTCAAGGATTACACTATTAAGTAGACGGGGGGTCTGAAGCGATCCCTCCAGGAGGTGTGACATGAAGTATCTGATCCTGGGGTACGGCCCCGCGGGAATCGCCGCGGCGAAGGCGGTACGGGGGAAGGACAAGAAGGGCGACATTGTCGTGGTGACCGAGGAGCAGGGTCCCCCGTACCTGAGGCCGCTCTTGACCGAACTGCTCATGGGGCGCGCCGACGTCGCGGGGATCGTGGATCCCCAGGCACAGGATCTGGCGGAGCGGGGGATACAGCTCCTGCACGGGAAAAGGGCGGAGAAAATCGACTCCGCCGGAAACCGCGTGATCCTTGCCGACGGCGCCGAGGAGGCATACGATGTCCTGCTCGTCGCCACCGGGGGGAAGCCGGGGATCCCGCCCGTTTTGGGGAAAGAGCACCCGGCGATTCTTCCGTTCGACTCCCTCGAGGACACCCTGCGGATCGCGGACCGGGTCCCGCGGTCCGGGACGGTCGTAGTCTACGGACCGGGGTTCCTGGGCATCGTCACGAGCAGCGCGCTCCGGAAGCGGGGAAACGATGTGGTCTGGTTCCAGCCCGACCTGAACCGGGCAGGCTACCCGATCTCGGGGGAGCTCGAGGCGAACATCCTCGACTCGGTGCGAAACACGGGGGTACGGATCCTCGACGGGCAGGATATCGCCGCCATTCGGGAAGCGGGAGGGGGGATCGAGGTCGAATCCACCGAAAAAGGGGAGACGGTCCGCTGCCTCGCCGTCGTGGTGGCCACCGAGCGCATTCCGTCGATCGGGTTTCTTTCCGGCAGCGGCGTGAAGACCGGCGCCGGGATCGTCGTGGACGACTACTTCCGGACCAGCGTTCCGAACATCTACGCCGCGGGGGACTGCGCCGAATTGTTCGACGAAGAGACCCGGACCCCCCGGATCAACTTCGGGTGGAGAAGCGCCCTCAAGCAAGGGCGCCTCGCCGGCGAGAACATGGCGGGGGCCGCGAAGCGGTACGTCCGGGAGGAGTCGGACTACTTCTGGGCCCTGTTCGGCCCGGCCCTTCTGGACCGGATCCGGTAGCGCCAGAGGTTTGCGGCTCCGGATTCGAAGGGATTCCGGTTGGTCACTCGGTCGTGGGGGGGCTCCATGTCGACCCGGGCGAATCTTGCCATTTCCGCTTCCTTTGTCGTGCTGGTGCTGTTGCTCCCCGCGGTCAAGGGCTCGGCCACGGAAGAATTCGCCCGGGAAACCGGCCGGGCGTGCCGGGAATGCCACCTCGACCCCTCGGGCGGCGGCGAACTCAACGCCACCGGGAAGGCGTTTCTCGCCGGGCGGGCGGAAGCCGGGAATGGGCACCCGTATTCCTCCCCGTTGCATCACGGGATACGATTCGCCGCCGGCTTCCTCCACTTGCTGACCGCCGTGATGTGGTTCGGCACCATCCTCTACGTGCATCTTCTCCTGAAGCCCGCCTACGCCTCCCACGGGCTGCCCCGCGGGGAGTTGATCGTCGGGTGGGGTTCCATCGCCTTGATCGCGGTCACGGGGACGATCCTCACCTTCTACCGGATCCCGACGATGGACGTCCTTCTCCACACCCGCTTCGGCCGGCTCCTGATGGCCAAGATCGCGATCTTCCTCGTCATGACGGCGACCGCTTTCATCGTGACGTTTGTCGTGGGGCCGCGCCTGAAAGCCCGTCGTGTGAAAGTCGATCCGCGGAAACGGGACCTGACCACGGAGGAACTCTCTTCGTTTACGGGGAAAGACGGTTCCCCGGCCTATTTCGCATACAGGGGTACGATCTATGACGCATCGGGGAGCAAGCTGTGGGGGAATGGGCTCCACATGGGGAAGCACCAGGCGGGATTCGATCTCACGGACGTCCTGGTACTCGCCCCCCACGAGGAGGACCAGATTCTACGCCTGCCCGTCGTGGGGAAGATCGTGGGAAGATCCGCGCCAGGGAAGAAACCTCCGCACCTGGCGGCGTTCTACTTCATGACGTTCCTCAACTTGTTTCTCGTGCTGGCCGTGCTGCTGATCATCTCCTTGTGGCGCTGGGGGTGACACGGGCCCAAACTGTGGCTGGCCATATTTATTGCTGAAAATAATCCCATCGGTGCGACCTTTCACATCCTGCCTCCCCCGTATCTGCCATCCTATGGTCGAAAGGAGAGGAGGTGAGCACCATGGAAGGCATCCTGACCGATACGGCGGTTTTCGGATCCGCATACGCGATCGTGGGCGGGGTTCTCCTGCTGGCCATTGCGGTTTCCGTCGCCATCCTCGGATACGTGTCCGACGGGGAGGCGGAAGGCAAGCGGTTCCATTGGGCGGAGTGGCCGCTTCCGGAACACGAGGAGGCTGCACCGTCAATGGGGGAGTACAGGCTCGCGGCATGACAACGCCCCTGAAACCGGCCGGGGAGGAGAGCCTTTCTCCCCTCGGCCGGAATGCGGGTGTTGTGAAAGCTTTCACATCCCCGGGTTTTCGGGAACGCTATTCTGTTCTTGAAGAAAGGAGGAGGGTCATGATCCGAAAAACCTACATTCGGAAAGTGGAGGACCGGCTCGGGCGGATCGAGGACGAGATCGAGCATCTTCGGACGCGGATCGCGACGCCGATGGACGATACCGGGGAGCGGATCGACCGGGAAACCCGGGATCTCCGATCGATGGCGGATTCGGTAAGGAGCAGGATTCGGGCCGTCGAGACCGCCGGGGCATCGAACTGGGGACATTTGAAGAAAGCCGTGGACGAGGGGCTCAAGGATTTGGGACACGCCGTAGACAAGGCCGTTGGACGGTTCCGGAAGACCGGATCCGGGGACAGGTAACCAGGGGTTCGCATCGTACCTCGGGACGCTTGCCCGGAGCGATAGAAGCGGGGTGGCGGATTCCGCAGCCCGCAGAAAAGGAGAGACGAAGATGGCAATACTAGCGGAAGCAAGAAAGGAGTCCCATTACATTCCGGAACCGGCAACCACCGCGGAACCGGGAATCTACAAGGAGTGGTGGGCGAACCCGGCGGTGGTTGGCCTGATGGGGTTCGCGACGACAACGATGGCTACGGGGATCCACAACGTGGGGTATTGGGGCGCCGGGCCGACCTTGGCGATGGCGATCGCTTTCGGAGGCACCGCGCAGTTCGTCGCCGGTGTTATCGACCTGCGGAAAGGAAGCCTGTTCGGGGGGTCGGCGTTCATGGCGTACGGCGCCTTCTGGTGGTCGCTGGTCGTTCTTGACTATCTTCTACCCAAGACAGGAATCACGTCGGGGCCCAATGAACTCCTCGGATATTTCCTGATGTGGACCCTTTTCACGCTCTCTTTCTTCGTCGCATCGTTCAAGGTGGGGAACCACCTGGCCGGCCTTTTCGGTCTTCTTCTCGTGGCCTTCCTGCTCCTTGACGGCGTGACGCTCGGCATCGTCCCGGCCGCAGCGGCGGGATGGGAGATCTTCATCACCGGCCTGGCGGCCTGGTACATCGCCACCGCGATCCTGGTCAACGGCGTCTACGGGAGGAAGGTGCTGCCGCATTCGTGACGGCAAGTCCAGGCAGGAGGAAAACGACGGGACGAGGGGGAGGTTCCGCAACTCCCCCCCGCCGGGGCGGATCCACCTTCTTGGAAATCCCCCCGGATTACAGTCATAGCAGCGTAGTTTGCCCGGCCTCGAGGAATTCCAGTCGCCGCCGCAGCTCCTTCTCCCGGGTCCATCTCGCGGTCACATCGCGGACCACAGCCACCGGACCGACCACCTTTCCGCTCTCGTCCCGCAACAGGTTGATCGTGAATTCGATAGAGACCCTCTCCCCGTCCTTCGTAACCGCCGGGACCGCGAGAGTTTCGGAACCGTACTTCGTGACGCCGTCGAGCATCACTTTCCCGTATCCTCTCCAGTGCGACTCCCGCTGCCGTTCCGGGATGATCAGGTCCAGCGACTTCCCGACCGCCTCTTCTTCCGTGAAGCCGAAAATCCCTTCCGCCGCCCGGTTCCAGAGGCGGATGACCCCGTCCCGATCCGCGAAGATGACCGCGTCGCCGGCCGTATCGACGATCTGACGGCAGAGTCGATTCCTCTCGTCCGCGTTCATGTGGGTTCCTCCCGTTCCTGAACCAGTTGCCTCAACAGCTCGCGCACGGAAACCACCTCAAGGTGCCTTACCGCCTTTGCGACGGAATCCAGGTGCGCCCGGGGGTGGCCCTCCCCCGCCACGGAGTGGAACTTTCTTACGGCCCCTTCCCACGTCATCGGCCGCGTGTGGAACCCCTCGTACCCCGACATCTCCCGGATCAGGGTTCGGCCGTCCGTGAGGGCCACGGTCAGACGGCAGGCGTGCTCCTCCGGGAAGCGGCTCGAGATGCCCGGGTCCGGGAACACTTCGACCCGCCGAAGCAGCCGTTGTACGTCATTCCGTGCGATCCGCTCCGGGGTGTACTGGGCTGGCGTCACCTCCCCGTCGAGCGCGGCCACCGCGACGATGTACGGCAGGCTGTGGTCGGCCTCCTCTTTCGTGTGGACCATCGACTTGTCTCCTTCCGCGCCGCCCCCGATGATCAGGTGCGCCACGTCGAAGATATCGATCCGGATCCGTTCGATCCCCGCGGCCGGGAATCCCCCCTCCGCCATCATCCCGATCATTCCCTCTATTGCCGACTGGGAGTGGATCTCCGCGTTGTATTTCTTCAGGATGGTCCGGTTTACGCGCTCGAGGTCCTCCTCTTCCCAGTCGATCTCGAACGGACCCGAAACGACCTGCATCCACCCCTTGACGCCCTCGAACATCTCCCGCGGCCCGGTGACGCCCCGCAGGGCGAGGAAGGCGGCCTGCATGCCGGCGGCAGCGGCGTTCGGGGCGGCAAGTCCCTTCCAGTGGGACAGTTCCCCGGTTCGCGTTACCCGGAGCGCATTGTTCGCCGTCCCCGCGATCGCCACGGCGTTCGCGATCCGCTTGGGATCGAGTCGCAGCGCTTTCGCCGCCCCCGCGGCGGCGGCGATCGCACCGTGGGTCACGTGGTCGAATCCGCGCGCCCGTACCGGGGCCGCGTCGGAGAGGCGGCACTGGACCTGGTACGCCACCGCCAGGGCGGCGAGGAACTCCTTTCCGGGGATCCCGGCGTACTCCCCCGCCGCCAGCACCGCCCCGAGGCTGTCGCTGGGGTGGCACGTTTCCCCCTTCGCCAGGTAGCTGTCGTTGTAGTCAAGGTATCGGACCAGCGCCCCGTTGTAGAAGGCGGCCCGGTCGGGCGCGGAACGCCCGCCACCGATCAGGGCGCACAGCGGATTTCCCCCGAACTCGTCCACCAGCTTCCGCAGCATCCGCACGGGTTCCCCGGAGATCGCCCCGTACGCGCAGCCGAGGGAATCGAGGACGCGGATCTTCAAAGCCTCCCGGGCGGTCGGGGAGGTCTCCCCCCAGTTCGCCCGGGAGACGAACGACGCAAGGCTCTCCACATGCGTCCGGGGTTCGCCGAGACGCCGGGCGGCCGCGCCGTGGTACGGTGTCATCCTGCACCCCTTGCCTTCGCGATGTGCCGGACGGGGCGCACCTCGGCGGGCACGACCTTCCCGCTTCCCTTGTACGTCACCACGCGGCCCCACGTGCTCTTCGTCCCCCAGATGCCCGAGCGCAGGCATTCGAGCTGGACGATCTGGGAGTGGTCCACGAAGAGGTTGACCTCCGGTCCGTACGACTTCACGTACCAGGAGAACACCTCCGGGTCGGCCGCCTCGAACATCACCTTGTCCAGTCCGATTTCATTGATGAATCGGGCCGGGACGTCCGTGCGCCACGACGTGACCTGCTCCGTGATCCCCTCCGACTCGATCATGACGAGGTGCGCCCCCGCCTCCAGGTACCGCTTCGCCTGGCGGACCGCGCGGGACGGGTCGGACACCCCCTCGGCCGCAAGTTCCTCCACGGAGCTCGCGCCCCCCGCGCCGAACTGGATGCCGACCTCGGGCTTCGGTAACATGCCCAGGTTCCGTACCCTCTCCACGAGGCGGACGAGGTCGTCGTCGGGAACCGAGATGAACCCGCTGGAAACTTCCACGATGTCGAACCCCAGCCGTCTACACTCCTCGAGGTACCCTTCCACAGCCTCGGGCCCCATCGTCAGGACGTGCTCGATGAACCCTCCGGTCGACACCAGGACGTCGTGGGAATGGCACGTGTCGATCAGTTCGCGCACGGCGTTCTCCGGCATCAACGCGAAGGACCCCCCGCTGAATTTCAACACGTCGACGTACGCCCCCACCGTTTCGAGGATGTCCATCAGCGCCCGCTTTCCCAGAGGGGAGTAGTACGGCCCCCGGATCTCCGTGACACCGGTCCGGCGCGGTTTGCCTCCCCGCTCGTTGATGTGAAGAAAACCGAAACTCCTGTCCGTGCTTGGTTTCATGTGAACACCCCCGTTGCCATCCTTCATGGGTTTCCCATTCCAGTCCGCGGCTTCATGACCGATTTTGGAACAGGGTCGAAAGTCTTTCTGTGAAACCTTTCACAATTCCGTTCCTTTCCGCCCTATGGCCCGGGTTCCGGAAGTGCGGTAGATTATTCCCATGGCACTCTCGGTCATCACGGCAGCCGACATGTTCCAGGGGATCGCGCCGGCGGACCTGGAGGGGATCGCGCGGCTCTTCACCGAGCGGAAATACCCGAAGGGGGCGACGATCTTCGAAAGGGGGGACCGCGGGGAGGCCCTCTATGTCGTCAAGGAGGGGCTGGTGAAGCTCGCCTCCCACTCCGGGCGGGGGACGGTGACGATCCTCCATCTCCTTCCTCCGGGAGCGATTTTCGGGGAGATCCTTCTCTCCGAGGAGAGGAGGGCGTTCACGGCGCTCGCAGAGACGGACGCGCTGGTTTCGGTTCTCCCGAAGCGGGGTCTCGTCCATCTCCTGTCGACCGTCCCCGCGTTTTCCATGAGCTTTATCCGCCTCCTCTCCCGGCGGCTTGCGAATGTGGAGATGGAATTCGCCGGGTTCGGCCACACCTGGTCGTACCATCGCCTTGCGAAAGTATTGCTGAAATTGGGGGCGGAGCACGGGGTGAAGACTCCGAAGGGGATCTCGCTGACCCTCCGGCTGACGCACGAGGAGCTGGCGAACCTGATCGGCACCACGCGGGAAACCGTGACGACCCAGCTGGGCAGGTTCCGGCGGATGGGGCTGATCCGGCGGGAAGGGAAGACCCTCCTTCTCGATGGTGCCGGGCTTAGAAAGTTGACGCAGGAGTCGGAGATCCCGGAGTAGGAATCCGCCGAAAACATCGGGTCATCCTAAGGGAATTCGGCAAGGTCGGAGGGTGGCCACAATGGAACGGTCCCGTTCCTGCCGCGGAGGAATCCCGAACCGGGCGGGAGGCAACCCGGCGATCTTGTTTTTCCGCATCGTCGCCGCCTTCGTATTGTTGCTGTCCGCTGCGACCGGTGGCAATGCGGAATCCCGCCTCGGCGACATCAGGGTCCCGCCGGGCTTCCGGATCGCTCTGTACGCCGAAGTACCGAACGCCCGATCGATGACGCTCGGGAAACGCGGTACGATCTTCGTCGGCACCCGCAAGGGGGAGGTGTACGCCGTCCTCCCCGGGGATACCCCGGAAGGGATGCACCGGGTCGTCACGATCGCCCGGAACCTTCACAGCCCCAATGGCGTGGCGTTTCGCGGGGATGCGCTCTACGTCGCCGAGATCAGCCGGATCCTGCGGTACGACGGGATCGAATCGCGCCTGTCCTCCCCTCCCGAACCGATCGTCGTCAACGCAAGCTTCCCGACGGACGAACACCATGGCTGGAAGTTCATCCGCTTCGGTCCCGACGGGATGCTCTACATACCGGTGGGGGCTCCGTGCAATGTCTGCGAGCGGGCCGACCCCCGCTATGCCGCGATCTCGCGGATGAAGCCCGACGGAACGGGACTGGAGGCCTTCGCGTCGGGGGTGCGGAACACGGTCGGATTCGACTGGAGCCCGGACACCGCGGAACTCTGGTTTACCGACAACGGCCGCGACATGATGGGGGACGACCTCCCTCCGGACGAATTGAACCGTGCGCCGCGGAAAGGGCTCCACTTCGGTTTTCCCTATGTGCACGGGAAAAACATTCGCGATCCGGAATTCGGCGCCAGGGGAAAGCCGGCCGGGTTCACGCCCCCGGAGTGGGAGTTGCCCGCCCACGTCGCATCCCTCGGCATGCGGTTCTACACGGGAACGATGTTTCCTCCCGGATACCGGGGGCAGGTATTCATCGCCGAGCACGGTTCGTGGAATCGCTCGATACCGATCGGGTATCGTGTCTCCCTTGTCCGTGTCGTCGGGAATCGGGCCGCGAGCTATGAGGTGTTCGCGGACGGCTGGCTGGAGGGGGGCAAGGCCTGGGGCCGCCCGGTGGACGTGCAGGAGATTCCCGATGGATCCCTTCTGGTATCCGACGATGCGGGCGGGCGGATCTACAGGATCTCCTACAAGGGGGAAAGCGGTCCCACCGTGCCGGGAACGGGGAAGAAATGAGGAAACGGATTACAACGGCCCGCGAGGGTGGAAGGAATTCCCAGGTAACCGTTCAGGAACTCCTCGACGAGTTGCACAGGACCGTCAACGGGTTGGGAGAGGACGGGACAGGGCGGGCGGACCTGAAACTCCTCTCCCACGCGTTGAAGGAGCTTCGCCACGCCTTCCGGTTCTTCGACGGTCTCCGGGGTAGCCCCAAGGTGACGGTGTTCGGATCGGCGCGTCTCTCCGCGGATTCCCCCGCGTGCAGGCAGGCCGAGGCGTTCGGCAGGGAAATGGCTAGATCGGGCTGGTTCGTCGTTACGGGCGCCGGTGAGGGGATCATGGAGGCGGCCCACGTCGGGGCCGGTCGGGAGCACTCGATCGGGGTGAACATCCTGCTCCCCTTCGAGCAGTCCGAAAACACGGTGATGGAGGGGAACCCGCATCTGATCCACACGAAATATTTCTTCACAAGGAAGCTGCTCTTTCTCAAGGAGTCGAGCGGCGCCGTCCTTTTCCCCGGGGGGTTCGGGACGATGGACGAGGCATTCGAGGTGTTGACCCTGCTCCAGACCGGGAAGACCCACCCTTTCCCCGTCGTGCTATTGGACGAACCCGGGGGGACCTACTGGACGACGTGGCGCCGGTTCATGGAGAACAGCCTGCTGGAATCGGGGATGATCTCCGCCGAGGATTTCTCCCTGTTCCGGATCACCTCGAGCCTTGAGGAAGCCGTCCGCGAGATCCACGGTTATTACCGGGTGTTCCACAGCGTGAGGTACGTGGGCCGGAACCTGGTGATCCGTATCCGCGAGCCCCTCGCCCCCGGCACGCTCGCCGCCCTGAACAGGGATTTTCGGGATCTCCTCTCGGATGGCTCGATCTCCCAGAGGAAAGCCTTCCGAGAGGAAGCGGACGAGACGGAGATCGCCGACCTGCCCCGGATCGTTTTCCGGTTCAACAGCGGCAGCCATGGCCGGCTTCGCCAGTTGATCGACCGTCTCAACGGTTCGGTCCGTGAGGACCGATGACCGGAGCCCGCCACGGGCACACGATGCGTTACTTCTTCGCCTCGGAGAGTGCCTGGAGGATCGTCCGGCAGAAGGACGGCAGGTCTTCCGGCTTTCGCGATGTGACCAGGTTGCCGTCCCGGACCACTTCCCGATCCTCGTACCGGGCGCCCGCGTTCACCAGGTCGTCCTTGATGGCGAAGAAGCAGGTCGCTTTCCTGCCCCGCAACACATCCGCGGAAACCAGCATCCAGCCGCCGTGGCAGATCGCGGCAACCACCTTCCCTTCCGCGAACATGTTGCGGACCAGGTCCACCATCGCCTTGTGGCGGCGCATCCGGTCGGGTGCGTACCCTCCCGGAATGATCACCGCGTCGAAGTCGGCGGCGGCGACTTTCTCCGCGGACACATCGGGGGTGACCGGGTACCCGTGCTTGGAGGTGTACCCGCTGGCGCCTCCCCCCACGACGGTCACCTTCGCTCCCGCCTCCCGGAACCGGTGCACGGGATACCACAACTCGAGATCCTCGTAGAGATCCTCCGCCAATACGGCAACGTGTTTCCCCTTCAGTTCCATCGTTCCCTCCCGAATCCCCGCTTCCCCCTCTAACCGAGTTGCGTGGTCAGAAACAGGGGAAGCGTCATGTGGCTTATCTGGTCCTGCAACTCCTCGATCCGGTCGATATGCGCATCCTCATCCTGGAGAATATGTTCCAGGATCTCCCGCGTGGCGAAGTCGTTCACGTCGCCGGCGAGCTTGATCGCCTGATTGTAGGCCTGGATGGCACCCAGTTCGAGCGCGTGATCGCTGGCAAGCTGTTTGGATGCGTCCGCGCCGATGGACATCCGCCCGAGCTTGTTGACGATCGGCGTTCCCTCGAGGAAGAGGATTCGGCCGATAAGTTTCTCGGCGTGTTTCATCTCGTCGATGGCCCGTTTCTCGAAGTGTTTGTGCAGTTTTTCGTATCCCCAGTTGGCGCACATTTCCGAATGGACCATGTACTGGCTGATGGCGGTCAATTCATCCGACAGCAGGGAGTTCAATGTCCCCAGGAGTTTCTCGTTCCCTTTCATCGACGTAACCTCCGGAAGTGGGATGTGGGCGTGACCGGTCCGCCGGATCGGTCGACCCATATCATAGTGCAAAAGAATCCGGATTATCAGCCGGATTTATCCGCCCCGGGGGTTTACTCAAATTCCGGGAGGGGATTTTCAGAGGAGGCGGTTGACCTTCGCCGCCATGATGAAATCGTTTTCGTGCAGGCCGCGGATCGAATGGGTCCGGAACCGTACCGTGCAGTACCCCCATCCGACGGACAGGTCCGGGTGGTGTCCCTCGGTCTCCGCGATCTCTCCGACCTGTCGGGCGAACAGCATCGCCTCCGCGAAATTCCGGAACCGGAACTCCCGGCGGATCCCTTTTGCCTCCTCCTCGAGCGTCCAGCCGGGGACTTGGGAAACCAACCTGCCCGCCTCCTCCGCTCCCATGACCGGGACTCCCCCCCGGCATGGGACGCACCGCTTGTCAGAAAGTTCCATGGCCGTGTCCCTCCGTGTTTCGATGTCCCGGGAAGAGCGTTGGCCGCCACGGAACGGCCTCCCCGACGGGTTCCCTTTCCAGCTCCATCGGGACCTCCCGCCCGCCGGTGGCCAGGGTTCCGGCTCTCCCTGTCCCTGTTTGTATTTGAGAGAGTTTTCGTAGACCCGGTTTCGCTTTTGGGGGCGGCGAAAGGGGGATGTCGGTGATCCCGCTGTCCCGGGGGTTGGGGAAAGGAGTACGGTCCCATAGGGTGCACGGCTTGCACGCCGCAGTGCAGGTTTTGCACTCCGGGAGGGGGATGCCGGGGATGGCGGGAATCGGATCTCCCTTTGAATTCGGGCCATCACACCGGATCCACGGCCCGGCACGCCCATTGCTATTACCTTCGTCGGGAGAGGAATCAACAACCTGAAGGAGGTAAGGGAGATGAAGACGAATTTTGGTGCGACGATTCTGGTGGCTGCTTTCTTCGCCATGCTCGTAATTCCATGGACGGTCCTGGCGGGTGGCGGCGGGGGAGGCAAGGGCGGCGCTGGTGCGGGCAAAATGGGAGGGGAGTCCATCCGCACGCAGACACAGACCCAGATACGGACACAGACCCAGGTGCAGAATCAGAACCAGGCCCGCGGTATGGAGCAGAATCGCATGGGGGAGGGCCAAGGGGACCTGAACCGGAAACGCGCACAGGACCAGGATCGTGACCAGATCAACAAAGGGGCCGGCACGGGTTATATAGTCACAGGAGAAGCCCCCCCCAAGGACGGAGAAGGTTATGGGGCTCCGGCAAACCGATAAGTCGGTGAAATCCGGGCGCGGCAGGGCGGCGTCGTCCGCCCTGCTTCCCGGTTTTCTCTGCGTCCTGTTCCTCCTCCCCGCGGGCGGCACCGCGCTGGCGGCCGGGGACGGGACGGCTCTGGAAGGGAGCGGGATCCTCTACCCCGGGGGGTTCGACCCCAACACGGTCGGGGAAGTTCATGGAACGTCGCGCGGCGTCGACAAACCGGAGCGGGGGCCGATCCGCTTCCGGTTGGATACGGGGAAAGAGACGTACACGATCCTCGTCTCTCCGTCGTGGTATTGGGAGGATCTCCGGATGGAGATCCCCGAAGGAGCGGAGGTGAGCGTCCGCGGTTCCAAGACGCTTGGCCGAGACATGGGGATGTACGTAATCGCCCAAGAGATCCGCATCCTGTCCACGGGACGGTCGTGGACGTTCCGGGACACGGACGGGTTCCCTCTCTGGAAAGGCGGCCGGGGCGGGGCAGGGATTGGAGCGGGTGGAGGGTCCGGATCACCGATGCTCCGGGGCGGCCCCGGCAGGGGGTCCGGCGGTGGAGGCGGAAAGGGCAGGTGACGCCCTCGGGCGAGGAAAAGGGGGATCCATGTTGCAATCCACGATACGGCGGCTGATGCCCTTCATCGCGGCGGCCCTTCTGCTGTGTGGTGTCACGCCTGCAAGCGCAGGATGGGAGGCGGGGGCGAAGGCGGGGTACGACTCCAACCTGAGCCGGTCCATCGACGACGGGGAAGGGAGTTCATACCTGTCGATACAGGGCGGATACGCGAAGGGCCACTCCGGGGAATCGCGGCTGGACTGGACGATGGGAATCTTCGTAGAAGGAGTCTTCTACCCCTCCATAGAGGACATCGACTACGTCTCGGCGACGTTATCCCCGGGGCTGGCGTACATCTTCCATCCGGGATGGACGGCGGCCGTCACGCCGTTCCTGCAGGGGAAGACGGTCCGGGATTCTGACCAGTCCGCCCTCGCGTTCGGGGTGAGGGTGGACTTCCTGCAGAAACCCGGGGGAAGGGTATACCTCGGCGAATATTACGCGTACACGGACAGCCGCGCCAGCAACGACGTGTACTCGTATTGGGAGAACGCCGTGGGGGCGTACCTCGGGGTGCGCTGGACCCCGGGGTTTTTCACCGAGGTGGGGTATGAGTTCTCCCGGGGAGACTCGTACCTGTCCGTAAAGGTCCCCGCGTCCCCGGCGGGGGGCGGAGGAGGGGGAGGCGGAGGAGCGGGGGGCGGAGGAGCGGGGAACGGAGGAGGGGGACCGCAATATTCGAAGGCGTTCGACTCCATGGTGTTCAAGGAACAGGTTGATTCCCATTCCGTGCCGGTCACGGTCGGTTTCGACTGGACGAAACGGTGGTTTTCGACCGTGAATTACACGTACAGGAAGTGGTCCGCCGAATCGGTGGAGGCGACCGACCATTCGGGGTATGCGGGGATCGGCTACCGGTTCTGAAGCCCCGGGGGGCGAGCACCAGTGTATGAAGCTCGTCGAGGAGTCTGGCGGGAATGCGCGAGAGCTATGATATGTGCGCGGATTCCCCCTCGACGGCCGGCCGGAGGAGATGGGCGAGGGGGAGCGTGGCGAGAATCACCGCGGCCAGGACCGCCAACGTCACCGTGACGCCGGTCGCATCGGTGAGGAGACCGAACAGCGGCGGCGCAACCGCGCCCGTGCCGATGCCGACGGTGTAGAACAAACCGTAGACGCGGGAGCGGCGCTCCGGCGCCACCAACTCGGCGACGGTGCCGTACAGCACGGACGAGGTTCCGTTGAGTGCGATGCCCAGGATGGGCAGGAGGAACAGCGCCGGCGTCACGGGAAGGGCCAGGAGCAGGAGAATCCCGAGGCCCGTGGCGGTCTCGGTGACGAGGACCGTCCGGATGATGCCCCACCGCTCGGCCAGGTGCCCGCATACGAACTTCCCCGTGGCCCCGCCTGCGAAGGTCACCCCCAACGCCAGCCACATAAGATCCATATTCATCCCCTTGCCGAGGAGGAGGAACGGAAGGAAGGTGAGGAAGACGGTTCGGGACCCGTTGTCGATGGCGTGGATCGTGGAGAGCAGCGAGAAGCCGCGAACGTTCCGGATTCCCCACCCGTTGCCGGCGCGGTCGGCGCCTGAGGGGACTTGAGGACCCGCGGCCCCCCCCGCCAGCGACGCCAGGAGGAAAAAGATGCCGACCGCGGTGACAAGGACGACCATCCCGAATCCCTGTACGGCCCAGCGCCAGCCCGCCCACGCGGTGACAAAGGCTACGCAGGCCGGCCAGGCCACCTTTCCCAGATCCCCCGAGAAGTTGTACGTCCCGATGGCCACGCGGCGTCGCCCCGCATCGTAGGCACGGGAGACCAGCGAGGACGCCAACGGATGCTGCGTGCTGGAACCCAGGCCGCCGATCATCAGAAACGCGAGGAGCGGAACGAACCCTCCCGCGGTGCCTACGCAGAAAAAACCGACGGCCGTGAGGAACGTTCCGGCGGCCAGGATGCGCGGCTCGCCCCAGCGGTCCGCCAGGTACCCCGCCGGGACCTGGAAAAGGGCGAGGGCGCCCGAGTATCCGGTGCGCAGCAGGCCGACCTGCGCGAAGGTGAGGGAGAATTCGCGCGCCCAAACGGGGAAGAGAACGTACAGGAGATCGGAACAGCCGTCGTGCAGGAAGTGGATGAAGCAGCTTGCGGCGAGCGTGGCACGTGCACGCTGCGGGATCATGACGGCGATTCTTTCAATCGCCTTTCAAACTGTCAAGCCCGTGACTGGTGAAGCAACGGTTTGATCCTGCTATCCACCGGCCTCGGTGAGACGCAGATCCAGCTGGTAGGCGGCGCTGATGAGCCCGAGGTGGGTGAAGGCCTGCGGGTAATTCCCCAGGTGTTCTCCGGAAGGCCCCAGTTCCTCCGAATAGAGGCCGAGGTGGTTCGCGTAGCCGAGCATCTTTTCGAAGAATAACCTCGCCTTCCGGACTTCCCCGGCGCGGGAGAGGCACTCGACGAACCAGAACGAGCACATCGTGAACGATCCCTCGACGCCCGTGAAACCGTCCGGCGCCGCCCCGGCGGATTCCCTGTACCGGTAGACGAGGGAGTCGTCGACCAGGTTCTTCCCGATTTCAGCGAGGGTCGACAGCCACTTGGGATCGACGGGGCTCACGAATTTCATCATCGGCATCAGGAGGGTCGACGCGTCGATCGATGTCCCTCCCTTGTACTGCACGAAGGTCCCCCGGCGGGCGTCCCAGAACCCGTCGAACACGTCCCTGTAGATCGCATCCCGAACCCCGTGCCAGCGATCGAGCGGCGCCGGGAGCGAGCGCTTCCGCGCGATGCGGATTCCCCGGTCCACCGCCACCCAGCACATGAGTCGCGAATAGAGAAACTCCCGCCGGTTCCCCCGGATCTCCCAGATGCTGTCGTCCTCCCGGCTCCAGTTCCCGCAAACCCAGTCGATCAGCCGGACCAGATCGCTCCACAAGTCGTGCGATATCGGTTGGCCGTACTTGTCGTACAGGTACACCGAGTCCATAAGCTCCCCGTAGATGTCGAGTTGCAGCTGATTGCATGCGTCGTTCCCGATTCGGACCGGCGAGGATTTCCGGTACCCTTCGAAATGCGGAAGCGTCTCCTCCCGCGCTTCGTGTCGCCCGTCGATGCCGTACATCACCTGCAGCGACCCGTCGGGGCGGAGCTCTCCGCAGCGCGCCTCGATCCAGCGCATGAAGGCCGCGGCCTCCTCCGTGTAGCCGAGGCGGATGAGGCCGTAGAGGGTGAAAGAGGCGTCCCGGATCCAGGTATAGCGGTAGT
>Ga0210098_1000234_pt1 | contig 19717 bp, 17 predicted proteins | sample Joice_ThreeSqA_D_FD_184870 | JGI IMG/M metagenome (GOLD analysis project Ga0210098, IMG submission 184870) | Wetland microbial communities from San Francisco Bay, California, USA, that impact long-term carbon sequestration - Joice_ThreeSqA_D1... | ecosystem: Environmental > Aquatic > Marine >...
TCGGCCAGGACAAGATTCGCCTTCATCGGCGAAAGGGTGTACGCCCCCTCCTCCACTTCGAGCCGGCAACGGGAGGCCGTCGCCGCGCCGGCGGCGCAACCCTTCACGCGCGCGACCGCTTCGTGCATCTCGGCGAGCGTCTCGCCCCGCACGTAGAAGTACGCCTTCGCCCTCTCCGGGATGATATTCGGGGCGCGCCCCCCTTCGGTGACGATGCCGTGAACGCGGACCGTGTCCGGAAGCTGCTGGCGCAGCGCGGAGACGCCGTTGAAGAGGAGGAGGACGGCGTCGAGGGCGTTGATCCCGTGCTCCGGGTACGCCGCCGCGTGCGCCGCCCGGCCGTGGAAGGTGAAGTGCAGCTTGGCCAGCGCGAGATACCCCTTCGCCACGTGGCGGCGGGAGGACGGGTGGACCATCATCGCGGCGTCGATACCCCGGAAGACCCCCTTCTCGACCATCCGGGCCTTGCCGTACCCCGTCTCCTCGGCGGGGGTCCCGAGGGCGATCACCTTCCCCGCCCGGAAGACGCCCTTCCCGAACTCCGCCAGCGCCGCGGCGGCGCATGCCGACGCCACCCCCACGATGTTGTGCCCGCAGGCGTGCCCCAACCCGGGCAACGCATCCATCTCGCACAGGAACGCGACGGCGGGCCGTCCTTTCCCGAAGGCGAATTCCGCGCGGAAGGCCGTCTCCATCCCGGCCACGCCGCGCCGGACGCGAAACCCCCTCTCCGACAGGAATGCCGAGAGGGTTTCCGAGGTGCGGGTCTCTTTCAGGGGGAGTTCGGCGTACGCCGTGATCTCGTGCAGCATCCGGGCAGCCCGGGGGGCAAGCCGGTCCGTGATCGTCAGGATTTTTTTTCTCGCGGGGTCCATGGGTGCTCGCGCTTTCCTGCGGAACAGATGCGAATGATACCACATCCGGGGGGCGAGGGACCGCGAAGGGGCTTGCGTTTCCCGCTCCCATCTTCTATCGTTCTCATACCCCATGTATCGTTCCCGTACTCCATGACCCGCTGGAAATCGTTCTCCGTCCGGACCCGCCGCGAGGCGGTGGATGCCGTCACCCAGTTCTTCGTCGCCCACGGTTCCCTCGGGACGGCCTACGACGAACAGCTGCTCGGCGCGGAAGGGGACCCCGCGGATCCGATCCCCCCTCCGCCGCAGGAAACACGCCTTACGGCGTATTTCCCCTGGGACACCGACCTCCACGCCCTCAAGCAGGCGTTTCTCGATCTCCTCCCGCTGCTCGCGGAGGAGTTCGGCGCCGGTCCGGAGGCGTTCAGCGACGCAACCGAGATCACCGACACGGGGTGGGCGGAAAAGTGGAAGGAGCATTTCCACGCCCGGAAGATTGGCCGGAAGATCGTGATCAAGCCTTCCTGGGAGACGGTCGTTGCGGGAGAGGGCGAGGTGGTGCTGACGGTCGATCCCGGCCAGGCCTTCGGAACAGGAACCCACGAGACAACGAGAATGTGCCTGCGGATGATCGAGGACGTGTTCGACCTCTCCCCTCCCCCCCGTGACGCCCTCGACGTCGGGACCGGAACGGGGATCCTCGGGATCGCCGCGGCGCGCCTCGGCGCGGGGCGTGTCCTCGCGGTCGACACCGACCCGGTGGCGATCGACGTCGCCGCGAGAAACGCCGTGGAGAACGGCGTGGCGGATGTGTTCCGTGCCGAGACCACTCCCCTGTCCGCGATCTCCGGCGCCTTCGACCTGGTCCTGGGGAACCTGATCGCCGAGATCCTGACGGACATGGCGCCCGAACTCCTGCGGCGGACGACCCCGGGCGGACACCTTATCCTCTCCGGCATCCTCGCGGAGAAGAGCGGCTGGGTGGTCGAGGAGTTCGTGAAAAACGGCGCCGTCCTTCGCGCCGAATCCGTCGACGGGCAGTGGACGGCCCTCCTCTTCCGCCGGGGGGAATGAGCCGCAGCGGGGAAACGCGATGCCGACCTTCTTCGTCGACCGAAAGAACCTCTCCGGCGACACCGCCATCCTCTCCGGAACGGAGGCGGGGCACATGCTCCGCTCCCTGCGCCTCTCCGTGGGGGACTCCTTCTTCGCCTTTGACGAGGAGGGGAACCGGTACCGGATGCGGATCCTCGAGGCAACGTCGCGCTCGCTGCGGGCCGAGATCCTCGAGACGTTCCCGCCCGACCCTCCTCCGGACGTCGCCGTCTCCCTGTTCGTCGGGATCCCGAAGGCCGACAAGATGGACTTCATCCTCGAAAAGGCGACGGAGTTGGGCGTCTCGCGGGTGACCCCGTTCCGGTCGTCCCGAACCATCCCCCGCATCGACCCGGCCGATGCCCGGAAACGGCTTTCACGGTGGGAACGGGTGGCGCTGGCCGCCGCGAAGCAGTGCGGCTCCGGCCGCGTCCCGGAGGTGTCCGGGATCGTCCCGTACCCCGAGGCGCTGCGTCGCGCTGCGGAACACGAGGGAAAAGTCGTATTCTACGAAGGCGAAGGGACGTTTTCCCTGAAGCGGGTCCTCTCGGGGATGGGCGGGGTCCGCACCGTCGCACTGATCGTCGGCCCCGAAGGCGGGTTCTCCCCTGACGAAGTCCGGGATGCGGTGGCGTCGGGGTGCCGGAGCGCCGGACTGGGGAGCCGGATCCTTCGCGTCGAGACGGCTGCGCTCGCGGTCCTCTCCATGGTGATGTACCATTTTGAAAAGGAGTCCGCGTAGCGAATGGAACCGTCGATGGAGCATCCCCCCTATGCCGGGTTCTGGTCGCGCGCGGCGGCCCGGATCATCGACCTGGTCGTCATCATAGCGACGTTCAACCTGATCTACCTTCTGGACCGGCTCGGGGCGGACGCGGGGCTGTGGACGGGCATGAGACTGGGGGAGGAGAATCCGACCGGTGCGGGATTCTCCATGGTCAACGTCCTTCGCGGTCTCTTTTTCCTTACGTTCCCCGTTTTCTACTACGTCTATCTCCACGCGGTGTACGGGCAGACGTTCGGCAAGATGGCGTTGAAGATCAAGGTGGTGAACGAGGACGGGACGCCCCTCGATACCCGGAAGTCGTTCCTTCGGTGGCTGGGGTATTTCCTGTGCGACCTGACGTTCTACATCGGGTACCTGTGGGCCGCCTTCGATCCCCGCAAGCAGGGGCTGCACGACAAGGTGTGCAGGACCGTCGTCGTGCGGACCGACGTGCCGGACCCGCCCGCCGCGGCGATGGAACCGAAAGCCCCGTCCGAAGCGACTCCGGGCGATCCGGCCTCCCTTGACACTGGAGCGAGCCCGCCGATATAATCCACGTTTCCTCCAGGTGGCCCTTTAGCTCAGATGGTAGAGCAGAGGACTGAAAATCCTCGTGTCCCCAGTTCAATTCTGGGAGGGGCCACCATGCGCACCCCAAGGATTTGGCCGGACCGGCCAAGTCCTTTTTTTTCGATGGGAGGAAGCCGATCCCGAAAGAGGACCGGCGGAAACGATGGGATAAGTGGTGCCCGGAGGCGGCGGGGGAATTCCAGGAGGGGTAAATGCCCCCGGAGCCTCCAGGCTTGACCCGCGACCGCGACGGAGGGAGGGGACCACCTTCTCCATCAGTGCCGGACGCGGGGTGAAGCGAAGCACATCTGAATCCCATTCCCGAAATTACGAATTTCGAAAACGTGTGAAAACCAGCCGTTTTCCGCGAAATTCCGTAACGCCTCGCAATAGTGCAATTCCCGTACCCACGTCCTCCGCTTCAAATAAGCCCAGGGGATCCCATCCGGGATTCCTGAAAACGAAAACGGGCACCGGGAGTCGACGGTATTCCATTCCTGAAATCGTGACGACGAGGGCGATCGGGGTCTACATTTGTATACGGTTGTATTTCATCGTGTTTCCGAAATTCCCCTATGGCCCTTTCCTTGCAGTCCTGAAATGGTACAGGAAATCGGGGCGAACCTGCGAAAGGGGGGGGGAATGGAAATGAAGATGCGGACCGCCGGACGGGTGCAGCGGAGCAGGTTTGCCGCCCTTGCCTTCGCCCTCGTGTTTCTCGCCTGCATGGACGCCATGGCCTCGGACGTCGAACGACAGATCCCGGTGACGCGGGACACCTCCGGTAGCGGCTTGACAATAGAGATCTCCCGGGAAGGAACCCGTCAGACCGCGACCCCTTTCCTTACGCTGAACCATCCGACCGCCCAGCGGGTCGAGGACCGGATGGCGAAGCAGATCGACCGTTTGGCGGCGAAGAAGATTCCATCCGGGGCAACCGTCGTGGATCCGGTTCCCGGGATGGGCCCGACCGGAATGCGGCTGGACGATTCCGGGCGACCGGAAACCATCCATTCCTCCCTCCCACCGATGCCCGAGGAGATCACGGTCCGCAGCGTGAAACACTTCCTCAAGGGGCTGCGCGCATCCCGAAAGGGAAAGCCGGCCCCGGCCGTCGTCGCCCCCCCGGAGCAGCGGTTCGGGATGGCCGACACCTCGCGGCGCTGACGCGCCGCCGGTCAGCGGTACTTCTTCCGACGGAACAGGTCCGTCTTCACCGACACGACGCGATCGAGAAACAGGACCCCGTCCAGGTGGTCCATCTCGTGCTGGATCGCCACCGCCTCGAACCCGATCGACTCGATGATCTTCCGCTCGCCGTCGCGGCCCAGAGCGTCAACGAGCACCCACTGGGCGCGCTGGACGTTGGCGGTGTAGTCCGGAACGCTCATGCACCCCTCCCGGACAACCTGCTTCCCCCCCATCGCCAGGATCTCGGGATTGATCAGGACCAGAAGCCCGTGGTTCTGCTCCTGGCTCCCGCGCCGATGCGCGGAAACGTCGGCGATCACGATGCGCCGGAGCATCCCGACCTGGGGGGCGGCGATCCCCACGCCCCCGGGGGAGCAACGCATCGTCTCCAGCAGGTCGTCGATGAACGCAGACACCTCGGCGGTCACCCCCTCGACGGGGGCGGCCTTCTCCTTGAGGACGGGGTCGGGAAAAATGCGGACAGGGAGAACAGCCATGGAGGATCCGGACTATAACTCCAGGGATTCGATCGGGCGCACGGATATGGAGACGGAGAGCTCCTTCCGGATCTTGTCGAAATCGCGCTCGAGTTCCTTCATCTCGACGCTCTCCGGGATGTCCACCTCGAGGACCATCATGTAGACGGGGCGGTCCTTGGCGCCGACCACCTGGGTGTTGAGGTCGGTCACGTTCACGTTGAGTCGGGCCAGCTCCCGCGCCACGGAGTAGACGATCCCGGGACGGTCCGCGCCGTACACCGAGATGATGTGCGGTCTGCCCTCGAACCCCTTTTCCCGGGAGACTTCCTCGTCCTTCAGCGCGTGCAGGGAGACCGTCAGCTTCATGCTGGTCCGCACCGAATCGAAGAAAGGGTTGATCTCCGCGGCCGAGGAGAATTTCGCGTTCGCGATCACGAGGATCATCGCGAACTGCCCGGAGAGGATCGTGCAGGTGGAGTCCTCGATGTTGCAGCCGAGTTCGAAGAGGACGCGGCTCACCTCCGCGACGATCCCCGGCCGGTCCCTGCCCACAACGCTCAGCGCGAAATGTCCCATCCCTGCGGCCCTCCTCCCGTCGTAAGGATGATCGGATGAAAATGATACCACGCCCCCGGATGCGGGATGCGGAAGGGGCGATATTGTGCCCCGGCCGGGTCAGTGGGGGAGGATGGAAAAGAGACTCCCCGCCGACAGGATCCGGATCCGCTTTCCGCGGACGTCGATCAGGCCGTCGTTCTGCAGTTTCTTGAGCGTCCGGGAGAAGGTCTCCGGAACGGTCCCCAGCCGGGAGGCGAGCACGTTCTTGCCGATCGCCAGTTCGAACTCCGCCCCGTCCTTCGCGGGGATGCCGCGCGCCTTCAGTTCCTCCGAGAGATAGAAGACCAGACGCGTCTCCACGTCCTTCAAGGAAAGGCTCTCGGCGAGATCGGTCATCCGCTTGAGCCAGCGGGACAGGGACGCCAGCATCCGGATCGCGACTTTCGGATGGCGCTCCAGCAGGTCGACGAACGGGCGCTTCGGGAGGAAAAGAAGCACCGTGTCGGTGAGCGCCTCGGCGTGCGCGGGATAGCCCCCTCCCTCGAAGATCACCGCCTCGGCGAACGTCTGCCCCGCTTCCAGGACGTGGAGGATCTGCTCCTTCCCCTCTCCGGAGAGCTTGAACACCTTCACTTTGCCGGAAGCCACGATGAAGAACCCGTCGGCGCGGTCTCCCTCCCGGAAGACGGCCTCCTTCTTCGCGAAACGCCGGGAAACGGCCAGACCGTCGAGCCGCCGGAGATCGTCGTCGGGCAAGGTACCGAACAGGGGCGTCTTCCGGAGGATGTCGATCGTCTTGGGGGTCATGCTACCATTCTGATGGATCGGCGGACCGCGTCAAGGCGGGAATTCCACGGGCGGATCCGATCTTCCGGGGGGAGGTGGAAGCGATGGTGAAGGTCGGTTTTGTCGGACTGGGGATCATGGGGGAGCCGATGTGCCGGAATCTCCTGGCGAAGGGCCACGACGTCACGGTGTACAACCGGACACCGGCGAAGATGGGGACGCTGGTCGCCGCGGGGGCGAACGCCGCAACGTCGCTCGCGGACCTCGTCCGCCGCTCCGAGGTAACGATCACGATGGTCTCCGATCCCGTCGCCGTAAGGGACGTCGTCACCGCCAAAGGAGGCCTTCTCGGCGCCTTGTCGGCGGGGAAAACGTACATCGACATGACGACCGTCTCTCCCGAAGCATCGCGCGAGGTCGCGCGCATGATCCGCGATACCGGCGCCGACTATCTCGAAGCGCCCGTTCTGGGGAGCAAGAAGCCCGCCACGGAGGGGACGCTGGTGATCCTCACCGGGGGGGACGCCGGACTCTCCGCCCGGATGGAACCGCTCCTGCTCTCGATGGGGAACCGGGTGATCCACATGGGCGCCACGGGAATGGCGGCCCACATGAAGCTCATCTTCAACCAGATCTTCGGAACGATTCTTTGCGTCTTCGCCGAAGGCGCGCTGACGGGGATGGCGGCGGGGTTGCCGGCGGAAAAGATCCTCGCCGTATTGGAGAGCTCCGTGGTGGCGTGCCCGGCGATCCGCATCAAGGGACCGGACATGCTCGGGGAGCGGGTCTTCACCCCGAACTTCCCCCTGAAGCATGCGCACAAGGACATGCGACTCGCCGTCGAAACCGGGGAGGCGATGGGGATCCCGACGCCGGTAACGAAAGCCGCGTGCGGCCTGTTCGGCGCGGCGCGGGACAAGGGGTTCGGCGACCGGGACCTCTCCGCGGTCCTGAGGGCGCTGACCGACCTGTAGCTCCTAGCGCGGCGTCTCCCGGTGCGATTCGAGGGAGAGATACGCCCGTTCGAGCCCCGACTGCAGCCTCCGGTTCCCGGGGTCGATCTCGATCGCCGCACGGTACTCCCGGATCCCCTCGTCGAGTCGACCGCAGCCGCAGTAGGCGGCGGCGAGGTTCCCCCGCGCGGCGGCGTTCCACGGCTCGAGCTCCACGGCCTGCCGGGCCTCGGCGATCGCCTCCTCGTACCTCCCCTGCCCTGCCAGGAGAACGCTGAGGTTTTCCCGCGCTGCCGCCATCTCAGGGTCGAGATCGAGCGCGCGGTGGTACATGACGGTCGCCTCGTCGAGCCGGCCAAGTCTTTGCAGGGATACCCCGGCGTTATAGTACACGTCGGGCAACCCAGGGTAGTGGCGCTTCGCCTCCACGTACAACCGGAGCGCATCCTCCTCCCGTCCTTTCCGGGAATACCCGGCTCCGAGGGTCTTCAGGAACACCCCCATCATCTCCGTGGGGGCGAGAGAAAGCAGGTACGGCCTTCCGGGACGGATCCGGAACTCCCTCCTGTACCACTCGTCTCCCCAGGATGCGCCGCTCTCGGCGAACTCGACGTTTTGCCGGATCGTTTTCCCCTCAAACCGGACGAAGCAGTGGGACGGGACGTACACCCCCCGGAATGGAACTCCCAGGCGGTCCGCGATGGAAAGATAGAGCATCGAAAGGCCCAGGCAGTTCCCCTTTTTCCGGGCAACGACCGTCTCGAGGAGATAGTTCCCGGGGTCCGAGGGCGACCTGTCGTAGACGAACCCTTCCTCGATCAGGAGAACGCGACGGAAGGCTTCGACGACCTGGCTTTCATCGGAGGCGCGCCTCACCTCGGGACGGAGGCGGTCCGCCAACCGTTGGATCTCGTGCTTCACCAACGACGGCTCCACCGGGAGACCGAGAAGATCGCGGCTCCCCCGGGCGGAATCCCGAAGCAGTTCGGAAAACCAGGGGGACGCTTTCGGAACATCGGTGGAAAGAACGGCGCCCGCCGCCACGCCGGAACGGACACCGCCACAAAGCAGCATGAAGATCACAAACGTCGCGGCTACGGTTCCCCGTTTCACCGAACCCACCCTCCCCGGGCGCCGCCAAGGAATGTGCTACCTTTCCATCATACCTTGTGCCTCCTGCCGGGCGCACCCCCAAAGAGGGAACGGCGCCGGGAGGGATTCTTCCCGGCGCCGTAGTTCCCTTGCGATAACAATGCTTTGCTACGCTACTCGCCGGCCTGGATGTTGGGGAGGCCCCGAAGTTCCGGCGACGCGTTCTGCGCGGACACGTCCATGTTCACCCACCCCTCGCTATCCACCTTCGCACTCCCGGAGCCATCGGGCAACGCCCCGGTCTCCACCGGCTCGCGGATCTCTCCCGCGCTCTGATGCTCCATCCCCGGCTCCGTCCCCCGTTCCATCCCCTGATCCGGCTGGCTCGTGACGGAGGAATTCGCCGGTCCGTACGTGTCCATCCCGTGGTCGTCCGCCAAGGCGGCGACCGCCATGCTTCCCATCAATACGACGACTGCCAGTGCGTAAAGCGCACTTTTACTTGTCATTCCAATGCCCTCCCTTGCGGTCCGTCGGTTGGATGACGATCGCCGACTCCATCTACAGGTAGTGAGATGGCCGGCCGCCGTGGGGAGTTGCGGGCGGGAAACATTTTCAGGATTCGGAAACGGAGTCGATTCTTCCGGAGCGTCTACTCTTCCCGCCCGGCCACGAGGACCGAGATGTTCAGGCGGTGCCGCAATTCGTCGATCGTCGACCCGTGCAACCAGTCGGAGAGGCCCTTGTGGCCGTGGGACCCGACGACAAGCAGCTCCACGTCGTGCCGCCGGATGATCTCCGGGAGGACACGGACGGGGTCGCCGTACCCGAGCTCGGCCTCCGCCTGGATGTCGTGCTTGCCCAATGCGATCGTGTACCGCCGAAGCCGGTCGAGGTCCTTCTTGCTCTCCGTGTCGGTGATCTCCCCCCCCATCGCGGCCGCGCCCGCGCTCTCGACGCAGTGGACCAGCAGCAGGGGGCACCGGTTCGCCGTGGCGAGACCCGCGGCCCGGGAGAGGACCTCGGCGTCCGCTTCCCCGAAATCGAGCGCCGCCGCGATCTTCCGGAACGGCGACGCGGGCTCCACCCGCTCCACCGCTGGACGGTGGACGTCGTGGGGGAGCCGCTTCTTCCGCGCCGCGAAGAAGAACGGTTCCACCAGGATGTAGACCAGCAAGGCTCCGATGGCGATGGCGAGGGGGAGGGCCGCGTACCGGGCCGCCGCTCCCGCCGCCCCCCCCTTCGCCAGCCAGCCCCCGACCTCGTCGATCACGAGCATCACGTTCAGGACGATGATGATGCCCGCGCACGCCCAGGCCAGCGTCTTCACCCACGGACGGATCACGAATCCCCCCATCAGGCTCCGGTCGCTCACCATGTGGATGAGAGGGATCACCGCGAACGACAGCTGCATCGAGAGAAGCACCTGGCTGAAAACGAGGAGCTCACCCGTCGCCCCCTCCCCGGACAGAAGGATGACCGCCACGGTGGGAACGATCGCCATCGCGCGGGTCAGGAGACGGCGGAGCCACGGCCGCAGCCGGATGTTCACGAACCCCTCCATCACGATCTGCCCCGCGAGCGTTCCGGTGATCGTCGAGCTCTGGCCCGCGCAGATCAGGGCGACGGCGAAGACGATCGGGGCGAGCCCGCTCCCCACGAGGGGGGCGAGAAGCCGGTGGGCGTCCTCGATCGAGGCGACGTCCGTGTGGCCCGACCGGAAGAAGACCGCCGCCGCCATCACCAGGATCGCCGCGTTGATGAAGAAGGCGATGTTCAGCGCCACGACCGAGTCGATGATGTTGTATTTGAGGGACTGGTGGATCCCCTTCGCGGTCTTCACGACCTTGCGCGACTGGACGAGGGAGGAGTGAAGGTAGAGGTTGTGCGGCATCACGGTCGCCCCGAGGATGCCGATCGCGTAGTACAGGGCGTCCCGGTCCGGCAACGAGGGCAGGAAGCCGCCCGCGAGGGCCGGGAGGTCCGGGCGGGAGAGGATGATCTCGAGCAGGAAACAGCCGCCGATGGTCCCGACGAGGACGATGATGAACGCCTCCATCTTCCGGATTCCCGCCTGGTGCAGGAACAGGATGAGGAACGTGTCGAGCGCCGTGATGAGGACCCCGTACATCAGCGGGAGGCCGAAGAGCAGCTGCAGCCCGATCGCCGACCCGATCACCTCGGCGAGGTCGGTCGCACCGATCGCCACCTCGCACAGGACCCATAGCGCCGCGTTGATCACGCGCGGATACCGGTCGCGGCACGCTTGGGCGAGATCCCTCCCGGAGACCAGCCCCAGCCGCGCCGAGAGGGATTGCAGCAGCACGGCCATCAGGTTCGACATCAGGAGGACCCAGATCAGCGCGTACCCGTAGCGCGACCCGGCGGCGATGTCCGTGGCCCAGTTCCCCGGGTCCATGTACCCGACCGATACGAGGTACGCGGGCCCGGCGAAAGCGAAGAGGCGCCGGAGGAACCCGCGCGACGCCGGGATCGAAACGGTCGAGTGGACTTCGGAGAGGGAGTTATCGTCGGGCATCGATCCCCTCCGCCGCCGGCAGCTCAAGGGAGAACTCCACGCCCTCTCCCCCCGGCAGGTTCCGGACCGAAAGGGTACCCTCGTGCTCGTCTGCGATACGGGAGCAGATGGAGAGCCCCAGTCCCGTCCCGCCGTCCTTCGTGGTGTGGAACGGGTCGAAGATCCGCTCGAGGTTCCCCTCCGGGATCGGCGGCCCCGTGTTCGCAATCCCCACCCGCACGTACTCCTTTCCTCCCTGCCGCTCCGCCTCGAGCGAGAAGGTCAACCTCCCGCCGCCCCCCGGCGCCATCGCCTGCACCCCGTTCAGAGCGATGTTCAGCAGCAGCTGCACCAGCAGGTCCCGGTCCCCCGTCACCTTCGGGAGGCTCCCGGCCCCGCGCGCCGCCACGACCGTCTCCACCCTCTCCTGGCGCGCCTGGGTGGACACGAGCGACACGACGCGGTCGATCAAGGATTCCGGCTCCACCGGCCTGCGGTGCGCGGGGATCGGCCGCGCGAAGGAGAGGAACCGGTCGGCGGTCTGGTCGAGCCGGTCGATTTCGGCGATGTGCAACTCGAGCATCCGCCGCTCGGGAACGTCTTCCGGGACGGCGTCCCGCAGGATCTCCGCGGTCCCCTTCAGGGCGTGGAGCGGGTTCTTGATCTCGTGAGCGATCCCCGCCGTCATCTCGCCCAGCGCCCCGAGCTTCCCCGCGCGGATCAGCTGCGCCTCGATCCGCCGCTGCTCCGCGAGGGCGTCCCCCAGCCGGGTCGCCAGCCGTTCCTGCTGCTCCCGCTCCCGGCGCTCCCGGTCGACCAGCAGGCCCGCCACGACCGCAACCACATTATAAAGGAGAATCTCCAGCCCCTTTTCGAGAGCGTCTGCCGGGTCCTGCACCAGGAAACTCGTGTAGGCGTGGGGGAGATAGACCAGGGAGGCGAACACCGAAACGGTGACCCCGCCCCGCAAGCCGCCGGAAAAGGCGGCGAACAGGATCGGCAGGTAGTAGAGCCGGCGGAGAAGGTCGTGCCCCCACGGGTGCTGCGCCCCGGTACGGTAGTGAAGGACGGTGATCACGAGGCACGGGATCCACGCGGAGAGCACCATCTTCGTCGTGAAGATCGGCCGCAGGTCCTCCAGCACCCCCCGGGCGATCCCCCCGCGCGCGTGTTCAGGCATCGCGGCGAAGCCCGTACTTCCCGATCCGGTAGACGAGGATGTGCCGGGGGATCCGCAGGAACAAAGCCGCCTGCGTGATGTTCCCCCCCTTCAGCCGCAGCGCGTCCTCGATCACCCGCTTCTCGAGATCCACCAGGGAAAGCCCCTCGGCCGGAAGCGGGGGGAACGCGGCGGAAGCGTCTTCCGCGGTCTCCGCACCCGAGCCTCCCGGCGCAGGCGGGAGATCCTCGACGGAAACCTCCTCCCCGCGGCAGAGGATGACCATCCGCTCGCAGGCGTTCTTAAGCTCCCGCACGTTGCCCGGCCACGGGCGCCTCGAAAGCTCGGCGACCACAGCGGCGGGGGCCGTGATCTCCCGTCCGCCGGCAAATTCGGTGACGAAGCATTCGACCAACCTGGGGATATCCTCCGGGCGTTCCCGCAGCGGAGGGACGGCCAGTTCGACGACGTCCAACCGGTAGTAGAGATCCTCCCGGAAGGAACCGTCGCGAATCCGCGCGCGCAGGTCCCGGTTCGTGGCGGTCAGGATGCGGACGTCCACCGGCACCGGTACGTCGGCTCCAACCGCGTCCACCACCCTCTCCTGGAGCGCCCGAAGCAGCTTCCCCTGGAGCGCCCGCGGGATCTCGGCGATCTCGTCGAGGAAGAGGGTCCCGCCCGATGCCTGGCGGAACCGCCCTGCGCGGTCGCGTACGGCTCCCGTGAAGGCGCCGCGGGCGTGCCCGAACAGCTCCGACTCAAGCAGATCCGCCGGGATCGCCGCGCAGTTTACCGCCACGAACGGCCCCTCGGCCCGCTGGGATCGCACGTGGATCCGCCGGGCGAGGACCTCCTTCCCCGTGCCGCTCTCTCCCGTAATGAGGACGGTCGCGTCACTCGCGGCCACGCGATCGGACAACTCGAGCAGCCGCCGCATTGCCGCGGAAACGGAGACGATGTCCCGTTCGACACCGGAGGCGCGGATCCGCAGGTCGCGCACCTCGGTGGCCAGCCGGCGCCGATCGAGCGCCTTCGCCACCGCGAGCAGGAGCTGGTCCCGGTGGAACGGCTTCCCGATGAAATCGTACGCCCCCTCCTTCATCGCGGCCACGGCGGTCTCGACGTTTCCGAAGGCGGTGATGACGAGGACGGGGACGTCGGGGGATCCGGCACGGATCTTCCGGAGCACTTCCATCCCCGAAATGCCGGGCATCTTGAGGTCGGTGATCACAAGATCGAAGGGGGAGGCCGCGAACGCGGAAAGGCCTTGCGCCCCGTCTTCCGCGCAGGCAACTTCATACCCGGCTTTCCGGAGGTTGAACAGCGCCACCTCACGTCCCGCCGGGTCGTCGTCGATGAAGAGAATCCGTCCTGGCATATCGCCTTCCCCGGCCGGGCTTTCCGCCCGTGCCGGTCGTGTTCATTATCCGGTGCGGGTCGCGGGAACACAACGATGGAATGCCTCGCTCCCCGCGGGCTGGGGACGGGGTGCGAGGAGGAGCGAATCCGGAGACGAGAAGGGCCGGCCCGGAGGCCGGCCCTCGGAAGATGCGCGTTGTGCCGCTCCCCCGGTCAGAATCCCGGGATAAGGAAGGAAAACCCGCCGTTGATGCGCTTCTCCGATCCCGTCTCCACCACGTTGTCGAATGTCTGGGTCAGGACAAGGTCGCCGAATACGGCCCCCCATTGGACCTTGGGTTCGTAATACGCAAACCCGATTGCCCCGTCCAGAAGGAGGTCCTCCGGGTCGGACGGGTTGTCGATCCAACACTGCTGCAGCGTGATGGAGAAGGTATCGTATTGTCCGGAGAATGTGTTGTCGATCACCCCGTTGCCGTTCACGTCGGTCCACACGATGTCGTAGTGCCCCGGCTGGTTCGGAGCACCCGGCAATGTGTCGCACGCAACCCGGATCGCATTGCCGCTGCCGGCGGCCTCCAGCGCCGTGCGAAGGTCCTCGATGACATTGGCCATCTCCATCGACAGGTCGATGAGGGAAAAGACCCCCTGGCGCATGTAATACACGAACGACGCGACCCTCTGATAGAGGGGGGCCGTGTCATCCTCCCACAGGTCGTAAAACGCTCCCCAGGAATAGAATACACCCGGTGCGTAGACCCCATCGTCATTGTCGTCGTATTCGGACAACATCCCCCGAGCCCCCGACTGCACGGACACGGTCACCCGGATCCTGCCCGGGAAGGTCGCGTCTCGGGAGGTGATCAGCAACTGCCCCGCCGTAGGATCGTTTACGTCGTTCCAGCGGAACGTCTGGCTCACGACGACCTCGAGGTTCCCGAACAGCGCACCCCCCGTCGGTGTAGCCGTGTCCGGCCACAGGATCGGAACGGCGACGTTGTCGGCGATGGTGGCGTCCAGCGTGGCCGTGTCGTAGGTTCCGGACATCCAGGGCCCATCCGTTGCCGGTGAAAGGATGAACCTCGATCGGGATCCCGTGACCGTCAATGGGCCGACACCGGCCCTTGGAGGCCCGAAGACGTAGTCGAGGTTCGTTTGCGGAGTGGCGGGGGCGACGTCCCCCCCGCTGCCGCCGCCGCAGGCGGGCAGCAACGTCAGCAGTCCGATCAGCGCCATCGTGTGAAAAAACCGGAACTTTCCACCACTTTTCGATCCCGGACTGTCCATCGCGTCAACCTCCTTTCGGGTCGCTAAGAAGCGCTGGAACCGCAACGGGTTGGGAAGAAAAAGAATCGCGTTTGGAATTTCGACCCCGGGAGGATCGTCCAGCCCACCGCGCCGATTCGTGTGAAGGGTCCGGAAAACAGGACGGAAGGCATCCGCTCACCCCGCAATGGAGATGCGATACGGGCCGCCGTCCATAACTATATCTATGTATTCATATGTATTCAAGCCGAAACCACGGGCCGGAAAACGGACGATTCCGTGGGCGTCCGTCCCGAAAGGTGTGGTATTTTCCAACGAGGAATCGACCTGACGAAAGGATGGGAACGTGCGCTTCCGCCGCTTCGACAAGAAGAAGATCCTGCTGTTCCTGGCGATCCTCGGGCCGGGGATCATCACGGCGTCCGTCGACAACGACGCGGGCGGGATCGCCACGTACTCGATCGCAGGGGCGCACTTCGGATACGCGCTTCTGTGGACGCTCATCCCGATCACGGTTGCGCTGATCGTCGTCCAGGAGATGGCCGCGCGGATGGGCGTGGTCACGGGGAAGACGCTGGCGGATCTCATCCGGGAGAAGTTCGGCGTCCTGCCGACCTTCTATCTCCTGGTGGCGCTGGTGTTCGCCAACCTCGGGAACACGGTCGCGGAGTTCGCCGGGTGGGCCTCCGCGTGGGAGATCTTCGGCGTCAGCAAATATTTTTCCGTGCCCGTCGGCGCGGCGGCCGTCTGGTTCCTCGTGGTGAAAGGGACGTACCGGGTCGTGGAGAAGATCTTCCTCTTGGCATGCCTCATCTTCCTCGCCTACCCCGTCGCCGCATACCTCGCGGGCCCCGACGCCGCCGTGGTCGCTCGCAACCTCGTGGTGCCGGACCTTCGCGTCAACGCCGAATACATCACCCTGCTGATCGGAATGGTGGGAACGACGATCGCCCCCTGGATGCAGTTTTACCTTCAGTCCGCCGTGGTGGAGAAGAACCTGCAGGTGGAGGAGTACGCGCTGACGCGGACCGACGTGATCTTCGGGTGCCTCGTGACCGACATCGTGGCCCTGTCGATCATCGTGGCATGCGGCGCCACCCTGTACGTGAATGGGGTCCACATCGAGAACGCCAGCGACGCCGCCGTGGCGCTGGCTCCGCTGGCCGGAAGATACGCTTCCACGCTTTTCGCGATCGGACTTGCGAACGCGTCGCTGTTCGCCGCGTCGATCCTGCCCCTCGCCACCGCGTACTGCGTCTGCGAGGGGATGGGCTGGGAGTCCGGGATCGACAAGGACTTCCGCACGGCGCCGCAATTCTTCTGGCTCTACACCGGACTCATCGTCCTCGGGGGGGGACTGGTCCTCTATCCGCGAGCCCCCCTGCTGCTGATCATGTACCTGTCCCAGGTGATCAACGGAGTGCTGCTCCCGTTCGTCCTCATCTTCATTCTCAAACTGATCAACGACCGGGAGTTGATGGGAGAGCACGTCAATTCGAAGGCGTTCAACGGGATCGCCTGGGCGACCACGGTGGTCATGATCGTCCTCACCGTCCTCCTGCTGGCGGTGACCATCTTCCCCGGACTCCCGGGAGCGCTCGGCCTGTAGGAAACTACATCATCCGGCGCTTTTTGCGCGAGGCGGGCGGCAGGAGGAGGTCGACGACGTCGTCCACGGTGACCACCCCGAGGAGGCGGTTCTCCTCGTCGACGACCGGCAGGGCGAGCAGGTTGTACTTGGAGATCAGCGCGGCGACCGTCTCCTGGCTGGTTTCCGCGTTGGCCGTCTTGAGCTTTGTGTGCATCACTTCCGACAGCCGCTTCCCCGGTTCCTCGATCAGAAGGTCGCGCAGCCCGACGACACCGAGAAGCCTCTCTGCCTCCACCACGTAGATGTAGTAGACGTGCTCGATCTCCCCCGCTTCCACCTTGAATCGCTCGAGCGCCTCCTCCACCGTGATTCCGGGCGGCCACGCGAGGCACTCGTTCGTCATGAGCCCTCCCGCGGTGTCCTCCTCGTGGTGGAGCAGTTCGTGGATGTCCTGCGCTTCCTCCCGCTCCATCAACTGCAGGAGTTCCTGGGCCTTCTCCGCGGGGAGGTCCGCGAGGATGTCCGCCGCCTCGTCCGGCGGCATCTGCTCGATGATGTCGGCCGCCTGTTCCTTGTCCATCTCGGAGATGAGGTCCGCTTGTACCTCCGGCTCGAGCTCGTGCAGGGCTTCCGCAGCGGCCTCCAGGTCGAGTTTCTCGAAGAAATCCTGCCGCTCCTCGGGGGCCAGGTCGCTCATGATCTGGGCGAGGTCCGCGGGGTGCAGGTCCGACACCGCGTCGCGGGAGATGGACAGCGTCAGGGGGTCGAGCCGGGACTCCAGCGGTTGCAGGAACTTCCAGGAGATCAACTGGTGGCGCAGGGGGTGGCGGATCGTCTCGAAGAAGGCGCCGCCGCGGCGCTCGACGCCCAGCCGCCGCAGGATCCCCCGCATCCCCACATCGACGTCGGTGACGTAGGCCGCGCCGCCCTCCTCGGTAAGCCTCACGTCGTTCACCCGCACGACCTTGGCGCCGTTGATGTCGACGATCTGCTTGTCGAGGAGGTCCTTGCGGATGAGGAGATGCTCCTTCGAGGGGGCGGCTTCCGGGATCTCCTCCTCGGTCTTCCGGGAGGAGATGATCCGCTTGTTGAAGATGGAAAGCTCTTCCCAGGGGAGGTAGCGCGTTGTTTTTCTTCTCTCGATGAAGAGGCCGACGGCGCGCGGGAACCGTACCCCCGCCTCCACGGCGATGTCCCGGACGCGGCCGATCTCCTCCCCCCGGGGGTCGAGGACGATCTTTCCGAGGATGTCGCCGACGTACACCTCTCCGATGAACGGCATCTCCCTTTCCTCCTCCGCGAGGACGACTGTTTCAGTGTACGTTCCGGGTTTGAGAAAGGTCAAGGAACGGAAGGACAGGACCGTGGGAGGATACAATGGTCAAGGCACCCAGGACATCCTGCGAGGGATTCGACACGATGACGGACCACAGATGGCGCAACCCGTACAAGATCCTCCCCGCCCTGCGCGCCGTCGTCCAGGGGGCGTATGTCGCCTTCTTCCTGCTGGCGGGGTACGAGTTCCACCTCTTCTACACGCAGATCGTCGCGGGGGCCGCCGTGACGGGAAGCCGCTCGCCCGCGGTGGAGGCTTTCCTGCCGATCTCCGCCCTAATGTCGGTGAAGTATTTCCTGCTCACGGGGAACTACGACGATATCCACCCCGCGGGGCTCACGATCCTCATCGCCGCGCTGGTCTCCGCCTTCCTCGCCCGCAAGGTCCTCTGCTCGTGGGTCTGCCCGATCGGAGGGATCTCCCGGGCGCTGGAGTGGGTCGGAGAGAAATCGATCTGGAAGCGCCGGAAAAAGGAGGTCCTGCTGCCGGTGTGGGGGGACCGGGCGCTCACATCGATCAAGTACCTCCTTCTCGCCTTCTTCCTCTACGCCGTCGTCCTGATGATGGACGCGATGGCGATCATGAAGTTCCAGCGGGGGATGTACAACTTCGCCGCCGATGCGAAGATGCTCCTCTTCTTCACCGAGATGACCGGCGTCACGGCGGTCACCCTCGCGATCCTCGCGCTGCTGTCGGTCGTCGTGAAGAATTTCTGGTGCCGCTACCTGTGCCCGTACGGTGCGTTGCTCGGCCTGGTCAGCTGGATCTCTCCCCAGCGGGTCGTGCGGGACGGATCGTCGTGTATCGACTGCAAGGCGTGCACGCGGGCGTGCCCGGTCGAGATCCGCGTCCACGAGAAACCGTCCGTGTGGACCCCCGAGTGCACCGGCTGCATGTCGTGCGTGGCGGCGTGCCCGGTGGAAGATTGCCTCACGGTGACGCATCGGGGTAAGGCCGGCTGGTCTCCGTACCTCATCCCGCTGGTCGGCCTCGGCACGATCTTCCTGTTCTGGGGCGTCGCCCGCGCCACCGGCCACTGGCAAAGCTTCGTTCCCGACGCCCAGCTCGCCGAGGCGTACCGGCAGGCCAAGGGGCTCCTCCACCCGTAAGGAAGATTTTCTTGCCGGGTGGCACACATTCTGCTTTAGTCTATGCCATGCCTTCGGATGAAGCTCCGGATCGAACTGCCGCGCTCGCCGTCCCGGTGCGTCTTCTCGCGGTACTGTTCCTGTATTCCATCCACAGGGCGTTGTTTCTGTTATACAACCCCGGCCTTTCCCGAGCGGCTCCCTGGCGGGAGATCGCGCATGCCATCGGATTCGGCGTGCGGTTCGACCTCGTTGCGGTGTTCCTGATCAGCGCCCCGCTGATCGCGTTGGCCTATTTCCCCTGGCCGCGGGAGATCCCCGGATACCTTGCGCGCTGGTTCGATCGCCTCTTCCTCCTTCTCCACACCCCGTTTATTTTCCTCAATTGCGCGGACCTGGAATATTTCGGGTTTACCGGCCGCCGGACCACCATGGAGATTTTCCGGATCCGGGGGGACATCCTGGATCAGGCGGGGCAATTGCTGGTCCATTACTGGCAAGTGCCACTTTGGACGTTGCTGAGCGTCGCATTTCTCTGGTGGGTGTGCCGCGCCGTTCCATTGCCGGAGCGGCGCCATCCTTCCATCGTCCGGCGGTTGGTCGTCCTCACGGCGGCATCCCTGGTGACAGTGATCATGATACGTAATTCCTTTCAGTCGAAACCTCTGTTGGTACCGCACGCATTCGCCTACAGCACCCCGCAGGTCGGAAACCTGACGCTCAACACCCCCGTCGGCTTCCTGCAGAGCTACAATCTCCTCCTGGGCGGATCGCTTCCACGAGTCACGTATTTCAAATCGTTGCGCGAGTACTGGTCCCTGCTGGACCCGGGCGCGCGCATCCCACGACCGCGGAATCTGCAGAACATCGTCGTGGTCATTGTCGAAAGCCTGAGTTCCTTCTACGTCGGGGCCGAAAATCCCGACTCCGATCTGACGCCCTTCATCGACCAGATGGCGCGGGACGGCCTGCATTTCCGGAATTTCTACGCCGCCGGACGCCGAACCGTGTACGCTCTTCCCGCCCTGTTCGCAGGAGTTCCCGGCCTGATGG
>Ga0210098_1000239_pt1 | contig 19439 bp, 16 predicted proteins | sample Joice_ThreeSqA_D_FD_184870 | JGI IMG/M metagenome (GOLD analysis project Ga0210098, IMG submission 184870) | Wetland microbial communities from San Francisco Bay, California, USA, that impact long-term carbon sequestration - Joice_ThreeSqA_D1... | ecosystem: Environmental > Aquatic > Marine >...
TGCCCGGTTCAGGTCGGGCTGGAACCAGACCACATCGTTTCCCCGCTTCCGGAGCGCGCTGCTCGTGACGATGCCCAGGAACCCCGGTCCGTAGACTACGACCGTCCCGGACCGCGGGACCCGGTCCCCGATCCGCAGGGTGTCCTCGAGGGAGTCGAACGGAAGGATCGCCGGGTGCTCTTTCCCCAAAACGGGCGGGATCCCCGGTTTCCCCCCGGTGGCGACGAGCAGGACGTCGTACGCCTCCTCGGCGCCGTCGGCAAGGATCACGCGGTTTCCGGCGGAGTCGATCTTCTCCGCCCTTTTCCCATGCCGGACCTGTATCCCCCGGTCCGCCAGCCCCTGCGCCTGGGGATCCACGATCCCCGCGACGTCGGCGCGCCCCATGATCAGTTCGGTAAGGAGCGGCCTAAGGTACGGGGGACCCTGCTCCTCGGTCACCACGACAATGTCGCCCTTCTTGTCCTTCCCCCGTACCGCCTTCGCCGCGGCGATTCCCGCTGGGCCGCACCCAAGGATCAGATACTTCATGTCGCACCTCCTGGAGGGATCGCTTTAGACCCCCCATCTTCTTAATAGTGTAATCCTTGGGTGTCCGTTCGTCGTCCTTTCCGTCGATGAGCGAAAGGAGCGGACTTGAATCGCATTCCCGTCACGATTATCGTAATATCAGAGGCAATCTCATGGGCATCGACATCAATATCCGCATAACGGGCGGCGCCGGGCAGGGGGTTCACACTGCGGGAGGGCTTATTTCGCGCATGGCCGTTGCCGCGGGGTACCACTTCCACTCGACCCAGGATTACATGAGCCGCATCCGCGGCGGGAGGAACTCCTACTCCGTCCGGATGATGGACGTCCCCGCCCGCGCAGGTCGGGCGGACGCGGACATCCTTCTTGCCCTCGATCCGGGACATCTCCCCCGCTTCCTGCCGGGGCTTCATCCCAAGGGGCTCGCCTTGTCCGATACCTCGATCGTCGGCGAGATGGAAAGGGTCACGGCCGCACCGCTGAAGGAGCTCGCCGTTTCCGCCGGAAGCCCGATCCTCGGGAACATGGTGGGGGCGGGGATCGTGGCACACGCTCTCGGCGTTCCCTCCTCCACGATGGACCAGCTCCTCGCCCTCGAATTCCGCGGGGATTTTCTCGAGAAGAACCGGAAGGCGGTTCGGCTGGGGTCCGAGTGGGCTTCGGGGCGCCTGACCGAGGCGTTCCGGCTTCCCCCGGCGCCGTTCCGTCCCCGGATTCTCCTCGCCGGAAACGAGGCCCTCGCCCTGGGCGCCGTGGCGGGAGGATGCAAGTTCGCCGCGGGGTACCCGATGACGCCCGGAAGCAGCATCCTGCTCGGGCTCTCGACGGACGGCCCGCCCCTGGGACTGGTCTTCGAACAGGCGGAGGACGAGATCGCGGCCCTCAATATGGCGATCGGGGCATCCTACGCGGGAGCGCGCGCGATGGTCGCCACTTCCGGCGGCGGTTTCGCCCTGATGGCGGAAGCCCTCTCCCTTGCGGGCATGTTGGAGACGCCGGTGGTGATCGCCTTGGGGATGCGCCCCGGCCCCGCAACCGGAATGCCGACGCGCACCGGGCAGGAGGATCTGGATTTCGCCATCTCCGCCGGGCACGGCGATTTCCCCCGCATGGTCCTCGCCCCCGGATCGGTGAAGGAGGCGTATGCCCTTGCGTTCCATGCCATGGAAGCGACGGAGGCGCACCAGGTGCCGTGCATCCTCCTCACGGACCAGTACCTCGCGGACACGACCGTGGACGTCGGCCCGGAGGACCTTCCCGTCCTCCCCGTCCGCCGCCGGATCGTCCGCGGCGCGGAGGTGCCGAGAAACGCGGACGGAAAGTACCTCCGGTACGCCCTCACGGAAAACGGCATCTCGCCGATGGCCGTTCCCGGGGAGCCGGGAATCACCATCGTGGTCGACAGCGACGAGCACGACGAGGAAGGCCACCTGACGGAAGACCATGGCATCCGCGTCCGCATGGAGGGAAAGCGGGCGCGGAAAGAGGAGGGCCTCGCGGCGGATACGCTGCCGCCGCTGCTCTCGGGTCCGCCGGACGGGGAGGCGGTGCTCGTGGGGTTCGGATCGACGAAGGGCGTGATCGCCGAGGCGCGGGAGATCCTCGCCCGCGAAGGCGTGTCCGTCGCCGCGGTGCACCTGCGGCAGGTATGGCCCTTCCCGACCGGCGCGATGGAGGAGATTCTGTCCCGCTACGGAACGGCGCTGACGGTGGAAAACAACCGACGAGGCCAGCTGGCGCGGCTCATCCGGAGGGAGACGGGGCGGCAGGTCGCGGGAACGGTGTCGCGCTGCGACGGGCTGCCGTTCACGCCGGAGGCGGTGGCAAAGGAGGCCAAGGAGAGGCTATGGGCGGCGCATTCGACACGGCGGTAGAGAGCGCCTGGTGCCCCGGCTGCGGGAACTTCTCGATCCTCAACGCGGTGAAGAAGGCACTGGAGCGCACGGGGAAGGGGAAGCACGAGATCGTCCTGGTCTCGGGGATCGGGCAGGCGGCGAAGCTCCCCCACTACGTGGACGCGAACGTCTTCAACGGCCTCCACGGGCGCGCACTCCCCGCGGCGCTCGCCATCAAGATGGCGAACCCGTCCCTCGAGGTGGTGGTGACCAGCGGGGACGGTGACCTCTACGGGGAAGGGGGGAACCACTTCGTCCACAACATCCGGCGCAACCCGGACATCGCCCTCTTCGTCCACGACAACCAGGTGTACGGCCTCACCAAGGGGCAACCGTCCCCCACGAGCGATCCCGGCTGGACCGGTTCGCTGCAACGGTCGGGCGTGATCTCCGGACCCTTTCCGCCCCTCACCGTGGCGATCGCGCTCGGGTGCGGATTCGTGGCGCGGGCGCTGGCTTCGGACGTGGAGCACACGGCGGAAATGATGTACCAGGCGATCGCCCACAAGGGGTTCGCCCTCGTCGATATCCTTCAGCCGTGCGTCTCGTTCAACAAGAAGAACACGTACGAGTGGTACCGGAAGATGGCGTACCGCGTTCCGCAGGATCACGACCCGTCGGACCGGCAGCGGGCCTTCGCCCTGTCGCTGGAATGGGAGGAGAGAATCCCGGTGGGGGTTCTCTACCGTAAGGAGCGCCCCGCTTTCGAGGAGGTGCACCCGGGGGTCGGGGATCCGCCGCTGCACGCCCGGCAGACCCCCGAGGATGCGATCCGGGCGCTGATCCGGAAGCGCGTGCTCGACCTTCCGTAAAATCGGGCGGAACCCGGCTTCTCCGTCGCCTATTTCGGCGGAACCGGGGCCGGCACCATGTTGCGGACGGGGGGAAGGGACGTGATATAGGCGAAGATCGCCTTCAGGTCCCTGTCGCTCGCCTGCCGGATGCTCTCCCAGGGCATCGGCGGCAGGATGGTGCGACCACCGGCCGTCTTTCCCGTCCGAAGGGCCTGGAGAAACGCTTTCTCCGTCCACGCGCCGATTCCGGTTTCCTTGTCGGGGGTGAGGTTCGACGCGAAACTGATCCCCCAGGGACCGGCCCAACCGGTCAGGTCGTTGGTGAACAACCCGCCCCAGGACTTCGGCCCGATAACGCCCACCGGGACCGCGGGAACCTTCTCCGATGAGGGGAATCCCGAGAGAAGCCGCTTCGTGTCCAACGCGGGACCTTTATCGGTCATGAGTTTCGGCGTGTGACAGTCATGGCAACCCCCGAAGGTTACCAGGTACTTTCCACGTGCAAGCGTGGCCGATTTCGGTGTCGACGCCGGAGCCTTCAATGCCGGAGACTCCGCCGCCGGTGCGCTTGCGACGAAACAGCACGCCAACCCCAGGACACAGATGGGTTTCCACAGCGTGTTCATCCCCGCACCTCCCCGCGATGTCGGTTGGCCAACAAAATCATGGTGTGCCCTGGGGAGGGGTATGTCAAAATAAAACCGCAGGGGGGAACCTTCCTCGGCGGGAATGAACGCTGGCAAGCAGGCCGGCCCGTTGGGCCTCAACCTTCCATCTCTGCCCGGATCGATTCCATGACCTCCCTGAACGACTCCAACGCAACGTCGGCCCCGTTCATTGCCGGTCTCTCCGTTCTCCTTTCCGATATCCCTTCCGACGAGACCAGGATATTCACGAGGGCATCGGAACTCAGAAACCCCTTCCGACCGCACCCCCCGCAACATTCGACGGCCCCGGCGATTTTCTTCGGATCCGCCGGGTCCCGGCGAAATATGTAGACGACGTACCTCTCCAGGGCGCCCTCCCTTCACCCCCGCGGGGTCACATCGCCGGCGCTCACACGGCGTGGTGGATCAGCATGGGAATCCTGACGTTGCCGCTGGTTCTTTCCGTCCTGAGGTGAGGCAGGATGTTCATCGCCACCTGCGGATCGGCCGAGGTGACGATCATGTCGCAACGTTTCTCCTCCGCCAGTTTCAGCACGCCGTGCAGGGGGGATTTACACGACAAGTGCACCGTCTCACACGGGATCCCCCGGTCCGCGCACATCTTCTCCGCCGATTCCAGCGCCTCTTTCGCCAGGCGGACTTTCCTCTCCTCGGCGGCCATCTTGGCATCCTTGCCGGCCCTGGCCGCCCCGGACCACTTCAACTCGTCCAGGCCGTAGATCTTCCGGAGTTCCTGCCAGGTGAAGTCTCCCGTGACGTAGGCCGCCGTCACCTTTGCGTGCATGGATTCGGCAAGGAGCACCCCGAGGCAGGTATCCTTGGAGCAGCCCTCGCACCCGTTCCGCATCAGCAGGACGTTCTTGTACATGTCCTCACCCTCCTTCCCGCATCCCCGCCTGGAATGCGCCTGGGGTTGATCGGCGTACGCCGGGACCGATTCCATCGCGCCGGCGGGAGCGGGCCTCGAGCCGCGCGCCCGCATCACGCTCCTTTTGATGGGAAGTCTACGACCGGCGAGGGGACGGATAGGGGACAGATTACCGCCCGGCCACCTCGGGGGATACCCCGCCCGGATAGATCCGCCGAACGAGGGCTCCCAGCGACAGTCCCTGGACGATGATCGAAAACACCACCACGATGTAGGTCATGACCAGGATGACGTCCCGCTGCGGGCCGATGGGCAGGGAGAGCGCCAGCGCCACCGAGATCCCGCCGCGCAAGCCTCCCCAGGTCAGGATCCGGACCGCTCCGGGGCTGAAGGCCCGGAGGGGACGCAGCGCGCCGACCGTCAGCCCGACGCTGGCCCACCGGGCCAGGAGGGCGACCCCGATCCCCGCGATCCCGGCGATGATGTACGCCCGGTTGAACGGGATCACCTGGATCTCCAGCCCGATCAGCAGGAAGAGCAGGGCGTTCAGGATCTCGTCGACCAGTTCCCAGAACGCGTCGAGGTGCTCGCGGGTCACGTCGGACATCGCGAAGGCCCGCCCGTGGTTCCCGATGAGAAGCCCGGCCACGACGATCGCGATCGGGCCCGACGTGTGCAGCTTGTCCGCCAGCGTGTATCCCCCCATGACGAGGGCCAGCGTGATGATCACCTCCACCTGGTAGTTGTTGACCTGTTTGAGCATCCGGTACGCCAGAAAACCGAAGAGCAGGCCGAGCGCGGCACCGCCCACCGTCTCCGTGAGGAACAGGGAAAGGGCCTTCCGGGCCGTGACGTCGACCCCTCCCCCGGCGAGCTCCAGGAGGATCACGAAAACGACCACGCCGATCCCGTCGTTGAAAAGGGACTCGCCGGCGATCTTGATTTCCAGGCTTTTCGGGATCCCGACGGTTTTCAGGATCCCGAGGACGGCCACAGGATCGGTGGGCGATATGAGGGCGCCGAAGAGCAGGCAATGGATGAAGGGGATCGGTATCCCCAGGACCGTGAGGAGCAGCCAGGAGAGCCCCCCGACGATGAACGTCGAGGACAACACGCCCGCCGTCGCCAGCAGCGCGACCGCCCACTTCTGCCCCGACAGCTCGTCCAGCTTGATGTGGAGGGCCCCGGCGAAAAGGAGGAAGGAGAGCATCCCGTGGAGAAGCGTCTTGTTGAAGTCGATCCCTCTGAGGATCTCGGCCGACTGCCTCTGGACCGCCCCCAGGCCGAACGCCCCCATCCCGGCGATCCCCAGCGAGACCAGCATGGAGATGAGCATCACGCCGACGGTGGTGGGGAGCCCGACGGTACGGTAATTGACGTAGCTGAAGAGCGCCGTCAGGACGATCAGGACGGCCGCGATCTCGAACAGCCCCATGGCCCCCCCGGTGCCTGCGATCCCTCAAACAATCCCTGCGCAGACCATTGCATGCCCCGTCCTATTCGCTCACCCATTGCCGCGCCGCCGCCAGTTCGCTGTTGCCGAAAACCCTGACTTGTCCGGGAATGACGAAGCCGAACGTCTTCATCGCCGTTCGGATCCACCCCACATCGGTGACCACGGCAACACGTTCCCAGGCATTGAGATGCCGCAACCCCACCTTGGCGTCGTCCCACACCGCTTTCGCGTCGAACCCCGTGAACTCGTTTCCGAGGTGATAAAGGAAGCGGATCCGCTTTCGCCGTGCAAGCATCTCGTCGACGGCCGGGATGAGCACCGACTCGTAGTCGGCCCCGGTCACTTCTCCCTTCGCTTCAAAGCCGAGGACATTGTCCGGCAACCCCTTCATCCGTTCCAGCATGGTGCCACCCCTTTCGGTCAAATGGTTAATAAACGGGGCAGGTCCTTCGCCGGCAGTTGGAGCGGTCTCACGGATCAGAGTCCTTCCAGGACATCGCCGGCGCACCGGTGGATCTCGACCGTTACGTGAACCAGGCCGAGTTCCCCGGGCAGGAGATTGTAGTAATCATCGGGATCCCGGGGGAGGGAAGAGACGATCGCGATCTCCGCCGCATAGATCCCCGGGCCCACGGACCACACGTGCAGGTCGGAGACCCGGTTGTCCCCTTCCGATTCGATCGACTTCCGGATCGCACCCAGCATCTCGTCGGGGGCCTGCAGGTCGAGAAGCACGCGAGCCGACGCGCGGAGCAGCCCCCAGGACCAGCGAACGATGAGCGTGGCGCCGACCAGGCCCATGATGGGGTCCAGCCACTGCTGCCCCAGATATTTCCCGAAGAGGAGGGCAAAGATCGCAAGGAAGGAGGTCAGGGCGTCCGCCATTACGTGAAGATAGGCGGAGCGGAAGTTGTGGTCGTGACGGTCGGACACGTGTCCGCCAAGAATGAAAAGAGACGCACCGTTGACGATCAGGCCCAATACCGCAACGAGAATCGCCTGGTTGAACCGGATGACCACCGGCGAAAGAAGCCGCGCGATACTCTCCCAGGCCATGACCAGGGCGAAGAGCGCCAGCATCGTCGCGCTCGCGAACGCCGCCAGCGAACTCACCTTGCCGGTCCCGAAGTTGAATCGCGTATCCCCGGCGTGGAAACGGGTATAGCGGTAGGCGAAAACCGAAATGGCGAGCGCCGAGGCGTGGCTCCCCATGTGGAGCCCGTCGGCCAGGAGCGCCATCGAGCCGAAGACGATCCCCGCCCCGATCTCGACGATCATCGTCAGGATCGTGACGACGCTGACGATCAGGGTTCGCCTTTCGGCGGATCTTTTCTCATCCTGGCCGAACGTGTGGTTGTGCACCCACCGTTCGACGGATTCCGTGTGCATGCCGCTCTCCCTGCCTCCCGGACCGCATCCCTTGGCAAGTATATTATGGCGCCGGATCGGATGGATATAGACCGCGCGATCCTGATAGGGTGGGGATGCCGCTTCGGTTCAGGGGATTCGAGAGGAACCGGAATACCGGAGGTGCCGCGTGATCCTGCCCGCCCACAAAACCCGTATCGTCTGCACCATCGGCCCGGCGTCCGAATCGCCGGAGGTCATCGACCAACTGCTCCTTGCGGGGATGAACATCGCCCGGTTGAACTTTTCCCACGGGATCTTCGAGGACCACCGGCGGGTCATCGAAAACCTCCGCGGCGCCTCCCGCAGGACGGGCCGACCGCTCGTCGTCATGGCGGACCTCCCCGGGCTGAAGATACGCATCGGCGTCATGTCGTCAGAGCCGGTCCTGCTCCAAACGGGGAGGTCGTTCACCCTCACGACCGATGCCATCGTGGGCGACGCCACCCGCACATCGGTCGACTTCCGCCGCCTCCCCGCATCGGTCCGGAAGGGAAACACCCTGTATCTGAACGACGGGGTCATCCGGCTCGAGGTGGAGGAGGTCCGGGGGAACGACGTGACGTGTCGCGTGATGGCCGGGGGCGAGCTCCGCTCGCGCAAGGGGCTCAATGCGCCCGGCGTCGACCTCGGGATCGACGCCTTTACCGCGCGAGACAAGGAGTGCCTGAAGTTCGCACTCGAGAACGGCGTCGACGCGGTGAGCCAGTCCTTCGTCGCCTCGGCGGAAGACCTCCACAAGGTGCGTCGCGCGGCCCACGCAGCGGGACACAACCCGTTCCTCATCGCCAAGATCGAGCGCGCGATCGCCCTCGAGCGGATCGACGGGATCCTAGAAGCCGCGGACGGCATCATGATCGCCCGGGGGGACCTCGGGGTCGAGATCCCGATCGAGCGTATCGCCATAGAGCAGAAGCGGCTCGTCCATCGCGCGAATCTCCTCGGGAAACCGGTCATCACGGCGACGCAGATGCTCGAGTCGATGACCGGGAACGCCCGCCCGACCCGCGCCGAGACCACCGATGTCGCCAACGCGATCATCGACGGCACCGACTGCGTGATGCTTTCCGGCGAATCCGCCGTGGGGAGATACCCGGTCGAGGCGGTGCGGACCCTCGCCCGGATCGCGGGGGCGGCGGAACCGTACCGGACGGGCACATTCGTTCGCGAGGCCATGAAGGCGGTGATCGATTCGGGAACTGCCGGTCCTTCCGACCTTGTCTCCATGAGCATCGGGAACGTCCTCGCGGGGATGTCCGTCGCTGCCGTGTTTGTCCCGAGCCGCAGCGGATCCACGGCACGCCAGCTCGCCCGGTTCCGTTTTCCCGTATGGATCACCGCCGCGTCCACCAGCGGGGAGACCTGTCAAGGGCTTCGTTTCTCGTGCGGCATCCACCCGGAAAAACTGGACGCGGCACCCGGGGACTGGCGTTCATGGGCGAAACAGTGGGTGGCGGCGCAGGGCATTCCGGGGGAGTACCTGATCCTGATCGAGGGACCCTCGCCGGACAGCCCGGATGTGGCGCAACGACTCGAAGTCATCGATCTTCGCGGCGGAATCGAGCCCCGCGGGAGATAAATGGACACCATCCAAACACTCCTTCCCGCCCTCGAACATTTCCGGATGCTCGGCTACTGGGTTGTCCTGCTTTTATCCCTCCTGGAGTCCCTCGCGTTCGTTGGATTCGTGGTGCCAGGCGCCGTGGTCGTCGTTTTCGCCGGCTCCCTGGCGGCGAAGGGGTATTTCGATCTCGGCGACCTGGTCTGGTTCGCCTCCGCGGGGGCGATTCTCGGCGACGGCATCAGTTTCCGATTGGGCAAGGGAGGGCATATCCGCTTCCGGGAAGAGAACCGGATTTTCAAGCCGGGCCTTCTGGAAAAGGGGAAGGTCTTTTTCGCGCGCCATGGGGGCAAAAGCGTTTTCCTCGGGAGGTTCGTCGGCCCGATCCGGGCCATCATTCCATTTGTCGCCGGGGTTTCCGGAATGGCCCCGAAGAGTTTTTACCTCTGGAACGTCACGAGCGCGATCTTTTGGGCGGGTACCCACCTGCTCGCCGGGTATTTCCTGGGACAGGCATGGCGCGCGGTGGGAATATGGTCGACGCGCTTCGGCGTCGTACTGGCCGCATTGCTGCTGCTGGCGATCGGCGCCTATTGGTTGAAGAGGTTCGTCGAGAGACGAGGGAGGGCGTTCATCGAGTTCATCGGATCGCTGTTTTCGTCGCTCGGAAAGACGATCGCCGCCGATCCACGCGCCCGGAAACTCGCCGCGAAACATCCCGCCTTCCTCGCATTCGTCGGAAAACGGCTGGACAGGACGGTTTTCTCCGGCCTGCCCCTCACGCTGCTCGGCACCGCATTTCTCTACATCCTGCTGCTCTTGGGAGGGGTGATCGAGGACGTGCTGTCCATGGACCCCATCGTCGCGCTCGACAGCCGCATCGAGAACCTCCTGTACGCCTTCCGCGATCCCCTGCTGGTCAAGGTCTTCCTCTGGGTTACCCTCCTGGCGAAAGCGCCGATCGCCCTGGGGTTCGCGCTGTTTCTGGTTGTCCTCTTTTTCCTCCGGGGCCGGCGGGAATTCATCCTCCCCTTGATGGTGACGGTGGGCGGAAGCGGCCTGTTCAACCTCCTCGGGAAGGTGGCCTTTCATCGGCAAAGACCGGCCGGCGTGGGCGTCTACGCCGAGGCGTCCTTTTCCTTCCCGAGCGGCCATTCCACCACGGCGATGGCCCTCTACGGATTTGCGGTCTACTGTCTGTGGCGCCGGGCGGCGACGTGGGGAATGCGCCTGAATGTCCTCTTCGCCGGAATCTTCCTCGTCGCGTCGATCGGGTTCAGCAGGCTCTACCTTGGAGTCCATTTCCTGAGCGACGTCCTGGGTGGATACCTGCTGGGCCTGTTGTGGCTGGTCATCGGCATCTGCATGGTCGAATGGAATCCCAGGAAAGAACGTCCTCCGGCGGCCCCTGCCCTCGCGCCGGTTCCGGCCGGGATCGTCACTGCGGGGATGGCGCTCGCCTTCGTCGCCTTCTACGTGGTTTCCGGTCTCCGTTACAGCCCTGCCCCGTACCTTCCTCCCCCCCGTACGACGACCGTCGTGGAGGCGGCGGACATCCTGCAGAGGTTCGACCACGCGCTGCCGAAATACACGGGGAACCTTCTCGGCGACCGGCAGCAGCCGTTGGGCATGGTCGTTGTCGCTTCCGGCGAAAAAACCGTTGCCGATGCCTTCGCCAGGGCCGGATGGGTCGCGGCCGACCCCCTGAGCGCCGGCACGATGATCGAAATGCTCGGGGCGCTGTTATCGAACTCGGAGTATCCGACGGCGCCCGTGGCCCCTTCGTTCTGGAACGGACACGTCAACGACCTGGCCTTCGAGAAAGCGACACCGGCGCGGACCCTTAGGGAACGGCACCAGGCAAGACTGTGGAAGGCCGATATCGGAACGCCGGACGGCCGGGTGGTTTATGTCGGGGCGGCGGTTTTCGAATCCGGACTGAAATGGCAGGTGGTTTACCGGATCGGGCCGGACCTCGACACCGAACGGGAAGGATTGCTCCGGGACCTGCTTGCCGCCGGGGTGGTCGCTTCTGCCGGACAGACCGGATTCGTACCCCCGATGACGGGGAGGAATTCTTTCGGAGACCCGTACTTTACCGCCGGAAACCTCGTGACCATTTACCTGAAGTGACCCGCACGGATCCGCCGCAACTTTAGGACCGCTCCGATTTAACCCGGGGGAGGCGTTTGCGTTCCTGCAATACTCACACGGTAAACCTCCCCGCGAAACTTCGGAATCCGCATCTGTCCGAAACGCGTGCCGCTGTTTGTCCTGATTTCGCATCGGTGTTTGTCCCATGGCGGGTTTTCCTCTAAACAAGATCGGGAAAATTTCCGATAACGATATTTATGGACTCCTACCCTTTCATGATCGCCGAGGCGACGCTGCTCTTCCTCGCCGTCGTCCTGATCATCGAATCCGCGTTCCGCAGGCGGGAGGTAGGCAGGCAACTAGCCGAAAACAAAAGGATCGAACATCAGCTTGCGACGTATTCCGCGGAGTTGAATGCCCTGAACCGGAAGCTCGCCCGAAAGAGCGAGATCGCGGATCAGTTTCCCCGCATCACCAAGAAGATGACGGAGAAATTCCCCCCGGACGCATACCCCGCCATCGCGGTCCGTTCCGCAAAAAATTTCTTCACCGCGGAGAAAGTCGGATACTTCGCTCCGACGGAGGACTCCTCCGACTACACCCTCGTCGTGGGAGTGGGGTTCCCGCTGGATTGGACGGGCAAGGTGCGGATCCACTCCGACGAGGGGATCCTGGGCATGGCGCTCCAGAAGAAGACGACCGTCTCGAGAAGGGACCTGCACTCCTCCTCCGGCCGGCGGTCTTCCCGTTCCTCCTTCGAAGACATCGGAATAACCCCCGATTTCGTCGCGCCCGTTTTCGGGGTTTCCGGCATCGTCGGGGCCCTTGTGGTGGCCGGTATCCCCTTCCCGCCGGAAGAGGAACGGATCAACGTGTCGATGCTTGTGGATCTCCTGTCGATGGCGTTGCAGAACGCCACACACCTGGATTCAAGCCAGGCGGGGAAGTGGATGGATCAACTCACCGGCGTGTCCAACCGGATATATTTCCTCCAGCGGTTCGAGAGCGAGATCCGGCGCACGGAGAACTACCGGCAAAACCTCGCGCTCTTCATGTTCGACGTCGACGAGTTCAAGAAGGTCAACGACACGCACGGCCATCATGCCGGCGACGTCGTCATCAAGAAGGTGGCGGATATCGTCCGAAACAATACCCGTGGGTCGGACCTCGTGGGTCGCTACGGGGGCGACGAGTTCATGGTGCTCATCACGTCGACGACCGAGGGGCAGGCGATCTCTTTCGCGGAACATCTCCGGGAAATGATTTCCACGACCGATATCGCGATTCCCGGAACCGGGGCGCCGGTTCGGATCACCATCAGCGGCGGGATCGCGATGTTCCCCACCCACGGTCAGTCGACCACCGAGCTGTTCCGGTCCGCCGACGAGGCGCTATACGAATCGAAGCGTCAGGGAAGGAACCGGATCCGGGTTGCGGCATCCGTCGGACTGGACGGCGGGATCGCGAAGAGTGCCGGTGCGGAAGAGGGTACTCCCGCATCAACGGGCATTTCCACAGACGACGGATCGGATGCCGCGGTGCCCCCCCTCGGGAGACTCGGCGAAGACCTGAATCCCTGAATCCCTCCGAAACCGGTTATGGGGCATGCCGAAAATATTACCGTGGATCTTATTGATATTGCAGATAATTCCAGGCCTGGCGATGGGTCGGTGAGAGGGGGCGAAGGTGTTCGAACGGTTCGTCCCTTGTCACCGGGGGAACGACAAACCGTTACCGAAGGATTTCAAACCCATCGGGGCCGACGAGGTCGGGGCCCAACGGGGGAAGAATCCCACGAGGCAGCAGGTTTACCAGCTCCGGAAGGAATTTAAGCTGGTAAAGTAGCGCCTACGATGTCGGAATGTACTCCGCATAGACCGGATCGTACATCCTCGCTTTAATATGTCCCACCAGGTCGTCCGGGCGGTTCCTATTCGTCAGGCCGCGCCGGAAGGCCACTTCCGCGACGGCGGCGCCGATCGCGACGGAGACTTCCCGGATCCGGTCGAGCCTGGGATAGATCCGGCCCACGGCGTACTCCTCCTCCGTGACCATCCCCCCAAGCGTCTTCGCGGCCTCGAAGAACATCTCGTCGGTGACGCGCGTGGCCTCGCTGATGATTATCCCAAGCCCCACGCCGGGGAAGATGTACGAGTTGTTGCTCTGCGCCGCGACGAAGGTCTTCCCCCCGTACGTCACCGGTTCGAACGGGCTGCCGCTCGCGAATATCGCGCGCCCCTCCGACCACGTGTATGCCTCCTCGGCCGTGCATTCCGACTTCGAGGTCGGATTCGAGAGGGCGAAGACGATCGGGCGCCGGTTCATGCGCGCCATCGCCTCGATGACCGGCCTGGTGAACGTTTTCGGCGCGCCGGAAACCCCGATGATGGCCGTCGGCGCGATGGTTTCGACGGCCTGCCGGAAATCGCCGATGAACGCGTGGTCGTGCGCGAAAGGCAGGTGATGGGGAACGAGGTCCGCGCGGCTCTTGACGATGAGCCCGTTGATGTCCACGTACCAGCATCGGCGTTTCGCTTCGGATTCCGGCACCCCCTCCGCCATGAGCCCGGTGACGATCAACTCTCCGATGCCGATGCCCGCCTCCCCCGCACCGAGAAACAGGAATTTCTGGTCGGTCAGCCGGTTCCCCGTGATGCGCAGTGCGGAGTAGATCCCCGCCAGCGCGACGGCCCCGGTGCCCTGGATGTCGTCGTCGAACATGCAGGCACGGTCCTTGTAATTTTTCAGGAGACGGAAGGCGTTCGCGTTGCCGAAGTCCTCGAGCTGGATGCAGGCTTTCGGGAAAACCTCCTTCACGGCTTGGAAGAATTCCTCCACGAGTTCGTCGTAGGCTTCGCCCCGCAGACGCGGCGAAGCATGACCGATGTAGAGCGGATCGTTCAGCAGCGTCTTGTTGTTCGTGCCGCAATCCAGCATGACGGGCAGGCATTGCGTGGGATGGATGCCCGCGCAGGCGGTATACAGGGAGAGCTTGCCCACGGGGATGCCCATTCCGTTCGCGCCGAGGTCGCCCAGTCCGAGGATCCGTTCCCCGTCCGTGACGACGATGATTCGGACGTCGTGGAACGGCCAGTTGGTCAGGATCTCCCGGAAGCGGCCCTTGTTCTTGAAGGAAAGATACAATCCCCGGGGGCGACGGAAAATATGCCCGAATTCCACGCAACCCTGGCCCACCGTCGGAGTGTAGATGATGGGCAACATTTCCTCGACGTGGTCCATGACCACCCGGTAGAAAAGGGTCTCCTGCCGGTCCTGGAGCGCGACCAGGTAGATGAACTTCTCGATGTCGCTCGGCTTGCGGTGGATGTTTTCCATCACGCGCGACACCTGCTGCTCCAGCGTGGAAACGTGCGGGGGGAGCAACCCGCGCAACCCGAGGGCGTCACGCTCCTTTTCCGTGAAGGCGGTACCCTTGTTGATGTGCGGATCGTGCAACAGGTCGACTCCCCGTTTCCCGTTCACGTGCAGATGCAGGTGGAAACCGTACGTCATTAGGGGCCTCCTTTTTCCCACCCCGCCAAACCCGATGGTTTGCGCGGAATACGCAGTTCGATCCACTTTCCCATCCGGAATCCGAATCGGGGAGGGTTGTCCCTCATCCGGGTTTCCAGAATGTGCCGACCTTCTCTGTCCACACCACACTCCGGTTCCGCCCTTCGCACTTCGCCTTGAACAGCGCCTGATCGCCCTGCGCAAGGAGACGTTCGATCGAATCGGTGTCGGACCGACGCTCCGCGATCCCGAAACTCGAGGTCACGGTAAAGCGTCGCTTGTCGGTCTGGAAACGAAGCCCCGCAACGGAGGCCCGCAACCGTTCGGCGAGAACGTGCGCACCCTTCTGGTCCGTTTCGGGGAGAAGGAAACAGAATTCCTCGCCGCCGTACCGGGCGTGAAGATCCGTGACCCGTATACCGCGCAGGCAGACGTCCGCCACCCCCGCGAGAACCTTGTCCCCCGCAATCCGCCCGTGACTGTCATTCACCCGCATGAGGTAATCGATATCCATCATGATGACCGAGAGCTTCAGGCCGAAACGCAGGGAGCGTCGGAATTCGATCCGCGACGCGGCATCGAATTGCCTTCGAATGTGGAGACCGGTAAGCGCATCGATCGTGGTGAGCTCCTCGACTTCATTGGAGAGCCGGGCGTTTTCCAGCGTCAACGCCTCGAGCGCCTGGCGCAGTGTTTCAATGTCGCCCCGGGCCTTCCGCTCGGAGGCGATCGCCTTCTCGAGTTCCTGTTCGAACTCCGGGTGCGTCGTGTCCACCTTGCCTTCCGATCGATCCGTTCTGGGTCCATGGTCCCATATTCCACGGAAATCATAAAGGATTCTTGAACGTGATCCTCCGGCCGGGGCGCCAGGACCCGTTGACGGGGACCCGCATGGTAAACTTTACGTACATCCATGGATTCAGGAAGGAGAGGGACATGAAGCAATACCGGATCGCCGTAGTCGTCGGCAGCCTTCGTAAAGAATCGTTCAATCGCAGGCTTGCCAACGCCATCGTAAAGCTGGCCCCGCCCGACTTCCTGTTCCACCAGGTGCAGATCGGCGACCTGCCGCTCTACAACCAGGATGACGATGCGGGCCCGGCCGACTCCGTCAAGCGGCTGAAGCGCGAAATCAACGATTCCCAGGGCCTCCTGTTCGTAACCGCCGAATACAACCGCTCCATCCCCGGGGTGCTCAAGAACGCGATCGACCACGCATCGCGCCCTTACGGCCAGAGCGCCTGGGCGGGCAAGCCCGCCGGCGTGATCGGGGTTTCCGTCGGCGCTACCGGAACGGCCCTGGCGCAACAGCACCTGCGCAATGTTCTCTCTTACCTGGCCGTCCCGGCGCTTGGCCAGCCCGAAATTTTCCTCCAGGCGAAGGAGGGGCTGTTCGACGAGGCGGGCGACATCGGGCCTGCCAGCAGGAAATTCCTTCAGAGCTGGATGGACCGGTATGTCGACTGGGTGAAAAAACACGCGGCCTGAAACGGATCCATGGCGACACGCGGGAGGGTCGGAAACCGGGTATCTCCTACGGTTTCGGAGACGCTTTCTTCCGAAATCGGCGAAGGATGCGCCGGGCGAGAAGGGCGAACAGGGCCAGGAAGACGACCACGAAGGAAAGCGCGGCAAGGGGGTGGACGACGGCGAAATAGCTCCCTCCGACGACCAGGCCATCCTCGATTAAGCTGAGCAGCAGGTTGCTGAAAGGCTCCGGGCTCTGGTTGACGAAAAGCCGCACCCCTGCCTTCGCGGCATGGGAGGAGAAGGCCACGCCGCCGCACAACAGGACGAGCGCTGCTTCCGCCGCGGGGTCGAGGCGCCCGACAGCGGCGAAGGCGATCAGCGCTGCCCCGGCAGGCCGGACGAACGCGTGGACCGCGTCCCAGAACGAGTCCAGCCACGGAACCTTGTCCGCGAGGAACTCCACGGCGGTGCAGATGCCGGCGATCGCCAGCACGTGCGGATGGGCAAGGACGGCGAGGGAAGAGAGTTCCGGCGGCAGGGTGAGAAGTCCGTACCGCAGACACAGTCCCACGGTGAGTACCGTCGCGTAGAGGCGGATTCCGGCGAAGAGGGCGATCCCCGTCAAACTGCCGAGGAGCGTCAGAGCCTCCATCGTCACCCCCCGTCTTCCGGGCGGAAAACGGACGCGGTATCGACGGGAAGCTCCAGGCCGACGACGGCCCCTTCGTTCGGCGCTTCCCCGTCCGTGAGGACCGTGAGGATCCCCCCCGCGGTATCCACGGTTACGAGCCTTTCCCGGCCGAGGTTTTCCGCGGAGACGACGATCCCGCGAAGGGCGGTAGGTCCGGGATCCCCGGAGATCCGCACGTGCTCGGGGCGCAGGCCGAGAAGGACCCGGTCGGTCGCGAGCCGCCGGACTTCCCCTGCCTTTCCGGGAGGCAGGACGACCGCCTCCTCTCCCATGCGAAGGTACAGGCGGCCCTTCTCCTCGAACACCCCCGCAGGCAGGAGGTTCATCGGGGAGGGCCCGATGAACGACCCCGCGAAAGGCGTCCGCGGCTCCTCGTAGAGCTCCCGCGGCGTCCCGATCTGGAGAACGCGCCCATCCTGCATGAGGGCCACCCGGTCGCCAAGGGTCATCGCCTCCGTCTGGTCGTGCGTGACATACAGCGTGGTGACGGCCAGCTCGCGCTGGAGGCGCTTCAATTCCGTCCGGGTCGCGGCTCGCAGGGCGGCGTCGAGGTTCGACAGCGGTTCGTCGAGCAGGAAAAGACGCGGCTTCCGGACGATCGCACGTGCGATAGCGACCCGCTGGCGCTGCCCCCCGGAGAGCTCGCCCGGTCGCGCGCGAAGCAGCTCGCCGATTCCGAGCATGGACGCGACGCGGGCCACCTCCGCCGTGATCGATTCCTCCTTCATCCTGGCCACGCGCAGGGGAAACGCGATGTTCCCGAAAACGTCCAGGTGCGGGTAGAGCGCGTAGCTCTGGAAGACCATCGCCACGTTGCGCTCCCGGGGGGAGACGAAGACCTGCTCCCGGGGCGCGGCCACCAGCTCGCCGTCGAACCGGATTTCCCCCGAGGAGGGTTTCAGCAAACCCGCCGCAAGGGAAAGGACCGTCGACTTCCCGCAGCCGCTGGGTCCGAGAAGGACGAACAGCTCCCCTTCGCGGGCCGTCAGGTCGACCCCGCGCACCGCCGGGACCTCCCCGCGCTCCGAAACGAACGTCTTGCTGATCCCGTGGAACGTCAGCTTCATTCCTTTACCGCCCCTCTCGTCAACCCCGCCACGATCCCCCGCTGGAACAGCAGCACCAGGAGGACGACCGGCACGACAGCAAGCGTAGCCGCCGCCATGATCATGCCCCAGGGGATCTCCCCGTGCAGCCCCTCGAAGAGCGCGATCCCCACGGGGACCGTGCGGGCGTTCCTGCCCGTGGTCAACAGAAGCGCGAACAGGAACTCGTTGAAGGCGAAGATGAACGCCAGGATCCCGGTGGAGAGGATCCCGGGGGCGGCTACCGGAACCATCACCTTCCGCAGAGCGGCAAGCCGGCCACAGCCGTCGAGAAGCGCCGCGCGGTCGAGATCCCGGGGGATCCGGGAGAAGTGACTCGCGAGGATCCACAGGGACAGGGGGAGGACCCACGCCGTGTAAGGGAGCACCAGGGCGGCGTAGGTGTTGATCCAGCCCAGGGTGCTCATCATGCGGAACAGATAACTCACCAGGCTCACGGGCGGAAACATGGAGACCGCCAGGACAAGGAAAAGGAAGGACATCCGGCCGGGCAGTTCCAGCCGGGTTACCGCGTAGGCGGCGGGGGCCGCAAGGGCCACGGCGAGAGCGGCGGAAAGCCCCGAGACCACGATGCTGTTCAAGACATACTCCGGAAAATGGAGCGACCCCGTTCCGAGCACCTCGAAGAAATGCCCGGCTGTCAGGCGCACCGAAGCCCCCGCCGAGAGAACATCGGGGCGGCTCGACGCCCCGACGAGAACCATGTAGGCGACCGGCAGGAGGCAGAAGGCCGACATCGCCGCGGCACCCACGATATAGAGGATCCGGATTCCGCGCTCCTCGCTCATGCGATCTCCCTCCCGAACCGGCTTGCCCGCAGATACAGAAGGGAGAGCACGAAGGCGAGAAGGAACAGGACGACGGAGACCGCCGACCCGTACCCGAAATCGCCCCCGACGAAGAAGCGGTACCCGTACAGGGAAAGGGAGGTCGTGCTCCCTCCCGGGCCCCCTCCCGTGAGGACGAACACGAGGTCGAAGACGCGCAGGGAGTCGATCGTGCGGAAAAGGAGCGCCACGACGAGGACGGGCCGCAGCAGCGGGAGCGTCACCCGGAAAAACCGCTGCAAGGGTCCTGCCCGGTCCACCTCGGCCTGCCGGTAGAGGTCCTCCGGGATCGCGGAGAGACCGGCAAGTAGCAGGATCGCAACGAACGGCGTCGTCTTCCATGCGTCCGCCGCGACGAGCGCGAGGAAGGCGCCGGCGGATGTCCCGAGCCAATGGACGGGCCCTTCGGAGAGCCCGATTCCGGTCACGAACGCATTCGCCAGTCCGTACTGGACGTTGTAGATCAACTCGAAGACCCTCCCGGAGACGGCGGCCGGAATCGCCCAGGGGAGAAGGACCCCGGCGCGCAGGAACCCGCGGGCGGAAGTGGGGTGTTCG
>Ga0210098_1000240_pt1 | contig 19425 bp, 17 predicted proteins | sample Joice_ThreeSqA_D_FD_184870 | JGI IMG/M metagenome (GOLD analysis project Ga0210098, IMG submission 184870) | Wetland microbial communities from San Francisco Bay, California, USA, that impact long-term carbon sequestration - Joice_ThreeSqA_D1... | ecosystem: Environmental > Aquatic > Marine >...
CATCGATCTGATCACGGTGCTTCGGCCGGACTTGTGGAGCGTCAAGGTGGACAAGGGCCAGCTCGAACAGGTGCTCATGAACCTCGTGGTGAATGCCCAGGACGCCATCGATGGCAGAGGGAAGGTCACGGTCGAGACGGGCAACGTGTTTTTGGACGACGATTACGTGTCCCTCCATTCGGTCGTGACGCCGGGCGCGTATGTCATGCTCGCGGTAAGCGACACGGGGAGCGGCATGGACGACGAGACCACGGCGCGCCTTTTCGAACCGTTTTTCACCACCAAGGAAAAAGGAAAAGGTACGGGACTCGGCCTTTCCACCGTCTACGGCATCGTCAAGCAAAGCGACGGGTACATCTGGGTGTACAGCGAACCCAATCAGGGATCGGTGTTCAAGATCTACCTTCCCCGTCACGAGTCCCCGTCCTCCGTGGAAAATCCGGAACGGTTGCCTGCCGACTCTCCCCGGGGGCATGAGACCATTCTGCTCGTGGAGGATGAGGTGCTGGTGCGGGTGCTGGTGCGCGATGTTCTCACGGGGCACGGGTACAGCGTGCTGGAGGCGAAGGACGGAGCCGATGCGATGGGAATCGCCGTGTCCCACCGCGGCCCGATCCACCTGATGATCGCGGACGTGGTGATGCCCAACATGGGAGGCCCGGAAGTGGCGGTATCCCTGGCGCCCCTGCTGCACGACATGAAAGTCCTGTTCATGTCGGGGTACACCGACGAAGCCATCGCGCAGCGCGGTATTCTTCGCCCGGGGACCAGTTTCCTTCAGAAACCGTTCCGGCTAGACTCCCTGCTTCGCAAGGTCCGCGAGGTACTGGACGGGTAGCGGCCGCGGAAAAATGCGGTATGCTGGGGGTCACGCCGCAAGGCGCGACTCCCGTTTTTTTTCCCGGGGTGTGGGGAGGCCGGCTTATGCTGATCGGGTTCCACGGCGTCGTACCGGTATGCCACGACAGCGTGTTCGTGGCAGAAGGGGCGATGGTGATCGGAGATGTGGAGATCGGAGCGGAATCCAGCGTCTGGTATCACACCGTCATCCGGGGGGATATTCGCCGCATCCGGATCGGGCAGCGGACCAACGTGCAGGACCACAGCACCCTGCACGTCACAAGGAGGGATCCGCTCGATGTGGGGAACGAGGTCACCATCGGCCACGGGGCCGTGGTGCACGGTTGCACGGTGGAAGACCTCTGTCTCATCGGGATCGGGGCGGTCGTGCTGGACGGAGCGGTAATCGGGAGGGGAAGCGTGATTGGAGCGGGGGCTGTCGTGCCCCCCGGGACCGCTGTCCCGCCGCACTCCCTCGTGCTGGGAGTTCCCGGGAAAGTGGTGAGGAATCTCGGCCCGGGATCAGTGGACGGGAATCGGGTCACCGCGGTGAACTACGTGGAACTGGCCAGGGCCTACCGGAAAGGATAAGGAGAGTGGTGATGGGACGCGTCAGCGAGATCTGGGAGGGAGACCGGCTGATCCAGGACTTCGGGATGAAGCTGCTCGAGACCCGGGAAGGGTACGCGAAGGTTTCGGTGGAGGTGAAGGAGCGATTCCTGAACGCCCACGGGATCGGGCACGGAGTGCTCCTCTTCGCCGTCGCGGACGCGGCGTTCGCCCTCTCGGTAAACGCGGAGATCGACGCGGTGGGGGTCCAGTGGAGCATCAACGTCTTCCGCGCGGCGAAGCCGGGCGAGGAGGTGATCGGGGAGTCGAGGATCATCCACAGGGGCCGTCAGTCGATGGTCTGTGAGCTTACGGTCACCGCCGGGGACGGCCGTATCCTCGCCCGAGGGCAATCCACCGCCCTTCCCGTCGGGCGCGGATCGCACAAGGGTTCGGCGCCCCCGGACGTCAGGAAGGAGTCCCCCCCCACCGCGGAATAGCGGCGAGGCGGGGCATGCCCCCGGTAGCTTTCAGGTCGTTCCCGCCAGGATCGCCTCGCGCTCGCAGACCTTGGGCTGTTCGGCGGCGAGATAGTCGCTCACCCGAATCCGCACGATCTCCCGGTGGGTCCCCGCGGTGAAGACGATCTCCTCGTTCCCCGTGAGTTCGTGGGACACGAGCACCGGGATGTTGTAGAGGGACCCGAAGATCGGCATCGCCCCGATGTCGCAGTCGGTGAACAGGGGAGAGAACTCCGCCTCGCTCGCGAGGCGGATCTTCTTCGCTCCGAGGCATTCCTGCATGCGCTTCAGGTCGACCCGCTCCGTCGCGGGGACGACCGCCATCCAGATCTTCCCGTCGACATTGACGATCACCGACTTGGCGAAGGAGTTCCCCGCCACGTGCGATGCCTGGGCAGCCTGCTGTGCGGTGAATGCCTCGGGGTGCGTTTTTGTCCGGAACGGGATCTTGCGGTCCTCGAGGAACCGGGCAAGATTCTGCGGGATGCTCATCGGAATCCTCCTTGGCCGATAAAGGTTCACCGCGACCGATGCGTTGCTTGTGTTACGGGTTGGCGAAAGAGTGGACGAATGACTGGCCTGCAACCGGTTCCAGTATACCGCAAATCCGGCGGGCGGGGAAAATTCCCCCGCGACGCGGGGGATCAGTGTCCGGGGGGCGGGGGGCCGTTCTGGTGATCCGGCCGTCGCATCAGGAGGACGAAAGGAAGGACGCACACCATGAGAACGGAGAGGATCCAGAAGGCGTCGTTGAATCCCATCGCCGTCGCCTGCCGGACGACCTGCCCGTAGATCATCTTCATCGACATCCCCTCGGCGACGGCCCCCGGGATCCCTCTTCCCTCCAGCATCGACTGTCCCCACCCCACGGCGTCCCGGAAGCCCCGATCGAACCAGGTCAGGTGTTCCATCAGGTGGCTCTGGTGGAACTGGGCCCTGCGGGCAAACATGGTCGTGGAGAATGCCACCCCGACCGATCCCCCGAGGTTCCGGAGCAGGTTGTAGATGGAGGTCGCGTTTCCCATCTGGGGCTTGGGGATCGAAGAGAGGGTGAGGGTCGTCAGCGGGATGAACAGAAGTCCCATCCCGATCCCGAGGTAAATCCGCGGCCACATGAGGGATTCGAAATCCGCCGCGAGGTTGAACCCCGCCATCTGCCGGGTGGAAAAGGCGCACACGAGGATCCCGAGCGCGAGCAGATACTTCGGGTTCTGCTTCACGATGAGCTTTCCCACGACGGGCATCGTGATGAGCGTGGCGACCCCGCCGGGCGAGAGCACAAGGCCCGCGAGCGTTGCCGTGTACCCGAGAAGGATCTGTGCGTACAGCGGAAGGAGAACGATGCTCCCGAGGAGGTTGAAGAAGGCGACGAACATCACCACGTTGCCCGAGGAGAACGAGATGTTTTTAAAGGCGCGCAGGTCGACGATCGGTTGTTCGGCGAAGAAGAGTTCCACGATCACGAACGCGACGAGCGACAGCGCGGAGATCGCGGAGAAGATCAGGATGAAATCGGATTGGAACCAGTCCTCGCGCTGCCCCTTGTCCAGCACGATCTGCAGGGCGCCGATTCCCACCGTCAAAAGCGCGATTCCCCAAACGTCCACGCGGATCTTCTCCGTCCTTCTCATGTAGGGCGGGTCGATGATGAACATCTTGACCATCGCGATGGCAAGGAGCCCGATGGGGATGTTGACGTAGAAGATCCATCTCCACGAAAGCGTGTCCGTGATGTAGCCGCCCATGAGGGGGCCCGCGATCGGGCCGAACATTATGCCGATCCCGAAGAGGGCCATCGCCATCCCGTGTTCCCGAGGGGGGAAGGTCTCCAGCAGGATCGCCTGGGAGATGGGCTGGAGCGCCCCGCCACCGATCCCCTGAAGGACCCGGAAGAAGACGAGCATCCCCAGGCTTGTGGACGCCCCGCACATCAGGGACGCCCCGGTAAACAGGAAGATCGAGAAAATGAGGTACCGTTTCCGCCCGAAGGTGCGGGCGAACCACCCGGTCATCGGGATGATGATCGCGTTGGACACGAGATAGGAGGTGAGGACCCAGGCGGCCTCGTCGATCCCCGCGGAGAGCGACCCCCGGATGTGGTCGAGCGAGACGTTGGCGACGCTGATGTCGATGATCTCGATCAGCGTCGGCAGCATCACGGTGACGGCGACGATCCATTTGCTCACGTTCGTCGTGCCGACCGCGTCGTCGCCCCGGTTTCCCCCGCTCATCAGGCTACCGGACGAGCACCGTGGGCACGACCGACATCCCGATCCGCAGCACGTGTTCCGGGTCTTCCCCCTGCTCGAGCACGATCTTCACCGGGACCCGCTGCACGACCTTGACGTAGTTCCCCGTGGCGTTCTCGGGGGGAAAGAGGGAGAAGGCGGACCCGGTCCCCGCCATGATGCTGTCCACCCTACCGCGGAACTTCTTTCCCGGGTACGTGTCGATGCGTATGTTGACCGGCTGGCCGGGGCGGATTTTCTTGATCTGGGTCTCCTTGTAGTTCGCCAGGACCCACACGTCCGAAAGATCGGCGACGGCAAGAAGCGGCTGCCCGGGGGAGACGACCTGCCCCGCCTCCACCCCCTTGTGGGTCACATACCCGTCGGCCGGGGCGACGACCTCCGTGTATTGCTGGAGCAGATTCGCTTCCGCGAGAGCGGATTCCCGCTGGCGGAGGACGGCGTTCTGCTGCCCCACCCTCGCTTTCCGCTGCACAAGGGAGGCTTCCCGCTGGGCCAGGACGGCCTTCTTCTGGGACAGGAGCGCCTCCTGGGTGGGGATGGCCGCCTCGGCGAATCGAAGTTCTTCCTTCGCGAGGTCGTGGCGGGCCCGGCTCACGGCGAGCTCCGTCTGGGCCTTCTCGAACCGTTCCCGGCTGATCGACTGCCGCTCGAAGAGGTTATCTGCCCGGTCCGCATCCCTCGCGGCCTGGGCGAGCTGCGCCGCGGCGAGGGTCACCCGGGACCGGGCGGCTTTCACGCCGAGCCGCGTCTGGGCGAGCCGGGCCTGTGACGCCACCAGGTCCTGCCGGGCCGCCTGGATTTCCGCCGTCGCTGCGGTGATGTCCGAACGGACGGCGGACAGGTCGGCCGTCGCGGCCGACACGGCGGAATCCGCCGCGGCCACCCGGATGGCGTACGGAGCCGGGTCGATCCGGAGGAGCGGCGTCCCCCGTTTCACCGGCTGGTTGTCCTCGACGAGCACTTCGACGACCGTTCCCTGGATGCGGGCGGAGACCGGGTGGATCCGGCCATCCATGTAGGCATCGTCTGTCGATATGTGCGTCTGGCGGTAGAACCAGTAGAACACGCCGGACCCGACGGTCACGAGGGCGGCGACGACGAACAGCATCATCGCCTTCCTTCGACGGGAGTTTACCGGCGGGACAGCGCCGATTCCGTTTTGCCCCTCACCCATCGTTTTTCTCCTTGCGTCGACTCATTCTCATGACAGGGTATTCTATTCCAAACCGGTTCGGCCGGGGAAACGCCTGATGTCCCCGCGGAGAATCCCCTGGGGTCCCCCGGGGCGCCGCTCCGCGTGCAAGCGGGCGCGGGTCGACGGCCTGCCTCATGTTGTCCTTGGCACGCCGGCTTGCCAGGGGAGCGGGAGCATCGCTGCGAACAGCGCCCCGATGATCGGAAGGAAATTGATCAGATGCACAGCGGTGGGGACGCCGTACCGGTCGGCCACCACTCCCAGGAGCGTCACGCCGATTCCCCCCGTACCGATGGCGAACCCCGCAATGGTTCCGGAAGCGGTCGCCATACGCAGAGGGAAGATCTCCTGCGCCATCACGATGGTAACGGAGAAAGTCGATACGATCGTCGCCCCTACCGCGGCGGCCAGCACGAAAACGGCCCACCCGGTTGCCGAGAGAAACAGGAAAATGAGGGGAACCTGGAGAATCAGCGAGAGAAAGAGCATTTTGCGGTGGCCGATCCGGTCGGCAATCGGCCCGCCGGCCAGCGTTCCCACCGCTCCCGAGCCGAGGAACAGGAACAGGAGAGTGGCCACGAACTCCGGGTTGCGGGTCAGTTCCTCCCGGTAGAGGAACGGGAGAAATGCGGCGAGCCCGAGCTGCGTCCACGAGCGGAACACGACGATCAGAACGATTAGGGAGACGGCGTACATCGGCCGCCTGACGCCGTTGTCGACGGGGGAGGACGCACGCGCGGAGGCCTCGGTGATGCGCTTCCGGATGTGCGGCAAGGCCGGCAGGAAAAGGGCCGCCGCTATCGCCGCGGGGACGAACAGCGCGGACACTCCCGGAAGGCCCCATCGGGAAACGAGGAAAATGGCGGCGGGTGCGCCGATGGCGAACCCGAGATTTCCCCCGACAGAGAAGAAGGACATTCCCGTCGCCCGTTTTACCGAGGTGATGCAGGCGGTGGCCTTGAATCCTTCCGGGTGAAAGGCGGCTGTACCGATTCCCAGAAACGTCACGATGGTGATGAGCCATGGAAAACTCGGGGAATACGGGAGCAGGGCGATGCCGATGCCGGATACGAGGCACCCCAGGGACAGGAGGATCGGGAACGGCCTGCGGTCCGTTACGTATCCGAACAGCGGCTGGATCACGGAGGAGGTCAACTGCGCGGCAAGCAGAATAGTACCGGTGGCAGCGTAGGAGAGGGAGAACTGGTCCTTCAAATACGGCAGGAGCGCGGGGAGGGATCCCTGTACCAGGTCGGTACACAGGTGGCCTAACGAGAGGAGGAAGAGAAGCAGGGGGCCATTGTTCATCGGTAGGTCACGTCGGCGATCGTCTCTTTCCCCAGGAGGAGCATCACCAGCCGGTCCATCCCAAGGGCCGCACCGGAACAGGGAGGAAGCCCGGCCCGCAAGGCGACAAGAAAGTCCGGGTCGACCGGCAATTGCACCCCTGTTTGACGCGCATGGCGGGCAACAAGTTCCCGGAGCCGTTCCTCTTGCTCCCGGGGGTCGGTCAACTCCTCATATCCGTTCACAATTTCGATCCCGGCGACATACCCCTCGAATCTCTCGGCGATGTCGCCGCTCCCCTCGCGTCTCCGGGCCATTCCCGCGAGTGCGGCGGGAAACCCCGTCAGAAAAACGGCGCCCCTGTCGGCAAGTGCCGGCTCGATGACGTCGAGCACGGCCCGGAAGAAGAGGTCTTCCCACGTCTCGGCCGGGCCGGGCCGGATTCCTTTCCCGGTGAGGGCAGCCCGGAGCGTCTTTGCGTTGCCTACGGGAGAGTCGAGGAGTTGCGCGAACGCATCGGAAAGCTCCCACCGCATCCAGCGGCGGGGGAGCGCTATCCGCTGTCCTCCCCGCCGGATCTCCTCCGTTCCGGTCGTTTGACGGGCCAGGTTCCACAGGAGGTCCTCGACGTCCTCCATCACCGCACCGGCCGGCTCCCCCACCCGGTACCACTCGAGCATAGTGAACTCCGGATGGTGCAGGGGAGAGCCTTCCCGGTCGCGGAACACCTTGCCGAGGTAAAAGATGTTTCCCGCTCCCCCCGCGAGGAGTTTCTTCATCGACAGTTCCGGGGACGTGTGGAGATACATTCCGGATGCTTTCCCCCCCGCGTCGGAGACGCTCACCGGGAAAACGTTGGGGTCGATGTTCGGGTACGGCTGCGCGATCGGCGGGTCTACCTCGAGAAAGCCGCGCTCGCGGAAGAACGCACGCGTCGATTCGAGAATGCGGGAACGCCGGGTAAGCGTATCCCAGGAAAGCTCGCCTTTTGCCAGTCTGCCCCAAGTCATGGAAAGGTTGCTGCCGTCTCCCTGCCCGCGTTTCCCGGAACGGGTGATTTCCCTATCCTATGCCATTCCCCCCCCGGGGCGAAAGGGCGCCCGGTGGATATGGGGCGGGAATCCGTGCAAAATGGAGAAATCCGGAAAACGGGATGGACTCGGCGGGGCGGGAAAAAGGTTCGATGCAGATGGGCTATTCTGTCCCCTCGGGTCGTTCCAGGAAGTCCTCGATCTGGCGCATCAGAAGAGGGTGTCCAACCGCATGGCTGCGCTCATGATAGGCATCTCGCTCGTGGCGGCGGCGATGCACTACCGAGGGGTGCACCCCTAAGAAGAAGCGGGACCACGAAACCGGGAGAGAGCTGGATGGGAAAACACATGGTTTTCACGGGCGGCGGCCACGTCCACCTGACGGCGTTGCTGTGCCTGCGCGACTACGTCCGGGCGGGGCACCGCGTCACGTTGATCGGTCCTTCTCCCTACCACTACTATTCGGGGATGGGGCCCGGCCTGCTCTCCGGGATATACCGGCCCGCCGAGGCGCGCTTCCACGTGAAAAAGATGGCGGAGGACAGGGGCGCTGCGTTTCTCGAAGACCGCGTGGTCAAGGTGGAGCCCGCGCGGCGCACCCTCATCCTCGGATCGGGGGAGGAGATCCGGTATGACGTGGTATCCTTCAACACGGGAAGCGAAGTTCCCGCGGATATCGTTGACCCGTCCGCGGACAACGTATTCCCCGTCAAACCGATCGAGAACCTCCTGGCGGCGAGGAGGAAAGTACTGGACACCCCCGGAAAAACGGGGCTTCGCGCCATCGTGGTGGGTGGAGGAGCCGCGGGCGTCGAGATCGCTGCCGCCCTGGGACGTCTCGGAAGGGAGAGCGGGCGGATCGCATGGATAACCCTGGTTTCCGGGTCGAAAGTACTGGAGAATTACCCCGCGAAGGCCCGGGCAATGGTCCTGCGCTCCCTTGCCCGATGGGGGGTCGAACGGATCGAGGAGGTCGGTGCCCGGTCAATCGGCGAAGGAGTGGTCCGACTGGAAAACGGAGCGAATCTCCAGGGGGACATGGTGTTTGTCGCGGTAGGGGTGAAGCCGTCCTCCCTGTTCGCGGAATCGGGTCTTCCCACGGGGAAGGACGGGGGATTGCTCGTAAACGACAGCCTGCAGTGTGTCCGGTACCCCGATCTGTTCGGAGGCGGGGACTGCATCACGATTGACGGAACTCCCCTGGAAAGGGTCGGTGTATACGCCGTTCGTCAGAACCGTCTTCTCCACCGGAACCTGCTGGCGTTCCTTGAGGGAAGGCCTCTGCGCAGGTTCGATCCCGGGGGCGTCTTTCTCACGATATTGAACATGGGGGATGGGAGCGGGATTTTCCGCCGGAAGGGGTTCGTATGGGATGGCCCGATAGCCTTCCGACTGAAGGATGCCATAGACCGGAGATTCATGAGGAAATTCCAGGTGTCCGGAGAACGCAGCGAAATCCCCGGGGGGGCATGAGGCAGGAGGAAGGGAGGGAGAAGGAATGGGATTATTCGACTATTTCAAGCCGGTTTCCACTTTGACGGCCGACGATGTGAGGGCATTCCTCAAAGAGAAGGGCACGGACTCGTACAATCTCGTCGATGTCCGGCAACCGGGAGAGTACGAGAGCGGGCATATCCCGGGGGCCCGTCTCATTCCTGTGGCGAAACTCGGGGGTCGCCTCGATGAACTCGACCGGGACAAGCCGACCATCACCTATTGAAGGTCCGGGGTCCGCAGCCGTGCCGCTGCGGCTACCCTGGAGGAGGCAGGGTTTTCCCCGGTCTACAGCATGGCGGGAGGGATCGACGCCTGGAACGGCCTCGTGGCGGAAGGGGACTACGATTCCGGCCTGGCGTATTTCTCCCGGGCCTCGGGGGCGGAAGAGCTGATTTCGCTTTCCTGGGCTCTCGAGGAGGGAAACCGTGCCTTCTACGAGCATATCGCCGGAGAGACGGGGGAAGGGGAAGACGGCGCGCTCTTTCGTTCCCTGGTTCTCGCAGAGGAACGGCACAAGGAAACCCTTCGCGAACTTTTCGTCCTGTCCTCCGGAAGGGACGCAGACCCCGCACCCCCGGAAGGGGTGGAGGCAGGAAGTATTCTGGAGGGAGGGATTTCGTTGGGAGAGGCGCTTACGTGGGTCCGGGGCAAGACGCTGCAGGAAATTCTCGAACTCGCTATCGCTATGGAAGCGAACGCCCTGGACCGGTACATCAAGATGGGGAGGGCGGTTGAGGACGAGCGTTCGAGAAAGGTCTTCCTTGCACTGGCGGGGGAAGAACAGGCACATCTTGCGCGGATGGCCTCTTTTCTGGACCGTCTATCGAAAAAGGGATGACCGCCAGGCCGGCAACCGGAACCGGTTCCCGGCGGAGAAGTCGCTATGCTTGCCGGGCGGAGCGCTGTTTCTCTTTTCTTTTCGGGGATTGGACGATTTTGCCCGGATCGATGAGAACGACGCTTCCGTCTTCCCGGGTAAGTGTCCACCCGCTCGCCCGCTTGCCTCTCGTTGGTTCGACGGAGGGAATCAGGAGGAGTTCCCCCTTGATCACTTCCATTTTCACGCCGGACAGGGCCGGATTCCTGCTATCCGGAGGTTTTTGATCCGGAAAGATGGCATACCTGCTCTTCCGCACAGTTACGCCTTTCTCCGTCTCGGAGGATGCGATTCGCGCCGCAACCATCGCCATTCCGATATCCAGGTCACCCATGCCTCTCACCTCCGGGGATCAGTATCGTTGGTTTGATGAACTGACGATGGTTTTCGTTTCCCTTCCTCATTGTCAGCCGCCCCCCTCGTTGATCAGTTGCGAGAAGAAGCGGACGAGCAGATACCCGAAACCTCCCAGGAACAGAAGCAGCATATAGACCATTGCGATATGGGTCGGACGGGGATACGCAGAAAAAGAGAACCTGCCCGGGAGGCGCGATTTGCCCGCGGGGGACTTTTCGAAGTCCGGCGTTTTTTCCGGGGCAGCAAGGGGAGCCTCGAAGGGCGCAGCCGCGATGCCTTCTTTCCGCCAGGGGATCTCCTCCTCGAGGAGACTCGACCGTATGCTTCTCAATTCCTCCAGGGGTTCCGCAACCGCCGGGGATCTTTCCGCGGATTCCCGTCCCGCGGCGGAGGCGGGCGGATTCGGAAGGATCGAACCGGAGATGTCGTAGCCCCCGGTCGGTAATTTTTTTGGATGTCCCCCCCGAAACAGGTCGAGGGGATACACGTTGTCGGGGACGGACTCGGCCGCATCGGGTTCTTCCGCGAGCGCCGTGCGTGTCTGCGTCTTTCCCTCTCCTCCCGCCAACCCGTGCCTGGCGTTTTCCGCGGACGGACCCTGCCGTGCGGCCAGAGGATGCAACGTATCCTTTGGGGAATCGGGCCGGGGCCCTCCCGGCCGGTCACCCTTGACCTTTGCCGCCGGGGCCCGTGAGGTCGTCCCGGAGGTCAGAACGGCGATCGTTGCGCCGCACTTGCGGCAGCGTACCTCCGCTTCCCGGAATCCCCTCATCATCGATTCTTTCATCCGATAACGGGCCTGGCAACAGCTGCATTCGATTTCCATCACCATAACCCCTGTGGTCGGTTCGGAGGGAAAGACGGCAAGCGCTACCCCCTCGGGCGGGCCGGAATGAACGCCGTAACCTCTTGCGATGTCGGCCTGGAACGATATCGCATTTCCGTCAAGGATAAATGCGGATGTATAGGTAAGAATATATCGTGTCGGCAGACCGTTGACAAGTCTAACTGCCGTGCCGAACCGCTGACGCGAGGGAAGACACGGACAAATACCGGGGCGCAGGTTCCGGTCAACCGCGGGAAACGTCCAGGATCTTCCGCAAGAGGGCGCCGGACGCTTCCGCGGGGCCGTCCTGCTCGTATCCCGGGACGGCCAGGCGGGTCCGAAGCTGTCCCACGAAAGTCCCCCCACGGAAGGCGGCTTCGAACGTCTTCCGGGCCAGCTCTTCGTGCAGGTCACGGTATTGGGGGGGACCGAAGATGTTGGCGAAATAGCTGTGCCCCAGTCCCGTCGCGGTTGTTGTCCCCTTCGCCATGGCCGCCCCCTCCCGGAACACCTGCAGTGCGGCCTCCGGCGTGGGCAGAGGATCGATGACGGGGTGGAACTCGTCGACCTGCTCGTAGTTGTTTGCATACAGGAGGTAATCCACCGGGTATCCGGGGAGGATCTCCTCCAGGGAAGTGACGGGGATGAGGACCCGGGCATTGGCCTTCTGGGGGCTCATGATGATGGCCCGGTCCACCTGCCCGAACGCATAGCCCCGCTGCAGGTCGTCCAGGCGGATGAATGCCCCGATCTCGGTCCCGTAGCCGATCACGTGCCCGTCATCCCGGAGCGCGAGGGACCCCATGTCGTCCGCGATGATCGTCATCCCGCGGATGGTGTCCCGGGCAAGGACCCGAAGGGCCTCCAGCGTCTCCGACTTGCCCGTGGCGGTATCTCCGATGATCAGGACGTTCGCGGAGATTCCGTTTCGGAGAAGGATCCTGGCCATGGCTCCGTGGAAGGGCATACGGCCCCGTTTCATCATCAGGATGTTGTGCAGGGTCAGGGCCATCTTCTTCAGATAGCCGAAGTAACCGAAGCGGTTTTCTCCGGGAACGGCCGCCACCAGGGGGCCGCTGTTCTCGTTGTCGTAAAAGACGGTGGGAACGTCACCGTAGGCGGACAGGTGACCCGGGTCGACCCCGTACAGATAGAAGGCGTCGGGACCCCGGGCGATCTGCTCATCCGTGGCCAGCTCGAACAGGTTGGCCAGGGAGCATCCCAGCCCCATGAACATCTGGTGGAAGTAGACGAATACCACCACAGGACCCACCTGGGCCGGGTAGCACAGCCATTTGCCTTCCTCGAGGGGAAGTCCCGCGAGCGGGTCGGATTCGATACGGAGGAACTGGCCGGTCCGACGGTTTTCCGGGGGGTCGATGATCAACGGCGGATTGATAAGGACCTGTCGGATGAACGGTATATTCCTCAAGATCCGGGCGGTGGGGATTACAGGATCCCACTTCTTCTGCACGGCGATCAGGCCTACGTCCGCGCCGGCCGAGACCTGCCGATAGATCCGGCAGTGGTCCCCCGTGATGTTCTCGCAAAGGTCCCGGTAAAGGCCCCTTGTCAAATCCTTGAGCCGCTCGGCGGTCACGGTAAAGGTCCGGTAGGGACGGATATCGTGGCTGTGCGGCCCCTGTTCGGAGTGGCAGATAAGGTACCGGTCGAAGGATCGCCAGAAATCGTAGAATTTTTCCACGAACAGGTGCAGGGTGCGGGGTGTGTCCGCGCAGGTCCGGGCGCCCGGGACTGCCTTGACCGCGTGTATGAAGGGGGTTTCGGACAGGCGACGAAGAAGCGTGAGCAGGCGGGACCGTCCCTCGGAAGATCCCACGTCGGTCGCCATGCAGTCCAGGATCGTGTCTTCCTTTTCGATGAGGTGGTCGAGGAAGATGTTCAGCATCGCCTGGAAGGCACGGCTGCTTACGACCTCCGTGGTCGTGCCGCAAAGTATCCCGTCCGTGTGCAGGATGATCTGGTTCCCGACGAAGGTAAGCTTCCTCAGGAACGGGTCGTTGATGGCGGTATACTCGTTCTTCATGGGGTTGTATCATCTCCTCGATTCGCCCTGCGGGGCCCGGCGGGGCGTATTCATTCCGGTTTCGTTCATCTATGATGACTTGCGCACGATATCCGATATGAAAACCATGGACGATTATAAATGAAATCACGATTCGGTGCGGTTCCGGGGATTGAATCATACCGTAACAAGAAGGACCCGGCCAAAGCATCCCATTTCCGAGAGACATCGGGGCCAGTGAATGTTCCCACGAACCACAATTTAGCCGCTCGGTCCGTTCTTACGCAAAAAGGGAACTTGGCGTGGGACAAAATTTCCTTACGAGGATTGCAATGGTGCCGAAGGGGGGACTCGACTCCCCACGGGCTTCCCCACCACCCCCATAGATGGCGTTGTTTGCGCGGGGTTTGCGGTCCGTTTATCTCTCAATGAAATTTTCCGCGTTCCAGAGAAGGCGGCGAGGCGGCTCTGGGGACCGGAAATGTGAGGGTGTTGTATCGGGGGCGTCCCTGCCGCTATGATTTCGGGTAGGGAAACAAGCGCTGTCGGAAGGAGCGCCCATGGTCCGAAAGTGGGGTGGGAAAATTGGGGAGCCAGACGACGCCACGCGCGCGACCAGGTACCTCTCGCCGGAAACCGCGGACTTGATGACAGGGAGTTCGGTCGTCGACGACGGCCGGGTGGCATGATGATGGACCTGCTCTTTTCCCCGTTGCGCGTGGGAGGGCTCGAGCTCGGGAACCGCCTCGTCTTCCTTCCGTTCTACCTGGCCTACCCCGATGTCGACAACCAGGTGAACGACCTTGTGCTCGATCATTACGAAGAGATGGCCGCGTCGGGCGTGGGGTTGGTGGTGGTGGAAAACGCTTCCGTGGAGCCGTGCGGCCTGGGGCTGCCGCGTACCCTTCTGGTGTCAGACGACCGTTTCCTGTCCGGCCTCGCCCGGCTGGCGGAGCGCATCAAGGGCCGGGGCGCCAGGGCTGTGCTCCAGATCCATCATGCCGGGAGGTATGCCCACCGGCCGGACCGGATCGCCCCTTCGGCGGTGGAGACTTGGGGTGCCCTCCCCAGGGCGATGGAACAGGCCGACATCGAACGCGTGAAGGCTGCCTTCGCCGCGGGCGCGCGGCGCGCGCAGAAAGCCGGTTTCGACATGGTGGAACTGCATGGGGGCACCGGATACCTGCTCCCGCAGTTTCTCTCCCGCCGCACCAATCTCCGCGACGACGCCTACGGCGGCGACCCGAAGCGGCGCATGCGGTTCCCGCTGGAGGTGGTGGAGGCAGTTCGCGAGGCCGTGGGACGGGATTTTCCCGTGGGTTACCGCTTCATGGCCGACGAATACATGCCCGGGGGCCTGACCCTGGACGACACGATCCCATTCGCCCGCGAACTGGCCAGGCACCATCCCGCCTATCTGTCCGTCATGACCGGCTGTTACGACTCCTTCCAGGCCTCTCCGTACAAGGAGGACGAGCTCAAAGAGGCCTTCATGGCGCCCTTTGCACATGCCATAAAGCGGGCTGTGCCGGGTATTCCCGTCATCGCTGCGGGCCGCATCCAGAGCCCCGCGACGGCCGAGCGGTTGCTTCAGGAAGGCATGGCCGACCTCGTGGGGCTGGCGCGCGTGCTGCTTGCGGATCCCCTCTGGCCCCGCAAGGCCCGGGGAGAAATCCCGGGGCCCATCGTGCGCTGCCTCCCTTCCTGTTCCTTCTGCACGAAGCGGATCATGGACAGGAAACCATCCTATTGCGCCTGTTGGTCCAAAGAGCGCCGGGAGCGTTTCCTGCAGTCTTTGAACAGCGAATAGATCGGTGACCAGCCCCCATGATCGGTCCTCCCGTATCTTAGCGTAAGAACCCTCCAGCATGTCTCCAATGAACTCAAGGAATTAGGAAGCCGCGTGCCCGGGAATGCGCTCGTTCTGGGAGCCGGCGGACGGTAGCCCAAGACACAATGCGGTCTCACTCTGATCGAGGGCACTTGGGCACTCAGACGTGGCGACCATTTTGAATACAACCTTCTCTTGCTCCTTCCACAATTTTGCCCTGCTGGCGCGGTTCGTTTTCGGATACCCTGCGGGACGGAATGCAAACTATGTGCGAACAGAGGTTAGAAACGCGAGCAAGGCTGAAGTTACCGAGCCCGCAATGGATTGAAATGTAAATGATAAAGCTGGCGTGCCTGGGAAGACTCTAACTCCCGACCTGCTGCTGAGAGAACAGTCATCCTCCGTTGTCGGAGGCTCATTCAACGCATGACACGCCATCTTGAGGGGGTGGTGGGGAGACCCGTGAGGGTTCGATTTCCTCTACGGTACGATAGCGGACGATGATGGGCGCTGCTGGCAGAGAAGCCGATCGGACTGCAAACCCCGTGCAAACAACAGGCATTTTCGGGGTGAAACAGGGGGTTTGCGGATCCGTAGTTGACGCCGGAAACCCCTTTCGGTTTGATGGTTTTCCTCTCGGACGCGCCCTTAGCTAAAGTTGGATAGAGCACTTGACTACGAACTGTGGTGGGGCCCTCCTGTATCCCCCCGTCTTTCACGCGTTTTCAGCCGGTTAGGTCCACCGTCAAGTCGACAGGAAGTGACAGGAGAACGTAAACCCGGCGCATACGGATTCCGCATGCTGCTGTCTGCTGATCTCTTCCGGTCGGTACCGCTTCTTCGGCATGGCTACCTCCTCAAACGGTCTAAGAGCATAACTGCAAACCGGACCGATTCCAGGGGGTAGGCTCACTGGCCGGGATTCCTGGGAGTGGGGAGGGCGTAATGCACGTGGAAGGGTAGGTGGATTTAACGGTTACGGGAATGATAACTGATGAATTTTGAGAGGTTTTTTTCCGATAAGAATACCAGGGATTTTCCGGTTCCCACTAGGAGAAATGATGTCCGTATTATTAGGTTGGCGTGAAGATTTCCTGATGCGAATCCGGAAGATCCGTATTCGGAATTCCATAGCCATTCCAATTGTCCTAATCCTCCTTTCCATTGCCATGGTCGTTCTTGTAGCAGGTTATTACATCAACAAATCTGTCTTCTATTCCGTCTTCGAGGAAAGGGAGAGCAACAAGGCCCGCAATATCCACCTGACGATCGAGTCCATAGTTTCCACCGAGGTCAAGCGGATCTCGAGTATTGCGAACATCCTGAAAAACGATACGGACATAGTGTACGGGCTGTTCCACTACATCGGTACCCATGGCGACGCAAAGCCACTGAAATCTGCTATGGATCAGCTCTACCCGAAGATGAATTTGTCAGTATTTGTCATGGCTGACCCTCGTGGAAAGATCCTTTACCGTGCTGGAAAGGGAAAGGAAATGCGGAAGGGGGAACTGCGGGCGATGCCGGCATTTCGACGGGCGTTGAAGGGCGAACAGGTCATCACCGCCAATCAGGGGCCTGAAGGATGGGGAATATGGACCATCGTTCCCGTCTATGGATTTGGCAAGGGGAAGCCCTCCGGAATGATCTTCCTTGGCAGTAGGATCGACAACACGTTCGCGAGAAAGATTGCCCAGGAAACCGGAAGCCAGGTATTCATTGGTACCCCCGAACGTGTGATCGCGGGATCGTACGAAAGCGACCTGCAAAATGCATTTGACCCTTCGCTCGCCGAGATCAGCCTCGCCGGGCAGAAACCCATTTTCCAAGTGGATCGATCCAATTACCGATCGTACACGTACGTTCCCCTGAAAATCGTGGACGACACATTCTGCCTTGTAATCGAAACGGACATCAGCGTGATACAGGACCTCTTGGCGGGAAACCGGACCAAAATGGTGGAGTGGGGGATTGTCCTTCTGCTCAGCATCGCGTTGGCGGGGTTCGGCTTTACCTTCACTCTCATCCGGCCATTGAACCGCCTGTACGGAAAGGTGCTCCAGGTTATCCGCGAGTATTCCGGGATAGATGTCGATGCGATATCCGGGGGGAACGAGATCACAACGTTAGTGCGGGCAAACGACGTAATGCTGGAAACCATCAAGAACCACCTTTCGGAACGGACACGCGCAGAGGAGGCGTTGCGTGAAACCGGTCACACCCTGGAGGCACTGATAGAGGCATCTCCCTTGGCTGTGATCGTTAGCGACTCTTCCGGCACGGTGCGCGTGTGGAACGCCGCAGCTGCCCACCTGTTCGGGTGGCGGGAAGATGAGGCGGTCGGTTTCCAGAACCCTCTCCTCTCCGCGGAAGGGAATCCGGAGTTGTGCACGATCTGCAAACTTGTTTTGCGAGGTGAGAGATTCTCCAACAGGGAGGTTCGCGGTCATCGGGCAGACGGGTCGGAGATTATTCTTTCCTTCTCGGGGGCGCCCCTCTCCGACAGGGGCGGAATTGTCGTCGCCATGATGGCAATCATCGCCGACATCAGCGACTCAAAACAGGCAGAGATGGCGTTGAAGAAGAGTGAGGAACAGCTCCGCCAATCACAGAAAATGGAGGCGGTGGGGAAACTGGCGGGCGGCGTGGCTCACGATTTCAACAACGTCCTCTCAGTGATCACGGGGTACACCGAGCTGCTTCTGTTACGACTGGGCCGGAAAAATACGGCGCGTCGGGAACTCGAACAGATCCACAAGGCGGGAGAGCGGGGAGCCGCCCTGACAGGACAGCTCCTCGCGTTCAGCCGACGCCAGGTCCTGCAGCCGAAACTCCTGCAGCTTCCGGAGGTGGTGGAAAACATCGGGAAAATGATCAGACGTCTGATTGGGGAAAACGTCGAGTTCGTCACGGAAGCGTCCCCGGATCCATGGACAGTCCGCGCGGACCCGAGCCAAGTCGAGCAGATCCTGATGAACCTTACGGTCAACGCCCGGGATGCCATGCCCCGGGGCGGAAAGCTGGTGGTTTCCACGGTAAATCTTTTCCTGGAGTCGCCGCTCGTTGAGCGGGAATTGACCATTCCCCCCGGCCGATACGCAACCTTGAAGATCGCCGACAACGGGTGCGGCATGGACGAAGCGATCCTATCCCGGATCTTCGAGCCGTTCTACACCACAAAGGAGAAGGGAAAGGGTACGGGCCTCGGTCTGGCGACGGTGTACGGAATCGTAAAACAGAGCAACGGCTTCATCCGTGTCGAGAGTGCCCCAGGGGCAGGTACGGCGTTTACCGTCTATTTGCCGGTAGCTGTCAAAGAAGGGAATGATGCCAAAGAGCAACCGCAGAGCGCGAAGAACCAGAGATTGGCCGGTAAGGAAACAATCCTCCTTGTCGAGGACGAGGAAGTGGTTCTTGAACTTGCGACCGAAAGTCTCCAGAGATACGGTTACAATGTCCTTGCAGCCTCCAACGGGGAGAAGGCACTCTCGATCTGCGAAGAATACAAGGAGAAGATTGACCTGCTGATCACCGACCTGGTCATGCCCGGTATGAACGGGATCGAACTGGCTCGGAGATTTCTTGATTCCCGCTCGGAGATACCGGTCCTGTTCATGTCCGGATACTCGGAGGATGCCATGGAACATCTCAAGGACATGACCCAACGACAGTCATTCCTTCCGAAACCGATCACGCCGACGACCCTATCCCGGAAAGTGCGGGAGATGTTTTCCTTATTGAGTCCGGTGTGACCCTGCCGGAAAAGCGGAATCTTCTGACCGGCGGTTCCTACTGAAGCGTCAGGTCCCCCTTTCTGGCGGAACCTATAACCACCGTGACGCGCGTTCCAACCTTCAACTGCCCTTCCCGGTTCCGGAACATGATTTGGCGAACGTCCTTTTCCCCTGGAACGGTGAACTCTGCCAATCGGCCGATGCGCTGCAGGCGAACCACGGGGAACTTCTCCCCCGTGGACTCATCGATTAAGTAGGCATCCATGGTCTTGAGATCGAAATTTTCGTTGCCAATCACCCGGAAACGGACGCCCACGTATTCTCTGTTCGCCGCAAGTTGGCACTGGATGACGTCCAGTTCTGGAGGGGAGGGACGCAATGCCAATCTCCCGCCACAGGATGTCAGAAGACAGACCGCGAGTGCCCAAATGAAACATCTCCGGAAGCAATTCAATGTTTCCCCGGTTGGTTGGCTCGAACCGTTGTGTCTCATTGGACGAAGGTTAACCCTCTTGAATCTTTCTGGGAGCAGGTGCTGCAATAAGATCCCCGCTGGGTTTCCCGAGGGGATATTCATCGACATCCGATCCGGTATCGACAGA
>Ga0210098_1000244_pt1 | contig 19166 bp, 19 predicted proteins | sample Joice_ThreeSqA_D_FD_184870 | JGI IMG/M metagenome (GOLD analysis project Ga0210098, IMG submission 184870) | Wetland microbial communities from San Francisco Bay, California, USA, that impact long-term carbon sequestration - Joice_ThreeSqA_D1... | ecosystem: Environmental > Aquatic > Marine >...
AGGTGGTCGTCCCCAAGCCCGACGTGAAGGGGAGGGAGCAGATCCTCGGCGTGCACACGCGGAAGATCCCGATCGACCCGGACGTGAAGCTCGACGTGCTGGCCAAGGGGACGCCGGGGTTCACCGGCGCCGATCTCGCGAACCTGGCCAACGAGGCGGCGATCCACGCGGCGGGGATCAACCTCGCCACGGTCACGATGGATTGCTTCGAGATGGCCAAGGACAAGGTGATGATGGGGCGCGAGCGGCGCTCGATGATCATCAGCGACGTGGAGAAGAAATCGACGGCGTACCACGAGGCGGGGCACGCGATCGTCGCCACGCTCACCCCGGGGGCGGATCCGATCCACAAAGTCAGTATCATCCCGCGGGGGATGGCGCTCGGCATCACGCAGCAGCTGCCGATCGACGAGCGGCACACCTACTCGCAGGTGTACCTGAAGAACAACATCACCATCCTGATGGGCGGGCGCGTCGCCGAGGAGCTCGTCCACGGGGAGCTGACCACGGGCGCGGGGAACGACATCGAGCGGGCGACGGCGCTCGCGCGGAAGATGGTCTGCGAATGGGGGATGAGCGAAAAGCTGGGGCCGGTGACGTTCGGGCAGAAGCAGGAGTCGATCTTCCTCGGGCGCGACATCACCCGGCACCAGGATTACAGCGAGGCGACCTCGCGGGACATCGACCAGGAGGTTCGCGGGATCGTCATGGCCGCCTACGAGAGGGCGAAGACGCTGCTCCAGACAAACATCGCCGTTCTGCACCAGGTCGCGAAGACGCTGCTCGAGAAGGAAGTTGTTGACGGAGCCGAGATCCAGCGGATCATCCGCGAGGGAAATCCGCCGCACGACCCCGTGGACGCGCCAGCGCCGGCAGGGGCGCCTGCCTGAGGGCGGGCCGCCCCGAAATCGCGCCGCATCCCGTGAAAGCGTTCCGCGTTCCGATCCCCGGGGGGGTTCTCGACCTGTCCGGCCGCCCCCTCGTCATGGGAATCCTGAACGTTACGCCGGACTCCTTCTCCGACGGGGGCGCGTACCGCTCCGTCGAGGAGGCGGTCGCGCGGGGGTTGGAGATGGAGGCGGAAGGGGCGGCGATCCTCGACGTTGGGGGCGAGTCGACCCGTCCCGGGTCGACTCCCGTTCCGGCGGACGAGGAGATGCGCAGGGTGATCCCCGTCATCCGCGGGTTGGCCGCGAGGACGAAGGCGGTGATCTCGGTGGACACGACCAAGGCGGCCGTGGCGAACGCGGCGGTGGCGGCGGGAGCGAGGATCGTGAACGACACCAGCGCCCTTGCGGATGACCCGGGGATGGCGTCGGCGGTCCGCGCGTCGGGGGCGGCCGTGGTCCTCATGCACCGGCGCGGGTCGCCGGCGACGATGCAGGAGGCCCCGCGGTACGACGCCCTGCTCGACGAGGTGCTGGCCGAGCTGACCGGGCGGATCGACGCGGCGGAAGGGGCGGGGATCGACCCGGAGCGGATCCTCGTGGACCCCGGGATCGGGTTCGGCAAGCGCCTGTGCGACAACCTCGCGCTGCACCGGCATCTTGACCGGCTGCGGGTCCTCGGGCGGCCGATCGTCTTCGGCCCGTCGCGGAAATCGTTCATCGGGAGGCTTACCGGCACCCCGCCGGCGGATCGGGCGTTCGGCACCGCGGCGGCCGTCGCGGCGGCGGTGTTGCGCGGGGCCCACGTGGTGCGCGTTCACGACGTGAAGGAGATGCGCGAAGTGGTCGATGTGGCGTACGCGATCCGCGGGGAGGCGTCATGGTAACCAGCCTCCTCTCCATCGGAGCGGTCGACGTCCTCGACATCCTCCTGGTCGCATTCATCATCTACTGGGTCCTTCTCTTCATCCGGGGGACGCGGGCCGTCCAGATGCTCTTCGGCCTGCTGATCCTGATGGTGATGTACGTCGTCGCCAAGAAGGCCGGGATGGTCACCTTCCAGTGGCTGGTCGGGAACTTCCTCCAAAACCTCCTCGTGGTCCTCGTGGTAGTCTTCCAGAGCGAGATCCGTCGCGGGCTCGCCAAGATCGGGCAGTGGCGACTCTTCGGAGGGAAGGGAACTGTTCCGGACCCGGACATGATCGATCAGATCGCGCAATGCGCCTTCCTGCTGGCGGGGGAGCGCACCGGCGCGATCCTCCTCCTGGAGCGCGAGATGGGTCTCGAGGAGCTCGTCGAGAACGGCAAGAAGCTCGACGCCATCTTCTCCCACGAACTGGCCGCCTCGATTTTCGCGACGAGCTCGCCGGTGCACGACGGCGCGGTGGTGATCCGCCGAAGCCGGATCGCGGTGGCCGGGGTCATCCTCCCCATCCCGCCCGAATCCGTGGAGACGCGCGGAATGGGCACCCGGCACCGCGCGGCGTTCGGCGTGGCGTCCGAAACGGACGCGGTTGCGGTGGTCGTCTCCGAAGAGACGGGGAACGTCACGGTCTTCTCGAACCGGTCGGCGAACCGCGTCGAAACCGTGCAGCAGCTTCGGGACACGCTCGGCCTGCTGTTCCGCATGGAGGTGAAGCCCCGTGAACGCGGCTGACCTGTTCCGCCCCCTTCGGAATTTCGCGAACCAGAACCTCGGGCTGAAAGTCATCGCCCTCGCGCTCGCCGTGGCGGCGTGGTGGTTCGTCGCGGGCGAGAGCAAGGTACTGGTCAGCTTCACCATCCCGCTGGAGATCCGCAACGTGCCGAAGGAGATGACGATCACGAACAAGGCCGAGCGGCAGGTGGAGGTGCGCCTCTCCGGGCCGTCGTCCCTGCTCTCGGGGATGCGTCCTTCGGAGATCTCCGCCTCCGTCGACCTGGCGGCCGGGCACACGGGTCGCCAGTACTTCACCCTGGACGATCGGGCGGTGAAGGTCCCGCCGGGGATCAAGGTGCAGAGGATCTACCCTTCATCGATCGAGGTGGTCCTCGAGCGGACGGAGCGAAAGATGATCCCGGTGTCGGCCAGGGTCGGCGGCGGGAGCGGGGTCCGCAAACGCGTCGCGAATATCGAGATCGACCCGCCGTCCATCGAGGTAGAGGCGCTCCCGGATGAATTCGCGCGAATGCCGGTGATCTACACGGAGGAGGTCCTTCCGGACCGGACGGACCGCGATTACTCGGCGATTGCCCGGGTGGAAACGCGCGAACCGCATGCTAAGATCGTCGGAAATCCGAACGTCCGCGTAAAGATCGAATTCAAGAAATAGGAGGGTTTCCCTGGTGAGAAGGCTGTTCGGGACCGACGGCGTGCGGGGGGTCGCCAACACCGACCCGATGACCGTGGAAACCGCGCTTGCGCTGGGGCAGGCGGTCGCGCACATGTTCCGGGGGAAGAACGTCCGGCACAAGATCGTTATCGGGAAGGACACGCGCCTGTCCGGCTACATGTTCGAGACGGCGCTGTCGGCGGGGATCTGCGCAATGGGGGGCGACGTCATGCTCGTGGGGCCGATGCCCACCCCGGGGATCGCCTTCCTCACCCATTCGATGCGGGCCGACGCCGGCGTCGTCATCTCCGCGTCCCACAACCCTTACCCCGACAACGGGATCAAGTTCTTCGGCCGCGACGGCTTCAAGCTTCCCGACGACGCCGAGGACCGGATCGAAAACCTGATGTACGGCGAGCATCTCAAAGAGAACCGTCCCCCGTCGCCGCAGATCGGCAAGGCGCACCGGATCGACGACGCGACCGGCCGCTACATCGTTTACCTGAAGAGCACCTTCCCGGCGCACCTCTCCCTGGACCGGATGCGCATCGTCGTGGATTGCGCCAACGGGGCGGCGTACCGGATCGCCCCTCAGGTGTTCGAGGAACTGGGCGCCGAGGTGATCCCGATCGGCGTTTCCCCCAACGGCGTGAACATCAACGACCAGTGCGGCTCCCTCTTCCCGGAGGTCGTGGCTGCGAAAGTGAAGGAGGAGCGCGCGGACCTCGGGATCTCGCTGGACGGGGACGCGGACCGGTTGATCGTGGTGGACCAGAAGGGGCAGATTCTGGACGGCGACCGGATCATGGCGATCTGCGCCGGGGAGCTGGTGCGGAAGAAAATGCTGGCGAAGAGTACGGTGGTGGCCACCGTCATGAGCAACATCGGCCTCGAAATGTATTTCAAGGAACGGAAGATCAAGCTCCTGCGCGCTCCGGTCGGGGACCGGTACGTCGTCGAGGCGATGCGCGCCGGCAAGTACAACTTCGGCGGGGAGCAGTCGGGCCACCTGATCTTCCTCGATCACGCCACTACGGGCGACGGGGTGCTCGCGGCCCTGCAGCTGCTCGCCGTCATGGTCGAGTCCGGAAAAAAGGCCTCGGAGCTGGGGAAGGGGCTGGTCGTCTTCCCGCAGATGCTGCACAACATCCGGATGAAGCACCGGGTGCCGCTCGAATCGATGATGGGGTTCCGGAAGGCCCAGGCCGAATTCGGGAAGCGGCTCGGGAGCCGGGGCCGGATCGTCGTCCGCTACAGCGGAACGGAACCGCTGCTTCGCATCATGGTGGAAGGGGAGAATCTGGAAGAGGTCGAGGCGATCGTAAAGGCCCTGGCAGAGAAAGCGAGGGAGGAAGACCGATGACGCCGACGCGGAAGCGGCTCGGGGTCAACATCGACCATGTGGCCACGCTGCGCCAGGCGCGGCGGGGACAGGTTCCGGAACCGGCGGCCGCGGCGTCGATCGCCGAGCATTACGGCGCTGACGGGATAACGGTCCACCTGCGGGAGGACCGGCGACACATACAGGACCGGGATCTCGAGGTATTGAAGAAGGTCGTGACGACGCGGATAAACCTCGAGATGGCCGCGACCGACGAGATCACGCGGATCGCCTGCTCCCTTGCACCGCACTCCTGCACGCTGGTCCCGGAGAAGCGCGAGGAGATCACGACCGAGGGCGGGCTGGACGTCCTGCGGCACCGGGAAGCGTTGGCGCTTACGGCCGCGCGCCTGAAAAAGGCCGGGATCGTCGTCAGCATCTTCATCGATCCGGATCTCCCCCAGGTGCGCGCCTCGCGCCAGGTGGGAGCCGACGCGATCGAGATCCACACCGGGACGTTCTGCGAGGCGTTCGCCGCGGGGAGGCACGGGGCGGAGCTGACGAAGATCCGCGCTGCGGCGGCGTTCGGCGCCTCCCTGGGGCTCAAGGTCTTCGCGGGCCACGGGCTCGACGTACGGAACATCGTCCCGATCCTCGAGATCGCCGGGATCGAGGAGTTCAACATCGGGCACAGCATCATCGCCCGGGCGGTCTTCCTCGGCCTGCCGGCCGCCGTGAAGGAGATCGCCGACCTGATCCACGGGTCATGACAAAGTGCTTCATTTCATAAATACGGCAACGAAACAGGAGGGTCCGGCGGAGCCCCGCCCTCCGAGGCGACTCCGCCGGAGGATTGAGGCTGCATGATCGCCGGGATCGGCGTGGACATCGTCGAGGTCGCGCGGATCCAGGCGTTGCTGGACCGGTACGGGGAACGGTTCCTGCGCCGCGTCTACACCGAGCCGGAAACGGCCTACGCGATGCGCGGCGCGAACAAGGCCGAACGGTTGGCGGGGCGGTTCGCCGTGAAGGAAGCGGTGATGAAGGCGCTCGGGACGGGGAAATCGCAGGGGATCCTGTGGCGCGACGTGGAGACGGTTCGGGGTCGATTCGGAAAGCCCGAGGTCCGTCTGCACGGGCAGGCGGTGAAATGGGCGAAGATGCGGGGCAGCGGCGCGGTGCACGCATCGATCGCGCACGACGGCGGGAAGGCTGTGGCGTTCGTGATCCTCGAAAAGGCGGGTGACGTATAGATGAAAATCGTGACGGCACAGCAGATGGCCGAACTGGATCGGGTGACGATCCACACGTACGGCATCCCCGCCCTGGTGCTGATGGAAAACGCCGGGCGGTCGTGCACGGACCGGATCTTCCGGATCCTCGAGGAGAAGGCGGGCGGCGCCCAGGAGGCGTCCGTGGCGGTGGTGTGCGGCAAGGGGAACAACGGCGGCGACGGGATGGTAATCGCCCGGCACCTCCACAACCGGGGCGCCTACGTCGAGGTCTTCCTCCTTTCCGAGGAGAACGACCTGTCGGCCGACGCGCGGACCCAGCACGGAATCCTGCGGCGGATGGACGTCGAGGTCCGGGTGATCCGGGACAACGAAGGGGTGGAGGACCTGCGCACCTATCTCGAGGAGGTCCACCTGTGCGTGGACGCGATCCTCGGGACGGGACTCACGTCGCCTCTGACCGGGATCGTGCGCGAGGTGGTCGAGGTGATCAATCTTTCGATGGCCCCCGTCTTCGCCGTGGACATACCGACAGGGATCGACGCGACGACCGGCCGGATCATGGGGGAGGCGATCCGGGCCGAATTCACGGGGACCTTCGGGCTGCTGAAACTGGGGCACGTCCTGCTTCCCGGCTCGATCCATTGCGGTGACACGGAGATCTACGACATCGGGATCCCGCCGCGGGCGGTGTTCGACGCGCAGATCAACACCGAGGCGCTGGACGAGCAGATCGTGAAAAGCATGCTCTCCGTTCGCCCGCCCGACTTCCACAAGGGGGACGCCGGAAGGGTCCACATCGTCGGCGGGTCGCCCGGGATGACGGGCGCGCCGTGCCTCGCCGGATCCGCCGCGCTGCGCATGGGGGCGGGGCTCGTCACCGTGATCACGCCCGAGTCCCTGCGGCCGATCGTCGAGTCGAAGCAGATGGAAGTGATGACCCACGGGATCCCGGACGGAGGGACGGGCTACTTCGCGCCCGGGATGCTCCCTGCGCTGATGGAGGTCCTTTCGAAGGCGGACGTGGTCGTCGTCGGGCCGGGGCTGGGGATGACCGGCACGATGCCCGCGTTCGTGAAGGAACTGGTCACGAGGATCAAGGTTCCGTTCCTGCTCGACGCCGACGCGCTGAACGCCTTGTCGGGAGAGGCGGTCACCCTGCAGGGGGCGACGGCCCCGTGCATCCTCACCCCCCACCCGGGGGAGATGGCGCGCCTGACGAAGGAGACGATCGAATCGATCGAGGCGGCGCGGATCGACTCGGCGCGGCACCTGGCCGAAGAGGAGCGGGTCACGGTGATCCTCAAGGGGGCGCGCACCGTGGTGGCGACGCCCAAAGGGGACATCTTCATCAACACGACGGGGAATCCATACATGGCGTCGGGCGGAATGGGCGACGCCTTGACCGGTATGATCGCGGCGCTCGCCTCCCAGGGGCTCTCGCCGAACGATGCCGCCTGCGCGGGCGTCTTCCTGCACGGCCTGTCGGCCGACCTGCTGGTGCGGGAGAATCCGATGACCCCGGTGACGGCGACCGACGTGATCGGAAACATCCGGGGAGCGCTGCAGCACACGCTCGGCGAACCCGAAGCGGAGGAATAATCCCTGGCGGGGGACACTCCTTCCCTCCACCCGGGTTTGAACCAGGAATGTCCCCCTCTGTCGAGCTCACATCGGAGTCGCCCGAGGACACCCTCGAGATCGCCCGGACCTTGGGCGCGATGCTTCGCCCCGGCGACGTCGTCGCGCTGTACGGCGAACTCGGTGCGGGGAAGACGCTCTTCTGCAAAGGGGTTGGGGAGGCGCTCGGGATCGCGCCCGACCGGATACTCAGCCCGACCTTCACGATCGTGACCGAGCACGAGGGGCCGGTCCCGCTGACGCACATCGACGTCTACCGCCTCGCGGGGGCGCGGGAGGCGGACGAGATCGGGATGCGCGAGCTCCTGTCGGGCGAAGGCGTGTGCCTGGTCGAATGGGCGGAAAAGATCGAGGAACTGTTGCCAACGGATTGTATACAGGTTAGATTCTCTTTTTCGGGCGACGACCGCAGGGTGATCGCGATCGTCGCCCCGGATCTTCCGGGATCCGGGGAATTCCGGACCCGGTCCATACGCTTCCAGCGAGGAGGATGACAGGCGCGATGGCACTCATTGTCCAGAAGTACGGCGGGACCTCGGTGGGAACCGTCGAGAAGATCAGGAACGTTGCGAAGAGGGTGGCCCGGACGAAGGACCAGGGGAACGACGTCGTCGTGGTCGTCTCCGCGATGTCCGGCGAGACGAACCGGCTGCTCGGGCTGGCGAACCAGCTGTCGGAGATGCCGAACGAGCGGGAGCTCGACGTCGTCGCCTCCACAGGCGAGCAGGTGACGATCGGGCTGCTGGCGATCGCGCTCACCGAGATGGGATGCAAGGCGAAGTCGTTCTGCGGCTTCCAGATCCCCGTGGTGACCGACGCGGCGTACGTCAAGGCGCGCATACGCGAGATCCGGGGCGAGACGATCACCAAGGCGTTGAAGGAGGGGTACGTCGCCGTCGTGGCCGGTTTCCAGGGGATCGACGACACCGGTTCGATCACCACGCTCGGGCGCGGCGGTTCCGACACCAGCGCCGTGGCCGTTGCGGCGGCGCTCAAGGCCGACGTCTGCGAGATCTACACGGACGTGGACGGCGTCTACACCACCGACCCGAACATCTGTTCCGACGCCCGGAAGCTCGACAAGATCTCCTTCGAGGAGATGCTCGAGCTCGCCTCCCTGGGCGCCAAGGTGCTGCAGATCCGCTCGGTGGAATTCGGGATGAAGTACGGGGTGCGGATCCACGTCCGCTCCTCGTTCAACGATAGCCTGGGAACGATCGTCACGACGGAGGAGGAGATCATGGAAACGGCGGTGGTGTCCGGAGTTGCGCACAACAAGAGCGAGGCGAAGATCACGGTGGTCAAGGTCCCCGACCGCCCGGGGATCGCGGCGAAGATCTTCAAGCCGTTGTCGGAAGCGAACATCGTGGTCGACGTCATCGTGCAGAACGTCTCGGTGACGGGGTTCACGGACCTGACCTTCACGATCGGGCGCACCGACTACAAGAAGGCGATGCAGATCACCGAGAAGGCGGCGAAGGACGTGGGGGCGGAGCGGGTCTTCGGGGACGACAAGATCGCCAAGGTCTCCATCGTCGGCATGGCGATGCGCTCCCATTCCGGCGTCGCGCTGAAGGTGTTCGAGACGCTGGCGGGCGAGGGGATCAACATCCTCGGGATCTCCACCTCGGAGATCAAGATCTCCGTTCTCATCGAGGAGAAGTACACCGAGCTGGCCGTGCGCGTGCTCCACGGGGCGTTCGGATTGGGAAACCCCGCCTGACCGCATCGCATCGAACGTGGACAACGGGATCGGAAGGGCGGGACGACGAATGAAGAACGTGCATCTGTACGACACCACGCTGCGTGACGGGACACAGTCGGAAGAGGTCTCCCTGTCCGTGCTCGACAAGATCGCGATCGCCGGGAAGCTGGACGAGTTCGGCATCCACTTCATCGAGGGCGGCTACCCCGGCAGCAACCCGAAGGACAAGGAGTTCTTCGAGCTGGCGCGGAAGATGCGCTGGAAGAACTCGATGATGTGCGCCTTCGGGATGACCCGCCGGGTGGGGAAAAAGGTCGACGAGGACGCCAACATGAAGGCGCTCGTCGCGGCGGGGACGCCGGTCATCACGGTGGTGGGGAAGTCGTGGGACTTCCACGTCATCGAGGCGCTGCGCACCACCCTCGAGGAGAACCTGCACGCCGTCAAGGACACTGTGGCCTACCTTAAGAAGAACGCTGACAAGGTCTTCTTCGACGCCGAGCATTTCTTCGACGGGTACGCGCACAACCCGAAATACGCGATGAAAGTGCTGGCGGCCGCAGTGGACGCGGGGGCCGACGTCCTGGTCCTTTGCGACACGAACGGCGGCGCGCTCCCGTCCGACATCGCGCGGATCGTCAAGGTGGTCCGCAAGGCGACCTCCACGGCGATCGGGATCCACACCCACAACGACGGCGAGATGGCGGTGGCCAACACGCTGGCGGGCGTCGAGAGCGGCGCCACCCAGGTGCAAGGGACAATCAACGGGTACGGGGAACGGTGCGGAAACGCCAACCTGGTCTCCATTCTCCCGGCGCTGATGCTCAAGATGGGGCTGGATGTTCTTCCGAAAGGGCAGCTGCGGAAGCTGACCGACCTGTCGCGCTACGTTGCCGAGGTGGCCAACGTCGGGCAGTGGCTCCACGCGCCGTACGTCGGGGACGCGGCCTTCGCGCACAAGGGGGGGATGCACGTCTCCGCCATCCGCCGGCACACGAAGACGTACGAGCACGTCGAGCCCGAGACGGTGGGGAACCACCGGCGGGTCCTGATCTCCGATCTTTCCGGGCGCAGCAACATCCTCTCGAAGATCCAGGAAACGGGGCTCAAGTTCAACGCGAAGGACCCCAACACCGAAAAGATCCTCGACGAGATCAAGGAGCTCGAGCACAAGGGGTTCCAGTTCGAGGGGGCGGACGCTTCGTTCGAGCTGCTGGCGCGCCGCGCGATGGGGGAACACAAACCGTTTTTCGAACTGGTCGGGTTCCGGGTGATCGACGAAAAACGGTCCGAGGGCGAGGCGCCGATCGCCGAGGCGACGATCCAGATCTCCGTGGACGGAAAAGCGGAGCACACGGCAGCCCTTGGGAACGGCCCGGTAAACGCCATGGACAACGCCTTGCGGAAGGCCCTCGAGAAATTCTACCCGGAAGTGGCCGAGGTGAAGCTCCTCGACTACAAGGTCCGCGTCATCAAGCAGGGGGGGACGGGCTCCTCGGTACGCGTCTTGATTAAATCCGGCGACAGGGACGCGATCTGGGGCACCGTTGGCGTGTCGCACAACATCATCGAGGCGTCCTGGCAGGCGCTCGTGGACAGCATCCGGTACAAACTGTGGAGGACGCGGCGTGCCGAATCAGGGGGGGCGGGAGAATAGCCGCGGCAAGCAGCGTGCTGTACTTCTTCTTTCCCTGATCCTCCTGGTCTGGAATGTCTTCGCTTCGGCGGGGCGCGTCGCCTCGATCCTTTTTTCCCCGGCGACCGACAGCGCCGAAGGTGTTCCGGTCGCGCCGCCCCCCCCCGGAAACGATGCGATCCTCCGTTCCGCCGAAAGCCCCCGAAGCGGCCCCCTCACAATCCGACAGAAATACCTTATTGGAAAACGGGTAGATATCAATAGGGCTTCCCTGGAGGAACTCTCGGAACTTCCAGGGATCTCCGACGAGGTGGCTGCCGCCCTGCTGGAAGCGCGGGATCGCCTCGGGGGGTTCCGATCTCCAGACGACCTTCTCGGCGTGAAGGGGATCAAGGCGAAGCGGCTGAAGAAAATCCTTCCATTTCTTTCGAAAATGCAGAATAATTGACTTATTCTGTCTTATAATAAACTGCCGCAGGGAGGTAGGATGTTCCGATCGATCCGGAACGACATCAAGGTCATCTTCGAGAGGGATCCGGCGGCCCGCAGCGTGCTCGAGATCTTCCTCTGCTACCCGGGCTTTCACGCCGTCCGGTTCCACCACCTCGCGCACTGGCTCTGGACGCACGATTTCCGGGTTCTGGCACGCTTCCTTTCCCACATCTCGCGAACCCTCACGGGGATCGAGATCCACCCGGGAGCGACGATCGGCGAAGGGTTCTTCATCGATCACGGCATGGGGGTGGTGATCGGCGAGACGTCGGAGATCGGCAACAACGTCACCCTGTATCACGGCGTGACCCTGGGCGGGACGAGCTGGAACAAGGGGAAGCGGCACCCCACCCTCGAGGACAACGTGATCGTCGGGGCGGGAGCGGCGATCCTCGGCGCGATCCGCGTCGGGCACGACTCCAAGATCGGCTCCGGATCCGTGGTGAACCGGGAAGTGCCGCCCAACTCGACCGTCGTAGGGATCCCCGGGCGCGTCGTCTACCGCGAGGGGAACGTCTACAACGATCCGACCGGCGTGGGAGGGACGCCCGATCCGGAAGGGAAGGCGATCAAGTGCCTGACCGACCAGATCTTCGCCCTCGAGAAACGGGTCGAGGAGCTTACGAAGCGCGTCGAGGAGGCACAACCGCCCGCGGAGGCGAGGACCGGAACGTGAAGATCACCACCCGGGGCCGTTACGCCGTGATGGCGATGGTTTCGCTGGCCGCGTCGTCGCGTGGGAACCCCGTCCCGATCCAGGCGATCGCGAAGCGGGAGTCGATCCCCGAGCCGTATCTGCAGCAGCTTTTCCTGCGTCTGCGCAAGCAGAACCTCGTGAAGAGCGTGCGGGGACCCGGCGGCGGGTTCATCCTCGCCCGGGCCCCCTCCGGGATCACCGTCGGGGAGATCATCCGGACCGCAGAGGGGAAGCCGGCGCGGGTCGGTTGCCGGCGGTCGGGGGTCGCGTGCGGGATGATCGACCGTTGCCGGACGCAGGGGATGTGGGACGCCCTCGAGGCGCGGATCGAGGAGTTCCTCGATTCGATGTCCGTGCAGGACCTGTTCGAGGAGCGCCGGGATACGCGCGAGGAGGTGGGTGCGTGAGGAGGGTCTACTTCGATCACAACGCCACGACCCCGGTCCACCCGGAGGTGGCCGCCGCCGTGCAGCCGTTCCTCGGCAACCACTTCGGAAACCCGTCCAGCATCCACTGGGCCGGGCGGGACGTCCGCAAGGCGGTGGAGGATGCGCGGGCGCAGGTCGCCGCGTTCTACGGATGCCGCCCCCTGGAGGTCGTCTTCACGAGCTCCGGGACCGAGGCCGACAATCTCGCGGTGAAAGGCGTGGCGTTCCGGCCGGGGAACGGCGGGAAGCACATCGTCACGTCGCAGGTCGAGCATCCGGCGATCATGAACACGTGCCTGTTCCTCGAGAAGCACGGTTTCCGGGTGACGTACGTCCCGGTGAACCGCCAGGGGATCGTGGAGCCCGATGCGGTCCGGAGCGCGCTCGCCGGGGACACGATCCTCGTCTCCATCATGGCGGCGAACAACGAGACCGGTTGCCTCATGCCCATCGCGGAGATCGGCGCGATCGCCCGGGAAGCCGGCGCGCTCATGCACACCGACGCGGTGCAGGCGACCGGCAAGGTTCCGCTCCCCTGGGAAACCCTTCCCGTAGACATGCTGACGTTTTCCGGCCACAAGGTGAACGGCATCAAGGGGGCGGGCGGACTGATCATCAGGAAGGGAATCGAGATCGAGACGGTCATCCACGGGGGGCACCAGGAGCGGGGCCGGCGGGGCGGCACCGAGAACGTGGTGGGGATCGTCGGGATGGGGAAGGCGTTCTCCATCCTGTCGGGTGCCATGGCGGAGGAGACGGCCGAGGTCCGCCGGCTCAGGGACGCATTCGAGCGGGCGCTGTTCGCGCGGATTCCCGACCTCGTGCTGAACGGCCACCCGACCCTGCGCCTTCCGAACACGGTCAATATCTCGTTCCGGTTCGTGGAAGGCGAGGCGCTCCTGCTGAACCTCGACATGATGGGGATCGCCTGTTCCTCGGGCTCCGCCTGCACCTCGGGGTCGCTCGAGGGGTCGCCGATCCTGGCGGCGATGGGGGCCGATCCGACGGATTCCCAGGGCGCGCTCCGGTTCTCCCTCGGGTACGGAAATACGGACGACGACGTGGCGTACGCGGTGGACGCCATCGAGACGGTCGTCGACAAGCTGCGGGCGATGTCGCCGCTCTACAACCCGCAAAAGGCGAAAGCGCGATGACGAAGCGGCGCATTTTGGCGGCGATGAGCGGGGGGGTCGATTCTTCCGTGTCGGCTCTGCTCCTGCAGCGCGACGGGTGGGAGGTCATCGGCATCTCGATGGACCTCTACGACTATTCGGCCGTGACGCGGGATCGGGAAGGGACGTGCTGCTCGCTGGACGACCTGTACGACGCCCGGCGCGTGTGCGACCTCCTGGGGATCCCGTACTACGTCCTCAACCTGCGGGACGAATTCCGCAGGGAGGTGATCGACCCGTTCGTCCGCGAGTACCAGGCGGGCCGGACGCCGAACCCGTGCATCCTTTGCAACGAGCACCTGAAATTCCGCGCGCTGCTGCGCAAGGCCGACGAGTTGGGGGCGGAGGGGGTCGCCACGGGGCATTACGCGGTAATCCGCACGGAACCCGACGGGCGGTGCCGCCTTTTCACATCGCCGGACGTCCGGAAGGACCAGTCGTACTTCCTCTATTCGCTCGACTCCGACCGGCTGCGGCGGATCCGGTTCCCCGTGGGGGAGATGATGAAGGAGCAGGTGCGGGAGATCGCCCTCGGCGCGGGGCTGCCGGTGTACGAGAAGCGGGAGAGCCAGGACATCTGCTTCGTCACCGACGAATCCTACGCCACTTTCCTGGAGAGCCGGGGGATCAGCGAAGACCGCGGGCGTTTCGTGGACCGGGAAGGGAACTTCCTGGGGAATCACAAGGGGATCCTCCGGTACACGGTCGGGCAGCGCAAGGGGCTCGGGATCGCATCGAGGGAGCCGCTCTACGTCGTGGCGATCGACGCCGGAAAAAACGAGGTCGTCCTCGGCAGTGACGGGGAAACGTTCTCCGGAGGCGCGACGGTCGTCTCCCCGACCTTCGTCGCCGGCTCCGCGCCGGCGGAGGAGTTCCGCGCGACGGCCCGGGTGCGGTACCACCACCCAGGGGCGCCGTGCTCCGTGAAGGCGATGGGGGACCGTCTCGCGGTTACCTTCGAATCGCCCCAGCGCAGCGTGACCCCCGGGCAGGCCCTCGTTCTTTACGACGGGGACGAGGTCTTGGGCGGGGGCTGGATCGAATGCGCGGTCGCCTCTCGGTCGTAACCGTCGGCTGCAAGGCGAACTTCGCCGACTCCGCGGGGATCCTCGCCCACGCGGCGCGCGCCGGGTTCCAGGTGGTAGGCGACGGAGCCCCCGCGGACGTCCTGATCATCAACAGCTGCACAGTCACCCGCCGGGCCGACCGCGATTGCCGGGCCTTGGCCCGCCGGCTGCGCCGCAGGCACCCCGGGGCGGTCCTCGTGATGACCGGTTGCTTCGCCGAAACGACCCCCGAAGCCCGCGCGTCCCTGCCCGAAGTGGACCATTGGATCGGGATCCGCGAACCGTCCGCGCTGCCGATCCTGCTCCGTTCCCTGTCCGACGACGATACGGAGCCCGGGGAGGAGTTGTCCGATTTCGCGGCGGACCGGTTGCTGGGGCACAGCCGCGTATTCCTGAAGGTTCAGGACGGGTGCGACGCGGCATGCGCCTATTGCGTCGTTCCGAGAGCGCGGGGGGCCGGCCGGTCCCTGCCGCGGCGGGAGGTCGTCGAGCGCGCGGTCCGGGCTTCGCTGGACGGCGCCCGGGAGATCGTCCTGACGGGGATCCACGCGGGCCGGTACGGGGCCGACCGCGGCGACCGTGACGGCCTCGCGGGACTCGTCGAGGCCCTCCTCCGGGCGACTTCCGGGTGCAGGTTCCGGCTGGGCTCGATCGAGCCCCTCGAGATCACGTCCGGAATCGTTTCCCTCCTTTCCACGCAAAGCCGTCTCTGTCCGCACCTGCACGTACCGCTGCAGGGCGGCTCCGACCGGATCCTCCAGCGGATGCGCCGGCCGTATACGGCGAGGCAGTATCGTGAGAGACTGGACCTGCTTGCCGCCGAGGTCCCGGGGATCCGACTTGGGGCCGACGTGATCGCCGGGTTTCCGGGGGAGACCCCCGACGATTTCGAGGAAACGATGCGGCTGATCCGCGACACCCCGCTGAGCTATCTTCACGCGTTTCCGTACTCCCCCCGGCCCGGCACCGAGAGCGCGGGATGGGCGGACGACGTGATCGCGGCGGAGAAGACGCGGAGGGTTGCGCGCCTTCGGGCGGCGGACGTAGCGATGCGCAGGGAATACCTCCGGAAGCAGGTGGGGAAGACGCTGATCGCCGTGGCGTCGGCGAGGGACCCGAAGACGGGGGAGATGCGCGGGACCACGGAGAATTACGCCGAGGCGGTCTTCCGCTCCTGGATCGGGGCGCGGGGGGACCTGATCCCCGTGCGCATCGACGCCGTTCGCGGCGAACACCTTGAGGGGACCGCCGTTTGACGTTTTCCACGTTCGAGGGACGGATCGGATACCGGTTCGGAGCGAAGGATCTTCTGGAGGAAGCGCTGCGGCACGGCTCCGCTCCCGGGCTCGAGGGGGGGAAACGCTCGTACGAGCGGCTCGAATTCCTCGGGGACGCCGTGCTGAACCTCTGCGTCGCGCAGGAGATGTACAGGTTGCTGCCGATGGCCGGGGAAGGGGTGCTCACAAAGGCGCGCGCATCGATCATCAACAACCGGAACCTCGCGAAGGTCGCGGAGCGGATCGGCGTCCCGGGATCGCTGCGGATCGACCCTTCCGTCCGCAGGAAGGGGGTCGGCGTCACCCGGAAGATGGCTGCCGACGCGGTGGAGGCGGTCCTCGGAGCGATCTTCATCGACGGCGGCCACGAAGCGGCCCTCCGGTTCGTGCAAAGCCACTTCCGGCTTCCGGACCTTATGGGCGCGCTGGTCGCGGGGTTCGACGCGAAGTCGCGGCTCCAGGAGTGGTGCCAGGGAGAACGTCTCCCCCTTCCGGCGTACACCCTCCTGTCCGCCGACGGACCGCCGCACGACCGCATCTTCCGGGTGGAGGTCGTTGTGCAGGGGCAGCCGGCGGCGGGGGGAAGCGGAACGTCACGCAAGGAGGCGGAGATGGACGCGGCGTCGAAAGCGATCGCGGTTCTGCTTGCCGCCGGTGGGGAGACCCCGTGAACCGGAAATCGGGGTTCGTCGCCCTGCTGGGGCGTCCCAACGTCGGGAAATCGACCCTGCTCAACCGGATCGTGTGCGCCAAGATCGCGATCGTCACGCGGAAACCGCAGACGACGCGGGACCGGATCGCGGGGATTCTGACGGAGACGCGGGGGCAGATCGTCTTCCTCGACAGTCCCGGGATCCACAAGCCGACGCGGGCCCTCAATTCCCACATGGTCCGCACCGCGTGCCGGATCGGCGAGGAGGCCGACATCGTCGCCCACGTGATCGACGACCGCCCGGTCGGGAAAGGCCCAGAGGACGCCATGGTCCGCGGGATCCTCGAAAAAATCCCGGTTCCGCGCATTCTCGTGGTGAACAAGGTCGACCGGATCGGCCGGGCGGCGGGGGACGAGGTCCGGAAGAACCTCGCGCGGGACGATTTCTACGCCGCGTCGTTCCTCGTTTCCGCGAAGAAAGGGGACGGCGTCGAGGCGTTCGTGACCGCACTCTTCGCGCGGTTGCCCGAGGGGCCGGCGTTCTACCCCGAAGACGACCTTACCGACCTGCCGATGCGCTTCATCGCCAAGGAAGTGATCCGCGAAAAGCTCTTCGAGGGGCTCGACGAGGAGATCCCTTACAGCGTCGCGGTGCGGATCGACGAGTATAAGGAGGAGACCGAGAAAAACCTGATCCGCATCCGGGCCGAGATACTCGTGGAACGGGATTCCCAGAAGGGGATCGTGATCGGGAAAGGGGGCGCATTCCTGAAGAAGGTCGGGACGGCCTCGCGCCTCGAACTCGAGAAGGAGACGGGGGCGCGGGTATACCTGGAACTGTTCGTCGTCGTGGAGCGGGACTGGTCGAGGAGCGAATCGATGTTGAGGCATCTTGGATATGAGCCGGGCTGAGTTCACGGTGGCGCTGGTGGGGCGCCCGAATGTGGGGAAATCCACCCTCTTCAACCGGATGGCGCGGAAGCGGCGCGCCATCACGTTCGACCAGCCCGGGATCACACGGGACCTCGTCGCCGAGCCGGTGGAGTACGACGGCCGCAGATTCCTTCTGGTCGACACCGGGGGGTACATGACGGGGGAGGGTGAAGACGATCTCCTCCCGAAGATCCGTGGGCAGGTCCTGCGGGCGGTCTACGAGTCCGACCTCGTCGTCTTCCTGGTCGACTCCCGCGACGGTCTGCTTCCCCTCGACAAGGAGATCGCCGGCATGCTGCGGGAGCGGGAAAAGGCGGTCCTGCTCGCGGCGAACAAGGTGGACGCGAAGGAAGGGAGGGAAGGCGTCTCCCAGTTTCACGCCCTCTCCGTCGACGCGATTTATCCCGTATCCGCCGAGCACGGCACGGGGGTATCCGAACTCCTCGAGGCGATCGTCGCGCGGATTCCCGACCGGCCGGACGACGGGGAGGCGACGGAAGGATCAACCGCCGACCTGCCGCGGATCGCCGTGGTGGGGCGGCCGAACGTCGGAAAGTCGACGCTCGTCAACACGCTGGCGGGGTTCGAGCGGGTCATCGCCTCGGAGGTCCCGGGGACCACGCGCGACGCGATCGACGTGAAGGTGGAGCGCGACGGAAGGAAGTACCTGCTGGTCGACACCGCAGGGATCCGCGCAAAGCGGAAGACCGAGGGGGCGGTCGAAATCTTCTCCGTGATGAAGAGCCTCGAATCGATCAAGCGGTGCGACCTCGCGATCCTCCTTGTCGACGGTCCCGGGGGACTCACCCACCAGGACCGGCAGGTCCTGCGCTACATCCTCGACGAGGAGCGCGCGGTGGTCGTCGCCGCGAACAAGGCCGACGCGTGGACCTCGGAGGAGGCGCGCCGGAAGGGGCTGCACGCGATCACGGAAGAGCTCGATTACGCCTCCTTCGCCCCCGTTGTCCCCACGGTGGCCACTTCGGGAAAAGGGTTCCAGCAGCTTTTCCGGAAGATCGAGGAGGCCAGCGCGAACTTCATCCACCGCGTCCCGACCGGCCTGCTGAACCGGATGGCGGAGTCGTTCCTCTACACCGTCCCGATCCCGTCCCCGACGGGGAGGAACCGCGCTTTCTACATGACGCAGGTCGGGGTCGCGCCGCCCTCCTTCGCCGTTTTCGTGAAGAGCCGGAAGGGGATCCCGGATTCGTTCACCCGCTACCTGCAGAACAAGATCCGCGACCGCTTCGGGTTCGAGGGGTCACCCGTCCGCATCGTCTACCGGGAACGATGACCCAACGGGCTTCAAGGGTGTTCCGGCTAGTCGCGGATGGAGCAACGATCTTCTTCCGGAACCACGGGCCGGTCTACAGCGCCGCCATCGCGTTCTACATCCTCCTCTCCTCGATCCCGATCCTTTTCCTCGCGTTCGCGGCCACCGGATGGATCATCGGCAAGAGCGAACTCCCGTTCGCGCAACTTACGGTGATCCTGAGCAACACGTTTCCGTACGGGGCCCGGGTGCTCGTTCCCAACCTTCGAAAATTGATGGAAGCCGGGACCGCCTTCGGGATTCTCGGAACGATTCTGCTCCTCTTCTCCTCCTTCTCCGCGACGGAAGCGGTCCACACGGCGCTTTCGGTAATGATGCGGACCAAGCGCCAGAAGCGGATCTGGCGGTCCCTCGCGTTCCACGCCGTCTTCGTGGTCGTCC
>Ga0210098_1000249_pt1 | contig 18861 bp, 16 predicted proteins | sample Joice_ThreeSqA_D_FD_184870 | JGI IMG/M metagenome (GOLD analysis project Ga0210098, IMG submission 184870) | Wetland microbial communities from San Francisco Bay, California, USA, that impact long-term carbon sequestration - Joice_ThreeSqA_D1... | ecosystem: Environmental > Aquatic > Marine >...
CGAGCCAGGCCTCGAACGTCTGCATCGCGGGGTTGAGCGCCCTGGAGAATCCGAGGTTCCGGGCTCCGCAGAAAACCGATTCGAAGTCCCGTTTGAACTGGAACATGTTTCCGAGATCGTCCGCCCCCGGGAACCCGAATCCGCGGTAGGCTTCCGGGGACACGGCGTTATACAGGATCTCCACCCCCAGCGCCTTGGTAAGCGCGGCCGCCATCCGTCTCCCGGTCAGATGATCTCCGGCGATGCCGACGGTCTTGCCGATGAATTCGCCGCCTCGTCTGAATATGGCGTAAGCGCACATCCCGATATCCTCGGAGGCGATGCCGGGGAGTTTCTTGTCCCCCATGGGCAGGGTGATATAAAGATTCCCGTCCTCCCCCCTCTTGGGCCCCATCCCGAAGTGGATCAGGTTTTCCCAGTAAAACGATGTCAGCAGGAAGGTCGTCGGAAGACCGCGCTCGGAGAACAGGCGGTTGGCCTCTCCCTTGGCGTCGAAGTGCGGAACCTTGTATTTCCCCATAAGGGTAGGCATGCGCCGGTCGGCGAGGGGGACCAACTCCCGGGTATCCTCAAGAGTCGACCAGATGACGTGCCGCACACCCGCGTGTTTCGCCGCGTCCGCCATGTTTCTCGCTTCCGCCAGTTCCTTCTCCGGAGAAAAGTGCTCCCAGAAGAACGTGACGCAGAACGCTCCATGGGCGCCGCGGTACGCCTTTTTCAGGCTTTCCACGTCGTCGATGTCGACCTCCACGACTTCCGCGCCCAGCTTCTTCAGCGCTTTCGCCTTCTCGGATCCGCCGTTCCTCGTCAGGGCCCGCACCCTGTATCCGCCCCCCACGTCCTTCAGGATGGCACGGCAAAGCCCCCCGCCCTGCGCCCCGGTCGCACCCATGACCGCGATGACTTTCTTGTCGTCCACGGTATCCTCCTTATGTCTCCCTCCCGCTAGCCGATGGTTGCCTCGTTCACGATATCCACCACGCTCTGAATATTCGATATTTCCCCGGCGGCGAAGGATTCTTTCTTTTCCCATTTTCTCCGGAATTCCGGAATCCTCCCCCGCAAGTCCCACGGCATGAGAGACTATTCGTCACCCTGAAGAATGGAGCACGGTTTGCCTCGCCAGACCAACCGCCCTCTGACCGTCGTCTCCTTGCTCCTCGGCCTCTTTCTGGCGGCCATGGAGATGACCGTCGTGTCCACGGCGATGCCCACCGCCGTCGGGGACCTCGGCGGGCTCCACCTCTACGCCTGGGTGTTCGCCGCCTACATGCTCACGGCGACCGTGACCCTGCCCATCTACGGCAAGCTCGCGGACCTTTACGGTCGCAAGCCGGTGATGCTCGTCGGCCTCGCCCTTTTCCTTGCCGGCTCCTTCCTCTGCGGGCACGCCGGCAGCATGAACACACTCATTCTCTTCCGGGCGATCCAGGGGCTGGGGGCCGGCGCCATCCAGCCCATCGCGATGACGATCGTGGGCGACCTATTCGACGTGCACCAGCGGGCCCGGATCCAGGGGATCCTCGGCGCGGTCTGGGGACTCGCCGGCCTGGTCGGTCCGGTCCTTGGCGGGGCAATCGTCCATTGGCTCTCCTGGCGCTGGGTATTCTACGTAAACATCCCGTTGGGCCTGGGGTGCGCGGCGGTCCTGATCCTCGCCTACCACGAGAACGTGGGACGGCAGGACCACCGGCTCGATTTCGCGGGCGCGGCACTGCTTTCGTGCACCGTGGTGCTCGCCCTTCTCGCGGCGCGATCGCGGGGGGAGGGACTCGGCTTTCTCCCGGCGGCGGGCGTCGCGCTGGCCCTCTTCCTGTGGGTGGAGCGTCGCGCGGATGAGCCCCTCTTTCCGCTCGACCTCTTCTCCCAGCGCGTCATGGCCGTCGCATCGGCGACCGGGGCGCTTGTAGGCGCGGCGATGATCTCGATGGTCACCTTCGTGCCGCTCTTCGTTCAGAGCGTACTCGCCGGGAGCCCGACCGACGCCGGTACGGCGATCGCCCCGATCGCCATCGGGTGGCCCATCTCCTCGACGCTGGCAGGACGCATCCTGCCGAGGATGGGGTACCGGGTGCTGATCCGCGGAGGGCTGGCGATGACCTTCTGCGCGGCACTGGCGCTTTCCTTCCTGCTGCGACCCGGAGCGGATCTATGGGCGCTGCGGCTGACCATGTTCTTCTACGGGCTGGGCCTGGGGTTCGCGAACACTCCCCTCATCATCGGGGTGCAGTCCAGCGTCCCCTGGAAGCGGCGCGGCGTCGCCACCGCCAGCACCATGTTCAGCCGCTCGATCGGCGGCACCCTGGCCGTGGGCGTCCTCGGAGGCGTCCTCGCGGCGGCGCTTGCCGCCAGCGGCGCCCCCCCGGGGGCCGTGGACAAGCTCCTCGGGCCGGAGCGCTCCTTCCTTTCCCCGGCGCTGGTGCGGAGCCTGTCCGGGGCGCTGCAGGGGGGGATGGAGGGGATCTTCCAGGCGGTGGCGATCATCGCCTTCGCCGCATTCGCGGTGAGCTTCCTTTTCCCCGCGATGAAGATCGCCCCACGGGGTTCCATCGCGGCCAAGGCACCTCCGTGACGGATATCCTCCCCGCAGGGGCTGCGTTCGGGGAATCCCCGCTTCGGAGGGACGGCATTCTTCGTTGCCTTTCCTTTCCGGGCGCCGGATAATACCGCCAACGAGGGCAACCATGCTGCTTCGGAAGATCCCGATCAACCTCTGGAACCTCGTCTCCCCCCTTGTGAAGACGTTCGACCTCATGAACCCGGCGCTCGGAGACCACGGCCTGCGGGTCGCCTATCTCTCGATGCGCCTGGCGGAGGAACTGGAGTGGCCTGCATGGAGGAGGAGGGAGGCCGCGATCGCCGGGGCGCTCCACGACATCGGGGCGTTCTCCCTGGCCGAGCGCCTCGACATCCTGGAATTCGAAACCGCGGATCAGGGAACCCATGCACGGGCCGGGTACATCCTGTTGCGGGGATTCAAACCGTTCGAGCGGATCGCGGAGACGGTGCTGCACCACCACCTGCTCTGGCGGAACGGGATGGGCGAGCGGGTGGACGGGGCTCCCGTGCCGGAGGGAAGCCACCTCGTCCATCTCGCGGACCGGACGGCGGTCCTCTTCCGCAAGAACGAGCCGGTCCTGGGCCAGATCCCCGAGATCCGGGCGTCGATCCGGGAGCGGAGCGGGGCCTGGTTCGTCCCCGCCTACGTCGACGCGCTCCTGCGATTGTGCGACCGCGACTACATCTGGATGGATATCTCCTCCGGGGCGATGGAAGATTCCCTGCGCCATTCCCTCGGGATGGAGACGATCGACACGGACATGAGCGAGTTCGTGAGTTTCTCCCGCCTTCTCTGCCGGATCATCGACTTCAAGAGTGAGTTCACGGCGACCCACTCCAGCGGCGTCGCCGCCGTGGGGCGATCCCTCGCCTCCCTGGTCGGCTTTTCGCGGCAGGAGTGCCAGATGTTCGAGATCGCGGCCTATCTCCACGACCTGGGGAAGATGGCGGTTCCCTCCGAGATCCTCGAGAAGCAGGACCGCCTTACGCCGGCCGAGTGGAGAGTGATGCGGACCCACGCCTACTACACCTACCAGATCCTCAACCCGATCGAGGCGCTGAACCTCGTCGCCTCCTGGAGTTCGCTCCACCAGGAGCGCCTCGACGGCAGCGGCTACCCGTTCCACGTCGGCGAGGACGACCTGCCGCTCGGGGCCCGCATCATGGCCGTGGCGGACGTCTTCACTGGGCTCACCGAGAACCGGCCGTACCGCAAGGGGATGACGCGTGAAGAGGCGTTGGGAGTCCTCCACGATATGGCGGCGAAGAGGGAACTCGACCCGTCCCTGGTCGCTCTTCTGGAAACGCATTACGGCGCCATTCTGCTGGCCCGCGAAGAGGCGCAAGTACAGGCCGTTCGGGAATACGAGACGTTCCGGGAGGAACTGAAGGGCAGTCCGGCGACGAACTGACGAGCGGAAAAGCCCCTCGTGGCACCCGGCCAGAAGGGGCTTCCGGATAATCCGCCTCGATGGAAAACGTACCCCTTAAGGACTCGCCACAAACCAGACGTTTCCGAGTCCCTGCCCCTTGACGTCCCCGGCCGCCTTGTCGCCTGCAAAGTAGTACAGGGGCATTCCCTTGTATGTGGTCTGCTTCTTTCCGTCCTCCCGGGTGATGGTAGCGAAATCCCCGGCCATCACCCCATCGGGGGCCGCCACTTTTTCGCGGAAATAGAGCGGCCACTTCTCGACGCAAGGGCCCGCGCAGACGCTCTTGCCCGGGGAATCCTTCCTGAAAATGTAAAGAGTCATCCCTTGCGAATCGGTGAAGAATTTCCCGACTCCGTCCTTTTCGGAGAGTTTGACCGCGTGATTGTCGGCCAACGCCGATCCCGCGAGGGCCAGCGACATGACTGCGCACATTGCGTATAGCACTGCTCTCTTTCGCATAACGACCTCCACTGAGATTATCTTCGGGTACCAACCATTAGTTTCCCGGCGCGTCGGGGAGTTTCCGGATCCAGGCAGTATCCAGGCGAAGGCACTGCGTGCAGTCGCGTGAAGGATCGCACCTCGCCGTGCCGTGATCTGGTAAAAGATTGAATATGGTGGAGGGAAGGGGAGCTTGATGACCGTTAGGCGCACGGCCCTCTGGTGTGTCGCCGGATTGGGGGCCTTTCTCGGGGTCGCCGCACTGACCGTGGCCCTGCTGGTCTACCGGCCCGCGCTGGTTCGGCCCTGGGTGCAGCGGGCTCTCGTTCCACGGGGCGGGACGGCTTCCCTGGCCGACCTGAAAATATCGCTCGCCCCGCCGACCGTCGTGCTCTCCGGTCTCGTGATCGCGGGTCCCCCGCGCTCGGGCGATCTTATCTCCCTGGACCACCTGCAATTCGAACTGATCCCCGCCCGCTTTCTCCGCGGCGGCCCCTGGTTGCGGCACGTGGAGGCAAGGGGGGTATTTTTTGAGCGTCCCGGCCCCCGGGAGACGGAAGGACCACCGGACGTGACGGCGCTCACCCGCCTGTTCGACATCGAAGACCTGTCGCTGAGTGACGCCCGGCTCCGCGTGGCCATGGCCAATGGGGTTCTTGCGGTCGACGACCTGAAGTTGCGCCTGACCCGGGTGGAAGGCGGCATGCGCGCCTTCGGAGGATCCGGGGACCTGTCCTTTCGCGAAAAGGGGGACCCCGTCCTGACGGCGAAGCTTTCGGCCCGCGGAACCGTCACACCCGAGCCCGCGCTTGCGATCGCCCTCGCGTCGGCCCCGGGCCGCCTTGAACTGCCGTGGATCTCCGGCATCCTTTCCGGCCAGGCACGCCTTCGTGTGGATCGGAAAATTTTCCGGATCGAGGATCTGACCTTGACGCTGTCGCGGGGGCGGGTGAACCCGGGGAAGCGCGGGACGGTCCTGCCGGAACCGATTCGCCTGAACATGGCTGCGGGTGCGACACTCGGCGGAGGGGATCCGCGCCTGGAGGTTCGCGGATTGGAGATCGGCGGCCTGCTCACTGCCCGGGGACGACTGGGCGGGCCGACCCTCGAAAACATGTCCGGAATTCTCGAAGGGGAGATCCCACGTGTGGAACGGACGCGAAACTATTGGGCTCCCCTCCTGCCCGGCACGCTTGCGGACATGAAACTTACGGGCAGACTTCCCTGGCGCCTGTCTCTGTCCGGAGGGATCACGAACAGAATCCTGACCCTCGATCTCCTCCCCCCGGACCTGGGGCTTTCTTCCGCAAGCGCGGGGCTGGATTGCCGCATCGGGGGATCCTTCAAGGCCTCGGGGACCTTCGATGGCTTGCTTCACGGTAGAGCCGCCCTGAGCGGGAGGGTCCGGGGAACGGGGGATTTCGACCGGCCGCCGCTCTCGGTGCGGCGCGTCCGCTTCTCCACTTCGTTGGCCGGTGCGATCTCCGCACCCGCATTTCCGGGTTGGATCCTGTCGACGGGGCCGGGAGAGATTCTCTTCGAAGGCCGCCCCCTGCCCTTTGGATCGTTGGCGATCCGCGGATCCGCAAGGCCGGCCGACGATTCGTATCTCCTGGAAGGCGTGGAGATCCGGTCCGGATCCCTCGGTCGCTTGACCGGTCAGGTTTCATTCCGCGGAGGGAACATCGGCGGCCGCCTGGACGAGGCGCGCCTGCCCGCGGACAACCTGGTATCCCTTGCACAGGCGGTGAGGGGAAGGGATTTGGACGGCTGGTCGCCCACGGGTGCCATCGCCGTCGCCGCCCGACTCGAACCCGCGGAGGGCGGTCCCCGGTTGACGGTTACGTCGGAGCTCGAACGGGTCGGCTTCACCTCGCCCGCCGGCGATGCGATGGGCCAGAGCCTGTCAGGCAAACTCCACATCGAAGCGCACCTGACCACCCGGCCCAGTGTGAACGTCGACCTGGCCCTCCTGCAGGGGGAAGCGCTCTGGGGAACGGTCTACTTCGACCTCGCGAAGGCACCGCTGGGCCTGCGAGTCGGAGGATCGCGATCGGGCCCCGACGCGTACGAAGATCTCCTCCTCGAAGCCGCTTTGGAAGGGTTCGGTCGCCTGGAGATCAAGGGGAAGGCGCGTCGCGCCAAGGGAACCTGGCGCCACCAGGGGCGGCTCGCATTGCGCGACGCCCGGCTCGGGCCGATGTTCCGCACCTTCCTGAGGGATCCGCTGGCGGCCTCGCACCCCGACCTGGCAGGGCTCGAGACGGAGGGGACCGCCGGGATCGACCTTTCCTTCTCCGGTTCAGGGAAGGCGGCCGACCTGGAAGGCACGCTCCGGTTGCGGTTGGGTGATCTTCACCGGGGGAACGACCCTCCGCTCCTCTCCGGGCTCGACATCGACCTGCCGCTCTCCTACTCCTTCGGCGCGGCGGACCCGGGACGCCCCGCGCCCCCCGAGCCGGCGGACTGGGGCCGTTTGCGACTGAAGAAGATTCGCCTCTACGGACAGGAACTGGGGCCGTTGGAGATGCCGGCCGTCCTGGTGCCCAATCGCCTCTACCTCGGGGGAAGCGTCGAGGCCTCCCTTTTCGGAGCCGATCTTGCCTTTCGGCGAATCCGGGTCGACGAACCGCTATCCCCGGACTTCCGGTGGAACATGGCGGTACGGCTGACCGGCCTTGACCTCGCCCGGGTCGCCGAAAAGAACCCTCTGCTGGAGGGGCACCTGGAAGGCCTCCTGGACCCCGTGATCCTCGGCCGGGAACGGATCACCGCCGCCGGAGCGCTGACCGGCGACCTGTTCGACGGCAGGTTGGAGGTCGCCCACATCCTGGTGGAACGGCCCTTCAGCGCGGGTCGGGAGATCGGGGCCGACGTGAACGTCGACCGGATCGACCTCGAACGGATTTCCGCAGCCCTGGGCGTCGGACGCATCACCGGACGCCTCTCCGGTTCGATAAAGGGTTTGCGGGTCGCCTACGGGCAGCCGGTGGCGTTCGACCTCACGATGGAGTCGGTGCCAACGAAAGGGGTGAGCCAGTTGGTGAGTCTCAAGGCGGTGAACTCCATCGCGCTGGTGAGCACGGGCTCCGCACTTAGTGGCATCGGAATCTCCCTGATGACGACGTTTTTCCGTGAGTTTCCTTACGAGAAGATCGGTTTCGAGTGCGGGCTGAAAAACGACGTCTTCACCGTCCGGGGTCTCATCCACGAAGACGGTGTAGAGTATCTGGTGAAAAGGCGGTTTTTCTCGGGGATCAACGTGATCAATGGCAACCCGGACAACCGCGTCGGATTTTCGGATATGCTGGAGCGGGCAAGACGCGTGACCGGGGAACGCTCCAATTGAAACGGATGCACCCATCCGACCGTAAAAAGGGGGATCGCATGAAACGACCCGCGCATCGCTTTTCCTTCCGCATGCTGGCGGTTCTCGCGCTCGTCGCGGGGTGTGTAACGGTGAACATCTACTTCCCCGCCGCGGAGGTGAAGAAGACGGCCGAGAAAATCGTGGACGATGTGTATCAGGACAAGATGGAATCTCCGAAACAGGAACCGGCGGAGAAACCTCGGTCGTGGAATGACGGGGAAACGATCCGGGGGATCGTGCGCCTTGCCAGCATCGGGCCTGCCCCCGCATTCGCCGAGGAAGCTGCCACCGTGAGCAATGCGGCGATTCGGGGGCTGAAGGACCAGATCGGCCAGCGGCACCGGGAGTTGCTCCCCTTCTATCAGCAAGGCCAGGTGGGGATCACCCGGGACGGATTCCTGGAAGTCCGGGGAACGAGCGGGCTCGGTTTGTCCCAGGTGGCGAACCTGAAAAGACTCGTGGACGCCGACAACGCCGCCCGGCGCCAGCTTTACGACGAGGTGGCGAAAGCCCTCAACCTGAAACCGGAACAGGTGTCCGAGGTCCGGAAGATCTTTGCGAAGCAGTGGAGGGACAAGGCCCAGGCCGGATGGGCGGTCCAGTCGGACGACGGCCAGTGGGGGCGCAAATAACGGCGCGCTACGGTTTGGATTTACATGGGGAAGTAATTCGGGTAAATTAGGGCACCCGGTACCCGCCAAGGGAGGTGACTTCATGGAACTGCTCAGGGAAACACCCCTAGTCGGCAGACACCGGGAACTGAAGGCCCTCCTGGCCCCCTTCGGCGGCTGGAACATGCCGATACAGTATGAGGGAGGGATCCTCGCCGAACACCGCTGGTGCCGGGAGAAGGCCGCCCTCTTCGACATCTGCCACATGGGGGAGTTCCTCTACCACGGCGACATCGTCGGCGGCGGTCTCGAAGATGTCTTCACGTTCTCCGTAGCCTCCATCCCGGAGGGGCGGTCCCGGTACGGTTTCCTCCTGAACGAACATGGAGGGGTCATCGACGACCTGATCGTCTTCCGCCTGGCCAGGGACGAGGTGATGATCGTGGTCAATGCCGCAACCGCCGCCAACGACTTCGGCGTCATCCGCTCGCGCCTCAAGGCAGGGGCGCAATTCAGCGACATCTCCAACGCGACCGGCAAACTGGACCCCCAGGGGCCGTTATCCAGGGATGTCGTTACCGATCTGCTCGGGCGGAATCTCTCCTACATCCCGTATTTCCGCTTCATCACAACGGACATCCTCGGCAGCAAGGCAATCGTCAGCCGCACCGGCTACACGGGCGAGCTCGGCTATGAAATTTTCCTCCCTTTGGAAAAGACGGTCGATCTGTGGGACAAACTGCTGAAAGACCCTCGCATAAAACCGGCCGGCCTGGGGGCGCGTGACCTCCTCCGCCTCGAGGTGGGGTACAGCCTCTACGGGAACGATCTCGACGAGACGATCACCCCGCTGGAAGCCGGCCTGGGGGGGTTCGTCAACTTCGATTCGGAGTTCATCGGCAAGGACGCCCTCTTGAGGCAACGGTCAACGGGGCTCAAACGATCCAAGGTGTCCTTCCGGGTAGGCTCCCGCCGCTCTCCCCGCCATAACTACGGGATCTGGAGCGGCGACAGGAACGTCGGCATCACGACAAGCGGCGGCTTCTCCCCGATGCTCGGCTGCGGTATCGGGATCGGCCTCGTATCTCCGGATGCAACGCCGGTGGGGACAGAGTTCGACATCCGCCACGAAAACATCCGCATGCCGGCGACGGCCTGCGAATTGCCATTTTACCGGGGTGGTTCGGTCCGCAAGTAACGACGAATCGATCCTCCATCGCCCAAGGAGAAGCGGTATGCCAAAAATGCACTACACCAAGGAACACGAATGGGTGAAGATCGACGGGAACATCGCAACGGTCGGGATCAGCGACTATGCGGCCCACCAGCTTGGGGACATCACCTTCGTGGAGCTTCCGGCAAAAGGGAAGGCGGTGAAGCAGTTCGAGGTGCTCTGCGCCATCGAGTCGGTGAAGGCGGCCAGCGACATCTACGCGCCGGTCTCCGGCACGGTGCTATCGGTCAACGATGCGCTGAACACACGGCCCGAGCTCGTCAACGAGTCTCCCGAGGAAGCGGCATGGATGGCCACCATGAAGATGACCGACCCTTCCGAGGTGGCAAAGCTGATGAGCAGGGAACAGTACGACGAGTATCGGAAGGGGCTCTGAGATGAGTTTCACTCCACATACGCCTGAAGAGATCCGGGAGATGCTCGCCGTCATCGGAGTCGGGAGCATCGACGACCTGTTCCGCCCTATCCCGAAAGCACTGCGGGCCCGATCCTTCGACCTCCCTCCCGGAATGTCGGAGTTCGAGGTGATGACACGCCTGCAGGAGATGGCGGCGCAGAACGGCCGCGTCGTTCCGTTTGTCGGGGGCGGCTACTACGACCACGTGATCCCCGCGGCGGTGGACCACCTGGCCGGCCGTGCCGAGTTCTACACCGCCTATACCCCCTACCAGCCCGAATGTTCCCAGGGTACCTTGCAGGCGCTCTTCGAGTACCAGACCGCCATCTGCCGTCTGACCGGCCTGGAAGCCTCCAACGCCTCCCTCTACGACGGAGGTACCGCCTTGGCCGAGGCTGCCATGATGGCACTGCGGGTCACCGGCCGGGATCGGGTGGTCCTGGACGGCGCGGTCAACCCCTTCCATCGTGCGATCGTGCGGAGCTACCTCGCCAATCTTCCGGTGGAGATCGTGGAACTTCCGCCGGTGAACGGGATTCTCGATCGGAAGGGGCTGGCCGGGAAGCTTGACGACCGCTGCGCCGCGGTAATGGTGCAGAACCCGAACTTTTTCGGTTGCGTGGCCGACTTCAGCGACCTTTCGGCACAGGTGCACAAGAGTGGCGCGCTGCTGGTATCGGCCGTGTACGCGGTATCGCTGGGGCTTCTCAAGGCCCCGGGAGACATGGGGGTCGACATCGCCGTGGGAGACGGCCAGTGCCTCGGCAACCACCTCTCTTTCGGCGGACCGGCCTTCGGCTTTATGGCCGCGAAAAAGCAGTACATCCGGAATGTTCCCGGTCGAATCGTGGGCGAGACCGTCGACCGGGAAGGCCGACGCGGCTTCGTCCTGACGCTCCAGGCCCGCGAGCAGCACATCAAACGACACAAGGCGACCTCCAATATCTGCAGCAACCAGAGCCTCTGCGCCCTGCGCGGCCTGATCTTCCTGGCGAGCCTTGGGAAGCGGGGGCTCGTGGAACTTGCGCGGCTCAACCGCGACAAGGCCGAATACGCTAAAAGTGCGCTGGCCGCGGTCCGGGGGGTGAGCATCCTCTTCGGCGCCCCGACCTTCAACGAATTCACCATCCGTCTCCCGAAGCGGGCGGACGATGTGGTCGCCTCGCTGTTGAAACGGGGGGTCGCCGTCGGCGTTCCTCTCGGCGGGTACTACAAGGGAGAGGAAAACTCCCTGGTGGTGACCGTGACCGAGAAGCGGACCAAAGGGGAGATCGCTCTGCTGGCGCGGGAACTGGAGGGTGTGCTATGGAACTGATCTACGAGATCTCGGTGAACGACCGTCGCGGTGTCAGGCTGCCGGCCAGCGACGTCCCTGCGGCGACTCCGCTTCCGGGCGAATACCTTCGTGCCGAGCCTGCCCGTCTTCCCGAGCTTTCCGAGCTGGACGTGGTACGCCACTTCACCCAGCTGTCCCGCCGGAACATCGGTGTGGACACCACGTTCTATCCGCTGGGTTCCTGCACCATGAAGTACAACCCCAAGGCGATGGAGGAAGGGGCAAGGCTTTTCCTGCCGTTCCATCCGATGATCGGGCTGCTGCCGGGAGGCGAAGCTCTCTCCCAAGGGACGCTGGCGATCCTCCACCACATGGGAGAGCTGCTCGAAGAGATCACCGGGATGGATGCGGTCACGTGTCAACCGCTGGCAGGGGCGCACGGTGAGATGACCGGGATCATGCTGATCGCCGCCTATCATAAGGCGAAGGGGAACAGGAAGAAGTACGTCATCGTCCCCGACTCCTCTCACGGCACCAACCCCGCTTCCGCCGCGATGGTCGGCTACCAGGTCGTCACCATACCGACCGACACTTACGGCGACATGGACCTGGGAGCCTTCAAGGCCGCGCTGAACGGCGAGGTCGCGGCGGTGATGCTGACCTGCCCCAACACCCTCGGCCTCTTCAATCCGCACATCAGGGAGATCTGCGACCTGGCTCACGCCGTGGACGCTCTTGTCTACTACGATGGCGCCAATCTGAACGCCATCCTCGGTCAACTACGGCCGGGAGACGTCGGGTTCGACGTGGTCCATGTCAACCTGCACAAGACCTTCGGGACGCCGCATGGAAGCGGCGGCCCCGGGAGCGGCCCGGTGGGGGTGAAAAAGGCCCTCATCCCCTTCCTGCCGATGCCGCAAGTCGTACGGGGGAAGGACGGACACCTTGCGATTTCGAACGACAATCCTCAAAGCATCGGCAGAATGGCCAACTTCTTCGGCAACTTCGGAGTGATCGTCCGGGCGTACGCCTATACCCTGATGCTGGGGCGCGAGGGGCTGATCGATGTGAGCGAGAAGGCGGTGTTGAACGCCAACTACGTGATGAGCCGTTTGAAGGACGTGTACGACCTCCCCTTCGATCAGACCTGCATGCACGAATGCGTCTTCTCGGCAAGTCGCCAGCTGAAGCACGATATCCATGCGATCGACATCGCGAAATTCCTGATCGACAAGGGGTTCCACCCGCCGACGGTTTACTTCCCGATGATCGTCAAGGAAGCGATCATGATCGAGCCGACCGAGACGGAGAGCAAGGCGACGCTGGATGCCTTCATCGACGCCATGCGCGAGGCGGCGGAACTTGCCGAAAAGGATCCCGCCGCGCTCAAGAGGGCGCCTGTGACGACTCCGATCTCGCGACTCGACGAAACAAAGGCCGCGCGGGAGCAGAACGTCTGCTTCGCCTGATGTCCGGTACGACCTGGCGCCTCATAGATACCGGGGCCCTGGACGGGGCCTCCAACATGGCGATCGACGAGGCGCTCCTGGACACTTTCGACCCCGGGAAATCGACGCCGGTGCTCCGCCTTTATGGCTGGGATCCTCCGGCGCTGTCGTTCGGGCGCTTCCAGGATCCGGGGGAGGTGCTTGACCTGGAGCGGTGCCGGGCGGCCAACGTAACGGCGGTCCAGCGGATCACCGGAGGCGGGGTGATCTATCATGCCGATGAACTTACCTACGCCATCGTCTGCGCTCCACAGCATCTGCCGGGAGAGACGACGATCAAGGAGTCGTTCCGGTTTCTGACCGGTTTCCTGCTGACCTTTTACCGGGAACTGGGGCTCCCCGCATCCTATGCCGCAGACATGCCGGCAGGCATGGCACGGCTGGGCAGGCGGACTCCTTTCTGCTTCGCGGGAAGGGAAAGCTACGACATCCTGATCGAAGGACGGAAGATCGGCGGCAACGCCCAACGCCGGTTGAGAAATGCGGTTTTTCAGCACGGCTCCATCCCCTTGCTGGACAGGGTGACGACAGGGGTCGGCTTCCTGCGCGAAAGACCGTCCGGCCTGAACCGTTCGGTGGCCGACCTGGCGACGCTGGGGGTGAACATCCCCGAGGAAACCTTGAAGAAACGTCTCGCTTCCGCCTTTGCCGGGGCGATCGGAGGCACCCTGGTCCCGTCGCAGATGACCGCCGCGGAGGGGGAGCGGGCAGCATGCCTGACATGCGGCAAGTACGCCTCCGGCACCTGGAACGGGGACGGCATGGAAGCATGAAGATCGCCAGGAAGCCCGAGTGGCTCCGGAAGCAGGTCCGCATCGCGGCACAAGACGAAATGGAGCGGCTGCTGGGTGAGCTGCGGCTCAACACCGTTTGTAGGGAAGCGCGCTGCCCCAATGTCACGGAGTGCTTCCGGCAGAAGCAGGCGACCTTCCTGATTCTTGGAACCGCCTGCACCCGGCGCTGCACCTTCTGCAGCGTCGAAAAGGGAGCGCCGCTTTCGGCCGATCCCGAAGAACCGGCGCGGGTGGCGGCGGCGGTTGCCCGCCTTGCGCTTGCCCACGTGGTGATCACCAGCCCGACCCGCGACGACCTTCCGGACGGAGGGGCCGCCCTTTTTGCGGCCACGGTGACGGCCATCCGCCGCCATTCACCGGCAACCCGCATCGAACTTCTTGTCCCCGACTTTCAGGGGAGCCGGTCGAGCATCGCCCGAATCGGTGAGGCCGGGCCCGACGTGATCGGCCACAACGTGGAGACCGTGCCGCGGCTTTATGCCATCCGACCGGGTGCCGTTTACCGGCGCTCACTGGAGGTTTTAACCATTATCAAGGAGGTGACCCCGGCAACTCCCACGAAATCGGGGTTGATGCTCGGCTTGGGGGAAGACCTCGACGAAGTGCGCGGGGTGTTGGCGGACCTGAAGGAGGCGGGTTGCTCGTACATCAGCCTTGGGCAGTACCTTGCGCCGAGCCGGCGGCACCAGCCGGTGGCGGACTTCATCCCTCCCGGGACATTCGATCTCCTGAAGAGAGAAGCGCTCCAACTGGGTTTTGCGCACGTGGAGAGCGGACCGTATGTTCGCAGCTCTTACCACGCGTCCGATTACGTCGTCGGAGAAAACCGACCCCGGACAAGCATCCCGGGTTACCCCCCGAGATAGGCTTTCTTGACTTGGGGATTGGTTAGAAGCCCTTCGGACCCGCCCTCCAGCACAAGCCTGCCGTTCTCCAGCACGTACCCGCGGCCGGCGAACTGGAGCGCCATCCGGGCATTCTGCTCGACGACCAGAATGGTCGTTCCTTCCCGATTGATTTCCTTCAGGGAGTCGAACACGTTCTTCATCAACAAGGGAGCCAACCCCATGGAAGGTTCATCCAGGAGCATGATCTTCCGGCCGCTCATGAAGGCCCGCCCGACGGCCAGCATCTGCTGCTCGCCGCCGCTCATGGTTCCGGCCTTCTGATGCTGCCGCTCGGCAAGCCGCGGGAAGATAGAGAATACCCGTTCCAGGTCCTTCCCGATCGCCTTGCCGTCCTTCCTTGCAAAAGTGGCGAGTTTCAGGTTTTCAAGGACCGTGAGGTTGTCGAACAGGCGCCTTCCTTCCGGAACGTGGGAGATCCCCAGCTCGCTGACCACCTTGTCGGCGGGGAATGTGAGCAGGTCCCTTCCCATGTAGACCATTTTCGTCCCGGCCTCGACCGGAACGAGGCGCGAAATCGCCCGCAAGGTGGTGCTCTTCCCCGCTCCGTTGGCGCCGATAATGCACACGATCTCCCCCTCGTCGATCCGGAAGCTTACACCATGAAGGGCCTTGATATTGCCGTAGGAAACGTGCAGGTTTTCCACGGACAGCAACATCAGATCACGCTCTCCTTGCCCAGATAGGCATCGATCACCTTGGGGTCGTTCTGGATCTCCTCGGGCGTGCCCTCGGCGATCACCTCTCCGAAGTTCAGGGTCTGGATCTTCTCGCACAGTTCCATGACCACCTTCAGCCGGTGCTCGATCAGGAGGATCGCCAGTCCGAACTCGCGATGTGCCCTCCGGATGATCTCCATGATCTGGACCAGCTCTTCGGGGTTCATCCCCGCCGTGGGTTCGTCCAGCAGCAGCACCTTGGGCTCCGTCGCCAGGGCCCGGGCCATCTCCACCCTCCGCTGGGCGCCGTAGGGAAGGTTTAGGACGACCTGGTCCGCAAGGTGGCGGATGCCCATCATCTCGAGCAGCTCCAGCGCCCTCTCCTCGATCTCCTCCTCTTCCCGCAGGCGTTGCCTCGTCCCGAAAAAGGCCCCGACCAGTCCGTACCGGATCCGGGAGTAGTGGGCCATCTTCACGTGATCCAGCACGGTCATGTGCCGCCACAGGAGAAGGTTCTGGAAGGTCCTGCTGATGCCCATGGAGGCGATCCGGTGCGACGGAAGGCCGTTCACTTTCTGACCGTTCAGGAGGACCTCCCCTTCCATGGGCGTGTAGATGCCGGAGATGAGGTTGAAGATGGTGGTCTTTCCCGCTCCGTTCGGCCCGATCAGCCCCCGGATCTGTCCCGGATCGATCTCCAGGTGGTATCCGTTGACGGCCCGCAGACCGCCGAAGTTGTGGGACATCTTGCGGACCTCGAGAACCGGCATCTCAGGCCTCTTCGCCCGGACCCGTCTTGGGCCGGAACAGTGACGTGACATCGACATCCTTGAACGCGACCAGTCCGGTCGGGCGATAGATCATCACGAGGATGAGCAGCAACGGAATGATGATCCATTTGAAGATCTCCAGCGGCCGGAGCGCTTCCCCGAGGAGGCTGATGCTCACTGCGCCGACGATGGAGCCGTACACGGAGTTCAAGCCCCCGAAGTACACCATGGCAAGGACCTCGGCCAGGCTCTGGATGCCGAAGGTTCCCGGGTTGACGTAGCGCAGGACGTGCGCGAACAGCCCTCCGGCAATTCCTGCCCAGAAGGCCGAGAAGAGGAACGCCACCATCTTGGTGCGCCGCGTGTCGACCGTCATGGCGCTGGCCGCCAGTTCGTTGTCACGCACCGCGTTGAGGGCCTTTCCGATCGTGGAGCGCACAAAATTGTTGATGCTCCAGATGCAGGCGATGGTCCACAGGAAAACCGTGGGGAGGTTCGCCCAGTCCGGTTGCCCGCTCAGGCCTCGTGGGCCCCGGACAAATTCCAGGTTCTCGATCAGGCTCTTGACGATGAACAGGAACGCCAGGGAGATGATGGCCAGGTAATCCCCTCTTGTCCGGAAGGACGGAACCGCCACGATCAACGCTCCCGCAGCCGCCAGGATCCCGCCCAGGACCAGGGTGACGGGAAACAGGAACGGTCCCAGTGCCGGGGGCAGGAGAGCCGTCCCGAAGAACCGGGTGTCGACGAACAGCCCCAGGGAGAACACCGAGGTGCAGTAGGCGCCCAGCGCCATGAAGCCGGGGTGGGAGCACGAAAACTCGCCCATGTACCCGTTGATCACGTTCAGGCTCAAGGTGAACATGATGGCGATCAGGGTGAGTTTGAGCACGAGGGCACGGTAGTCGTTGACCTCCGCCCACACGTGGAAGATCGCGTACAGGAGGCCGATGTAGACGATCGTCGTTACCACGATCGGCAGCCGGTAAAGCCCCGTAGCCAGCCGGTTCGCCGGTGCAATGCTCGCCCGTGTCGCGATTCCCATCGGCAACCCGTAGAGCAGCAGCACGTACAGGATCGCGTTGGGGATCAGAAGGGGTTTCTTCAGCATGATGTCCAGCCCGAACAGCGCAGGTATCTTCGGCAGACCGACGGCCAGCGCGAGAGGGCCACCCACGAGACGCTCCAGCGTCACCGCGAGGAGCGCGCCGAAAAGCCACCCGACCAGCGGAACCCGGGACCAGCCGGCCCGGAAAGTGAGCAACGTCGTCGTTGAGGCCATCGCTTCAGAGCCTCAACCGGGCGCTGTACGGTTCCCCGAAGAAGCCGTGGGGCCGGAACGTCAGGATCAGAAGGATGATGGAGTAGGCGATCAGGTCGCGCAGCGTCGAGGGGAAGACCATGGCCACGAAGATCTCGGTGAAGCCCAGCAGGAAGCCCGCCAGGGTGGCACCAAGGATGGAGCCCCTTCCCCCGAGGATTGCCGCCACGAACGCCTTCCAGCCGAACACGATCCCCATGTAGGGATCCAGTACGGGGTAGGCCACGCCGAAGAGGATTCCCGCTGCGGCGGCCAGGGCGGAACCGATCGCGAACGTGAGAGCGATCACGGTGTTGATCGGTACCCCCATCAAGGGTACGACGGCAAAGTCGAAAGCCATCGCCCGCATGGCCATTCCCCACTTTGTCCTGCGGATGAACTGGTGCAGGGCGAGGGTAAGGAGCAACGACACGAGAACGATCAGGATTTTCTTGTTGGTCAGGATCACGCCGCCCACGTTATACGTCGTTGTCTCGATCAGGGAAGGGAAACTGACCCGGCGTGCGCCCAGAAGTATCAGGTTTCCGGTCTCAAGGATGATGCCGATCATCAAACCCGTGATGGCGGCCGAGGCTCGCGGCGCGTTCCGCAGCGGACGGTACCCCACCCGTTCCACGATCATTCCCACGAAAGAGGTCAGGAACATCGAAATAAGAATGGTCAGGGCCAGGATCAGCCAGTTCGGCATCGACAGGACACCGGAGTGGGTAAGTCCGACCAGTCCGACGGAGACCCCGAAACCGATATACGCGCCCACCATGAAGATGTCGCCGTGCGCGAAGTTGAAGAGCATGAGGATGCTGTACACCATGGAGTACCCCAGCGCGATCAGGGCGTAGAAACTCCCCCACTGGAGGGCATTGACCAGGTTCTGCAGAAAGATCACCATCGGTTCGGCGCCTGTCCTCTTAATAAAGGCGGGTCAGGGCCCGAAGGCCCCGGCCCGCCTTTCCGCAAAACCGTTCACTGCCTGTCTCCTTACGGACACACCGACTTGTAGAACTCGAATTCGCCCTTGTCGCTGATCTTCACGATCACCGCGCACTTCGAGGGGTCGCCGGTGCCGGAGAAGGTCATGTCCCCCGTGATCCCTTTGAACTTCTTGATCGCGGCCATGGCGTTGCGGACGTTTTCCCGGTCCTTCTTCAGATCTCCGGTAAGCCCGCCGGTGTTCTGGATCGCCGTCTGGGCCAGGTTCATGGCGTCCCAGGTCAGCGCCGCGACGTCGTCGGGCACGTAACCGTACTTCGCCTTGTACCGGTCGATGAACGCTTTCGTCGCCCCCTTGGCGCCGGCCGCGGCGTAATGCGTGCTGAAGAAATCCCCGTTGCAATCCTTGCCGCAGAGGTTCACCAGCTCTGCCGACCCCCAGCTGTCGCTCCCCACGATCGGTTTATTCCACCCCAACTGGTGGGCCTGTTGCACGATCAAGGCCACCTCGTTGTAGTACTGGGGAGTGAACAGCACCTGGGCGCCGGAGTTGATGATCTTCGTCAGCTGGGAGCTGAAGTCGGTGTCCTTGGTGGTGAAGCTCTCGTAGGCGACCACGGACCCTTTGCCGTGCAGCTTTTCCCAGGCCTGCT
>Ga0210098_1000250_pt1 | contig 18855 bp, 22 predicted proteins | sample Joice_ThreeSqA_D_FD_184870 | JGI IMG/M metagenome (GOLD analysis project Ga0210098, IMG submission 184870) | Wetland microbial communities from San Francisco Bay, California, USA, that impact long-term carbon sequestration - Joice_ThreeSqA_D1... | ecosystem: Environmental > Aquatic > Marine >...
TGGCGGCGGTGGTTCCAGCGGAGGCTGGTAAACAGAAAAATTTTGAATATTTGGTTTTGAATTTTGGAACAGGTTTTGTTAAAATTATGATTAAATTACTTAACTTTTTTATTCGATTATGGAGATTTTAAATGGCAATATTTATAACTGAAGAATGTATTAACTGCGGTGCTTGCGAGCCTGAGTGCCCAAACACGGCAATTTATGAAGGTAGTGCTCAATGGGAGCTTGTGGGTAAAACTTATGGAGAAGGCGATACTGCACCCTCGGGCGCTACAGGTTTTTATTCTAATGATTTTTTCTACATAGTTCCTGATAAATGTACTGAATGCAAGGGTTTCCACGATGAACCACAATGTGCGGCTGTTTGTCCGGTAGATTGCTGTTTACCAGATCCGAAAAATGTTGAAACTGAAGAAGAACTTCTTAAGAAAAAAGAATATCTGGATGGTATTGGGAGAGTGGCGAGGTAATTCAAAAATTCTATTCTCCCATTTAGAAAATTTTACCCACTTTCACTTTTATCTTTATTCATAAAATAACTTAAAGCACCGGAAGGACATTTAGCTACCTGAGATTTTAACTTTTCTGTTGTAGTATTTTCTACTTTAATCCAAGGTCTTTCTGCGGGATGATAAACTTTAGGCAAAGTTTTTACACACACGCCCGAATGAATACATCTTTTGGGTTTCCATACAATTGTCAGTTCACCATTTGAATAATTTTTTGCTATATCTCTTCCTTCTATATTATTCAATCTTAACTCCTTGATAAAGTAGCCTTTTCCATTCTGAGTTATGTTTTATATAACTCGCTACAAAAGGACATAACGGTACAAGTATTAATTTTTTTTTCTCAATATCTTCAAGGACTTTCTTTACCAGTATCTTCCCGATATTTTTCCCTTTCAATGCGGAAGGTACCTCTGTATGATTAAGGTAAATATAATTCTGAACTTTCGCATACTCCACCCTTGGAACAAAGCCATCTATATGAAACTCATATTGCTTCTCTTCTTCGTTATCAATTAATTTATAATTTGACTCCATAGAAATTTTAAAATGTTTTACAATATTCGTGAATTGATAATAATATGTTTGATAAATTCTTAATGAGAAATATGTTTATCAATCCAATTCTGGATATCAGTCATAACCACTTTTTTGTCAGTGTCATTGAGAAGATCGTGAAAACCACCCTCGTAAAACTTCAGTGTTTTGTCTTTTGAACCGACTGTATCGTAAAAGAGCTGACTTCCAGCTGGTTTGGTGGCTTTGTCCTGCGTACCGTGTAATATGAATACAGGCAGGGTAATTAGTGGGAATTCCTTCTTCAGTTGTTCGTCGGCTCTAACCATTTCGGCTAATGTTTGTGTCGGTTGAGTTTCGTGTGCAATTAACGGATCATTATTCATTGCTTCAACAGCCTTGGGATCGCGGGAGAAAATTTCGTTCTTAAGATGAAGAACATGGGCATGCGGTGCGACATGGCTTAGTCCTTTGAAAACCGCGAGAGCAAAATCAGGTGCCGGTACCTGAAACGCAAAGCTTTCACAAATTAAACCGTCTAGCTCTGCTTGATGCTCTATAGTGTAAATGCATGAAACAACACCTCCAGCACTATGGCCCAGCAAGAAGACAGGCAGCCCAGACTCTTCCGATTTTACTATCCCAACGAATTTAGCAACGTCGTTTACATAGTCTTCGAACTTATTGACATAAAAACGTTCTCCATCTGACTTCCCCCGACCACGCAGATCGAGTGAATAAACAGCAAGCCCACTTTTTATAAACTGCTCTGCTACCCACATGTAATAACCGCTATGGGCATTAAAACCCGGGACTATGATAACAACACCTCTTGCTTTTTCTTCAGGCTGCCACGAGCGTGTGAATATTTTAATTCCAGCCGTGTTTTCAAAACTTGATTCTTTCATTTTATCCTCCTGATAATATTAAAAATGTTTATAACAGCATTCTGTAAATTTTATAACATTGATTCATGCTAGAAAAATTACAGCAGAAATATTTACTTTATTAACCCCTACGCAATATGAAATTTAAAATGGAAAGATTCCCTTAGAACGCAGGAAAAAAATTACATAAAGGAAAAATGTAAGTCAATAAGTACTTTGATCTTTATTTTAATCTATAATTGAAATTTGAAACTGTTGTATCGTGACTTTCACCTCACTTCAAACTTCTTTAATTTTGAAGTCATTCTGAGCGAAGCGAAGAATCTTCTTTTGATGAACCCCGATAAGATTCTTCGTCGTCTTACTCCTCAGAATGACAAAAGAAAGAAAAAATGAAAATAGGCAAATACACATTACATATAATAAATTCAGGGTATTTTGGATTGGACGGCGGGGCGATGTTCGGGATAATTCCCAAGCCGCTCTGGCAGAAGACCAATCCTCCAGATGAGTCAAACAGGATAAAGCTTGCAACAAGAAATCTTCTTTTAACTGGTGGGAAAAGAAAAATTCTAATTGACACAGGGAACGGAAATAAATGGGACGAAAAATCAAAAAGTATTTATGGGTTTGATTGGACCCAGAATCTCGAAGGAAGTTTGAAAGAGCTTAACCTGGCTCCATCAGATATAACAGATGTGATTCTAACTCACTTTCACTTTGATCATACAGGCGGCTCAACAAAAATAGAAAATGGAAAACTTATTCCGGCTTTTCCAAACGCAAAATATTATGTTCAAAAGGAGAATTATAAATGGGCAATGAATCCTTCTGAAAGAGACAGAGGAAGCTATTTAAAAGATAGTTTTGAACCGTTGATGAAAGAAGGAGTATTAAATTTTATTGAAGGTGAAGAAAAATTCGATGATGAGATTGAGTTTGTGGTTGTAAATGGTCACACATCCGCGCAGCAATTAGTAAAGATTTGTGATCCTTCAAATACAATTCTTTATTGCGCCGATCTTTTCCCAACTACTTCACACATTCCTTTGCCTTATGTAATGGGATATGATCTTCAACCGCTCGTTACAGTCGAAGAAAAGAAAAGAATACTTACAAAAGCGATTGAAGAAAACTGGAAAATATTTTTTGAACACGATCCGGAAACTGTACTTGCTTCGATCGAAAAAAATGAAAAAGGGTTCAGAGCAATTGATAAAAAGGAAGAGCTATGATCGAAGAGAGATTTACAAAACTTTGTAAATTAGATGAACTAAAAGAGGGATCAGGTAAAAGATTTATTGTAGAGGAAACTGAAGTTGCAGTATTCAAAATCAATAATGAGATATATGCTCTTAGCAATATTTGTCCTCACCAGCATACCACGTTAATCTATGATGGATTTATTGAAGAAGAATTTGTCGTTTGTCCGATGCATGGTTGGAAGTTCAATTTAAAGACAGGGAAACAACCGGGGGGTGAAAGAGGTTTAGACAGTTTTCCTGTAATAATTCACGATGATGAAGTTTATGTTAAAGTTTTTAAGAGAGAATTGAAGTGGTAAATTATTCTAACCTTCGAGGTTAAGGTACCGGAAACGAGACTCTAACCTCGAAGGTGCTACACGAGTATGAAATTAACCAACGAAATAGTAATTAAAAAAGCCAAACAACTTGGATTCGATTTAGTTGGATTTGCGAAAGTTGAAGAGTTAACTAGCGAAACTTCACATCTAAAAAAGTGGCTTGAGGAAAAATATCATGGGGAAATGAAATATATGGAGAGGAATTTTGAGAAGCGAAAAGATGTAACAAAAATTCTTACCGATGCCAAAAGTGTAATATCTCTCGGAATCAATTATTATACTGATGAAAAGTACTCTGATCAAAAAGACAAAGCCAAGATTTCCCGCTATGCCTGGGGAAAGGATTATCATTTGGTTATCTGGGAAAAATTAGATGAATTTGAGAGTGAATTAAAAGAAATTGATCCTAAATTTGAATCAAAATCTTATGTCGATACCGGTCCGGTTATGGATAAAGCCTGGGCGGTTAAAGCAGGACTTGGATGGTTGGGGAAGCATACAAACGTAATTAATGCGGAAATGGGAAGCTGGTTTTTTATTGCAACATTAATTACAAACTACGAATTTGATAATTCATCTATCGTTGCTGATCATTGTGGAAGCTGTACTGCTTGTATTGACGCTTGTCCAACTAATGCAATTGTTGATGAATATGTTTTGGATTCTACAAGATGTATTTCTTATCTCACAATTGAAAACAAAGATGTGGTTCCTAAAGACTTCAAGGGGAAATTCGATAACTGGATTTTTGGCTGTGATATTTGCCAGGATGTTTGTCCGTGGAATATTAAATTTTCTGAGGTGACATTGAAGACAGAATTCCTGCCGCAAAATAAGGAACTTGAACTTTCAGAAGTTATAAAAATGAATGAAGAAGAATTCAGATCGAAATTTTTGGAAAGCCCGGTAAAAAGGACAAAATTAAAGGGACTGAAAAGGAATGCAAAATTTATACTTTCGTGAAGGAAATGGAGTCTTAATAATCTATTTTTTTAAGCATGAAATGTGAACCTTTTTATTAATAAAGTTATCTTATTAGTAGTTTATTTTTGAAAATACGGAGAAAAAATGGTTGCTGTTGACACAAAAAATCATCATAAAGTAATAATTATTGGTGCCGGTCCAGCCGGCTTTACCGCTGCTTTATATACAGCAAGAGCAAATCTTAATCCTGTTATGTTTGAAGGGCTTCAACCGGGAGGGCAATTAACGATTACGACGGAAGTTGAGAACTATCCTGGCTTTGAAACCGGGATAATGGGACCCGAACTTACGGATGTAATGAGGAAACAAGCTCACAGGTTTGGCGCAAAATCTTTCTATAAAGAAGTTACTGAAGTTGATTTTTCACAGAGACCTTTTATAATTAAATCTTATGATGAAACATACACTGCAGATTCTGTTATTATAGCAACAGGTGCTTCTGCAAAGCTTCTTAATATTGAAAGTGAAAAGAAATTTATGGGTTACGGGGTTTCTGCATGTGCAACCTGTGATGGGTTTTTCTTTAAGAACCAGAGAGTGTTAATTGTTGGAGGCGGCGATACTGCTATGGAAGAAGCTAACTTTTTAACAAAGTTTGCTTCCGAAGTAATTATTGTACATAGAAGAGAAGAATTTCGTGCATCTAAAATAATGCTTGACAGGGCAATGAATAATCCTAAAATAAAATTTCTGACAAACAAGGTCGTTGTTGATGTTCTCGGTAAGGAAGAAAACGGAAGAAAGACAATGACAGGCGTTCTACTGCAGGATACTGTTGACAATTCAAAAGAAGAATTTCAGGCTGATGGTTTGTTCATTGCTATAGGGCATAAACCAAATACTGACCTCTTCAAGGGAATAATTGATATGGATGAAACCGGTTACATTAAAGTGAAGCCCGGTTCATCTTATACCAATATTGAAGGTGTTTTTGCAGCAGGTGATGTCACAGATAAAGTTTACCGTCAGGCTGTTACTGCTGCGGGCATGGGATGTATGGCCGCAATTGATACTGAAAGATGGCTGGGCGAATTTGAGCACAAAATGCAAATGGAAGGTGTGGAGAGTAAATAGATTTTCAAAATGCGGTCATTCTGAACGAAGTGAAGAATCTTCTAAAGACTCTTTACTCCGCTCAGAGCGACAAAAGATCAATTACTTTTTCTCAATTTTCCTTGCAACAACGTTAGCTACTACAAAACCGATTCCGGTTACGGTGAATAAAAGAAGGGGAACCCAGTAACCACCGCCGTACTCAACTTCCATCATAATACCGAATCCCAGTCCTAATCCAAAAGCAATTGTTATAATACCAATCTTAAGCAATCTGAAAGGATCTTTTTTCCCTTCAAAAAAATCTTTTATTGCCTGGGCATCCATTCCTTTTTCAATAAGTAACTGTCTTTCCCTTGATCTGAAAAAGAAATAAGAGACAAGAATAATTCCCAAAACGAATAATCCCACTATTGGGATAAAAACCGCAACTATTTCTTCATGCATTTAATTCACCTTTATGATTTTTTCAATTTCTTTCATTTTCTGTTTGTTGAGACTATATACATTGTTTTAAGGTTACAGTACCGGTTATTATTTTTTATTAACAGTAAAATGTGTAGGTTAATCCGTACTGCTGTAACCTTTTTAATAACAGAGAGGTCAAAAACAGTAAATGAAAGGCTTAAGCGATCAGGAAATCATAGATTCTGTAAAGAAGGGAAATCATTCTGATTACGCTATTCTTATTGACAAGTATAAGAATAAAGCTCTTTCAATGTTAACAAAAATGCTAAAAAATAAAATGGAAGCAGAAGAGGTTTTACAGGATTCTTTTCTTAAAGCATTTAAGGGGTTAAATAATTTTAAAGGTGAATCTAAATTTTCAACCTGGTTTTATAAAATCGTTTATAATTCTGCTCTAAGCAGGTTATCTACACAAAAAAGAAAAACAGAATCGGAAATGACTTCTATTGATGAACATTTTGACCTTGAGAGTGATAACAATTACAACATTGCGGAGCAGGAAGATTTATCTTTATTTATAAATGAAATGGTAAAAAAGTTACCTCCGAATTATGCATCCGTTATTTCTATGTTTTATCTTGAAGGTATGTCATGTGAAGAGATAAGCAAGGTTCTGGAAACTACCGAAAACAATGTTAAAGTTATACTGCACAGGTCAAGGAGTGCTTTTAAAGATATAATGATAAAAAATAATTATATTAAAGAAGTATATGATTGAATTGAACGATGACATATTAAATAAATACATTGATGGCGAACTTGACAACGGTCTAGTTCAGCAAGTCAAAATTCAGCTTGGAGCCTCTCCTGCAAATATGAAGAAGTACAAAGCTTTGCTTTCTGTTCATAACGAATTAAGAAAATTACCTGTGGAAGAAGTTTCATCTAATTTTACTGCTAATCTTATGTTAAAAGTTCAAAGGAGTTTAAAATCTAAAAAAGAACAAAACTTTTTTATAGTGTCCGTTCTAACTTTATTCTCTTTAATTTGCCTTGGCATAATAGGTTTTTTAACAGCAAATTATATCTTTACAGCAGAACCAAGCTCACAGGGTCTCCTCGCACAATTTACTGAAAGATCTAACAGTCTTGTAACACTTATTAAAAATTTATTTTCAAAAGGAAATATTTCCATTATCGGGTCAATATTTTCATTTGTGCTTCTTATAAGTGGATATTTCTTCTACGAAAGTGTGAAACACTCAAAACAGCATTAAGCGATTATAGTTTTTTATTCTCTTCTTCAAGTATCTAAGCCCCTCATTTGCTTATATTTACAATGTAATTAAAATTGTAATTTTTTACTATGAACTCAAATACAAAGTCAGGTTATGTTGCAATTCTGGGTTTGCCTAATGCCGGTAAGTCAACATTAATGAATGCACTTCTTGGACAGAAGCTTTCCATCACTACATCAAAACCGCAAACTACAAGGAAAAAAATACTTGGCATCCTTTCATCCGAAAATTACCAGGTTATTTTTCTCGATACGCCGGGGATAATCAAACCAAATTATCTTCTGCAGGAAAAAATGATGGAAGCAGTAAGTGGTTCTCTTAAAGATGCAGATGTGATTATTCTAATAATAGATGTTTTTTCTGATCCTGAAGGAAAAGAAACATTGAATAATATTTTTGTTTCTGAAAAAGTTTTAAGCTCCCCAAAAACTCTTCTACTTCTTCTTAATAAGATAGATCTTACTCAACAGGAAAACGTTAAAAATCTAATTTCAAAATTTGAATCTTTGAATAAATTTAAAAAAGTAATTCCCGTTGCCGCTTTATTAAATTTCAATATTGAAGAAGTTCTCGGAAGTATAGTTGAACTTTTACCTGAGGGTCCCAAATTTTACCCTGATGATATTGTCGCTGATGAGAATGAGAGATTTTTTGTCTCGGAAATAATCAGGGAAAAAATATTTGAACTTTATAAAGAAGAAATTCCATATAGTATCGAAGTTATAATTGCCGACTTTAAAGAAAGAGAGGATAAAAAAGATTATATACTTGCCGAAATTATTGTTGAGAGAGAGAGCCAAAAGGGAATTTTAATAGGGAAACAGGGTACCACGATAAAAAATCTCGGTCTTGATTCAAGAAAAGCAATTGAAGATTTTCTTCAAAAAGAAGTCTATCTTGAATTGAAAGTAAAAGTAAAAAACAAATGGCGCTCAGATGAAAGGCAATTAAAGTCTTTTGGTTATAGTAAGCCTAAAGATTAAACAAATCATTTTTCCTCATGAAAAAATATTTCCCTGTAATTATTCTTTTGTTTGTTACTTTAATATGGGGCGCTACTTTTGTTATAGTAAAATCAGCTTTAATTGATATCTCCCCATTATTTTTTATCTCGGTAAGATTTTTATTAGCAGCGGTTATTCTTCTCCCTTTTGCTTTTAAAATACTTAAGTCATTTAACAAACAGGTCTTTCGCGAAGGGATATTGCTTGGACTTATATATTTCGCGGGATTTGCTGCTCAAACTATTGGGTTACAATATACTACCGCAACAAAGTCTGCTTTTATAACAGGAACCTTTGTAATCTTTACTCCATTTTTCCAGATTTATTTTGAAAAAAGATCTCCGAGGAAAGAAGTAGTTCTGGGAATTTTACTTTGTGTGACCGGGTTAATTTTTCTTACAAGTAAAGAAAATTCTTTATTAGGTGTTTTCTCCGAGATAAGCGGAAGTTTCGGTATAGGAGATATGCTTACGATATTGTGTGCTGTATTTTTTGCGTTGTATATAGTTTATCTCGATATAGTCAGCAAGAAGAATGATTATAAGCCACTGGTTTTTTTACAGATTGCAGTTACAGGAGTCTGCGGTTTGTTGTTTTCATTTTTATTTACCGGGTTGAAAATTGAAACAATGGAATTCACTTTTAGTAATAATTTATTGTTTGCAGTTTTGTATACATCGATTCTGGCTACCATATTAACAACTACTTTACAGACAAAGTATCAAAAATCTGTAACTCCTTCTGTCGCGGGAATAATTCTTTCCTTCGAGCCGATATTCGCTGCACTATGTGCTTTTTTTGTGTTGAATGAAAAAATATCTAATTTTGGTTTAATAGGATGTGTACTTATTTTCGCCGGACTTTTGGTTTCCGAGATGCTTAATAAAAACAAATAACCTGGATGGAAGATTATAAAAGAGCTGAAATTATTGTTAATGGATTTGTACAAGGGGTTGGTTTCAGATATTTTGTTTATAGAAATGCAAAAGCTTTGGGATTAAAAGGTTTTACTAAAAATCTTTTTACAGGCGAAGTCGTAACAGTTGTGGAGGGGAGCCGTGCAATGATAGAAGAGCTCAGCAATAAAATAAAACTCGGACCAACCAATGCTTCTGTAAGAAAACACAAAGTTATTTGGGATGAGTATAAAGATGAATTTAAGGATTTTGAAATAAGACATTGAAAAAAGACTTCAGAATAGGTAATGGGTTCGATGTTCATGCTTTTGCAGAAAAGCGTAAACTGATAATCGGCGGAATAGAAATTCCTTTTGAGAAAGGTCTTGCAGGTCATTCCGATGCAGATGTTCTTCTTCATGCAATTTGTGATGCTTTGCTTGGTTCTCTTGCTCTTGGTGATATTGGTAAACACTTTCCAGATAATGATCCAAAATTTAAAGATGCTAATAGCGTTAGTCTACTTTCGGAAGTTTATAAAATGATAGAATCAAAAGGCTATAAGATTGGAAACTTAGATGCGGTGTTAATGCTTCAACGGCCAAAGATTTCCCCTTATGTGGAAAAGATTAGAGAAAAAATTTCTTCTACACTTAATGTTGATATAGACAAAATTTCTATAAAAGCTACAACTACTGAGAAATTAGGTTTCACAGGGAGAGAAGAAGGCATAGCTGCAATGGCTACAGTTTTAGTTACAAAGGTTAAATGAATGATTGAAAATATTCTCAATCATATTTCTGATCTTAGTCCTATTCTTATTTATTTAATTCTTTTTCTTTTTTCTTATGTTGAAAATGTTTTTCCCCCTTCGCCGAGTGATCTTGTTGTTGTTATAGGCGGCTCTTTAATAGCGACCGGCCCGATTCATTTCGTGCCCACATTAATTTTTACTACGATTGGAAGTATTCTCGGATTTATGACTTTGTATTTTATCGGTTCGCAGCTTGATAAAAAAGTTGTAAGAGCTGGTAAGATTAAATTTATTACAGCCGAGTCAGTTGCAAAAGCAGAAAACTGGTTTGCTAAATATGGCTATACTATTATTGCTATCAACCGTTTTCTTCCAGGGACAAGATCAGTTATTTCTTTTTTTGCAGGACTAAGTGAATTAAAGGTTTTAAAGACTATTGTTCTGGCAACATTAAGCGCAGCGTTCTGGAATACGATAATGATTTATTTAGGAATAATATTTGGCGACAACATTGACCAGGTTGATCTTTATTTGTCCCGTTACGAAAAAATTGTATTAATAATAACAGGCGTTGTCGTTTTATTTTTTGTTATAAGATATTTCTTCTTTAAAAAGAAAAAGAGCACAAGTTGATCTTTAAATCAAAGAATAAAAAAATTCCAAAATCCCCTGAAGAAAAAAAAGCAAAAAATAAAGAAATACTTCTCCTTATTCTTTCCGGTATTTTGTTAGGGATTTCTTTCCCGCCTTTCCCATTTCCATTTACTCTTTTAATGTTCGTAGGATTGATTCCATATCTTAAAGTTATAGAAAAGAAAGAAACACTTCTTGATATAAACCGTTCAACATATTTGATGGCATTTGTGTTCAGCCTAATTACTATCTACTGGATCGGAAGCTGGCAGAAAGAATCGGACACTTTTTTAATGATTTCGGGCGCCTTGCTTTTATTTGTAAATCCAGCACAGTTATTAATCCCCTCAACGCTTTATTATTTCACTAAAAAATTATTTAAGAAAAATATTGCACTTTATGTTTTCCCTCTTTTCTGGGTCACTTATGAATACATAACAATGATAACCGAAATAAGATTTCCCTGGATAACTCTCGGAAGCGGCCTGGCATTGTTCAATAAATTTATTCAGGCTGCAGATATTGTCGGTTCGCTTGGTTTATCTCTTATCATAATTTTTATTAATGTTTTTTGCTATAAGGCTTTTATTAATTACAAAATTTCAAAAAAGAAATTCTATCAAAATTTTTCGGTCTCTGTTGTGATTTTTCTTATCATAATTAGTTATGGGTTTTACAGAACATCGTCTTTTAGTCAATCCGGTAAGAAAGTAAAAGTTGGGCTTATTCAACCAAATATTAATCCGTGGGATAAATGGTCAACTGGAGATCTAAATACATTTCTCGATCTTTATTTGGGGCTTTCAAAACAAGCAATTGATGATGGAGCAGAAATTTTATTCTGGCCGGAAACTGCAATGCCTGTTTATCTAATGAGTGGAAGATATCAATCAACAGTTGATTCCATTTACGGCTTTCTCCGGCATAACAATGTTTATCTCTTAACCGGCATGCCAGATCTTATTTATTATGATAAAACTAATCATCCGGATGATGCAAAATACAGTGAGAGTGGTGATTTTTATTTCGCAACATATAATGCCATCTTACTTTTATCACCACACACTTCAGTTGTTCAGAGATATGGAAAGACAAAGTTAGTTCCATTTGGTGAAAAAGTTCCTTATGCGGACAAGCTCCCTTTTCTTGGAAGTCTAATTAAATGGGGAGTCGGAATAACAGGCTGGAATGTTGGTAACGATACAACGATCTTTTCTTTACCTTTTCCTGAAAGCAAAAACAGAATAATAACTTATTCCAGAGAGGATTCACTTTACATAAACGGAATTGTTTGTTATGAATCTGTCTTCCCCGATTTTGTTGCCCGGTTTGTGAATAAAGGCGCAAAAATGATTGCAGTTGTTACAAACGATAGTTGGTACGGCAAGTTGAGTGGACCATATCAACATAAAGAATATGCAGCATTGCGCGCTGTTGAAAATCGGAGAAGTGTGGTAAGAGCAGCTAATGGCGGAATAAGTTGTATAATAAGTCCTTTAGGAATTACTAAAACTCAAAGTAAAATGTTTGAAAAAACTTTTATTGTTGGAGATGTTGTTTTAGAAAATGCTAAAACATTTTATACCCGGAATCCGTTGTTAATTCCGATTTTGTGTTCCGCATTTTCTATCTGGATAGTCGGGATTTTTATAATGAAAAAAATTAAAACTAAATTTAATCTTTAATGATATGAAAATAATTGATTTAAGAAGTGATACAATTACCAAACCTTCAGAGGCAATGAGAAAGGCAATGTATGAGGCTGAAGTTGGTGATGATGTCTTTAAAGAAGATCCAACTGTAAACAAGCTTGAAGAATTTACAGCAGATTTACTTGGTAAAGAGGCTTCGTTATTTGTTTCAAGCGGGGTGATGGCAAACCAGGTTTGTCTTAATGTCCTTACAAATCCCGGTGATGAAGTTATTTGTGAAAGAGACGCTCACATTTTTAATTACGAGTCAGGTTCACCCGCAGCATTGAGCGGAATTCAGCTTTGCCCTATTGATGGGAAAAATGGAGTAATAAACGTAGAACAGGTTGAACCTATGATCCGCCCTTCAAGCGCTTATTATATGCCGAGGACCAAAGTTATTGCTCTTGAAAATACACATAACCGTGCGGGAGGAGCTATTTATCCTTTAGAAAAAATAATTGAGATGGAAAAACTTGTTAAAAAATACAACTTACTTTTTCATCTTGATGGAGCGAGAATATGGAATGCATCAGTTGCTACCGGAATTCCTGTTAAAGATTACGCTCAACATTTTGATTCTGTTTCCTGCTGTTTCTCAAAAGGGTTGGGTGCACCGGTCGGGTCTGTAATTGCCGGAACAAAGGATTTTATTAAAGAAGCTTTCAGAGTTCGTAAAGGGTGGGGTGGTGGAATGAGGCAATCGGGAATTCTTGCTGCAGCTGCTTTGTATGCACTTCAAAATAACATACAAAGACTTTCGGAAGATCATGAGAAAGCAAAGATTCTTGCCAAAGCAATAAATGAAAATCCAAACCTGGAAATCGATCTAAATTCTGTTCAAACAAATATTCTTATCTTCAAACCTTTGAAGATGAATATTGATGAAGCAATAAAACGTTGTAAAGAAAAAGGTTTGTTATTACTTGTCGGACGAGTTGGTGCATTAAGAGCTATCACTCATCTCGATGTTAGTTTTGAAGATATAAACAAGGCAGTGGAAATTATAAATAAGGTTTTTAATTAATCTTAAAAATTAAAACCTCATCAAGAAAGCCAAACCGGTTCCGAAATAATCTGTATAAGGTAATATGTTGATTGAAACTTTATTATCTGAAGTACCGGAATTAGATTTATATTTTTCAGGATGGGCGACAATCTTTCCGAATTCATAACCGAGAAATATTGCTAATGGATAATCACTGTGCCAGTGGATTCCTTTATTTACCATTGCCATAGCCATCAAACCGGAAAGAGTATATCCAACCGGATTTACCCATTTCCATTCAGGATAATTTTCATGGATTACCTCAACCATACTTATCATTGTTGTAAGATGTCCGGAAGGGTAGGCATCGTACGCAGGAATGCGTTTATGGTAATCAAACGGACTCGGAAAAAATTTCCATTTGCCTGTTCGTGTCGTTGCTACAATGGGACTTTCCCTTCCGGTGAGATGTTTCAAGACTTGAACAATTGCACCTGAAGAAATTGTAACCTGTGCAATCTGACTTCCGGTTCGTATTGCTCTCTGGTCGTTACTGATTAAACCTAAACCGACAAAGACAACTGTAAGTGCAAGCTGCCCATTTCCGGCTCCAATCTGCTCGAAGATATCGCTCGCCTCATGTACAAAATGAGAGTTAATGTACCACTTATGTTGTGCGTCATACGTTTCCTTATCAGTAGCCATGAGAACTGTGGTGGATGCAACTATACTAAGATAAACAGGAATACTTGTGTTCAATGCAACATCATAAAATCTTACATAATCCTGTGGTATGTTTGTTATCCAGTCATGCCAGGTTACATTTTGTAGTTGAGGAGACGCTTGCTCTTTTTCTCCTTTATAACTTCTAAAGTTAAATGGATCTTCGACTTTTTTGACTTGTGAGAGTTTATTATAATTTTTTAATAAGTAAAAAGGAATAACCTTAGAAGAGTCCTGGGCTTTTATGCAGGCACATAAAATCAGAACCAAAAACAGTATCCTATATTTGTTCAATATTTCTATTAAAAAATGTGGTAAAAATAAGTCCAAATCTATCAACTAATTTTTGAATAACAAAAAGTTTTAGGGCCCCGATTTGTTAAGATTTTATTATTTTTAAATATTGATATTTTTAGAGGTATTTATGAAAACCAAATTTGTATTGATAACAACATTGCTGTTTTGTGTATCATTAATTTTTGCCCAGGAGAAAGTTCACGATAATGGAATCTTCGTAAAAAGGCAATCCGGTTTCTATGATAAAATACTTAATTCTCTTGGCGCCGAAGCTAGAACTATGGATACACTATATTTTAAAGTTGATGTTACAGGAAAAGATTTTCCTAAATCTGTTGATGAGTTTAAAAAGTACTGGTATAATGAACCTGTTTCGCAGGGAAGAACGGGGACCTGCTGGGCATTCTCCACGACATCATTTCTCGAATCAGAAGTTTATAGAATTCATAAGAAAAAAGTAAAAATCTCGGAGATGTACACAGTTTATTGGGAATACCTGGCGAAAGCAGCAAGATATATTGATGAAAAAGGCAATTCTGAATTTGGAGAAGGCTCGGAAGCAAATGCTGTTACAAGAATCTGGAAGAAATATGGAATAGTTCCCGAAGATGTTTATAATGGAAAACCCGATGGACAAAAATTTTATGATCATAAAGAAATGTTTGTGGAAATGGACTCTTATCTTAAGAATTTAAAAAGCACAAATAACTGGAATAAGGAAGAGGCACTCGGAAAGATCAAAAAGATTTTGAATAAGTATATGGGAGTACCGCCTGCTGATTTTGTAATCCAGGAAATCAGGTTTACTCCCAAAGAGTATCTTGAAAAATACCTTGCCATAAATCCCGATGATTATGTTGATATTCTTTCTTATATGCAGAAACCTTTTTACAAACAGGTTGAATATGAAGTCCCGGATAACTGGTGGCATAATAAAGATTATTATAATGTCCCATTAGATGATTATATGGCTGCATTAAAGAAAGCAATTAGAGATGGTTACACTGTATCAATCGGTGGAGATGTTTCGGAAGCCGGTTACCTTTCACATAGTGATGTTGCAATAGTTCCAACATTCGATATTCCTTCCGAATATATTGATGACAGTGCACGTCAATTTCGTTTCAGTAATAAAACTACAACGGATGATCACGGGATTCATTTAGTGGGTTATTTTAATAAAGACGGTAAAGATTGGTATTTAATTAAAGATTCTGCTGCAGGATCAAGAGATGATGTAAAAAATTTTGGTTACTATTTTTATAATGAAGATTATGTTAAGTTAAAAATGATGGACTTTATGATTAATAAAAATGCAGTAAAGGATTTGTTGAACAAGTTTAGCAATTAGTCCTAAGGAAACCGTTAAAACGGTTAATAGCAGGTTTTGACTTTGTTAACACCGGGATTAATCCCGGTGTTAATGAATAAGACAGAAATTATTCACAACGGTTTAAACAACAGAATTATTCTATTAATTATCACGGGGGTTCTATGAAAAAAATAGTTTTCGATATCGAGACTTGTGCTTTCCCATTCGAATCACTTTCCGAAAGCCAGCAGGAATATCTTCTTCGTTATGCAGAAAGAGAATCAGACGAAAAAGTAAAGGAATTAAAAGTTGATGATGCAATAAGATATACAAGCCTTTATCCTTTTACTGCCAAGCTAATTACAATCGGAATTTATGATGTTGAGAAAGGAAAATCTTACGTTTATTATGAAAGCGACAAAAATGAAGAATGGGTTTCCGAAAAGGATGTTCATTACAAAGGATTAAGTGAAGCAGAAATGATCAGCTCATTCTGGAGAATTATGGAAGTTACTGATCAGGTTATAACATTTAACGGAAGAAATTTCGATGCTCCTTTCCTTATGATGCGTTCTGCTTTGAACAAAATTAAACCATCTAAAAATCTAGTGTCCAAAAGATTCGATTCATCTTTTCATATCGATTTGCTCGAGCAATTTACTTATTACGGACTTACAAGAAAATTTAATCTTGATTTTTATTGCCAGGCATTTGAAGTTGAATCACCTAAAACAAAAGGCATTTCGGGGATGGAAGTTAAAACTCTTTATGAAGCAGGAAGAATAAAAGATATTGCAGTTTATTGTGCCGACGATATTTATGCAACTTACCAGCTTTATAAGATCTGGGATGAGTTTCTGAATATATAATTACAAGGTTATGCAAAGGCATGCTTCGGAGTCCTTTGGACCTTTGGAACAAATTTAAAGATTAAGAAATTGAATCTAATCCCTTAGTTTTTCCAATTCTTAAATAGCTAATTCGTCTTACTGTAATAAGATGAACCACTCTCTCATTTTTAGAAATATTCGTAAATAAATCCTTTCATTTTAATCCACCGTTATGATTTTTAGGTGGCATGGTTTTGGGCATAAATCAAAAGATTTTAAATATAAACAAAAGTTTTAGGCTATTTATGTCTGTTACTGTTAAGCAGCTTGTTTCAGGTGTTCAGATAAAAGGGAGAATGTTTCAGGAAGTAAACGAAATTTTAACACCGGAGTCCATACAATTTATTTCAAAACTGCATTATTTATTTAACCCCAGGAGGGTCGAGTTATTAAAAAGAAGAGAAAAAGTCCAGAGGGAAATCACATCCGGTTTGATGCCCGACTTTATCGAGAAAACAAAAGATATCAGGAATAGTAACTGGAAAGTTGCACCTCTTCCTGGGGACTTGCTCGACAGGCGTGTTGAAATAGTTGGCTCGGTAGATCAAAAAACAATTGTAGATGATCTTAATTCCGGGGCAAATATTTTTATTGCTGATTTTGATGATTCAACTTCTCCGACATGGAATAACGTAATTCAAGGCCAGGTAAACCTTAAGGATGCTGTTGCAGGAACAATATCTTATATAGACATTGAAACAGGCAAGTTCCGTAAGCTTGATAAAGAAACATCTACACTTATGGTGCGCCCGAGAAGCTGGCATCTTGATGAAAAGAATTTTTTGCTTAATGGTGAACCCGTTTCAGCCTCGTTATTCGATTTTGGTCTTTTCTTTTTCCACAATGCTAAAACTTTAGTTGATAAAGGGACGGGGCCCTATTTCTATCTTCCTAAAATTGAAAGCAGGCTCGAAGCAAGGCTATGGAATAATGTTTTTGTTTTTGCACAGGACGAACTTGGAATTCCTATAGGAACGATTAAAGCAGCAGTTCTTATTGATACAATAGTTGCCGCATTTGAGATGGATGAGATTCTTTACGAATTAAAAGAACATTCAGCCGGGCTTAGCTGTGGCAAATGGAATTACATTTTCAGCTTCATTAAGAAATTCAGAAATCACCCGATGTTTATCTTTCCCGACCGTGAACAAATTACTGCATCATCCCGTTGTATGCAATCTTATAGTAACCTGCTTATAAAAATCTGTCATAAACGTAATGTTCATGCCATCGGCTGCGTTTCTACTGATATTCCTGTAATGAATGATAAAGCCGTAACCGAAGCAATTCTCAAAAAAGTTTATTCAGATAAAAACCGGCAGGCAAGCGAAGGATTCGATGGAACAATGGTTATGCATCCCGGTTTAGTTTCGTTCACGAAAAAAGCATTCGATAAATATATATCGCAAAAAAACCAGTTAGATAATAAAAAAGAAGAAATTAATATTACCGCAGATGACCTTCTTTCGCTTCCGGTAGGAACGATTACACTGGAAGGATTAAAAACTAATATTGATCTTGGAATTCAATATCTCGAAGAGTGGCTGAGAGGCGAAGGTACCTTACCTATTTATGATTCAATTGAAACTACGGCTACAGCGGAAATTGCAAGGACGCAGGTTTGGCAGTCTGTAAATAATCCGGGAGGCTCTTTTGAAGATGGAACGAAGATAAGTGAAGAATTATATTCCTCTCTTCTCGAATCGCAACTTAATGAAATAAAGATTTCTGTTGGGGAAACAAGATTTTATAAGGGTGCTTACTATTTAGCCGCAGAAATCTTTGACAGCCTTGTCAGGGAAAAAGAATTTACAGAATTCTTAACTCTGAGAGCTTATGAATTTATTTAGAGTTGATAACCTTCGCTCTTAATCCATATTGTAACTGTTGCGGATTAAGAGCACGATTTGAAAAGTACCGGGTATAAAAGCAGTGAGAGGGCAATGCCTGTTTTAAAAGATAGCTCGTCTATCGCCCGGTACATTATTTTGCCTACCTGTCATTCTGAACCCGTTTCAGAATCTTCTCAGTTGTAGTCAAGTTTTTTTATAATAGCCCCGACATTTTATGTCGGGGATTAAGATAAGAAGAGGATTATAGGCTTTAGCCCAATTATCTAAATAGTTTTATAGAAGAGTATTTGCAGATCCTCTAAAAGTTTCCGGGCTGTTGCCCGGAAACCGTAAAAGCCAGTAACAACCATCCTATGAAGATGGTAGTTATTTTTAAATCCCCCATCCTTACTTGATTAAAATTGCTTTTTTATATGAAATAAAATTATCCTTTTTGTTAAAACCAATTGCTTCTATCTTATAGAAATAAACTCCCGAAGATAAGTTTTGAGCATTCCAGGCAATCGAATGATTACCCGCTCCTTGTTTCCCATCTAACAAAACAGCAACTCTTTGTCCTATGCTATTAAAG
>Ga0210098_1000251_pt1 | contig 18784 bp, 18 predicted proteins | sample Joice_ThreeSqA_D_FD_184870 | JGI IMG/M metagenome (GOLD analysis project Ga0210098, IMG submission 184870) | Wetland microbial communities from San Francisco Bay, California, USA, that impact long-term carbon sequestration - Joice_ThreeSqA_D1... | ecosystem: Environmental > Aquatic > Marine >...
AGCTGTAGTCCAGGATAATTCGATTTTATCTCCAACGTTATTTGCACTAAAAGAAATTAGTTCTACAGGAACTTCAGTGCAAAGATTTTCAGCATCTTCACCCATTCCCGATGGGATAATGGCAGAATTCGTGACACATATTTTATCGAGCTTTGCGCCATCCTCCCGATAAGCTATAGTAATAGTGTGCTCACCTTCTGCTAAAGTATAATCATTAAATTTCAACCATTCCCATCCACTTGTTACCAATCCATTATCCATTTCAAACGCACCGGCATCCATTTTTACCCAGTATGAATCGTCATCGAAACTCGGATCATTTAACCTGGCATATACAGAATAACTCCCGGCGCTGTCTACAGAAAAAGGAATAATAATATATGCTGAACTATCTGTGGGTGCTGAGTTAAGACTTTGCGTACCAGATTTAACAGTTACATATTTTCCATTTGAAGCCTGGGCATCGTTTAATATATCCCAATCTGCACCTACAGTTGCACATTCAGGTTCAAAATAAATCGTCTCGCTATTATCTACATAAACTAATGAATCCCTGCCCACAAATAGATTCAGATCAACAGCTTCCGCCATCATATGGTGTCCAAGTTCACTAGGATGCAGCCAATCACCATCTTGTGCCTCGGGTAACATACTTAAGGTATCCGCAGGGTCTCTCAAAGCCATATCTAAATCAATGACTCCATCAAGGAGATTAGTAGTACGGATCCATTCATTAACTATTTCTCTTTCAGTTTCATGCTGTGTTGAATAGTAAGATGATCCTTTCATCGGAAGAAGTGTAGCACCATAAACAAATATACCACTAGCATGTGCAGCGTTAGTCATTTGTGTGAAGGCATTAATTAAATTATTCCCTGTACCCGGCGCCCCATAACCAATATCATTAATTCCCTCTAAAATGATTAACCATCTTATCCCGCTTTGTTCTAAAACATCGCGGTTAAACCGACTTAAAGCTGAGGGTCCCAAACAAGAACCGAGCACACAATTCCCACCAATCCCTTCGTTTAGTACTGAAACTAATTTAGTATCCGGATTATCTTGTAAGCGCAGGGCAAGTTCATCCGGCCAGCGATTTTGTTTATTAGTACCTGAACCACGTCCATCCGTAATTGAGTTCCCAAGGATAGCTATAGCCGCAGCGGAATCGGGACCTAGTACATCAATTGTATTAATAACATACCAGTGATCTGTAGTAACCGCACCTGAAAAATCTTCGTTTGAAACTGCGTTTCCGGTAAGTATATAAGATGTGGTTCTTGATCCGGGATGTCCTGTTACATCAGATGACGTGCTTCCGAAATAGATTGTCACTGCAAGTGTAGTAAGCGGTTCTAAATGAAACTGTATTGGATCTGAAGTTACTGCTGTACCCGGATCCATAGTAACATTCATTTCTCCATTGAAAAGTAAAACCTTATCAGTGTTCGTATCAATTGTATCAAATCCTTCAGTGGAGAGAGCAATATGGACTTCATTTATTGTGACAGGACTTGTACTGAATTCATTTGAAAACCGCATACGCAAAGTATCGCCGCCTATAGAAACGCGGAGTATTTGTCTAATCGTATTATTACTTAAACCCGGTGACGGAGGATTGTTACCTGTTTCAACTAATTGTAGGGCTGTACTCCAGGTTCCAACCCATTTTGAAGATTGAGCATAACTAAAGTAAGTAAAACTAAAAGTTAAAAGCGTTATCAGTGAAGTAGACAAAGTACGAGATAAAGATTTATAAAACATTATTAAATTTTCTCTTTCTTTATTATTTATTCGAGGTGAAAAAAAATTACAATTAAAAATTAATATATAAAATCAAAATCACATTTTACACACACGACGAATGTTTTATGGTTTAACTCATCATTTTTACTATTAACCGCAATTGAATTTAATTCATTTAAGGAGAAGATATTACGGAATCCATTTATCATTGGCATTTGAAAATTTAATCAGTATTTTCAATTCTGATCATAATTCAACTGCCAGGTGGCAGGATGTTTCTGGATCAAATTTATAGCGCAAATATATAGATAGAACAATTGTTAGTTTGTACCGTCAAAACCACATAACAAATCGTCATAACATATCAATGAAAGGAGAATGGCTAATGTCAACAATTGATGAAGTTTGTGAAGCTTCAAAAAAGTTCTATGCAGGGTTGAATCGTATGGCAAATGGAGGAAATAATGCATTGGCAGATGCGTGGGTAAACAATGCATCTGTTACTGCTATGCACCCGATTGGAGGACGGGAAGTCGGTTGGGATGCTGTCATGGGGTCTTTTAATCAAGTAGCCCAATTGGCATCGGAGGGAAAGGTTGAACTGAAAAATCAACTAATACAGGTTTTAGGAGATGCAGCATACGAAGTGGGAATTGAACAGGCTCAATTCAAGCTTGCCGGACACGAAGTCAGTAGCGAACATCGAGTTACAAACATCTATCAAAAAGATGGTGGAACCTGGAAGATGGTTCATCACCATACCGATGTCGCCCCAGCCATGGTAGAAGTTCTTCAAAAATTGAAATCACAATAAGGATAGGCTTAAAAGTAGTCTCATTCAGTATAATGTTTAAAGTTCCTAACAGGCACTAAGCGGAACAGGCTTTTTTCCTGTTAGGCTTATATACTTTCCTTCGAAATAAAATATCAAATCAACCATAGTCAATATTGGTTTAAGATTGATATTATTTTTAACCTTTCCTTTTTTTATTGAAATGATTTGATATTTAATTAATGTTTAAAGAAATTGATTAATAACTCATCTGCTTTTTACAAAATAGGGGAGTGAAAGGATGAATAATCAGACAAAAAATAAGAGAGGTTCGAACTTCCTGAAATCAGAAAGTTAAAGTTATTAAAATAACTTTAGTTAAAAATATTTCCTGATATCTGTTTAGGAAATTAGGAAACAACCAGAATTTAACTTCAAGAAAAACATCCAAGATTTTTATACATTTTAGTAGTACAGACATGGTTTTTTTTCAGCCTCCTGTACAATCTAAGTATCGTAACCTTTTATGGTAAAATCGCACCTGGTGATTAAACAAAAAGGAGATTTTAATTATGTCATTCAAATCTATCTTACCAGCTTTTATAATTTTTATCCTATTTTTTTTCTCTTCAGTTATATTTGGACAAACCAATGAATGGGTCGGAACATGGACGACATCACCTCAGCTTGTCGAACCACGCAATAATCCACCCGATCCGGGATTATGTAATAATACACTCCGGCAGGTAGTGCATGTTTCGCTTGGTGGAGACAGTTTACGTGTGAAATTCTCAAATGAGTTTAGCAAAAGCCCTGTAACAATGCATGCTGTTCATATCGCCGTTTCTACAGTCGGCGATACAATTGACACAAATTCGGATCAGGCATTGAGTTTTGATGGAAAGCAAAGGTTCACTATAAAGCCGGGCACTACAATTACATCCGATCCCTTTCACTTTGTGTTGAAACCACAAACAAATGTAACAATCACTATTTACTTGGGAGATACTTCACCAGATGTGACCGGGCATCCGGGATCTCGAACTACCTCATATATAATTCCCGGAAATGAAGTTTCTGCTATGAGTCTACCTGGCGCAGTTAAGACAGATCATTGGTACATAATTAACGGTATCGATGTAGTCGCACCGAAATCGGCAGGTGCTGTTGTCTTGCTTGGTAATTCTATTACAGATGGACGTGGGTCGGGCACGAACAAGCAAAACCGTTGGACGGATGAATTGGCAAGACGACTTCAAGAAAATCAGGACACCAGAGAAGTAGCTGTTCTGAACGCAGGAATCGGCGGAAATTGTGTAACTCGTAATTGTTTGGGTCCATCAGCATTGAGTCGCTTTAATCGCGATGTCCTCGGACAGGCTAAAGTAGAATGGCTAATCATACTTGAAGGAATAAACGACATCGGTGGCTCAAGAGGAACTGACGGTTCAGCAAAAGTAGCAGCTAATCTTATTTCAGCATTTAAACAAATGATCGATAGTGCCCACGCAAAAGGTATCCGGGTTTATGGAGCAACGCTGCTTCCTTTTGGCGGTTCATTTTACGATTCACCAGATCACGAATCCGCGGCGAATAAAGTTAACGAATGGATTAGGAGCAGTGGAGAGTTTGATGCAGTAATTGATCTTAATACAGCATTAAGTGATCCTGAAAATCCAACTCACCTACTTCCTGCTGCTGATGATGGCGATCATCTTCACCCGAGTGAGACAGGACACAGGATGATGGCAGAGGCTGTAGACTTAACGCTCTTTAAATCACATTGAATTAGATTTATTTACTAGAATTAGATATAACTTCCCTGATCTCAATAAAGGAAGGCAACTGCAATATTGAAATAATATTAATTAAAAATAATTCGGAAATATCGTCCGATAGGAGGTATAGATGTGAATCAACAAACAAGAATAGAAACATTTGGTCCCGTTGAATTACTTGGTGTTGCGTTATTCGGAAATCCTGAAACAATTTCTTTTCATAAAGCTTCGGAATTCTTTGGAACAATAGCAGATGATGCTTCAATTTCCCGGATTGGAAAAGACATGTATGGCCTTCAAATCTATCATCCGATGTTTCCCCAAAAATTTGAATTAATTTATATGGCTTGCATCGAAAAAGAGCCCAATATGGATGTTCCAATTAGAATGTTATCTAAAAGAATACCAAAATGTAAATACATTGTTTAGAAAGTTGAAGGTGGAGTTATGGGATTTGATGATGCATTAATCTATTTGTATAAAAACTACATCCCAAAGAATGGATTAAGCATTGCATTGCCAATTGATTTTGAAAAATATTGTAATGTAAAAGAGCACAATTCAATACCAGATGACCTTGAAATCTGGGTCCCAATCAGGTAATACTAAAATATCATATGAGTTTATATACATATTAAATTATGTTGAGATGGGCGAACTGTGAAAAACCCACCGCCATAAAGCAAGAAGGAAATTTATTACACAAATATTAGAGATTGCATTTCATATAAAATCAAGAGTTAAATTCATCTATCAAAACTGGATAGTAATTATCTAAATTACTAAATAGAAGTATATAATAATGGAACTACAAGATATTATTCTCATTCCAGTTTATGTATTTATCGCATAATAATATTTAAGATTTTAAATTTAGATGCGTGATAGAAATCATACGTAGAGATTGGTATTATGAAATATTTTATGCCGTACTTTTGTAGGTTAAAGTTTATTTTCTCTTACCAAAAACAAAATTAACATCGGTTACTGTCCATCTTGGCTTTAGGCTAAGAGTATCTCCATAAAAGAAAAACTCTTCGGAAGGTAAAAAAGGATTGGCTGAACCGTAACTGTAAGTTTTGCTGCTGTCTGTATCGTAAAAACACCAGAGGAAATATTTGCCGGGATCTATTCTCTCAAAGCTAAAGTTGTTTTTGGTGATAGGCTGTCTGTAAGTTTTCTTGTCCTTGCCTGTTCCTTCAAGGACAAGAATGGGATTTTTGGAAAAAGCCGCATTTACTATTGTGCCCGTTACACCTGTAAAATCGAGTCCGTTTATAGTTTTAAATTTGTACTTATATGTGGAATCATAATAATTGCCCGCAGCATCTTTAAATTTTGAAAAATCAACTGAGATTATATAATCTTTTTGAGTTTCAAGTTTTTGTATTGGCGCAACAACAAAAGAGGCATCATCTAAAAACAAAGAATTAAATTTCACTTCCCTGCCAGTGGTATCTTTAACAGCAATTCCCGTCTTAGCAATTTCCCTGTTGAAAGCATCATCAAAGAAAAAGTAAAATTTTTGATTAAGAAAATCTGCATTTTTTGCACCTGTAACTGGAATAGTCTTAAAGAGTTTCGGTTTACTCGTATCCGGCTGCTTATTAATTGTAACAGAAGTATAATCTTGCCGATAAATATTTCCTTTCCTGTCTTTTACTGTATCTGCAATAAGAAACAAATTAGACGAAGCAGGAAATTTTTCAGAAACTACAAGCACGAACTCTGTCGCTTTTGTATTTCCTTTATAAGCATGAATGGATAAAGTAACTTTACCGGATGTTGAATCGATAAAATGGAAATTGTCATTTAAGATAATTGTAGAATCAAATTCCTCACTTAGATTTACAAGGACATGCATTGCGTCGGTCATTACTGCACTAATTAATCTTGGGGAAGTTGTATCTGCAGAAGTTAAAAAGAAATCCAGTCCTGTATAAAGAGTATCCATATATGAAAGCACAACATCATTAAAAGGAATACCTATTCTATCTTGTTCCGGCTGAAATAATAAATCTCTGTATTTATCTTCAACGGCAAAAACTCTGTATGTACCTGCAGCCAAACCCATAAGTTTGTAATCACCATTTTTGCCAGCCTGTGAAATATAATCTGGTTTATGTTTTAAGGGATTTACTGTTGTATCATTTAATTGATATGCAAAAAGCATTACATCTTCTGATTTTGCATCATAAATTTTTCCTGTTATTACTCTTCTGTCAATTTCATTTCCAGTAGAAAAAGTAAGAGTATAGGCCTGGGACATCCTGTTTTTATTATTATAATCTGCTACATCCGTTCCTACAGTAATAATGTAAGTTGTGTTCTCACGAAGTTTACCTGGAAAATAAACTCTCAGATATTTGCCGCTCCAGTCATATTCTTTTTCTCCTTCAATTGCTGGAGAAATAAATATCGCATCCTGAACAGATCTTTTATCAACATATTCTGAGAAACCTATTTCAAAATAATCTTCGATATAATTTGTTGTTCCGTTTGCAGGAGACACTTCGATTATCTCAGGTGGAATAGTATCAAGCTCTCCCCCACCCGGCGGTAACTGGTTGGCACAGGTTGAAAGCAGCAAGGAAATTAAAACAATAAGAAAATTTTTTATTCTAATATTATGATTTGTATTCATTTTACAAAGTGCAAGTTCAAGTGTAAGAGCAAAGTCAAGTCTTTCTTGAATCTTGAACTTCGCTTTTTCAACTAGCCTAATTACTTGTCTTGAGATTCTAACCATCTCCTGTACTCATTTACATTTTTAAGATGTTGAGAATAAGTGCTGGAAAAGTTATGTCCTCCTTTTCCATCTGCAACAAAGTAAAGATAATCATTATCCTGGGGATAAAGAGCTGCTAAGATAGCATTTTTACCGGGATTGTTAATTGGTCCCGGTGGAAGCCCTGCATACCTGTAAGTATTATAAGGAGAATTTATCCTAAGGTCTTTACGCAATAGTCTCCTCCAGCCACCTTTAAGCAAATATTGAATTGTCGGGTCAGCTTGCAGAAACATTCCAATTTTAAGCCTGTTGTGATAAACACCTGATATTCTCGGCATATCTTTAGGCAAACTAGTCTCGCCTTTTATTATAGAAGCAAGTGTAATAACTTCGTGAATTGTAAGCCCGATATTTTTTGCTCTCACCTGTAATGAATCGTTCATAAACTTCCAAAAGCTTTTATAAAGTGTACCGATAACTTCTCGAGTAGGCGTTTGAGCATAAAATTCATAAGTACCGGGCATTAAGTAACCTTCAAGGCTCGGTTTATCAATACCCAGCGAATCAACAAAACTTTTATTGAAAGCGAGATCAACAAATTTAGCGGAATCAATATCAGCATCTCTTTTTAAAACATAAGCAAGCCATTTAATTGTAAGTCCGTCCCTTATATCTACGGTTCTCATAAATTCTGCTTTGCCATTGATAAACAGATCAAGTAAACCGAGATAACTTAATCCGTTGGGAATTGTAAATTTTGCAGCCCTGACTTTTGTTTCGGCACCGTAAATAAAACCGGCAATCTTCATATTAGTTTTATTTGGTATGATTCCCTTTTCATAGAGGCTATCAACAACATCGCTGAATGATTCTCCTTTTGTTATTTCAAATTGTACCGGAGATTTTCCTTCATAATAATTTGGTGTGAAAAAAGTAAGATAGAATAGTAATAAAAGCAAAAAGAAAAAAGCAGCAATAACCAGGAATTCTTTTCGTGTTAATAAATTTTTTAATTCAACTTTCATTTATCCGGCGGCAGTTTGAGTAGTTTTCCTTTTACTATTTCTTCTTTTTGCAATGCTCTTGCTTCATCGATTATTCTTTCATAAATCCTCTGCAGAGCAGGTTTGGTAAGGGGTTCTTCGAGATAGGAATTTATTTTTCCCGAAATATCTTTTTCTCTTTCTGGTGAATATGTAGGAAGATCTAATGCTCTTTTTATCCGTCCGATTAAAACAGCGTTTAATGTTCTCTTATTAAGAAACTTAACTATTTCTTTATCGTATTCATCAATTTCTTCCCTTAATTCATCAAGCAGGGATACTTTCTCTTCCTCTGTAAGAGAATCTAATTCGTTTGCTATTACCTTCTTTAATTTATCCATTAAATAAAGATAAATAATTAAATGATTCGAATAAACATCAGGAAAACTGTTCGGGTTTTAAACTTGGATAAGGAGGATAATCGAGTTTGAATTCTTTTTCCGTTTTAAAAAGTGTCAAACCCCTGAAAGCAATCATTGCCCCATTATCTCCACAAAATTGCAAATCGGGAATGACGAACTTCTTTTTATGTTTATTGCAAAGTTCTGTAAAACTATTCCGTAAATTTTTATTTGCTGCCACACCACCGACCAATGAAACGGAGTTAATTTCAAAATTCTGAAAGGCTCTTTCAGTTTTTTTTATTAAAGCTTTGACCGCCGCTTTCTGAAAGGATGCAGCAATATCGTTAATATCCTGTTGAGGAATTTTTCTATTTAAATTATCACCGGAATATTTTTTTTGAACGTACCTGAGCACCGCAGTTTTCAGTCCGCTAAAAGAAAAATCATATTCCCCTTTTGTTTCTGCAATTGGAAACTCTATTTTATCCGGATTCCCGTTCATCGAACATTTTTGTATTTGGGGGCCGCCGGGATACGGCAAACCGAGCATTTTGGAAACTTTGTCAAATGCTTCACCTGCTGCATCATCTATTGTAGAACCGAGCAGCTTCATTTCAGTAAAACTTTTTACCAGGATCAAAAGAGTGTGCCCACCTGAAACAACGAGTGTCAAATAAGGAAATTCAGGTTTTTCATTCATAAGGAATCCTGAAAAAATATGTCCTTCAATATGATCTACAGGTACAAAAGGTTTTTCAAGAGAATATGATAATCCTTTGCCAAAAGTTAAACCTACAAGCAATGCACCGATTAAGCCGGGTCCCGCTGTTGCAGTAACAAGATCAATATCTTTTAATTCAAGATTCGATTTTTTGAGAGCATCTTTAACTAAAGGAATGACAATCTGTAAATGTGCCCTGCTGGAAAGTTCGGGCACAACTCCGCCATATTTAGAATGGAAATCCTGAGAAGAGATTAAGTTCGCAGTTAGTTTATCATTCGAGATAACCGCGACTGAAGTTTCATCACAGGAGCTTTCTATGCCAAGAACATTCATTTTATACCAAACAAATTCTTAAAAATATGTCCCGCAATCTGCGGATTTTCCTGTAGTCTTCTTATAGAATATTTATACCAATCTTTTCCAAAAGGCACGTATATTCTGATCTTGTAGCCATCAGCATTTATTTTGTCTCTCAAATCTTCTCTAACACCGAGAAGCATCTGGAATTCAAATTTATCTTTAGGAATATTTAATTCTTTAATTAATCTATATGCTTCATTAATTAAATATTCATCGTGTGTTGCAATCCCAACATAATTGCCTGCTTCCAAAATTTCTTTTAGAATTTCAACAAAGTTATCTCTGATTTTCTGTTTGTCTTTAAAAGCTATCTGAGCAGACTCAATATAAATTCCTTTACAAAGTCTATAATCTGTATCAATCTTGTTCAATTCAATTACATCGTTATAACTTCTCTTAAGATAAGCCTGGATAACAACTCCAACATTATCAAACTTTTCTCTCAATCTCCTAAATAATCGAAATGTCGAATCGGTATAAGGCGAATTCTCCATATCAATCCTGATAAAATTATTTATCCCCATAGATTTCCATACAAGTTCTGAAACCTGCTTGTAGGCAAAATCTTCATCGATACCTAATCCCAATTGAGTAGGCTTGATTGAAAGATTGGCCATAAGGTTGTTATTTTTTATTGCGTCAAGGACTTCCATACATTTGTTTTTATCTTCAGTAGCTTCGTCCCTGTTTTTTACAGCTTCACCCAGAACGTCTATTGTTGCAAAAATACCTTTAGAGTTTAATGTCTTAACAAGATTTACAGCATCTTCCAGTCTCCTTCCGGCTATATATTTTTTGGAAAATATCCAGACAACGGACCTGGGCATTAGTCTGACAAACGCAACAATAATTTTATTGATTAACTGCAAGGTGAACTCATTTAACTCTTGTATGTTTTTCCCCATTCATAGGTGCCTATTTTCTTAATTTTGATTGTTAAGTCAGACAATTTTTTTAAAGCAGTTTTTATTTTTTTATCGTTCAAACTGCCTGAAATATCAATATAAAAAGTATACTGAAACGGTTTGTGAGGAATAGGTCTCGATTCTATCATTGAAAGATCAATTTCTGCATTTGCAAAAACACCAAGAGTTTTATGCAAAGCTCCGGGAATACTTTTTAAATCAAAAGATAAAGTTGATTTGGGATGAAGCGGATCGTTCTTTGTTTTTTTCTTGCTGATAACTAAAAACCGAGTGTAATTTATTTTGTTATTCTGAATATTCCTCTTAAGGATTTTCATTTTATAAATCTTTGCAGCTCTTGCGCTTGTTATTGCGCCTGTTGCTTCATTTTTATTCTTTAAAGAAAGTAATGCTGAACCTGCTGTATCGTAAGAAGGAATGACTTCAACCCTCTTTAAGATTTTTAAGAAATCGGAACATTGTCCAATTGCTTGTGGATGTGAATAAATTTTCTTCAATTGTGAAATGGGATATACTTTTGGAGAAACAAGACAATGATTTATCTGCAAGTTCAATTCGGCAATAACCGAAACATGATATTTCAAAAGTAAATCATAATTTTCAAAGACACTTCCGTGCAATGTATTTTCTATAGGAATTACACCACTGTCGGCAATCCCATTGCTCACATTAATAAAAACTTCTTCAAAGGAATAAGACGGCAAGGTTTTTATTGACTTGCCAAAATATTTTTCAGAAGCAATTTCGCTGTATGCTCCTTTTTCTCCCTGGAAAGCTACGATTTGGTTATCTGTCATTAGTCAATTGTCATTTTTAGTTTAGTTCAATTTTGCAATCCTGTTAGTATTGTAATTAAGAATTCAGATTTTTGCTTCAATTCATCAACATTACCGTTATTTTCAAAGATAAAATCTGCCCGTTTCTTTTTTTCTTCATCTCTTATTTGGTTTTCATTTCTTTTCTTAAAATCCTCTTCCGTCAGCTTTCCATTTGCTAATACCCTTTTCATTCGAACAGCATAACTAGCAGTAATCAAAACGACGTAATCAAACATATTTTCCATTTCTGCTTCGTAAATAAGAGCTGCTTCTGTAAAAACAATATCATTATTAAGTAACTGTTCCTGCATTAACTCGTTAACCTTTTCCCTCACTTTCGGATGCAAAATAGAATTAATTTTAATAACATTTGCCAGGTTTGAAAAGATCTTATCAGCAAGAAATTTTTTGTTTATTTGATCGTCAATAAATGATTCTTTACCAAATTTTTTAATTACTTTCTCTTTAACACCTTCGTCTTCAGCCAGAATTTGTTTCGATATATCATCTGCTTTTATAACCGGATAACCTTTCTCAGCCATAAAATTGCAAAAATCCGACTTGCCCGAACCAATATTGCCGGTAACAGCTATTTTAAATTTTTTCCTAGGCATATATAAAAATAGTCAGTTTTTCAAAACTAATAAATAGTTACAATAAAGCTAAAGGTGAATGCAAGTAAAAAAGCCCGTCGGTTGACGGGCGGGAATGATTTATTTAGCGTAATTGATCTTTCTTACTTCTCTTATAACAGTGACCTTAATTTGCCCTGGATATTCCATCTCTTCTTCAATTTTTTGAGCAATATCGTGCGAAAGTTTATCTGCTACAATATCATCAATCTTATCATGTTCAACAACAACCCGTACTTCCCTGCCAGCTTGGATTGCATAAGTTTTAGCAACTCCTTCAAAAGATTTTGCAAGAGCTTCAAGCGTTTCCAAACGTTTTACATAACCTTCAAGAGGTTCTCTTCTTGCTCCCGGTCTTGCTCCGCTAATAGCATCAGCAGCCTGCACAAGGGAAGCAATCGGGTGTTCCATTTCAATATCTTCATGATGGGACCCTACTGCATTAACAACAATCGGATGTTCTTTAAATTTCTTAGTTAACTCGTATCCAATTAGTGCATGCGGACCTTCTACACTTTTATCAACGGTTTTTCCTACATCATGAAGTAGACCTGCTCTTTTAGCTAGTGTTATATCCAATCCAAGCTCAGCAGCCATAATTCCTGTTAAATAAGCAACTTCAATGCTGTGACCTAATAAGTTTTGTCCATAACTTGACCTGTATCTCATTCTACCAATATGCTTAATTAATTCCTGATGCATGTTGTGCAAACCGAGTTGTAGAATAGTATTCTCCCCTTCTTTAATCATATCTTCTTCAAGTTCCTGTTTTACTTTTTCAACAACCTCTTCTATACGTGCGGGATGAATTCTACCATCTGCTATTAGTCGTTCCAGGGATACTCTTGCTACTTCTCTTCTGAATTGGTCAAACGAAGAAAGGATCACAGCTTCTGGTGTATCATCTACAATTACATCAACACCGGTGACGGCTTCGAAAGAACGAATATTTCTTCCTTCTTTACCGATTATACGTCCCTTCATTTCATCGCTTTGAATTTGAACAACAGATACTGTTGTTTCTACAGAATGGTCAGCAGCCGTACGTTGAATGGCCTGAACAATAACTTTTTGAGCTTCCTTTTTAGCTTCGGATTTAGCTTTGTCTAGAACCTCTTTAATTAAAAGAGTAGAATCCTGTTTAGCCTGATTAACCATATTGTCGATGAGCATTCTTTTTGCGTCATCGGCAGTTAAGCCCGATATTTTTTCTAACTTGATGTTTTGTTCGTCTTCAAGCTTTTTGATATCAGAATATTTCTGTTCAATTAATTTTTTCTGATCTAATAATTCTTTTTCTGTTTGTTTATTTTCTTTCTCTTTTTTTATAACAAAATCGAATTTTTTCTCTGTATTTTCTTCTCTCGCTGTTAGTTGTTTTTCCAGGTTAGATATTTTTTGTCTTTTTTGCTGAACTTCAGAATCAAATTCAGTTTTCTTTTTATACCACTCATCTTTTACTTCTAAAAGCTTTTCTCTTTTAAGATTATTAGCTTCTTTCTGCGCATCATCAATTATTTGTTTAGCTCTTTCTTCAGAAGAAGCAATACTCTTTTTACCAAGCTTAGAGTTAAACATCCAACCTAAATAGAAAAAAACAACCACAAGGATAATTGACATGGGTATTAACAATACGATATCCATTGTACCTCCGTGGTGGGTTAAATAATTAAACCGCTTCTGCCAATTACAATTTAATAGAGAAAAACCCTATTAAACACGCTTGGGAATAAGCCAGAACGCTTCTTGCTTCCTCTGTCCCGACGAATCGGAGATCCGGTAAACCGGCGAGGCCTGTAATTGGCGTCTTGAGTCAAACTCCCTATAAGAATAATGTTAGTTTTTCTTATTGAGTTGAACTGGCAGAGCGGAAAATCTGCCTGTTATGATGGGTCGGATAAACGAACTTCGCTAAGTAGAAGTTTGAGCTTTTTGATTTTATCACTAGCCTGAATTAGTAATTCTCTATTTTTATTTTTTTCTAAAAACAGATCATATGCAATATTCAAACAGGCTATAATTGCTATAGTCTGCACAGGCTGGTCAGGAAGTTCATCTTTTGTTTCTTCCATGACTTTATTTACGTAAACAGCAAGCTCCTTTGCTATTTCTTCATTTTCAACCAGAAGAGAATATTCTTTATCGAATATTTTTATTTTAAGCTTCTTCTTATCTGTCATTTATCTTTTTCCATCAACAAAATGTTTAAGAACTAATGTGTAAATCAATTTTTGAAATCAAATTAGTAATCTTACTCTTAAGATCGTCTCTCTCCTCCTCATCAAGTGAATTAAAAATCTCTGTATGATTCTGCTTCTTAATATTTTCAATCTCGGTTTCGAGCATAGATACTTTCTGAATTAAACCGGCTTTTTCTTTTTTTAGCTCAGTAATTTCAGTTTCAAACTCTGAAGCCTGATGGCCTAAATCTTTATATTTATTAGCAAGTGTAGTTACCTGTGAAAGAACAATACCAATATCTTTTAATAAAAGATCCTGTTTAGAAGTTTCAGGCAACTAAGCACCTCTTAATATAGCGTTAAAATTTTTCTCAATAGAAGAAATTAGTTTCAAAAACTCTTTCTCGACTTCTTCTTCCGTTAATGTTCTATTATCCGATTGATACTCTAATGTAAAAGCCATGCTCTTCCTATCCTTGCCTATATCTTCGTTCTCAAATAAATCAAATAAGTTCACTTCTTTAAGAAGTTCAGAGCTTTCTTTCTTAATTGATTTGATTACTTCCTCATAAGTAACTGTTTTATCAAAAATAAAAGCAAAATCGCGAACAACTTTTGGATATTTTACCGGCTCTGAATAGTGCTTTTCGCTGGACTCTAGATTCTTCAAAAATTCCAGGTTAAACTCAAAGCAGAAAACATCCTGATTAATATCAAATTGTTTAAGAACTTCTTTTTTTACTAAACCACCTGAACCAATTATGCTTTTTTTCAGGTTTTTTGCATAATTATAAGCATAAATTGTTTCACTATTGTGATAATATGAATCATTTAAAACATTGTCAAGCGAAAACTTCGTTAATAAGCTATCAACCAATCCTTTAAGTGAGAAGAAATCTACCTCTTTTTCAGTGGTGTTCCACCCTTTTTCGCTAACTTTTCCAGTCACTACTATCAATAATTTTCGTTCTTCTGAAAAGTCATCGAATGATTTTGGCTCTTCTTTAGAATAAAGATTAAAAACATTTCCAATTTCGAAAAAAGCAAGGTTCTTTTGTCCATTTCTAATATTATGAGCAATTACACTTAATGCCCCTGGAATTAGTGAAGTTCTTAAATATGCCATATCCGCACTTAAAGGATTTAACAGCTTGATAGGGTTACCCGTAAGCCCGGCAGATTTTTCATCCTGTAATGGATTATTGAGAATTTCAAAAAGTCCCAAAGCTATAGCAATATTTCTTACCTTATCAGTAAATTCCGATTCGTCATATTTCTTTTCCAAAGTAATAGAAATCCTGGAAACCGCAGGGATGTTATCATACCCGTTTATTCTTGCTATTTCTTCAATAATATCTACTTCTCTTTCAATATCAGGTCTGAATGTTGGAATCAATAATTCTAATTGATCTTCAGACTTTCCTGTTTGAATAAGCTCTATTCCAAGATTGTTTAAAATATTTAATACTTTTTTCTTTGCTATCTCATAGCCGAGTAATTTGTTCATTCTGCGTAACCTAAATCTTACTTTTTTTGCAGAGAATTTTTTAGGATAAACATCAATTAAATCGTTAGGAATTTCTCCTCCTGCAATTTCAGCAATAAGCATAGCTGCTCTATCCGCTGCAAAACCTGTATTATTGGGATCAACCGTTCTTTCAAATCTATAAGATGCATCTGTACTTAAGCCTAATGTCTTTGATACATTTCTTATGTGAGAAGGATTAAAGTGTGCGCTCTCAATTAGAATGTTTTTAGTATTTGTAGTTACTTCTGAATTCTCCCCACCCATAACTCCGGCAATTGCTACTTCTCTTTCGGCATCACAAATCATTAAAGTCCCCGCGCGTAATTTTCTTTGTTTAGAATCAAGAGTAGTAAACTGACTATCTCCATTAGTACTTTTCACAATTATTTTGCTGCCCGCTAACATATCAAGGTCAAATGCATGCAACGGCTGTCCGCATTCATACATAACGTAATTTGTTACATCTACAACATTGTTAATTGGTCGAAGTCCAATTTTAGTTAACCTGGATTTCAGCCATTCAGGTGATTCCTTAATCTCTATATTCTTGACTACTCTTGCAGAGTAACGGGGACAATTCTCATTATCAAGGATTTCAACAGAAGCAACGTCTTTAGCTCCAATATCTGATTCTTTTAGTTTTATTTTCGGAAATTCCAAAGGTTTATTAAAAATTGCAGACAAGTCTCTTGCTACTCCAATATGTGAAAGAGCATCGGGACGATTAGGAGTAATTGCGATTTCAAAAATCACATCATCTAAGCCTAGTGCTTCAGTTAATGGAATCCCTGGTTTCAGCTTTTCATCCAGAACCATAATTCCTGAAGCATTATTACCAAGTTCCAGTTCTTCTTCAGAACATATCATACCAAATGATTCGATCCCTCTTAATTTTGCCTTACCTATTTGCATTCCATTAATAGGAATTATTGTACCGACAGGAGCAAAGACTATTTTCTGTCCCTTATCAACATTAGGAGCACCACAAACAACCTGAAATTCTTCTTTACCGTTACTTACTCTGCAAAGAGATAGTTTATCTGCATTTGGATGTTTTTCTTTTGAAATGACTTCCCCAACAATAAATCCTTTGTAAACTTCAGCCTGGTTAATAAAATTCTCAACCTCAAGGCCGGACATAGTAAGTTTATTAATTATTTCATTTACTTCAATGCCCTCGAGGTTAACATAATCTTTCAGCCAGTTAAGTGAAATTTTCAATGCTTTTCCAATTTAAAACTGTTTAAGAAATCTTAAATCATTCTCAAAGAATCTCCTTATATCATCTATTCCATATTTTAACAGTGCAATTCTTTCAATACCCATTCCGAAAGCATAACCAGTATATTTTTCTGAATCATAATCAACATTATTAAAAACGTTTGGATCAACCATACCACATCCCAGAATTTCTAACCAACCGGTCTTCTTACAAATTTTACAACCTTTTCCTTTGCATATAAAACAAGTTATATCCATTTCTGCACTTGGCTCTGTAAATGGGAAAAAACTCGGACGGAATCGGTACTTCAAATCGTTCATATAAAACTGACGGGCAAATGAAACAAGTGTACCTTTTAATTCTGCAAAAGTAACATCAGTATCTACATACAAACCTTCAACCTGGTGAAATACACAATAACTTCGGGCGTTTATCGCTTCATTCCTGTATGCAAGTCCGGGCATTATTGCTCTGACAGGAGGTTTGTATTTGTTCATAGTTCTAATTTGAACAGGAGATGTGTGAGTCCTCAATAAAAAATCTTTGCTGATAAAGAATGTGTCTTGCATATCTCTTGCGGGATGATCAGGAGGAAAATTTAACGCTTCAAAATTATTGTAATCAGATTCAAGTTCAGGGCCCTCAAAAACAGAAAAGCCCATTCCATTAAATATTGATTTAATTTCATCCAGGGTCTGAATAATAATATGTTTGCTTCCAATTATTCTTTTTATACCGGGAAGTGTAAGATCAATTTGATCTTTTAATTGATCAGAAGCATTATCGAGATTGGATTTTAAAGAGTTGTATTTTTCTGTCAAAGAATTACGAAACTCATTCAGTTCTTTGCCAAGAGAAGGTTTCTCTTCTTTTGAAACGTTCTTCAAGTTATCAAATAAATTAGCTAAAAGACCATTGCGGCTCAGATACTTTATTCTAAGTTCTTCTAGCTTTTTAGCATTATCAACAGAAGAAAAATCCTTATCAGATTCTTTTCTTATTTGCTGAATTTCTTCCGTAAGCATAAATAATAAAAGAAACCTCTAAAAATAAATTACCCTCCAGAGCCTAATGAAATATCGGTCGGGAGGGCAAAAATTATTAATTAACAGAAAATTTAACTAACTCTGTGAAAGCAGAAGGATTTTCAACAGCAAGACTTGCAAGTATCTTTCTGTTGATTGTTATTCCTTTGTCCTGCAAAGAATGAATTAAACGGGAATAAGTTGTTCCATTCACTCTTGCAGCAGCATTAATGCGAACAATCCACAATTGACGAAAGGTTCTCTTTTTTAGTCTTCTATCTCTGTAAGCATGAACAAGACCTTTCTCAACATGATTTTTGGCAACTGTAAATACTTTACTTCTTGCACCCCAGTAACCTTTTGCCTGTTTTAGAATTTTTTTCCTTCGTGCGTTAGCCGCTGCTCTATTACTTGTACGTGGCATCTCTTTTTAACCTTTTAATTATGTACCATTAAACTTACTTTTTTTTGGTTTGCATCTGAAACCAAAGTCGCCCTTCTCAATTTCCTTTTTCTTTTTGTACTCTTGGAAGTGAGTATATGACTTTTGTACGCTTTCTTTCTTTTAAAGCTTCCGGAAGCTGTTTTTCTAAAAGATTTATGCGCACCTTTGTTGCTTTTCATTTTTGGCATTTTATTATCCTATTTATTTTTCTTTCCTTTTGGTTTTGAGGGAACAAGTATCATATGCATATTTCGACCTTCCATTTTAATCGGGGCTTCTAACTTAGCAACATCATCAGTTCTTTCCAGAAACCTGTTCAAAAGCTCTTCGCCTTTTTCCGTATAAGCCATCTCTCTTCCCTTAAACATAACAACAACCTTTACTTTGTTTCCTTCTTCAAGAAAATTTAATGTGTGCTTTACTTTAAAATCAAAATCGTGTATGTCTGTATTCGGATGAAGTCTTATTTCCTTTAAAGTTGTAATCTGCTGATTTTTTCTTTGTAACTTT
>Ga0210098_1000254_pt1 | contig 18605 bp, 23 predicted proteins | sample Joice_ThreeSqA_D_FD_184870 | JGI IMG/M metagenome (GOLD analysis project Ga0210098, IMG submission 184870) | Wetland microbial communities from San Francisco Bay, California, USA, that impact long-term carbon sequestration - Joice_ThreeSqA_D1... | ecosystem: Environmental > Aquatic > Marine >...
ACGTTCATTCACAGTCCTTCACAACCTATCAAAATCATTGAGGAATAATTTTGGCCAAAATCCTCAATGCGTTTCTATTTCACTTTTATAATCAACAGGTTACGTGCGATTTTTCGCGCCTCATAACACGAAGGTCCCAGGTTCAAATCCTGGCGCCGCTACCAATAAAATCAAGGGGTTACGCAGAGATGCGGTTTCCATTCTTTATTTCTCAAATCAGGGCGAATCTTCGGGCTTCTTCCCTCTGCATCCGTCGCAGTATCCACGGGCATAGGCAACGACCGGGGAATCACTTCCAATTCTGTCGGCGATGTTGTGAAGGTGATCATGTTCACGGTAGGATGCCCACGTATTGTCCTGAAAACGGAACCTGATCCCCTCACGATACCCCCGCCAATATTCCGCATTCCTCGGTTCGGACTTCGCGATCATCTGATCTATCGGAAAGATCAGAGTTTCATATTCCGATTTTTCCAATCTCCCTCCCTTGTCCCGGCGAAAACCGGGTCCGCAGGAGTTTATCGGAGAGTGCGGGTGGAATCTTCAGGAGGCAACACGGGACGATCCTCGACATAGGCTGTTCGCGCGGGGAGGCCCTCTCCCGGTTCGTCCGTCGGTACGGAGCGCAAAACAGATACCTCGGGCTGGAGATCTCCAAACCGATGCTGGAGTTGGCCCGCGCCCGGTTCGACAACTTCATCAAGCTCGGACTCGTGGAGATCCGGGAGCATGATCTGCGGACGGGCTATCCTGCCGTTCTCGCCTGCGTCACGAACTGCGTCCTGACTCTGCAGTTTACGCCCATCGAGTACCCCCAGAGGATACTCAGCGACATCTATGAGACGACCATGCCCGGAGGCGCGCTCGTAGAGGAGGCCGCCATGCGGAAGAAGACGTTTTCGGAGGAGCAGATCGCCCTGGCCCTGCGGGATGCGGGGGCAGGGACACCAGTCACCGAAGTCTGCCGGATGATGGGCGTGTCCGAGCAATCCTTCAACCGGTGGAAGAAGAAGTACATGAGGATGGGGATCGCCGCTTCTTCTATCGCCCGCTTCGAGGTGAGCCGATGACGCGAAGGTCCGGATTGCGATTGATCTTCGGGTAACGGTCCCGAAGGTTGACGCCCGGAACTCATAATATTCTAAAGGGCTTGTTTTAGGAATTACACCATCTGATACTTAAATGTTCCAATGGAACACTATAATGATATGGAGAATATTTGACATTTTAAGTTGTATGGAATATATTGGTAAATATAATTTCATATTTATATGATGTTCTTGCGAAAGAGGTTAATTATGTTGTGATTATTATAATGGAATCCGGTAATTACATCAATAGATAATGTTGGCTAAGTAACTGAAAACAATGAGGAGTCTAGTCATATGCTGAATAAAAAGACAGAAAGCAATACGTTGCGTGTAAAGTTTATTCAAAAGAAAATTAAGTTCGAATTTTCTGCCCCGGAAGCGAAGATGGTTTCCTTGGTAGGGAATTTCAATCTGTGGGATTCTCAGACGAATCCGATGAAAAAGGATAAGAAAGGAACATGGAAGGTGACTCTCTCCCTTGAACCGGGCAGATATGAGTACCGTTTTATTGCCGACGGCAACTGGGAGAACGATCCTTCATGTTCTTGCCGTGTCACTAATGAGTTCGGGGGCGAGAACTGCGTCAGGATTGTCGCGTGAAGGGTGCCGTGTTCGCTGCGTATCCCGATGTGGTTGCCCCCGATTTCGATGGAACTCGACCATCTGCCTTCTCGCATAAATAAAGAGGCACTTGGCTCCCGGGAGGAATCCATTCTCATGCGTCACGGGACTGAGCTCATTTTCGACATAGGACCTGGGAAAGAGGGGGGCCTGTTGGAGGGATTCCCGGGGAGCTACCGCTCACAGGATGGCCTTGAATGGGCGGAGGAACGCCTCAAGAGAGCCGGGTTCACAAAGCGTGAGGACGGGAACCGGGTATCTTATCGGAGAGAAATGGTTGGCTACCATCTGTATGCAGATCCTCGCCCTGACACTCGCATCAACATCTACGTGTACCCCCGAGAGAAAGAGGGTTTGAAAAGAAAAAGACGATCCAGTTCTCCTTTTCCCGTCCTGATGGACATGCCTAATACATGGAAGCATGATATCGAAGAAAAACTGGCGTCAAAAATAAGAAAATATTGTCATGAGTGAAGAGGAGTTGTTGCTTGCGTCCCACCTGATTTTCTCCGTTATATCCATGCGGCATTGACAGTTCGAAGGCCGGTATCTGCCCACGATCAAGCCATCCGACCAATTTTTTTTCCGCCCTCCGTCCAGGGGGAGGGTATGACGGGAGATACCCCCGATGCCTGGGAGAGGATTCATGGAGGCGGATCGAAGGAATGTCTTGCCGGCGAGTGGAGCAGGAGTCCAGAAACCTGGTGCAAAGCCAACCATCCCTGCGCTGAGGGAGGGCAACAGTATCGGATACACTGAAGGTCCTGACATGGAAGGTGAGATAATTTTATAAGTAGCATGTGCCGGTCTGCACTGAGGGAACACGCATCAGGGAAACGGCCGGGTGAGTCAGATGGGAAGGAGCGATTTCATGACTGGAAAGGATAAGGACAGTATCTCGTGGCTGCGGAAACTGGTGAAAGACGCTAACAAGCTGCTGGAGGCAACGATGGCGAATGTCACGGAGGAGCAGGCACACTGGATTCCTCCGGGGGTAGCGATGCCGATTGCTGCGCATTACGCCCATGTGGTCCTCTCCCAGGACGGCGCTGTCAACGGGGCGTTCAAAGGAGGCGCCCCCCTTTTTGCAGCCGCTTGGGCAGGGAAGACCGGAGTCAGCGAGCCTCCTCCCGCGCCCGATCCGGCCAAGCCGGGATTCTCGGATTGGAGCAATTGGAGCAAAAGAGTGAAGGTGGACCTTCCGGCAACGAGAAAGTACGCCAGTGCCGTCTACGCCGCCACGGACGAGTTCCTGGCGAGTCTCTCTCCCGGGGATCTGGAACGTCCGGTCGATCTCACTGCCGTGGGGCTCGGGAAATCGACGATGGGGTGGGTAATCAATAACGGTATCGTGGGAAACGCATTCACCCATTGCGGGGAAATATCCTGCCTGAAGGGGCAGCAGGGGGAGCGTGGCTACCCCTTCTGAGGGAGCAATGGGTTGGCCCGCCTCCTATAATCGGTCCACTCGTATCTTGGGCCACCCACCCCGAAGGTCCATTCTTCCAGGGAGTCGTGGTTTAAAAAATATTCGATCCCTGGCCAGGATCGGACAGTCTTGTGGCCCGAATACAGGGCACCTTGAGAGGGGAAAATTCCCTTGTCCTTTGGTCAAAATCGGGGGATCAGGTCAGATGTGGAATCGTTAATTCCCCTTGATCGTTACCGGCGCAGTAGTGATGATGTCTTTGCCGGTATTGTCGGTAAATGAGACTTGTTGACCTTGTATCGAAATCTGACTGTACACATTGTGGTAAGTCTCTGAGACTGCGCCATTGGCGTAAACATCCCCATACGTTCCATAATTAATTTGAATTGTTTTTCCAACCCCTGGAAGTAACAAGTCAGGAGGACTTGCATTCGAAGAAGATCCAATTCCACATCCGGAGCCGCAAGCGACCAGTGCGATCAACACCATCAATTCCAGCAAGCCGGTGATCCGCTTCATGACAGACCTCCTGGATGAGATTCACATACCGTGGATTGTACCGAATGGTTGTAAATCAATGGGAAGATTTTGTAGACACCTGATCGCGCAATAATCTTGAGGCTCCCGAGGAGGTGTGCGTGTCGAGCAAACGGTACACGCCGGATTTCCGTGCGGAAGCGTCCCGGCAGGGCAGGGTAAAACCCGACCTGTGACCGGATTACCTGTTCCGTTGCAGGGAAATACCACCTGCGCTCGCCTCGGGACCACCCCGGTTATATCCTGTCGAGTGCCTGTTCGAGGTCGGTAATGAGATCCTCCACATCCTCCAGTCCGAGCGCGATCCGGACGAGATTGTCCACAATGCCGATGTTGAGGCGGTGCTCCTCCGGATAATCGAAGAACGACATCATCGACATCTGTGTCACCAGGCTTTCGCTTCCGCCGAGGCTCGGTGTGATCAGGAAAAGTTCGAGGGAATCGATGAACTTTCTCGCTTCCCGGTCGCCGCCCTTGACCAGGAACGTGATCAGGCTCCCGAAACCCTTCATCTGTTTTTTGGCGATGGCGTGATCCGGATGCGACGCAAGGGCCGGATACCAGACCTTTTCGATCTTCGGATGGGACTCCAGCATGCGCGCGACGGCCATCCCCGAGCGGTTGTGCTGTTCCATGCGCAGCCCGAACGTCTTCAGTCCCCGTTCGAGCAGGAAACAGGTGAAGGGCCCCGGCATGGCGCCGATCATCCGCTGCATGCGGTACAGATCATTCAGGAGGTCGTGCTTGCCGAGCGTGACGCCGGCGAGCAGGTCGTTGTGGCCGCCGAAATACTTCGTGGCGGAATGGATGACGATGTCGATGCCCATAGCCAGTGGCTTGATGTTGTAGGGCGTGGCCAGCGTGGCGTCGATGATGGTCAACACCTGGTGCCTTTTTGCGACCTTCACGATGGCGGGGAGGTCAAGCACGCGCAGATACGGGTTCGTGGGTGATTCGGTGAAGATGACGCGGGTATTGGGCCGGATCGCCTTCTCGATGGCCACGGCGGTCGGATCGACCAGGGAGACCTCGACGCCGAACCGGGAAAGCATGTTCGTGGCGAAGTCCCGCGTCTGCCGGTAGCAGTCGCTGGTGAATATGATGTGGCTTTTCGGCTGCATGTAGGTCATCAGGGTCAGGATCACGGCGCTCATGCCCGTGGAGAAGAGCAGGGCCCGCTCGGCGCCCTCGACCGCCGCGAGTTTACGTTCGCACTCCTGTTGGGTCGGGTTTCCATAGCGGCCATATTCGTGCTCGCGGATCGTCCGGCCTTCCTGCTTGGCTTTCATGAATTCGTAGACACCCGACGTGTTTTCGAAATAGTAGTTCGAGGTCTGCACGATCGGGGTGGAGACCGCGAAGTGCGCGTGCTTCATGCGGCCATCGCCGTGAATGCCGAGGGTGGCAGGCTTCCAGTCGTGCTTCCGTTTCTCGGGCTTAGGCATTCGGGATTCTCCTGTTCTTCAAGGCATGTCGCAGAGCGTCCTTGACGGCGTCGACGCTCGCCGGCACCTCGACGGGCCTGTTCGAATACCGGCTGGGGAACTCCAGTTTCCCTTCGTGGTAATTCACCTTGAAGTCGGCGAATTTCAGGCCGTGCGCCGTGGAGATGACCACGACCCGCTCGGACCGGTCGATCTTTCCGGCCTTGACCAGCTTGATCAGCGCGGCCAGGGCGACCCCGGTGTGGGGGCAGTTGAACATCCCCGTGGTGTCGCCGAGCGCGGCGGCGTCGGCCAATTCCTCCTCCGTCGCGTCCATGACGATGCCGTCGAACTGCTTCAACGTGCGGATCGCCTTCTCCACGCTCACCGGGTTGCCGATCTGGATGGCACTCGCCAGCGTCTTCTCCGCCTGCATGGGCTCGAAGGTCTTGAACTGTTTTCGATAGGAGCGGTAGAGCGGGTTGGCGCGTTCCGCCTGCGCCACGACGATCCGCGGCAGCTTGTCGGTCATTCCCAGGTTCCGCATCATGAGCAGCCCGCTTCCCAGCGCGGAAACGTTGCCCAGGTTCCCGCCGGGGATGATGAAGACGTCCGGCACCTGCCAATCGAACTGCTGGACGATCTCGACGCCGACGGTCTTCTGTCCCTCGATTCGAAGGGAGTTCATGGAATTGGCCAGGTAGAGGGTTTCGTCCTTCGTGATCTCCTGCACCACGCGCATGCAGCCGTCGAAGTCCGTGTCGAGCGACAGCACGAGGGAGCCGTTCGCGATGGGCTGGACGAGCTGGGCGATGGAGATCTTCCCCTTGGGCAGCAGCACGATGGAAGGGATGCCGGCCGCGGCGCAATAGACCGAGAGAGCCGCCGAGGTGTCGCCGGTCGATGCGCAGGCGACGGCCTGGATCGGCGCGCCCTCGCTGATCATCTGCTTGACCTGCGATACGAGCACGGTCATCCCGAGGTCCTTGAACGAACCGCTGTGGGAGTTGCCGCAGAGCTTGATCCAGATATTGTCCAGGCCGATGATCTTTCCGAACCGTTCGGCCCAGAAGAGGTTGGTTCCACCCTCGTACAGGGAGACGATGTTGTCGTCCGAAATCTGGGGAAGGATCCACTCTTTCTTGCCCCAGACGCCTGAACCGAAAGGCCACTGGGTGGACTTGTAGCGGTCCTCGAACAATTTTCTCCAAGCCTTGGCGTCCCGCCGGGCCAGTGCGTTCATGTCGTGCTGCACTTCGAGCAGCGAGCCGCACGACCCGCAGCGGTATATGATCTTGTTCAGCGGATATGTGGTCTTGCACTCCGGGTTGATGCATTGGAACCAGGCTTTGTACGTCATGGGATTCACCCCCGGGTAGTGGCTGTTCGAATTATTCCAAGGGATTTCGAGCATCGCCGCAAGAGTGGAATGTATCACAAGGGATGGCAGGCCGAAAAATTGGATACCACTGAGGTCTTCATTCCGGCTGCCGACTCTTTCAGGATCGAGAGGATCTGTCCCTCGCTGAACCGTTTCCTGCGCATGGGACCCTCCTCTGGTGGGAAATCAGTTTATCCGGAGAAGATCCCCGCGCGTCGTTGGTCATTTTTCAGGGGAGCAGGTCAGGGGTACACCCACCGGGTTTTTACACTAAGATATAGATGGAGCGATCACAGGGGTCAGGTCAGGTGGGCTGGGACGACTACAGTATCTCACCGAGACAGCCGGTTTGCCGATGAGAAAGGTGCTGCTTGACTCATGTGCCGAATCAGTGATCTATCACTTTCCTGGAACCGGCTTCGATTGACGGCGCTCTGCATTTTCATCCTCTCTCTCTCTGGATGTGCCGCAATGAAAAGTGTTCAGGAGACGGCAGGGTCTTTTCCAAGCCAAAGCCATCGTGAAAAGAAGATCGAGCGAAACAAGTTTCCGGTTGCACGGGGAGAAGACGTCATCGGCCGGTTGGCCGTCATCAGGCTTGAAAAGGGAGATACGCTTCCGGATATTGCCCGGCACTTCAGTCTGGGGATCGATGAAATCAGTACGGCGAATCCCGGGGTGGATGTATGGGTTCCTGAGGCCGGAGAGCGTATCCTGTTGCCTCTGAGTTTTATCCTGCCGGACACTCCCAGAAAAGGGATTGTGGTCAACCTGGCCACCATGAGGCTCTTTCAGTATAAGGTGGATGGGACGTCCCTGTTAGTGATGACCTACCCCATCGGTATCGGCACCGACGAGCGGCCTACTCCCACAGGCCAAATGTACGTGGCGCGCAAGGCAGCCCGGCCTACCTGGCATGTTCCTGCTTCGATTGCCGAGGACCATCGCAAGAAAGGGGATATCCTCCCCAAAGCCGTCCCGCCGGGGCCTGATAATCCCTTGGGAGAGTACGCGCTCTACTTGAGCAAATCGGGTTATTTGATCCATGGCACCAATAAACCGGCCAGCATCGGCCTTACGGCAACCAATGGCTGTCTGAGGCTCTATCCGGAAAACGTGAAGACGCTCTTCGATGACACTCCGGTTAAAACACCTGTACTCATAGTCAACCAGCCTTATCTCATAGGGCAACGTGATGGCGTATTGTACCTGGAAGCTCATGCGCCTACGGAAGCGTCGGGTGTTCTTGAATCGGAGAAACTCCATAAAAAATTGAGGACGATTGAAAAGAAAGCCCGGCGCACGCTCGACTGGAAAAAGGTCAAGGAAGTACAGGCCGAGGCCCGTGGGATTCCGGTTCCCATCTTCGAGTTGAGTCAGGGCAGTCAAAAAGAGGTCGCGAAACCTGTAGAAGTCGAGCACCCGGAGACCCTGTACGGCAAGCCGGAAGTGCCGGCGCTGAAATTGCATGCATGGTATGTATTAGCCGCTGATGTGCCTGACAAGATTGAAGCTCAGAGGATTGCCGCCATCATCAATCACCAGGGGCCGCAAATCCCGGCACGGGTGTTCCAAAAAAGAGACAGCTACCGTGTTATCGCCGGCCCGTTCAATGATGGCAGCGAAGCAAAAAAGGCAGCGAAACGCCTGAAAATAGATCTGGAAATAGACGGAATTGTAATTGAGCCTGTCAAAAATGGATAAACGCCCTATCTTTTTTGTCCGGGTGGGATATTGTGAACGGACAGGATCCATATTCCCGGCAAAGAAAACGGAACGGAAAGGAGGTGAAGAGAGATGAAGAAAAGCGTGTTTTTGATCACGATGATGCTTGTTCTCCCGGCTCTGATGATCGGTTGCGCAACAACCGGTGATCTCGAGAAAGTGCAGGCGGAGCAGAAAATGATTGATGCGAAAGCGGACCAGGCATTGAAGGATGCGCAAGCCGCCAAGGCTGCAGCGGATGCGGCCAAGGTGCAGGCGGACGAAACCTCGGCCCGCGCCGAAAGTGCCATAAAGGCTGCAGAGGAAAGTGAAAAGGCGGCAGAGGAACGGGCAAAGGCTGCAGAGGAAAAGGAAAAGATCGCCGACGAAAAAGCGAAAAAGGCTGAAGCCGCTTTCAAGAAGTCGATGAAGAAGTAAGTCACTTGTACGGCTGTTGTCAACGTTCCCTTCAAAGCTCCGGACAAACAGGTGGCAGGGGCTTACACCCCTGCCATTTCCTTATATATCATATGAGTCTGTCCCGATGACTCTGCCAAGGGGTTGGGAAAATGAGGAGGCTGAGAAACTTCGGACCGTTCAAGTTCTGTATCTGCCTCATGGTGGCACCGATGTTCCTGTCCGGCTGCAGTCACTTTAACGACGGGCGGCAGGCAAAAAAGAGCTTCGCAGAGGCGAATGATCTGTATCATCAGGGAAGCTACACGGCCTCTCTGGAAAAGTATTCGGAAATTATCGATAAATATCCCGCGACGGCAGACAGGGCTCTGTTCGAGATGGGATTTATTTACGCCCATCCGAAGAACGAGCAGAAAGATTATCGGAAATCGCTGGAATGTTTTCAGAAACTCGTCAAGGATTACCCGGAGAGCGTGTATCGGCAGAACAGCGAGATGATGATGTTCAATATCCGGAATGTCGCTCTCAAGGATCAGACGATAGCTGCGCAGCAGATGCGGATCGAAACGCTCCGGCACGAGGTCCAAGGCAAGGAGAATGAGATCGTCACGCTGCAAAAAGAGACTGAAGCATTCGGGAAAAAAAATGAAGCACTCGAACAAAAGTTCTTTGACTATGCGACTCAGAAGGGATCGGTAGACAGGATACTGATAGAAAAAAGTGCACGTCGACTGATGTTGATCTCACAGGGTGAAGTGCTCAAAACCTACAAAATCGCCTTGGGCGGAAACCCGATCGGGCCGAAGGAACGGCAAGGCGACAACAAGACCCCTGAGGGCACCTATGTCATCGATGCAAGAAACAGGGACAGCCGGTTTCACCTCTCTCTGCACATTTCCTATCCAAACGAGAGGGACAAATATCGCGCAAAAGAACTCGGAGTTTCTCCGGGCGGGGACATCATGATCCACGGCATCAAGAACGGTTTCGCTTGGGTAGGGGATACTCACGCAGAGGTCGACTGGACGAAAGGGTGTATTGCCGTAACAGACGAAGAAATAGAGGAAATCAGCAAGCTGGCGCCAAATGGGACCATTGTTGAGATACGGCCGTAGAAGTCCGTATGACCTATCGCTGAATCTGAGCTGTGGCATCTACTGCGTGATCAGCGGACCCATTTTGACCACTTCGAAATCGTTCCCGGTCAGACCCTTCAGTGTGTTCAATTCGTCATCGTTCCACCGGGTGTCGGGTGCCCCCGACAGGAACCAGTTTCCCCCGTTGTCGGCCAGGATCATTCCATAGGTTTTCAGTGCCTGCAGGACAACGCGGGCCCCCGGCGGGAACCCCGAGATATCGACTCCGGCCTTCAAGCGAACACGCATCCCCATCGGAGGCAACGACGGGTCGGTGCTCGCGCTGGCGAAATGCCGGGCAGGGTAGACGCAGGCACGACGTGTCCTTGCGGCCGTGAAGCGCAACGCATGGCGGATGACTTTCCCCTCCATCACCTCGTCGTAACGGACGAGCCCCGGGAATATCGGCAACCCGGCGGCGTCGGCGGAAGTCCACCCTGCCGGACGGAGGGCGTTCGATGAGAGGTCGAAGATCGCGCCCGAACCGGCGGAATATCCGGCCCCGGACGGGTAGGCGGCGAAGAGCTCGTAGAGCTTCCAGTTGTCACGATCGACCACCAGAATATGCCGGTCTCCTTGCGAAGTCGTCCCCCCCTCGATCGGCGCACCGGGAGGAATCGGGTACGGGCCGGCGTCACTCTCGTCCGCATATTGGAACGACACGGGAACCTTCGGCGTATCTCCGGAAACCACGACATAAGGAATCCCGAAGGGGCCACCGTTCCAGAGGGCGCCAAAGTCCGGATGAAACGAAACGGTCCGTCCGATGCTGTCGATCAGAAGATCGGAATCCTGATCCACCGGGTCCGAATCGATCGGCATGTTCCACGGGTTGTCGTCGGGAAAGGGCCTTGCACCTTGAAGGCTCGCGTTGACGCCGAGGGCGGGCGCGCCGCCCGCGGAGCCTTGGGCAGGGACACCGGAATCGCCGCCACCGGTGCATCCTTGGATCATGAAAAGAGCGGCCAATGCCAACCCCGGCACGCCGGGAAAGGGGATCCTTCGGAAACGGGAAGTCACTGTCGTTCCTCCGGTGGGTCCGTAGTTTACTGGTCGGCCAGGGCGACCGTCCAGTAGAGAGCGTCCGGGTTCCCTCCGAACGGACCGGTGGCATATCCCGCGCCGATCTCGGTAAAGGCCGGGTTCATCAAGTTCATGCAGTGCCCCTCGCTTCCGAGCCATCCCTGTATGACGGAGGGGACTGTCGGATACCCAACGGCGATGTTCTCCCCGTACGTCCTCCACGGGTACCCTTGCCGCGCTATTCGCTGGCCCGGCGAGCTGCCGTCCGCCCCCGTATGGCTGAAGAAGTTGTTCAGTGCCATGTCCTCGGAATGAAGGTAGGCGGCCATCGCGAGGTTGTCGGACCATGAGACCGGCGGAGCGGGGCCGAACGGAGTATTCCCGCAAATCCGGTTGGTCGACCGGGCCTGGTTGACGGCGGCGAGGAACTCGTCACGGATGTCGGCGACACCCGGATCGGGATCGTTCCCGCCTTGCAGAGGGATTACGGAACCGCCTGGGTCGGTTACATTTCCGTCCCCGCCCCCCCCGCCCAAGCACGCGGGCAGGATGAAGAGTGAAAAAACCATTAGAACGGTCAGGTACCTGTAAGTCGTTGCTTTTCCTTTTGAAAGCGCTTTCATGTCGGCCAGGTTTCCCTCTTTTCCCTCAGAGATCATCGCCTCGGCTCAACGGGTGCCACGACCATCTTTCAAGGGTGCTGCCGGATTCGTGCCTGAAAGAAAATCCGAACAGCAGGTTGCAAGGGGGGTGGGCGCTGCTCATAAGTACGCAAGATATGGCCCATGCCGGCCGATATGAACCATCGAGTGCAACCCCGGAACGGGAGGATCTCGATGGTTAGAGAAGCAGGGAAACGTGCCACCGGCCGCCCGAGTGCCTTGCATGAGGAACATGAGGAACTGGATCGACTCCGTGCCGTTTTCAACCTTTCCGGCGATGCCATATTTGTTCTCGACGGCGAGGGTTACATCCTCGATGCCAACCTGGTTGCCTGCGAACGATACGGCTATACCCGGGACGAGATCCTGCAGCGGCACGTGGGGGATTTGAACACTCCGGAGCATGCCCCGCACTATGCGGGTCGGATGGCAAAACTCCGACGAGAGGAGGCCGTCTCCTTCGATACGGTGCACCAGGCAAAGGACGGCCGGCGCATCCCGACCGAAATCAATTCGAGGCTCATCCGTGGGGGAGGTTCGACCTTCATAATCAGCATATGTCGGGACGTTACCGAGAGGGTGCGGGCGGAGGAAGAATTGCGGCAGTCCAACGCGCTTCTTCTCGGCACGCTGGATTCGACGGCGGACGGCATCCTCGTTGTGGACGATAAAGGCAAGATCGCAAGTTACAACCGGAAGTTCCTGGAGATGTGGCAGATCCCGAAGGAAGTCGTCGCTTCCGGGGATGACGACCTCGCGCTCTCCAATGCCGTCGGGTACCTGAAAGAGCCCGAGATGTTCATGAAGAAGGTCCGCGAGTTGTATATCGAAAAAGAGGTGGAGAGCTTCGATGTCCTCGAATTCAAGGACGGGAGGGTATTTGAGCGTTGCTCCATCCCTTTGCGGATCAACGATAAGAGCGTGGGGAGGGTATGGAATTTTCGAGATGTCACCACGCGAAAGAGGATGGAAGAGGAGCAGCAGGTCTTCATGTCCCTCGTTGAGAACAGCACCGATCTCATCGGGATCGCCACGCTGGAAGGGAAGGTCTTCTACCTGAACAAGGCCGGCCAAAAGCTCGTCGGCCTGGACAACTTGGGGGAAGTCGGGGGAAGGCGGATCGAAGACTTCGCATTCGAAAAGCATTTCCAGCCGCTGCAGGAGATGCTCGCCTCTCTCTCCAAGAAAGGGACCTGGAAGGGTGAAGCCAGGATCCGTGACTTCAGAACCGGAACCCCAATTCCCATCGAGATCCACGGGTTCGTCATCAAGGAGGGGAAATCCGGGCAGCCGATCGCCCTCGCGGCGATCATTCGGGACATCTCGGAACGGAAAAATCTGGAAGAGGAGATGGCGAGGGGCGACAAACTGAGTTCGATCGGCATCCTGGCGGGGGGGATCGCCCACGACTTCAACAACCTCCTGACGGCGATCTTCGGGAACATCACGCTGGCGAAGATGTACGCGAATCGCCAGAGCGAGGTGTTCAAGTGGCTGGAGGAATCCGAGAAGGCGGCGGAACGGGCGAGGGACCTGACCTATCAGCTGTTGACGTTTTCGAAGGGCGGGGCACCCGTCAAAAAGACGATCCTGCTGCAGGACCTGGTGAAAGAGTCGGCGAACTTCGTCCTGCGGGGATCCAACGTGAAGTATGAATTCTCGTTTCCGGAGGATCTTTGGCACGTGGAGGCGGACGAAGGGCAGATCAGCCAGGTGCTCAACAACCTGATCATCAACGCTACCCACGCGATGAGCGGGGGGGGCGTCCTCCAGGTGAAATGCGGAAACATGATCGTCGATCAGGACGACCTGCCGCTGGCGAATGGGAAATATATTCAGATTAGCGTCATGGATCATGGGACCGGTATTACGAAGAAGAATCTCTCGAAGATCTTCGACCCCTATTTCACCACCAAGAAGAAGGGCAGCGGGCTTGGGCTGTCGACGAGTTATTCGATCGTGAGGAGCCATGGGGGGCAGATAACGGTCGAGTCTTACCCGGGAATCGGCACGACGTTCCAGATATACCTGCCGGCCGCCGAGGAGGGGAACATGCTGCCGCGTGCGTTCGAGGAACCGTTCGTCACGGGAAAGGGAAGAATTCTGGTGATGGACGACGAGGAGGCTGTCCGGGAAGTTGCCCAGGGAATGCTGGAGGTTCTCGGGTACTCGGTGGCGCTGGCGAAAGACGGTTCGGAAGCGATCGAATTTTATAAAGCGGCGATGACGTCAGGAACGCCGTTCGATTCGGTGCTCATGGATCTTACGATTCCCGGCGGAATCGGCGGCATAGAAGCGGTCAAGAGGATTCTGGAGATCGACTCGAAGGCGAAAGCGATCGTCTGCAGCGGATATTCCAACGACACGGTCATGGCGAACTACGGCAATTTCGGATTCTGCGCCGTCGTTCCGAAACCATACACCCTGAAGCAGTTGAGCAGCACTATCAGCGATGTTCTCTCAACCTCGCCTTGAAGCATCCCATCTGAATCTCGTGAGACGGATTGCCGCTTGCAACCGATGAATGTGCCTTTAAAGACCTGCCTCCGGCCATCTTTCAGCCTGTTGTCAGCCGGTGTTCTCAAGGAGTTCATTCGAAATATCTCCGCTCGCTACCTTCTTCGCCGGCCCAAGCATGGTTAAAGAAAAATCCGGTCCTACCCCGACCTGGAGGGTGCCCCCAGGCATGTCCACCATTATTTCACCATTGCACAGTCCAAGCCGGACGGAAGCCGCGGCTGCGGCACAGGCGCTGCTTCCTGAAGCCAAGGTGTACCCGGCGCCTCGCTCCCAAATCTCGATGCGAATACGTTGCGGCCCGAGGACCTTGACGAACTGCACATTTGTCCGATTTGGGAACATGGCATGGTTTTCTATGAGCGGCCCCAAACGATGTGCGACTTCCGGGGTGGCAACATCTACATGCACCACACAGTGAGGATTGCCCACGGAGACTCCAGTGATCCGCAGTGCTTCGTTGCCAATATCGTGATGCTCATCCACCACCTCTCGAGGCGTTCCGGCAACGGGGATGTCCACACTCTGAAAGCTCGCCCTTCCCATTTCCACGAAGACATGCTTCCCGTTGTCTCGAACTTGACAACGGACCTGGCCGCCCTTCGTCAGAACAGAAAAAAACTCCCCCCCGACGAGACCACTGTCCCAAAGGTACCGGGCGAAGATCCTAATTCCGTTTCCGCTCTTTTCCGCCTCGGAGCCGTCCGGGTTGAAGATACGCAGAACGAACCCGCGATCGGAAGGAGCCTGTGCACCAAGTAATATCCCATCGGACCCGATGCCAAAGTGGCGATCGCAGATCCTTCGAACGAGCGATGACGTGAGCTGCCCGCTCGCCCCATCGATTACCAGATAATCATTTCCGATCGCTTGATATTTGTGGAATTTCATTGTCCTGATTCCGTCTCCGGCTTCGATAAACATCATAATCCGGCACAAGACGATCATAATCGCCATCCATCAAGGGGGAGGAGATCATAAAATCCGCGGAGGCGCGATTGCAGGCGATGGGAATATTCCAAACTACCGCCATCCGCAAGAGCGCCTTGACGTCCGGGTCGTGGGGTTGCGGTTCGAGCGGATCCCAGAAAAAGATGAGAAAATCGATCTCGCTATCCGCTATCTTGGCGCCGATTTGCTGGTCCCCGCCCAAAGGTCCACTCTGGAGCTTGTTGATTTCGAAGCCAAGCTCCAGTTCCAATATTTCACCAGTTGTGCCTGTTGCATAAATCTTATGGTGAGCCAATAGCGCCAGATTAAATTTAGCCCATTCAACCAGATCGCTCTTCTTGTTGTCATGCGCAACGAGAGCGATTTTCTTATCATGTTCCATTGCGATTTTTTTATGAACCATGCGAATCATCCCCTTCCCCTGCAATTGTGAAAATAAGCGTCTTCACCGAACAAGTTCCGTACATCTCCAGCCCGTCGAGGCGCCCCAGTTGCAAGAGTACCGTTAGGCATCGCTCTTCTACTTTCCATGTCTGATGTGGTGTTTTGACGAAGTATGCAGAAGATAACCCCTGGTGCTTGGATGGGGTTTTACTTCCCGTAGATTCATTCCGTTGAAAGGAACGAACCCGGCGAAAATATGCTCAATTGTAGAAAATACCTTCGTCCATTTGCTCCGAATCAGGGGATCAGGTCAGGACATCAAACGTTATTATCGGCAGGAGGGAGAGGCCATGATCGATTCGAGAAGGAAAGTTCGTTGGTGCCTGCGCGCCGTGTGCACGGCGCTTTCGGCCATTCTTCTCGTGACGGCGGGGTGCGCCACGAATCCCGACGGGACGACGGAGTATAAACGCACCGCAGTCGGGGGGCTCGGGGGCGCGGCGGTCGGCGCGGGGGCGGGGGCGCTTATCGCCGGGAGGAGAGGCGCTGTCGTTGGGGGACTCGCTGGCGCGGCGGTGGGAGGCGCGGTCGGCAACTACATGGACCGGCAGGCCGCCGAGATGAAGCGGAAACTTCCTGATGCGGCGGTCGAGCGGCAAGGCGACAAGCTCTACGTCGCCATGGCGTCCGGGATCCTTTTCGACGTCGACAAGGCGGTCGTGAAGCCTGCGGCGAGAGATTCGATTGCGAAGGCGGCCGAGGTGCTCGTGAAGTACCCCGATACGTACGTCACGGTAGAGGGGCACACCGATTCGACCGGATCCGCGGAGCACAACCAACGGCTCTCCGAGCTTCGCGCCGATGCGGTACGGAACCTGCTCGTGAAGGACGGGGTCCCCGCAAACCGGATCGATACGAAGGGGTACGGCGCGTCCGACCCGGTGGCCAACAACAGCACACCGGAGGGGCGCCAGGCGAACCGGCGTGTGCAGCTGGAGATCCGCCCGAACGAGAAACTGAAAGCCCAGCAGGGGTAGCGGACTTCCATCGTTCATAACCAGAGTGGGAACGGAATCTTCAACCTCTTGGAGTGGATCCAAGCAGGTGGTAGGGGGCAATCACGTATGCGACAAGTTTTGGTTCCTTCGGTCGAATCACGTCAAAAGTCCCTTTGGGACATCAGGGAGGATCAGTGATGTCAGGAGATGACGAAGTCCGCAAAACATCGAAGCAGTTCTACGCCGGATTGAACCGCATGCTCAACGGGGATTCCGGCCCATTGGCAGACGTCTGGTCGCGCAGTGCAGGCGTGACGGCGATGCACCCGATCGGTGGTCGGCAAATCGGCTGGGATGCGATCAAGGAGTCGTTTGAGCAGGTAGCTCAAATGGCATCAGGCGGGAAGGTCGAACTGAAGGATCAACTCATCCACATCGTTGGGGATGTGGCCTGCGAAGCGGGCGTCGAGCATGGACAGGTCAAACTTGCCGGCCAGTCGGTCACGATCGAACATCGTGTGACGAACATCTATCAACGGGAAGGCGGAGCGTGGAAGATTGCCCATCACCACACGGACACTTCTCCGGAGATGATGGATGCTATCCGCCGGCTGCAGGAGCGGCCACTGAAGGCCGTGAAGCACCGGTAGTCGCCCCCTGCTTGAAGAGGGACGATGGCGCCGAACAATCCCATGGACTTGAGCGCCCCCCACCTTCGGCGCCCGGAACCCATGTCGGGACCACCCGGAGGATCGAGGCCAGAGCGTAATGACTCCTAAACAGGATAATATTTTTCCAACGAGAGGCATTGTTTCTCCCGGGAAATTTGTACGGATCGTCATATCGGCAATAATAGCGGCTGGTTACATGTTTCGAATTGAGTGGCGCAAATATTGCTGCTGAATCAGGTCATAACTTCCTCCGGCAAAGGAGGAGGTTCAGGAAGCAGCAGAACGACGGATAGAGTGCGGTGAGGGCGGGGCTGCTCCCCCCGCTCTTTCCGTTTGGATGAAAATAAATTTTATACATTATACCTCCTTATCTGGTATAGCTAGAGGAAGACTTGCATACCACGGCATTAAGCTGCCGAATATGTGGGTATCCATCTCGCGGAGGACTGGATATGCAGACCTACATCGTTTACCGTTTAGATTACAACCGCCAAGTGAGTGAGCCGGTCGGTTGGATGACGGAACGCCGGAGGAAGGATCGGGGGAGTAACACCAAGGATCTCTTGGAATGGGCGAAAAGAATATATTCTCCGGCGCCAGATTCGAGCATCGTCATCACCCCCGAATAAATAGTCGGGTATCCTAGTGGCAAGCGGGACCGCAAACCCCTCCAAATTGTGATCACGAGAATTCACGCGCATTCAAGGGCCATCCCGCCGGAAGGCATTTTTCCCATTAAGGATCTTCACGCCTTCCTGGAGGGGTTGCCCGCCTGGATGAGTGAACGACTTTCGAAGGGCATAATCGACTGCCTGTCATAGATGCAAAATTAACAAGCATCTCCTGGAGCAGGCCCTGGACATCTTCCCACGGAAACCCTCTATGGACGGGTGTTTCCGGATGGAATACGATTGGGGAGATGGGAGGGACGTCTGGGCGTACCTATAGCTCGACCCGTATTGCGGAAAGTGGTCCCTCTATGAATAATAAATACGTACATGGTCACACGATCAGGGAAAACGTGAGACTGGTTGACCAGGCAACCACGTTGGCCGACATACTGCACTCCGACACGGTTTGTCCGGCAGGAAGCAATGTGCTGGAAACGGGATGCGGTGTTGGGGCGCAAACAGATGCATTCTGTATGTTAACCGTTATATTTATTTCTGTATAACAACAGTTCAGCAGAACTGTTAACCGGAGGGGAAAATATGGACGAAAGACCCGAGAATTTTGTAGGCTTTATCGAAAAAGTAAAGGATATGGACTATCGTGATATAATTGATTATGGCAATGGAGAAATTTCAAGAATGGAAAGTATTTTCAATTTAAATATTGGAACTGAAGAAGATAGTAATACGGAAAGTAAAAAATATTCCGAACAGATAAAGGCATTTTTATTATTCATGAGTCAAGGGACTAAGCCTCCGGGGGTAAGCGCATACGATTTCAGGCTCTATCGAATCGTTGTTGAGTATTTAGTTGCAAAGGAACAAATGAAACCAGAAGCAATTGAAATTTTTATTAGCTCAAAATAAATTGAACGTGGAGTGACCACAGACTCTCGAATTGACACCAACAAGTTACGGACCGCATCGATTCCCCAAATGAGGAAATGCTGTCTTATTTGGAGAATCCACGGCGGCAGGCGATTTCCTT
>Ga0210098_1000261_pt1 | contig 18270 bp, 12 predicted proteins | sample Joice_ThreeSqA_D_FD_184870 | JGI IMG/M metagenome (GOLD analysis project Ga0210098, IMG submission 184870) | Wetland microbial communities from San Francisco Bay, California, USA, that impact long-term carbon sequestration - Joice_ThreeSqA_D1... | ecosystem: Environmental > Aquatic > Marine >...
AATTTCGAGAGCAGGAAAAAAACTCTGGACGATTTATTTATTTCATTAGCCGGAAGACATTTGGAAGACTAATATGAAAAGTTTTAAACCGAAACAACTCTCGATGTTGATTATTTCCTACTTTAGAGAACTTTTACGCCAACCTGAAGTTCTTTTCTGGGGAGTTATCTTCCCTATTCTAATGGCTTTAGGATTAGGAATTGCATTCACACAAAAGACAAATGTTGAAAAACATATTGCTGTAATTGAGAATCAACAAAAGCCTTCTTCAGATTTGCGGTTCGAAGATTTTATTAAAAGCAGAACTGAAAAAGTTAAAGAAAACGACAAAGAAGAATATAAGCTTGTAATCAAAGATAAGAAGCTTGGGAACACAACTTATATATTTCAAATGACGGACTGGAAGGAAGCAACAATACTTCTCAAACGTGGCGAGATAAGTTTAATTGCAGAAGAAACAAAAGACGGAATTAAATATCATTTCGATCCTGTCAGTCCTGATGGACAGCTTACTTACCTCGCGCTTTCAAGAGTAGTGCAGAATAAAGAAACTTACAATGATGAAAGCAATGTAGAGCCGTTAACCGTTAAAGGAACACGGTATATTGATTTTTTTATTCCCGGACTTATAGCAATGGGAGTTATGATGTCTTCAGTCTGGGGTTTGAGTTTCGGCATAATAGATAGAAGAGCAAAAAAACTTTTAAGAAGAATGATTGCGACACCGATGAAGAAATCTCACTTTCTTATTTCTTTACTTGTAGGTAGAACTACTATGAATTTTTTAGAAGCCTGTTTGCTTTTCTTTTTTGCTTATTTAGTTTTTGGAATTACAATCCAGGGAAGTGTTCTCGCTCTGTTCCTGGTTTTCCTTGTAAGTAATTTTGCTTTTGCAGGAATCGCTTTTCTTATTGCTTCACGCACAGCGAGCACGGAAGCAGGCAACGGGCTTATAAATGCAGTCCTTACTCCAATGATTGTTTTATCGGGAATATTTTTCAGCTATCACAATTTCCCAGATGTTATAATTCCTTTTATAAAAATTCTACCATTAACATTACTTGCCGATAGCGTAAGAAGTATTTTTATTGAAGGTGCAGGTTTCCAGGAAATTGCAATTCCATTTTTTGTTTTGAGTGCGATGGGAATTGTCTTTTTCTCGCTTGGATTAAAAATGTTTAAATGGCATTAGAAATTTTGAAACGTAACAACTGTAATTCTAAACAAGATTTCTAAAGATAGTGCAGAACAAACTAAGATTTTAGAATTACTTTTATGGTACGGGGTATTAGGTTTTCGAAGAGAGAATGGGGAACCAACATTTATATATTCTGTGAAGTATGATATGCGAAGGTTCCAAGCACTCTTACAGAATCGTATTAAAAATGGAGTAACTTATATTGTTAATCCTGCATTTTGGAGTGGTTTGGAAATTCAAATTAGTTAATATTTCAGATATTACAAAAAAATTACTAAGACTGGTTACTTACGGCGCTAACCTTACAATCTTCCACTTATTATTTTTTTTGATATAGCAGATTCTATCGTGTAATCTGTTTTCTCTTCCCTGCCAGAATTCAAAGCGTTCAGGAATTAATCTAAATCCTCCCCAGTACGAAGGAAGCGGAACATCTTTCTTATACTGTTTTGCAAACTGTTTAAATTGTTTTTCAAGATATTCTCTGTCAGGAATTACTTCACTTTGCTTCGAAGCCCACGCACCTATCTTGCTTTTTAACGGTCTGCTTTTAAAATAATCCTCAGATTCCTGTTTACTAACCTTTTCAACTTTACCTGAAATTCTTACCTGTCTCTGCAAATCCCGCCAATAAAAAAGAAATTCGGCAAAGGGATTTTCTGTTAACTCTTTTCCTTTTCTGCTTTTATAATTAGTGAAAAAGAGAAAACCGCTTTCATCAAAACCTTTTAACAGCACAGTTCTGACGGAAGGGACACCTTTTTTAGTCGCAGTTGCGATTGACATTGCAGTTGGCTCTTTTATGCCTGATTTTAATATCATTTTATACCATTTGGCAAATTGTTTGATTGGATTACTATCTACGGCAGATTTGGTTAATGTTTTCACTAATGTTTAAGGTTTTATGCATAAAAAGTTAACTATGATTTCTATATTTAGTTTGATAAATTTACAATCATCAAAGGTAAAATTACAATAACCCGGATAAAATGAAAGCAAAAGATCTGACTGAAGAGCAGAGGGAAGAACTTGAAAAGTTTGGAGCAAATACCTGGTTTGTAGAATATCTTCATAAACAATATGAAGACAATCCTTCCGGTATTCCGGAACAATGGAAAAAATTTTTTGATAATGATTCCGTTTTACAAAAGGATGACAGGAACGAAAAAAAAGTAAAAACACCAACCGTTGTTCCCAAGCAGACTATTACAGAACCGGAACAAAAAACCGAAACTAAAGACGAATTAAAAATAATTGCGGGAAGTTCGGCAAGAATTCTTGAGAACATGAACACGAGTCTCACGATTCCTGTTGCAACTTCTCAGAGAACAATTCCGGTCAAGCTTCTCGAAGAGAACAGAATCCTGGTTAATAAATTTCTCAGCAAAAATGGCCAGGGTAAAATTTCTTTTACTCATCTTATAAGCTGGGCAATTCTTAAAGCTATAAAAGCTGTTTCCACTTTAAACAATGCTTTTGCAATTATCGAAAACAAACCTTATCTCGTCCAGAGAAAAAGTGTTAATCTCGGGTTGGCAATCGATATAGAAAGAAAAGACGGAAGCCATTCTCTTCTTGTTCCGAATATTAAAGATGCAGATAAAACAAACTTCAAAGGATATTGGGATAAGTATGAAGATATTGTTGACCGTTCGAGAAAAGGAACAATCGATCCATCCGAATTTTTAGGAACTACAATTACTTTAACAAATCCGGGGACTTTAGGAACAGTTGGTTCTGTTCCAAGATTGATGACGGGACAAGGTGCAATTATCGCTGTTGGAGCAATTCAATATTCTGCAGAATACCAGGCAATGTCTCCATCAACTATTTCTGCTCTTGGTGTTAGCAAAGTTATGACAATAACAAGCACTTACGATCATAGAATAATTCAAGGCGCCGAGTCCGGACTGTTCCTTAAAGAAATCCACGAACTTCTCTTGGGAAAAGATAATTTCTATGAGGATATTTTTGAAACTTTGATGATTCCTGTTAAGCCATTAACGTGGAAAACAGATTATCAGCCCGGAATTTTCGAAGGCGGAGCAAACAAAGAAGAAATTGAAAAACAGGCACGAATTCTTCAGCTTATAAATTATTACAGAGTTCGCGGTCACCTTATTGCTAACCTGGATCCCCTGGGTTCAAAGATACCTTACCATGCAGAACTTGATCCGGCAACTTTTAATTTAACAATTTGGGATTTCGACAGGTATTTTATTACAGGTGGTTTCGGAGGCACACCGACTTCAACTCTGAGAGATATTCTGGATACATTGCAAAAAACTTACTGTGAAAAGATCGGTGCAGAATTCATGCATATTCAGAATCCTGCAGAAAAAATATGGCTGCAGAATATGATGGAACCTGTTAAAAATTTTCCCAATTTTGATCTCGAGACAAAGAAAGTCATCCTCCGAAAATTAATTATGGCAGAGACCTTCGAGAATTTTATTCACAACAGGTTTATAGGTCATAAAAGATTTTCATTAGAAGGTTCGGAAACACTTATACCTGTTCTCGATTTGCTCTTGAATAACGCAAGTGACCATGACGTAAATGAAGTTGTCTTTGGAATGGCTCACAGGGGAAGATTAAATGTGCTGGCAAATATTATCGGCAAATCTTATGATTCGATCTTTTCGGAGTTTGAAGATATAAGAGATCCAAATTCAATCCAGGGTTCCGGCGATGTAAAGTATCATCTCGGCGCTTCAGGAAAATACAAAACAAAGCATGATAAAATTATAAGTGTTTCTCTTGCTTCAAATCCAAGCCATCTCGAGTGGGTAAATCCGGTTGTTGAAGGAATTGTCAGAGCAAAGCAAACAAGGCTTGGCGATAAAGAACGGCGTAAAGTTATGCCAGTCCTTATTCACGGCGATGCAGCTTTTGCAGGACAAGGAGTTGTCGCCGAAACTCTCAATCTTTCGCAACTAAAAGGATACAGAACCGGCGGGACAATTCATATAATAATTAATAACCAGATCGGATTTACAACAACACCTGAAGATGCACGTTCTTCTGTTTATGCTACAGATGTTGCAAAAATGATCCAGGCCCCGATTTTACATGTTAACGGCGATGATCCCGAAGCTGCTCTCTGGGCAACGAAACTTGCTTTTGAGTATAGGCAAATATTTAAAAAAGATGTCGTTATTGATTTATTCGGATACAGAAGACATGGTCACAATGAAGGTGACGAACCGGGATTTACACAGCCGCTTTTATATGAAAAAATTAAGAGTCATCCTTCCGTAAGAAATATTTATGCAGATACACTTGTAAAAAAGAATATTCTTACTAAAGATGAAACGGACAATATAACTAAGGAAATTGAGGAGAGGTTAAGTGAATCTTTTGATAAGATCAGAAAGAAAAGCAGCACATTCCAGTCTGATCTTCCTCTTGCAGTTTCTAAAGAAAAAATGGATTCCGTAAAACCGATTGAAGAGACGTCTATATCTAAAGAAACTCTTGAGCTGGTTGTGGATGGAATTACAAGAATTCCGGAAGGATTTAATGTTCATCCGAAGCTTAAAAAATATCTTGAGAAAAGAAGAGACCTCCTTAACGGATTAGATGAAGTTGACTGGGCTTTTGCCGAAACACTTGCATTTGGAAGTTTACTTGCTGAAAATACGCCGGTAAGACTTAGTGGGCAGGATAGTGTTAGAGGAACTTTTAGTCAAAGGCACCTTGCTCTTACAGATATTAATTCCGGCGAAGAATATGTACCACTTAATTTTATAAAAGACAACCAGGCAACTATAGAGGCCCTGGATAGTTTGTTATCGGAAGCTGCCGTGCTCGGTTTTGAATACGGTTACAGCATTGCAGATCCTCTCGCTCTTGTTTTATGGGAAGCCCAGTTCGGGGACTTTGCGAATGGTGCTCAAATTATTATCGATAATTTTATTGTTGCTTCATTGGAAAAATGGAACCTTCCGAATAACATAGTTATGCTTCTACCTCATGGTTACGAAGGACAGGGACCCGAACACTCAAGCGCAAGACTCGAAAGATTTCTTATTCTTTGTGCTGAAAATAATATGCAGGTTTGTAATGTAAGCACACCGGCTCAGTATTTTCATCTTTTAAGAAGACAAATAAAGCATGCAATTCAACGCCCTTTAGTTATTATGACACCCAAAAGCCTGCTGAGACTTCCTGAAGCAAAATCATCTAAGCAAGAGTTTTTATCGGGCAGTTTCCAGGAAATAATCGATGCGCCTCTAAGTGACAAGAAAAAAATAAAAAGATTAATCTTAACAAGCGGTAAAGTTTTTTACGAACTAAGGAAGTACCGCGACGAAAACAAAATAAACGATGCCGCAATTGTAAGAGTTGAACAATATTATCCTTACAAATCTGAGAAGATGAAAGAGATAATCCATTCATACTCAGAAGCTAAAAAAGTTATCTGGGTTCAGGAAGAACCTATGAATATGGGTGCATGGAATTTTCTATTACCAAAACTGCAGGAAAGTATTCTTCCCGAACAGAAAGTTTTTTATTCAGGCAGACCTGAAAGTGCAAGTCCGGCAGTTGGTTCATCTAAATTATCACATGAGCAGCAGGTTAAGTTGGTTCAAACCGCTTTCTTGATGTAATTCATCTATCCCTCAAATCTATATCAGCGCCCTGTTTCAATATGAAAACCATTATTGAAACTAAACAATAACCTCTCACAAATGTTTCGATTATTTCACATTTAAGCATCTTTTTTACGGCATTCCAGTTGTCTCTACAGGTACAAAAGATATAAGAGGTATTTGTGAGCACAATAATTATAACTAATGTAAGCCCAATAAAAAGAAGTAGATACATGATTTATAAATTAAAAACATTTTTATTTCAGCCTTTCCTGGTAGGACTAATAGGATTTGTAATAGCTTTTTCAACTTTATTGCTCACATATTTTGTTGTTGCTAAATTTTTCAATACAGGATATTTTGCAGTAGAAACTACGGATTATATTATTGCTTTTGTAATGGGATTTATTCCCTTATATCAATATTCATTGCATAAAAAATTACACGGCGAATAAAAATCTCTCTAATAGCTCATCATCAGCCTGGTATTTAAAGTACCAGGCTTTTTTTATTTTAAAGGAAACAACAAATCCATTTCTTGAATAAGATATACACGTTAGCTATTTTTACTTCAACCAGAATATGCGGCAGTAATTCAGTGGTAGAATGTCAGCTTCCCAAGCTGGACGTCGCGGGTTCGAGTCCCGTCTGCCGCTCTCTTCTTAATGTCAAAAAAAACGTTTTTTACTCAGACTATCTTCTACTATCTCATTTATTAGCAAACTAATTAATAAAAGATTAGTTAATTTCAGGTATAGCATGAATTTAATTTCTAACATCCCTTACAGAAGCACTTCAACTGGCAGATAAATGCAGACTCTACAAGAAAAATTATATCAAACCAGCAATTTTCTTTTTGGGGTTGAATTAGTTTCTATTCGTGAATCTATGGCTGGAGAAAAAGCTTTAAAAGCCCGCACTTTTGCAAATGAATTATCAGACTGTTCTTTAATTGATTGGGTTTCTATCACAGATAATGCTGGCGGTAATCCCCAAATGGCGCCGCATGCTTTAGGAAAACCAATTTTATATTCCGGTAAAGAAGTTGTAATTCATATGTCTTGCAAAGATTTGAACAGAAACGGTTTAGAAAGTCAGGCGTGGTTTCTGAATAGCGAAGGTTTCAATAATATTCTGGCTTTAACCGGAGATTACCCCGTTGCCGGAAATGAAGGAGTTGCAAAACCTGTTTTTGATATAGATTCTGTCGGGCTTATTTCGATGCTCAATAAAATGAACCAGGGTTACGACAACAAGCAACTTGGGAATACAAAGAAAACACAATTTTTGATTGGCGCGGTAACGACAAATTATAAGCTTTATGAGGGTGAAGTTATTCCACAATACATGAAACTTCAGAAAAAGATAGAATGCGGGGCCCATTATATTATAAACCAGGTTGGTTTTGACTCGAGAAAAATTAATGAATTGAAACTGTATATGTCAAACCACAGTATGGAACACATTCCACTAATCGGAAATGTGTACCTGTTAACTCCGAAAGTTGCAAAAATATTTCACTCGGGAAGAATTCCGGGTGTTGTTGTAAGCCCGGTACTTTTAGAACTATGTGAGAAACAGAAAAAATCAGAAGATAATGGAAAAGAATTCTTTTATGAGTTCGCTGCAAAGCAAATTGCAATTTATAAAGGATTAGGGTACAGAGGTGCTTATCTTGGTGGTATTTCAAACCTGTCAACTATAAAAAAAATATTAGAAATTGAACAAACCTTTTCTGCAGATGATTGGAAACTGTTTGCAAAGGAAATCAGGTTTTCGAGGGAAGGTGAATTCTTTTACTATGATGAAGATCCGGAAACCGGTCTCGCAAATCCTGGTGCATTAAATAAGAAGCCTAAAACTAAATCAAAACACAAAAGTTTCTCTTATAAGTTTTCAAGTTGGACCCATGATAATTTTTTTGAACCTGGAAAAGCATTTGCAAAACTGGGAACAATGATTTGTAAGAATGCAAAAGATTCCTACCAGGGTCCTAAGATAATGAGAACTCTTGAACAAGCGAGCAAAATAACTTTATATAATTGTAAAGATTGTGGTGACTGTTCGCTTCCGGATATTGCTTTTTTATGTCCTGAATCTCAATGTGCCAAGAATCAAAGAAACGGACCTTGTGGCGGGACACGTGAAGGACGCTGTGAAGTTGACGGCTTCGGTGATTGTATTTGGCTCCGTGCTTATGAACGTCTGAAACATACCGGGAAAGAAGAGAAATTGTTAAATCATGTACCGGTAATACAAAATCACGAATTACGCAAAACTTCTGCATGGGCAAACCATTGGCTTGGCCGGGATCACACTTCTAAACAGAACGACAAGAAAAATGAATAGTGAAACATAATAACTTTAAATTAAGTGAGACAAATTATGAATGAAAAAAAACTTCATATAATCGGAGATCTTATAAATAATGCTTACGGAAGAGCAAGAAAATCTTTTACTGAAAAAAATCTTGAAGGTTATCAAAACTTAGCTAGATTACAGACCGACCTTGGCGTAGAGTTCCTCGATCTAAACATCGATGGAACCCGTTTAATCCAGGTGAAGCTGCAAGAAATGCTTGCCTTCCTACCAGAAGTAATCCCTGCTATCCAGGAAGCAAGTTCTTTACCTCTTTGTTTGGATAATCCTTCGATCGAATATCAAAAAGTTGCGCTAAAAAATTATAACCGTGACAAAGCAAATGGAAAAGCTCCCCTTCTAAATTCTATTGCTGCTTCGCGTGAACATCTGGATGAAATGATTGAATTAGTAGCCGAATATGATACAATGGTCATAGTAATGGCTTCAGAAAAATTTGCAGAAGGTGGAAGTGCTCAATGTCTCAATCCAAAAGATGTTCATTCAGCGGCAAAACATTTTGTGGAATTACTTTCTACAAAGGCAAATCGCCGCAATGACCAAATTGTAATTGATACAGGGTTGGCTCCGGTTGGTGCGGATACTTATGGACTTGTTAATATTGGATTAGATGCTATGCGTTTAATCAGAAATGATCCTGATCTTAATGGTACACATTTGACAGTTGGGTTATCTAATTTTTCCTGGGGTACACCGAAACACATCAGGGAAAATCTGGAAAAAGCCTATTTAACAATTGCGATGCAGGCAGGTTTGGATTTCGCCATTGCAAACCCGGAAAAAGTCGATGGACCGTTACCTCCCGATCATAGAACCGTTGAACTTCTTAATCAGGCTCTCGAACAAGGTAGAGTCAAAGACGATGAAAGCCAGGAAATGGCCGGATACCGCCAGGCAGAAGCTGTTATGGAAATCTGGAAGGACAGTGAACCAGAAGATTAATAACAACATCAAGATTCCATCAACTACTGATGATAAAAATGTCTGGTTAGAGGTTGGAACTTTGTTGGATGGAACCAGTTCTAAACCATTACAAAATGCTCATATTGTTTATAATTCTAACTCAATACTTTATGTAGGAACTACCCCGCCTTCTTCAAATATTCTCCACTCCGAACAAACTCAACCCGGTTTGGAATTACCTGACTTCACACTTTTACCCGGTTTAATTGAAGCACATGCTCATTTATTTCTGGAGGGTGGAGAATTAAATCCAGAAAAACGTAAAACCCATTTGCAAAAATCTAATGTGGAACTTTTTAACGAAGCAGTAAACCGGGCTGAAAAATTAATCCCGTTAGGGATTATTGCCGTAAGAGATGCAGGTGATAAAAATGGTGTTGGACTATCTTTAAATAAACTTTACAGGAATAAAAAATCTTTAATCCCTTTTATAGAAAGTCCGGGAGCTGCTATCAATAAGAAAAACCACTATGGAAAATTTATATCTACTCCTTTGGAAAATTACAACTCAGCAGAAGAATGTGTGAAATCAAGAATTCATGAAGGAGCCGAAAGAATCAAGTTAATCGCAACAGGTATTATCAACCTTGAAGAAGGTTGTGTAACTAAAGAACCCCAGATGACAGTTACCGAGATTAAAAATTTAGTGAATGCAGCAAAGACATTTGGCTTGCAGACATTTGCTCATGCTTCAGGTAGTGATGGAATAGAAAATGTTATTGAAGCAAACGTTGGCTCAGTTGAACATGGTTTTTTTATAACAAATGACCAGCTTGCAAAAATGCGTGACCAACAAATTGCATGGGTACCTACTTTTACACCGATACAAAAACAGATTCAATATGCACATCAACTTGGGTTGAATGAAAAAGTAACAAGCAATCTTAAAAAAATCTTAGAGCAACATGCAAACAGTTTAGTTAAAGCTTATGAAACAGGAACTCCAATCATTGCTGGAAGCGATGCGGGTTCATTAGGTGTTGAACATGGTTTAGGATTTCTGAATGAATTAGAAGTAATGGAAAATGCAAGGTTGCCCTCAATTTCGGTTATTAATTCTGCAACTGGTAATAGTTCATATCATTTAAGATTTAAAGAGAAATTTGGGCAAATAAAAGCAGGTTATAAAAGTCGTTTTATATTAACTAAACATTCTCCATTAGAAAGTATATCCAATTTGAGCAGAGAAAAATATATTGTATTTGACGGAATTGTGTATGATTCCAATAAAGAAATCAACTCAACGGGGTTATAAACAGCTGCTGAAATTAATCGCAAAAGTTATCAATCTAAATTTACTTATTTTGTTATTTTTAACTATCTTTCGTACGCTTTTTTCACAATAATATTGATAAATGTTTGATTGATATTTTTCAATCATTGTCCGGGCGCTTAGCTCAGTTGGTTCAGAGCATCTGCCTTACAAGCAGAGGGTCCGGGGTTCGAATCCCTGAGCGCCCACAATTTTAATTAATCATCCCTACACATAGTGCGACCAATATACCTCAGAAAAGACACAAACAACGGAATAAGAAAAGTTCAGCTCGATATGCCTTACCTCGTTTCTCACAAAGTAATTAGGTTGCCAAAACGACAGTGGGAAGATGAATTATATCTGCCGTATAAACCGGAAAGAACAAATATTGAATTTGAAAAATATTTCTTGTCCCGTGATAAAATAATTAATGAAGATTCGAATTTCTACTTTTTTGAATTTCCATTTAGACCTGAACAAGTAGAACTTGTTGCAATTTGATTTTAACTATTCAAGATGTTCTTAAGCAACAAATTAGTAAACAAATAATAAAAATCTTTATGTTTTATTCAACGGGGTTTGCTTTAAAGAACGATTAGCTTGCTACATATCAAAATTTGATCACGACATGGGGTGATTGTCACTAATATGCACTCATCTTTACTATTTATTTTGTCCCTTGATTAATTATCTTTGTTATAAAAACTTTTAATTCAATCTGATTTCGAATTTTTTTACGGATAGTATGAAAATCAAATTTATTTTCTTTGCCCTTTTTATTATAACTGAAAATATTTTCGGAAGCTGCGGCTCATCCTCTTGTCCCCTTTTCATTTCCAATCCAACGACAAAAGGATATTTTAGCATTGGTTTATCTTATGAATATATTTACCAAAACCAGGTTTATGTCGGTACAAACAAATCTTTCGTTGGAGCAATCCCTGAAGATCACGATGAGGTTTCTACATTAAATCAAACAACAGCAATTACATTAGGCTACGCCGCTTTCGATTTTTTAAGATTTGATTTGTCGGTCCCTTTCATTCACAGGGAACATTCACATATATATAATGATCCGGATGGAAAGGAATGGGAACACTGGAATTATTCGGGTTTAGGAGATGTATTTATAACCGGCAGCTTCTCAGTCATTAGCGGGAACGATAATACTTTGAGTTTGGGATTAAACGCAGGCGTCAAGATTCCAACCGGAATTACGGATGCAAAAAATAATGCAGGTGAAGTAGCCGAAGTAACCATTCAGCCGGGCACAGGATCTACTGATTTTATTATCGGAGTCTCGATTGCAGACAATTTATTTTCTGTCCCACAGTTATCAGGAGACGAATATTCTGCCTTTCCTCTTGCTTTAATTGTTAATTATAAAATGAATGGAAAAGGAACCGATGATTATAAATTCGGCAATGAGCTCCAGCTTCATCTAAGCACAGCTTACAGGTTTGTTGATAAAATTTCTTTATTGCTCCAGGTCAACGCAAGATTCCAGGCGCACGCTGATGTTGGAAACACCGACGAACCTGAAGAAAATACCGGTGGCAAATGGGTTTTTCTAAGTCCAGGATTAAAATTTTATCTGAGTGATGATATTTCTTTATACGGGTTTCTTCAATTACCTGTATATCAAAATGTAAATGGAATACAGCAAACGGCTCCCTACAATTTAAGAATCGGAATCAATAAAGAAATAAATATTCTGGATTGAGTAGGGATTCTATTTATGAAATCCCTCTTTATAAATAAGATCGGTATTTAAAGATGGGGATTTTTATTTCCCCTTCATCATTTCAATAAATTCAGGTTCATTCCTTAGAGAATCTAAATCGGTATCTCTTTTAAGCCAGTCATAATTAGCATAACCTACTGCAAAAGAATTTTTAAGAGATTCGATAGCGAGTTTTTTTTCTCCCATTTGTGCGTAAAAGCATGTGGCATTGTAAAGCATTAATGGATCATCCGGACTCAATTCGAGTGCTTTTGCAGCCTGAGCTTTTGCTTCTTCTTTTCTTTCTTTTTGTATCAGGTCTATAGCGTAAAACATATGCCCGCGGGCATCATCCGGATGTTGCAACAAATATCTTTCATACACCTTTAATGATTCCTGAAGCAACTCTTTTTGTTTTTCATTTTCTCCTAACTTTGTATAAACTAACTGTAAATCCGAATAAGCAGAATAAAAATCGGGGTTGAGCTTTATTACCTTTTGGAACAATTCAATTGCTTCTTCATCCCGGTCCCTGTTGTGATAGATTCTTCCAAGAATCCAGTACCCCAAAAAATTATTGGGATCAAGTTCGATTGCCTTTTGGCTTGCAGTTATTGCATCATCATATAATCGTTTACTAAAATATGAAAGACCAAGTGCAGCATATGCTTCCGATAAAGTCGGATCATACATTAAGGCTTTAAGACTCGACTCAATCGCTTGATCCAGTAAGCCTGTATTGCGTTCAAAGTCAAGAAAGAGAGAAGAATATGATTCTCCTAATCCTGCATATGCTTCAGCATATCGGGGATCGAGATCTATTGCTTTCTGAAAAAGCTGAGTTGCAAGAAGCATACTTTTCTTTGAACGCTGATAAAGGGAATCCCTTGCACGTAAATAATAATCGAAGGCTTCAACATTAACAGTGGAACGCTTAGTCAATACAACTTTTTCAGTCGGTGTAAGCTTTACCATGAGCATATCTACAATCTGCTTGGAAACATTTTCCTGGATATCGAAAATATCTGCAAGCTTGCCTTTGTAAGTTTCTGCCCAGAGTTGCGCATCGCTTTCAACATCTATCAGTTCAACAGTTATACGAAGATTTTCCTGGAATTTTCTAACGCTTCCGGCAAGAATATATCTTGCACCTAATTCCCTGCCGATTGTTTTTATATCTTTGTTTGTTCCTTTATACCTCATAGAAGTTGTTCTCGGAACAACACGAATATCTTTTAATCTCGAAAGATTAGCTATCAGTTCTTCCGTTAAACCATCGGCAAAATAATCGCTTTCAGGATCGGGACTTATGTTATCAAAAGGTAAAACTACAATACCTTTTGTTTTAGGAGCTGCGTTTGCATTCTGAATATCTTTTTTAACATCATTTAAGGAGCTCAGAAATTCATCTATATTCTGAAATCTTTTTTCGCGGTCCTTTTCCATCATCCTTTTTACAATTGAATCTATTTGATGAGGAATTTTTTTATTTAATAAAGTTGGAAGTGGCGGTTCTTCATTAATAATGAGATAAAACAATCCTGCTTCATGTTCTGCTTTAAAAGGAAGTTCCCCTGTTAATAATTCATAAAACAAAACACCTAATGACCATATATCACACCTGTGGTCTGCAGGAATTGCCTGCGCTTGTTCGGGAGACATATATGAAAGTGTCCCGATCGAAGTTTTGGTTTTTGTAATTCCTGCATCACTCTTAAGTTTTGCGAGGCCGAAATCCATAATCTTCAAACGGCCTTCTTTATTTATCATAACATTTTCTGTTTTGATGTCACGATGAATAATGTTCTGGTCGTGAGCACTTTTTAAGCCATCGGCTATCTGCTGTATCCAATCGATCGCCTGAGGAACAGGAACTCCCGTACCTGAATTAAGAGAAACAATATGATCTTTCAGAGTTTTTCCATCTACATATTCCATCGAAATAAATGATGATCCGTTCTCTTCATCGATCTCATATATAGCAAGTATGTTTGGATGATTAAGAGCCGCGGCTGATCTTGCTTCTCTTATAAATCTTTGTTTGTTTTCTTCGGAAGAAGAAAGATGAGAGGGGAGAAATTTTATTGCTACCGTTCTGCCAAGTTTTGAATCCTCGGCTTTATAAACAATTCCCATTCCACCTTCGCCGATTTTTTCTAAAATTTTATAATGAGAAATTGTTTCTCCTATCATTTTATATTTTCTCCATTCTTCTAATGTTACGAGCCGTCCGTAATTAAAATGTCTTTTATATATAAATTATTTAAAACTTTCCAATGCTTCTTCTACTGTTGGATAATGCTCAAAAATCTGGTTTAACTTAGTTATTGAGAGCAATCCATCAATCTTGGTGGAAATTCTTGCAAGCTTTAATCCTCCTCCACTATTCTTTACAGTAGTATAACTGGCAACAAGAATTCCAAAACCTGAACTGTTAAGAACTGTTACTCCATCAAGATCTAACACAACATTTTTTTTACCTTGATTTAGTAATTTATGCAAAGTTTCGCTCAATTCTACACCGAAAGGTCCCCCAAAAAGTTTTCCTCTCAGATGTACAACAACTGAGTTATACTTTTCTTCAACTTTCATATCCATTTTGTTATCCTCCTAAAATAATTTAGAACTAATTTTTATCCTTCATCAATTCAACATAAGACGGTTCGTTTCGGATTGTATCGAAATCCGGATCCCGTTTAATCCATTCGAAATTTTGATAACCGTTTTCAATTGCTTTTGCCAATAATTCAACTGCATATTTATTTTCTTTAAACCTTGTATATAAACAAGCACCGTAATACATCATTATTGGATCATCCGGGGATAAATCCAAAGCTTTTTCACCCTCAGTTTTTGCTTCCTCAATTCTCCCTGCAATAGCGAGAGAAATTGCATAAGCCATATGTCTGTAAGCATCTTCCGGATGTTTTAACAGATGCTTTGGATAAATTTCTAATAACTTAGTAATGATCCAGTCAATCTTTTCTTTATTTCCAGAGCCTTCATAATACATTCTCAAATCATCCAGTGCTTCATAAAATTCGGGATTAAGTTCAATAGCTTTTTCTAAAGACTCAATAGCTCCCTGTTCATCTCCAACCGTGTGCTGAATTCTTGAAAGTATCCAGAGCGCATTGTAATTGTTTGGGTCAAGCTCAATGGCTTTATGTACAGTTTTCATTCCTTCTTCAATAGAACCTTTACCATAATATGCAAGCCCGATCGTAGCATAAGCTTCAGATAATGAGGAATCGTACATTAATGCCTTTAAGCTTACTTCCAAAGCTTTATCAAGTAAACTTTCCTGCCTGTCAAAATCACGGTAAATCATTGCGTATGCTTCGCCTAAGCCAGCGTAGGCTGCTGCAAAATGGGGATCTAACTCGACTGCTTTTTCAAAAAGAAGTATTGCAAAATCAAGATTGTTCTTTGTTCTGTTAAGAAGAAAATTTCTTCCACGTAAATAACAATCGAAAGCTTCAGCATTTAAGGTAGGTCTTTTTGTCAACTCAACTTTTTCCACAGGAGTCAGCTTGAGCATCATAGCGTCTACAATTTGTTTAGAAACTGTTTCCTGAATATCAAAAACATCTGCTAATTTTCCTTTGTACGTTTCTCCCCATAATTGCATGGCTTTATTAACTTCGATCATCTGCACAGATATTCGAAGATCATCTTTGAATTTCCTCACACTCCCCGTTAACATATACTTCACACCGAGTTCTCTTCCAATTGTGCTTATATCTTTATTACTTCCTTTGTAACGCATAGAGTTTGTTCGTGCTATTACATTTACATCCTTGATCCTGGAAAGATTAATAATTAATTCTTCTGCCAGACCATCGGCAAAATAATCAGTTTCTTTGTCGGGACTAATATTTTCGAACGGGAGGACAGCTATTGTTTTTTCTTCTTTTTTACTTTCCTTTTTGCCGCCTACTTCACGAATATCATTCAGAAAATCCTCAGCAGATTGATATCTTTTTTCTTTTTCTTTACTTAAAGTTTTAAAAAGTATCTGTTCTAATTTCAAAGGAATTTCATTTCTTATTTTCGAAACAGGTTCCGGTTCTTCATTTAGTATCGAATAAATTATAGCCTGCTCAAACTCACCCTTGTAAGGAAGATTCCCGGTCAACATTTCATAAAAGATAACACCCAACGACCAAATGTCACTTCTGTAATCAACATCTTCATTCGTTGCCTGCTCAGGAGACATATAAGCTGCAGTTCCAATTGTTAAACCAACTTTTGTAATGTTTGAAGTTCCAACTTTTGCTAATCCAAAATCCATAATTTTAACAGCACCTTCATTATTAATCATAATATTTGAAGATTTTATATCGCGATGCACAATCCCTTTTTTATGAGCAGCTTTTAATCCTTCGGCAATTTGTGAAATAATTTTTACAGCTTCATTAATTTCAACCGGGCCGGATTTAATTTTGTCTTTTAATTCTTTACCATCAATAAATTCCATTACAATAAAAGCTTCTTTATCGGAGGTTTCGATAGAATAAATTGTTGATATGTTTGGATGATTTAACGAAGCTGCTGCCTGTGCTTCTATTTCGAATCGTTTTCGTTCATCCTCATTGACAGAGATATGGTGTGGTAAAAACTTAATCGCTACTTCACGTTTGAGTTTTGTATCCTCGGCTTTATAGACAACGCCCATTCCTCCTTCACCCAATTTCTCTAGTATTTTGTAGTGAAGTATAGTTTCCCCAATCATAAATGACTCCTAAGTTTTTTAGTTGGATTTCGGCGGACAAGCCTGCCTTCGCCAAGTTTTTCTAATATTTTTTCAGCCAGAGGCTTGACCCAGAGGCTCATCCGTCTTCGGAAGAGATCCGCCTTTGGCGGATAATGCAGTATTTTTTCACCAATCATTGATATCCTATCTGAAATTATCAACTAAAATAATATCGCTCTTTGTCGGTTCTTGTTTTTGGTAGAGTAAATAACTCCCGTCAGGAGAAATTGCAATTTTTGCAAAAGGATCTCTCACTGCCTGTGGGAGATTCCTGATGTGAGATATTTTTTTTGTTCCTATATTATAGAAATCCAAAACTGGTGAGCCATTATTATCGCGGATAAAATATATCCCTTGTTTTGCGACTGCCCATTGCCTGAGTAAAAAATCGGATACACCCTGAAGGACAGGTTCTTCTGTTCCTCCTTTAATCGGAATTCTCCAGATATCATGGTGATCAAAATCTTTCACATAGTAAATATAGGTTCCATATAATTGTGGAATGATGCCATTTCCTTTTGTGATTTGTCTTTGAGATTTTCCATCTTTTGAAAATAGATAAAGCTTGTTCTCGGGGTACTTAAAACCATAAAATCCGGTCCCATCTTCAGACCAGATAGGGCCCAAATTCTCCATCGGAATTTTATGAGGAGTGCCGCCAATCGCATTTAATATATAGCATTCTCCGTTCGCAGCAATTAAAATTTCACGTCCATCCGGCGACCAATGTACCACACCAGACACACTATAAGATAATGAAGTTAATTGCGATTGATTTGTCCCATCACTTTCACATACCCAGATATTGAAATTACCGGTTCTGTTTGAAACGAAAATTATTTTTTTACCATCTGGAGAAATATCCGGTTCATTGTTATAAAAAGTAGAAGAGCTGATGAGCTCTGATTCCTTTTGTGGATTCTGAAGATCAATTTTCCAGATATTAGTGTTTTCTATTGTCTCTGCATAGACAAGCCGGTTTCCTGTAACAGATGTGCCTGGATTATTTATATTGATTCCGCTTAGTATTTTTTCAGGTCTGCCTCCTGAAAGATCTGCCTTCCATAGCGCGGAACTTCCGTCAATATTTCCTGCAAATATGATGGAACGACTATCGCTGCTCCATGTAAATCCATCAATATACGTTTGAAGATTTGTTACAGATTGAAGGCTGTTATCAAACAGACTTTTTGCAATGATGTCTCCTTTAGCCGGAGTTGGGAATCGAACAAAAGAAACATAATTTCCATCCGGTGAAACAGAGGGTGATTGGTCTCCCCAGGTACCTTTCGGTAATTGGGTCACTTGTTCTATTTCCTTCGTTTCGATGGAGACTTTAAATATTACAAATCCGGAATCCTTTGCAGACCAACCAGTATAATAAATGCTCTTGTTATCCAA